>Ga0079226_10001232_pt1 | contig 19495 bp, 14 predicted proteins | sample Poulit2014_FD_76345 | JGI IMG/M metagenome (GOLD analysis project Ga0079226, IMG submission 76345) | Agricultural soil microbial communities from Georgia to study Nitrogen management - Poultry litter 2014 | ecosystem: Environmental > Terrestrial > Soil > Agricultural land | place: USA: Georgia... | reverse complement strand
TTTGCCGGGTTCCATCAAATGTTCTTTGCCGACGGGACCTGGACTTTTGCAACCTCAGACTCGCTGATTCGCCTCTACCCGGGCCAATTCTGGGTGGATGCCGCAGCCTGGGTTGCCGGACTGACGTTGGTCACCATGATCATCATCGCGGTCTGCACCGCCCCGACCGCGCGTCGCCGATACCAGCGCGAGCGGGCCCAGCAGTTCCTGGAATCCCAGGTCACCGGCCGAGCACCGATAACACCAGCCCAGCCGGAAATGCGCTAGCCGTAGAGTTCGGTCATCGCGTCGTCAAAGTCCTTGATCACTGAAGCCCGACGCAGCTTTTCCGACGGGGTTACGTGCCCGGTTTCTTGTGAGAGTTCGGTGGGCAAAATAACCATCTTGCGCACGGATTCGGCCTTCGACACGCTCTGATTGGCCAGGTCAATGTAGCGTTGAATTTCGGCGTGCACAGCCTCATCGTCGCGTGCGTGCTCCAATGTTAACCCGACTTTGCCACGCCGGTCCGCCCACTGGGCCAGCTGTTCGGAATCCAGCGAAATCAGCACACCCACAAATGGTTTATTTTCCCCGACGACGACGGCGTGCCCCACAATCGGACACGAGGAAATAACCTCTTCCAGCGGGGCCGGGGACACGTTCTTGCCGCCTGCGGTGACCAGCAGGTCTTTAGAGCGCCCGGTGATGTAGATGAATCCGTCGTCATCGATCTCGGCTAGATCCCCGGTGGCAAACCAGCCGTCGTCGTCGAATGAGTCTGCGGTGGCCGCCGGTGACAGGTACCCGGGGGAGACCACCACCCCGCGCAGCAGCAACTCCCCGGTTGCCGAAAGTTTGGCTTCCATACCGGGCACGAGTTTGCCCACCGAGCCCAGCCGGACGTGTCCGGGAACATTGACCGCGGCCGGGGCGGTGGATTCGGTCAGCCCGTAGCCTTCAAAGATCTCTAATCCCATTCCGGTGAACAGGTGGGCCAATTTCTCATTCAGCGGGCTGGCACCAGAAATTGCAGCCTTGGCTTGACCACCAAATACCGCACGAATCTTGGCGTAGACCAACCGATCGTACAGGGCATGTTTGGCACGTAACCCCACGGGCAGCTGTCCTGCTTGGCGGGCACGCGACCACTGCTCGGCTACATGAATCGCATCGGTCAGCAGGCTTTTGCGCAAGCCTTTGGCGTCCTCGGCCTGGGCCAAGACGGTCGTATAGGCTTTTTCCAACACGCGCGGAACCACCAGTAACCAGGTGGGCTGATATGCCTGCATGAGCGTGGTGACATTAGCGGTGTCGGAGGTGTGGGCGATCTGAATGCCCGACACCAGTGCGAAGTATTGGACCGCGCGGGCCAGAATGTGAGCCAGCGGTAGGAACATCAACAGCCGCGGGGTTGGGTGGTTCAACACAATCTCCTGGGCCCAGGGCACAATATTGACCGCGCCCTCGGCCAGGTTGCGATGCGAAATCTTGGCACCCTTGGGTGGGCCAGTGGTACCCGATGTGTAGACCACAGTTGCCGTGGAATCCATGGTCGCTACCGTGCGGGCGGTTTCCAGGTCGTCGTCGGAAATCTCGACGCCGGCCCGGGCTAATTGTGCCAAACCGTCATCAGAGAGTTCATATTGCTGGATGGTTTCCAAGGCTTCAGTGGTCTGGACGGCCCGGGTCACCGCGCGTGCAGGAGTGGATCCTGCAACAAAAACCCGCTCGGCCCCGGAATCGGTGAGAATGTGGGCGATTTGTGACGGCGAGGAGGTCTCGTAGATGGGCACCGAGATGGCCCCGGCAAACCACAACGCCTGATCAATGACAGCCCACTGGTAGCTGGTGGCAGACATCACGGCAACCATGTCGTCGGGTTTGATCCCCGAAGCTATGAGACCTTTGGCGACCTTGCGCACCTGGTCCAGGAAATCGAAGGCGGTGACTTCGCGCCAGTTCAGATGTTCGACGTCGTTGGTGGTTTGTACCGCATACACCACTCTGGCCGGCTGGGCCCCGAGCCGCTCAATGACCAGGTCGGTGAGGTTAGCTTGTGAATCGAGCCGGGTGATGTAGGGGGCTGAAACGTGCACGGGGCCTGCTTTCTGGGGTGGTGAACTTTCTGGGGTGGTGAAAATTGCCGCGACTCAGTCTACCGCCCCGGCCACTGCCTTGTCATGACGTGGGCCACAGTATTGCGGTGCGGGTCACAAATGGGCCGTGCCGAGCGTCAGGATTAGATCCAGGATTGGAACCACATGCGCGCTCGCCACTGGTGTTGGGGCAGCGGTTCGCCCGTCCAAATTGGCATGAAATATGCGCTGACGGCCAGGGCCGCAAGCACAAAGAGACTGATACTCACGACGGCGACACGCCGCGAAGCAAATCCGGTGCCTGACTGCGTGGTGCGTGCCAACCACAACCCGGCCACGTAGGTGATCGCCAGGATGAGAAACGGCACATAGGCCACGGTGTAGAAGAAGAACATGGTTCGGGCTGGCCACAACACCCAGATGAGTTGTCCTGCCGCATAGACGGCCAGGATGGCACCGGCGCGCCAGTCGCGGATGAGCAGCCAGCGGATAACGATGATGACGATGGCGAATAATCCGGTCCACCAGATTAGCGGATTGGGCAGATCCAGGATCGCCGCGGAACACTCCTCGGTGGCGCATTGGACGTTTTCGGTGCGATAGTAAAAGGATACTGGGCGTCCAGCAAAGGGCCAGATCCAGGCGGCTGAGGCGTAGTTGTGAGAACTGTCCAGTCCGGTGTGAAAGGTTGTGGATTGGACATGATAGTGGATCAGTGATGCCAACCAGTTAGGTAATGCAGTGGACTGGTCGGCAGCCCAATTGCGGTAGTAGCCGCCTGATGAACTCAGCCAGCCCGCCCAGGTTGCCACGTAGGTGACTGCGCCAACGCCGACTATACATACGAATGCCCACAGACCATCCAGGACGACGGCGCCGGGCAGCCAGCGGCGCACACCGGCGCTGCGGCGTGCGGTGGCATCCCACCAGACGGTGAGCAGGCCAAAGGCCGCAACGAAAGCCAGCCCGGAAAGTTTAATAGACACCGCAATGCCTAGCAGCACACCGGCGACGATACGCCAGGGCCGAAGTCCTAGCCAGGGGCCATAAGTGGCGGTCTTCTGCCACTGGGTGCGGTCATAGTCGGTGGCGTCGGTAGTGGTGAAGCGTCGATAGCGGGTGGCCAGTTCGGTGGCCAGGCGTCGTCGTCCCCATCGTCGATCGGCGACCAGGGCACAGAATGCTGCCAGGACGAATAGCATCAGGAAAATGTCCAGCAGGGCAGTACGGGACATCACGATGTGGTGGCCCTCGATGGTCAGCAGCAGGCCCGCGACAGATGCCAGGAAGAGGGAACGGAAAAGTTGAGCGGCCAGTATGAACGTCAATAACACCGATAGGGTTCCGGCAAGGGCGGCGGTGACGCGCCAACCAAAGGCGCTATCGTAGCCAAACAGCGCCATCCCGGCGCCGATAAGCCATTTGCCAGCAGGCGGATGGACCACGTAGGCGGCGTCGTCATTGGGTTGAGCTTGCCCGGCAATAAAGGCGTCGTCGACGTCGTCGTCCCAGGAACGCTCATAGCCGAAATGCCACAGCGAGTACGCATCTTTGACGTAGTAGGTTTCGTCGAAGATCAGCTCATTGGGATGGCTGAGGTTCCAGAAACGCAACAGGCCGGCGGCGACGGTGAGGATCGCGGCGATGATCCAGCCGGTGCGGCCCAGGTGGAACGTTGGATACAACAGCCGAGCCTTGAGGCCTGCCAACGAGAAGGCCTCGGAAGCAGGTTGTAGCCAGTCATGAGGGAAGCGTTGTTGCGTTGTTGACACACAGGCCATGCTACCGGTGATGTGGCATGATAATGGGATCATGGACGCACCCCGTAGACACGCCGAAACCACTGCCGCCGAGTTGACCTTGGCGGCCACACCGATCGGGAATTTGGGGGATCTGACCGACCGGGTCAAAGCTGTGTTGGGCCAGGCCGATATTATTGCCGCCGAAGATACCCGGTCGCTACACAAGTTGTTGCATGCGGCCGGGGTGCAGTTTTCTGGCACGGTCGTGTCGCATCATGAACATAATGTGGCTGAGTCGTCCAAGGGCCTGATCGCGGCGGTGCGTCAAGGCAAGCGTGTGGTGTTTGTGCCCGAGGCCGGAATGCCGGCGATTTCTGACCCGGGGTATCGTTTGACTCAGGAAGCCATTGCTGCCGGCGTGGATGTGACCGTAGCTCCCGGCGCCTCGGCTGCTATGACCGCACTGGTGTTATCCGGGCTGCCGACTGATCGGTTTGCGTTTGAAGGGTTTATCCCGCGCAAGGCAGGGGAGAAAGCTACAGCGCTGGCTGCGCTCGCCGCTGAGACTCGCACCCTGATCTTTTATGAATCCCCGCACCGTACCGCCGAAACACTGAAGGCGATGGTCCAAGCGTTTGGTCTTCAGCGGCAGGCTGCGGTGGCGCGCGAGTTGACCAAGCTGCACGAAGAGATTGCTCATGGCACACTCGCCGAGTTGATTGACTGGGCAGAATCCAAGACGTTAAAAGGTGAGATTGTCATCGTCGTCGGGCCGGCACCTGCTGCAGCTCAGGCAACTTTTGACCAGGCGCTGGCCCAGGTGCGTGCACTGGTGGATGCTGGTGAACGGTTGAAAGCCGCGACTCGGCAAGTGGGTCAGGATACCGGGCATTCGGCTCGCGAACTGTATAACGCCGCGCTGGAAGACCGTTAGGCCGCAAGAGTTCTAGGATAAATAAGACCGGTGGCACTCGTGAGAAAAATCAGGAAGATCTTCTCACCAGCACCACCGGCTCAAAACTTCTTCAGGTTAGGGCAGCAGACCACCGATTGCGGCCCGCAGTGAGCCGGAACCCTGGCAGCAGCCGGCACGGCAGACATCATAGCCCGGGCCGTATTTGGTCAGTGCCTTGCGCTCAGCGACTGGAGTCCCGTTGAGACGCTCTTCAACCAGATCTACCATTGCGGCAACAAACTCTGGGTGAGTACCCGGGGTTGCAACACGCTTATAGGCCAGACCCTGTTCGTCAGCGGTTTCCTTGGCTTCAATATCCAGGTCCCACCAGACTTCCATGTGGTCGGAGAGGAAGGTGGCTGGCACGACGACGACGGCCTTGCGTTTGCCCTGCAGACCTTCCAGGTAGTCATTAATGTCAGGTTCGAGCCATGGAATGTGGGCTGGACCGGATTCAGACTGAAAGACCAATTCCCAGGGAATATCCACGCTGTATTTTTCTTTGACCGCATCCATAACCAGGCCGCCAACGGCCAGGTGCTGGGCCTTATATGCGCCGTGCTCAGCGTAATCGTGTTCGTCTGGCTCGCCAGACCGGGCATTGTCTTTAATTGGGATCGAGTGTGCAGAGAATAGCACTTCGACGTCATTGGCAAGATCTAGATCTGGGTGTTCTTCGACCAGCTCGGCAACGGCCTTCAACGTGCCTTCGATGAACGGGTTCACAAAACCTGGGTGATCAAAGAAGGTACGCGATGAGTCGATTTGCACGTCATCCCACAGATCCAGTGCTTCGAGTGCATCGGCGAAGTCTTCGCGGTACTGGCGGCACGAGGAATAGGCCGAATAGGCGGAGGTCACCAGCGCGAAGATTTTGGTTGGTCGACCTTCGACCTTATTTTCTTCATGAGCCTTGGAAACCGCTTCGGTGAAGTAGGGATCCCAGTTGCGGTTGCCAAAATACACCGGCAGATCGATGTTGCGGGACTTGAGTTCTTCCTCAATCGCAGCCTTGAGCGCTAGGTTCTGTTCGTTGATCGGGCTGACGCCACCGGCTTCGCGGTAGTGTACGGCGACTTCTTCAAGTCGTTCATCTGGGATATTGCGACCCATGGTGACATTGCGCAAAAACGGGATGACATCGTCTTGACCATTGGGGCCACCATATGACGACAGCATGATGGCATCGAATTCGGTAGGAACTTCAACCCATTTGTCGCCGGCCGCGGCTTCTGGTGTGGCCGCTGGGACACGCGCACCAGCTTGGACGACGACGCGGGATGAGGGTTGAGGTTTTGACCATTCGGTCACGCAGGCCTCCTGAGGGTTGGGCATCAAAACGATCTGGCAGATCGTGAGCCGAGGTGATTTATGAAGTTCTCAAGGTGTTGTCGAGTGAAAGAAGTATGGCTTCGTCTTTTCAGTTTAGCCAGCGTCAGGAGGGCAAAGCCATTTGGGTCAAGCGGATCCTTCAGCTGCTCGATGAACAGTGAACAAACTCACCCCTCGGCTAAGTTGGTGGCAGCCGGCAGGAGAGTTGTTGGGATAGCTGCACTCTAGACTTGATGGCTGAGCAGATAAATCAGCGGCTGTTTCTAGAAAGGCACTCATGACGACCAGCGGTCAGGACCGTGAACCAATGCGCAACCGTGCCGGGACCATGGTGTACGGCAGTTTCCGGGAGCGCCCGGCATCAAAGATTCGGCTCAGTCCGTTCTTTCGGGCTTTGCAGGTTGGTAGTTGGCTGATTGCTGTCGGCCTGCCCATCTACTTCCTTGTCGCGATCCGCCGGTACGACGGCGAGGTTCCCATGCATTTTGATTTCACCGGCAATGTGACTCGTACCGGGCCGGCGACTGAAGCGATCATCACCCTGGTCACCACCGCGCTGTGCGTGATCGGCCTGCTTGTGCTGGCCAGGTATCCACGCATTTTGAACTTTCCGGTCATGCTCACCGAAGACAATGTGCAACAACAGTATCGGTACGGGATAGAGCTGATGACCTGGGTTGCAGCAGCCTGTGCAGGAATTATGGTCGTGATGGCATTTGCACAACTGTCGGGCTGGTCGATCAATTGGATCTGGTGGCCGTTGGGTGGCATGTTTGTGGCCATCGGATACTACATTTGGCGCATGTTAAAAGCGCAATGACGGCGTCGTCATGCCCGAGTGGCATACCTTGCATACTGCCTGCACATACCCGCAGGGGTATTGTATGCTGCCTGGAGCAGCTACCTCGCATTGCGTGATGGCGCTAACGATCCAGTGATATCTACATGTTAGATTTATTGGCGAGTTGAACTTCCCGGTGCCTGAGAGTGCGTATGCGCTCAGCGCCCATCCGACAGATCGAAAGAAGGTAATCCGTGACTGTCAGCGCACAACAAGAAAAAGAACTGCTGGAACGTGTCCCCACCGGCCTGCTTATCAACGGCGAATGGGTAGAAGCATCTTCTGGCAAAACCCTACCGGTTTATGATCCAGCCACCGGCAAAGAGCTATTGCGAATTCAAGATGGTAATTCCGAAGACGCTCTGAAAGCCCTGACCGCAGCTGATGAAGCCCAAGCCGAATGGGCGTTGACTGCCCCGCGGGAGCGCGCAGAAATTCTGCGTCGCGCATTCGATATCGTTATGGAACGCGCTGATGACTTCGCTTTGCTGATGACCCTAGAAATGGGTAAACCGCTGGCTGAAGCTCGCGGTGAAGTCACCTACGGTGCCGAATTTTTGCGTTGGTTCTCTGAAGAAACCGTTCGACATTACGGTCGTTACTTCAACACCCCAGAAAACAACCTGACGGCAATTGTTCGTCACAAACCAGTCGGTCCATCGCTGCTGGTTACCCCGTGGAACTTCCCATTGGCCATGGCAACTCGTAAAGTTGGCCCAGCTGTTGCTTCCGGTTCCACCATGGTGCTCAAACCAGCCCAGTTAACACCGCTGACCTCGCAGTACTTTGCTCAGGCCATGATTGACGCCGGCCTGCCAGCAGGTGTGCTCAACGTCGTCTCTGGTTCTTCTGCATCGGCGATCTCTGGTCCGTTGATGAAAGATGCCCGGCTGCGCAAAATTTCGTTTACCGGTTCGACCTCGGTGGGTGTGCGCCTGATGCAAGACGCCGCACAAAACGTGCTGCGCACCTCGATGGAACTGGGCGGCAACGCGCCACTGATTGTGTTCGAAGACGCTGACCTGGACAAGGCCGTTCAGGGTGCAATGGACGCCAAATTGCGCAACATGGGTGAAGCTTGCACTGCTGCCAACCGCATTCTGGTTCACGAAGACATTGCCGATGAATTCCAGGCCAAATTTGCTGAGGCCATGCGCGACCGCAAAGTCGGCCGCGGCACCGAAGCTGACGTCAACATTGGGCCAATCATTGACGAAAAAGCTCGCGAAGACGTCCACGGTCTGGTCACCGAAGCGGTCGATGCCGGTGCAGAAGTTATCACCGGTGGTAAAAAAGTCGACGGCGACGGCTACTTCTACGAACCAACCATCCTGTCGGTTCTGGAAGATTCCCCAATCCTGACCCAGGAAATCTTCGGCCCGGTGGCTCCGGTTGTCAAATTTAGCGACGAAGCCCACGCCATCCGCCTGGCTAACGCTCAGCAATACGGTCTGGCAGCCTATCTGTTCACCGAAAACCACAACCGTGCGATCCGTGTTGCTGACCAGATCGAATTCGGTCTGATCGGATACAACGTCGGAGTCATCTCCAACGCGTCGGCACCATTTGGTGGCGTTAAGCAGTCCGGTCTTGGCCGCGAAGGTGGCGCCGAAGGTATTGCCGAATACACCACCGTGCAATACATCGGTATGCCAAATCCACACACCCAAGGCTAAAGAACATTACCGTTGAAGTATTATCCGCCCCGTTGAGATTCTGCTCGACGGGGCGGATCCCATTAAGCTAAACCCATGACCACCTCAGCCCGATCCCAAACACCACCGCAGTATCTACCGAAGGAAACCATCACGCACCACCCCGACGGTCCCGTGCGCGCAACAACCGATGAATACACTGGCAAGAAGCGCAAACTGGTCTATCCGCCAGCGCCTCCGGCCTCCCCGGTTCCGGTCGTAGATAACCACGCCCACATTGACTTTCGTGATGGCCTGGTGCAACCGACCCCAACCGAAGTCATGGACGCTGCAGCTACCGTCAATGTGGTCGGAGCAATCCAAGTTGCCACCGATCTGGAATCCGCCAGGTATACGATCCAAGCTATTGACCAGGAGCCCAGGCTGCGTGGCGCGCTAGCTATCCACCCCAACGACACAGTCAAGCTCGCCGAGGACGGCACCCTGGACCAAGCCATCGATACGATCCGTGAGTTGGCTAAGCACCCAGCTATCGTGTGCATTGGGGAAACCGGCCTGGATTATTACCGCACTGAGGGCGAAGCCAACTGGGACATACAAAAATACGCATTTAAGCGACACATTGAAATGGCCGTTGAGCTCGGACTGGCATTACAGATTCACGACCGTGAAGCCCATGACGACGTCATCGACACACTACTTTCCGTAGAGCAGCTGCCCGAACATGTTGTGTTTCACTCCTACTCAGGTGACGAACACATGGCGGCGATCCTCAACGAACATGGCTGGTATGCCTCTTTTTCTGGTGTTGTGACCTTCAAAAATAACGAATCGGCTCGCCGGGCCGCGCAAGTTATGCGTCCAGAATTATTGCTGGTGGAAACCGACTCGCCGTTCCTGACGCCCCACCCGCACCGGGGACGACCGAATGCTCCATACCTGGTGCCGTACACGCTGTATCAATTGGCTGAAACGCGTAATCAAACTGTCGAAAATCTCGGCAATGTTATTTTCCAAAACACGGAACGCGTCTATGGAAAATTCATAATTGACTAGGTAAAATAGCTCGAGCACATGTTGTAGTCGGATGAAATGATCAACAAAGCTTCGTTATCGATTTGTAATCTTTGTTATCTTTCCGTTATAGTCGTGGACGATGTCATCGATACGTGGGAACAACACCACGATGTCGGAACTACAACACTTTTTGGATTTTCTTTATGTCAAGCATTTTTCGTGGCACCCTGACCAAGATTGTTGCTCAGGTTGCAGCTCTAGTGCTGGTAGTAGGAGGCCTGGCGGCGTTCGTCATCACCCAGGCCAATGCCGATAAAGGCGTAACTGCCAACGCCGAGAACGTAGAACAGCAAACTGGCGAGCCACTGAATATCGAGCGTGTCTCTTCGATCACCCCGCTGCGCATCGACGAGATCGCATTACCACAGGTTGTTGAGATCACCGTGGCTGATGAAACCAAAGAAGTCCTCACCAGCGGCGGTACTGTTCAGGATGTTCTGAACAATGCCGGCGTTGAAGTTGGTGAAGACGATAAGGTTTCGCCAAAACTTGACCAGAACATCAACGACGACACCGCGATTACCGTGACCATTGTCGAAAAAACTGAGGTCACCGAGGAAGAAACTGTCGAATTCGAAACCACCACCAAGAACGACAGCAGCCTCGAAAAAGGTAAGACCAAAACTGATACCGAAGGTGTCAACGGTACCGCGAATGTTACCTATGAAATCGTGACCGAAAACGGTGAAGAAGTCGAAAAGACTGAGATCAGCCGTGAAGTCACTAAGGAACCAACCAACGAGGTTATCCTGCGCGGAACCAAGGAACCAGAACCAGAACCAGAAGCTTCTTCTGATTCTTCCGAATCGTCAGGTGGTAATACCGGCGCGTCAGCTCCATCAGTGCCAAGCGGTTCTGTTTGGGATCGTCTGGCCCAGTGTGAATCCGGTGGTAACTGGTCGATTAACACCGGTAATGGTTACTACGGTGGTGTCCAGTTCTCAGCTCCTACTTGGAACGCTATGGGCGGACAGAAGTACGCTCCAACTGCAGACAAAGCAACTCGTGAACAGCAGATCGAAATTGCCTCCAAGCTACAAGCACAGTCCGGCTGGGGCCAGTGGCCCGCATGCTCAGCATCACTGGGACTGCGTTAGACCGCACAGTATTATATAACCGCATAGAATTTCGGGGCGGAATCCACCAGGTGGGTTCCGCCCCGAAGCGTTTAACCCGGCCCGTATCTGGCAGAGCAGACTAAGATGGGCTTTGTGACTTCAACAGATCAACCATTATTGTCCGGCGCGGATATCCGCAAACTCGCCGATATCCTCGATCTTCGACCCACAAAAACACTGGGGCAAAACTATGTGATCGACCCAAATACGATCCGCAGAATCGTAGATGCAGCCGACCTGAAGTCCACCGAGCACGTCTTAGAAATCGGCCCCGGGCTGGGGTCGCTCACCCTGGGGCTGATAGATGCTGCTCAGGCGGTTACCGCCGTCGAAATTGATCCACCGGTTGCAGCACGACTTGCCACCACTGTTGAAGAATACCGGGCCGGCAGCGCGCACAGGTTAGCTGTGATCGAAGGAGATGCCATGCGCATCAGTGCTGCCGATATTGCGGCTGCTGCGCCCCAAGCAGCCGCTGGGCCACCCACCGCGATCGTGGCGAACCTTCCCTATAATGTGGCCGTACCGGTCATGCTGCACCTGTTGGCAGAGCTGCCCAGCATCCAACACGGTTTGGTCATGGTTCAACAAGAGGTCGCCGAACGGCTCACCGCCCAACCTGGTAGCAAAATCTACGGTGTCCCCTCGGTGAAAATGGCCTGGTACGCGCACGCAACCTACGCCGGCACGGTTGGCACCAAAGTCTTCTGGCCCGCCCCACGCATCACCTCGGGTCTGGTGCAATTCACCGCTCGAAAACCACCTGCCACCACGGCGACTCGAGCCCAGGTCTTTGAAGTCATCGATACGGCTTTTGCCCAACGCCGCAAGACACTGCGTGCTGCGCTGAGCAACTGGGCTGGTTCGGGTGCGGACGCCGAAGAACTCTTGGTGGCAGCAGACGTGGACCCCAAAGCTCGCGGCGAGGTGCTGGATATTGAGCAGTTCTCGCGCATTGCCGAACAAAAACAGGTCAGGGATACACCATGAGTGCACAGGCTGCTTCCGATTCCCGCTTTGTGGTCTCCGCCCAAGCACCAGCCATGGTAGCGATCGCCACAACAGTCGGTGCCCCAAGCTCATTCGATGAAGCGGCTGTTGCACACCTCAAACTAGCGATCTCACGGTACGACGTCGCCGTGGTTGAAGCCCGAAAAGATAAAGAAATCTTCATCAGCTTTGAAGACGGGTTCCAAAACCTCATCGACTACGGGGATATTCCCCAACAGGATATGGCCCAGATCTTTCGTGCTACCGACGAGCTACGTACCCACCTGCAGCGACCCCGAGAAATCTCGGGACTGGATATCACCATCCAGAAAAACATTCCCTTTGAAACACACTTAGGCGGGCGTGCTGCCAGTACCGCAGCCGTGTTAGTCGCCTTAGCGCGACTCTGGCATGCCTCTGTGGCTCGCGAGGACTTGATACGGCTGGGCAACCGGATCGGTGACGGCGTGGCCGAAGCGCTCACCGGTGGAGCGCTGATCACGCACCACAGTGCCGATGAGCAATTGCAGACCCCACTGCTGGTACAACGGGAACTTGCCATGGTGATCGTGCCTGCCGCCGTGGATATCGAACCCCAGGAGATGTTCCAAAAAGTCACCGTGATCCGCCAGACCCAATCCGATGCTCATGATCGAAGCAACCTAGAATTTGATTCGAAACTGCTGCACGCCGTCACTCACGGCGAAGCCGAGCAAGTAGCGCTGATGATGCACAATGATTTTCAAAGTGCGCTAGTGAGCATCCTGCCGGAGCATAATGATTGGTTGACCGCCGGCATGAACGAAGGGGCCCTGGCAGCTCAGACTATCGGGGCAGGCGCCTCCTTGGTGTTCATGACCGAAGATATGTCACAAGCAATAGAGCTGGCTGAACGCTTCGAAGAACACATGGAGATCTCCGCGGTTGCCGAATACGGCCCGGTCGCCGGAGCTCATCTACTATAGCGATTCTTCGTGCCCAGAACGAAGCACAGCTACGTCCTAGCGGGCGTCCACTATTATTGATGACGATATGGTGCATCTTTTAGGGGCAGAAGCCCTCCACTTTGAATACCCGACCCAACAAGTCCTAGATTCCGTGACCCTTGGGGTCTCGGCAGGCGACCGTGTTGGCATTGTTGGCCGCAACGGTGATGGTAAGTCCACGCTCATGAAACTCCTTGTGGGCAAACTCGAACCCGACGCCGGTCAGGTGACCGTGCGCAGCGATACCACCATCGGCATGCTCGACCAATCCGACACCGTTGATACCTCATTGACTGTAGGGCAAGCCATCGTGGGCGATCTTGCCGAACACGAATGGGCCGGGGATCCCAAAATTCGTGACATCATTTCAGGTCTGGTTGCGGATCTGGACTGGGAGGCTACCGTCGGCTCCTTATCCGGAGGACAACGTCGTCGAGTGGCCTTGGCACGATTACTGATCGGTGACTGGGATATTCTGGCACTGGACGAGCCCACGAACCATTTAGATGTTGAAGGTATCGCCTGGCTGGCCGAACACCTAAATCGTCGCTGGCAGAAAAATGCTGGAGGACTGCTCGTCATCACACACGACCGTTGGTTCTTAGATGAAGTGTGTACCCAAACGTGGGAGGTCCATGACGGTATTGTCGACCAGTTCGAGGGCGGTTATGCGGCCTATGTGTTGCAGCGTGTCGAACGCGACCGGATGGCCGCGGCTGCTGAAGCGAAACGGCAAAACCTGCTGCGCAAAGAACTCGCCTGGTTGCGCCGCGGGGCACCAGCCCGAACGGCTAAACCCAAATTTAGAATTGCTGCCGCCAACCAACTCATCGAAGATGTACCACCGGTACGAAATTCGATTGAGCTGCAACGCCTAGCCGTGGCTCGTCTAGGCAAAGACGTTGTTGATATTGAAAATGCCAGCGTCTGCTTTGGCGAACGCGAGGTTCTGCGCAATATCACCTGGCGGATTGCTCCGGGGGAACGAACGGGAATTCTGGGTGCCAACGGAGCCGGCAAATCCACTTTGTTGAGCTTAGTGACCGGGGATCTAGAACCAACATCTGGACGTGTCAAACACGGCAAGACCGTGCAGATCGGGATGCTCGACCAGCAGTTTTCGCAGCTGAAAAAGATCGGGTCTGACCGGGTTCGAGAGGTGCTGGCTCAAACGAAAACGAGTTTCACCATTGATGGCAAAGAGCATACACCGGCTCAGTTGCTGGAACGGTTGGGATTCCGCCGGGCGCATCTTTCTGCCCGGGTGGCTGACCTGTCCGGTGGCCAGAAACGTCGTCTGCAATTACTGATGCTGTTACTGAGTGAACCTAACGTGATTGTGCTGGACGAGCCAACCAACGATGTCGATTCGGATATGCTCACGGCCATGGAGGATCTGTTAGATTCCTGGCCTGGTACGCTCATCGTGGTTTCGCACGACCGCTACTTATTGGAGCGGGTGACCGATCAGCAATACGCGATTCTTGATGGCACCTTGCGGCACGTACCCGGGGGAGTGGACGAGTATCTGCAGCTGCGCAAGGCACAGGAACGACAAGCGGAGTCGAACGCTAACGTCAGGAATACTAAGCAAGCCAACGGCACATCATCGACTTCGAAGTTGACGGGTGCACAGCGAAAAGCCGTTCAAAAAGAGGTCGGTTCCATTGAGCGCCGGTTGGGGAAACTCGCCGCAGTTATCGAAGGGCTGCAACACAGCCTTATTGAACACGATCAAAGTGACTACACCGGTTTGCAACGCTATGGTGACGAGCTACGTGAAGCCGAAGATGAGGTCGAAGCACTCGAAGAGCGCTGGCTGGAACTCTCCGATCAGCTCGACTAATTCACAAAGCTCAGCGCGGTTTTACACAGCTGAGACTGACATGGCAGTTACCATAGGATCCCGTTACTGATAGATGGCTTGTTATTACACCGCTTCACACTCGATCCTGAGATAGCGTATGCGCCGCACATTATTCGCGCACTTGACAGTTGTCTTCAGGCATCCCACTGCCTCCAGCGCATGTTGCATGCTGGGCTAGTCGCTTGACGAATGTCTTGGGGTCAGCGACGTATGGTGACATACCCAGCGATTGTCCTGCCATACAAAAATTTCGGTTGTCCATTCGTCGGCAGAGAAGGCTTTGCCCTGCCAGCGACCATGATTTCGTCCGTGCGTCACCACAATGGCCACGTCATGTATGTGCTGAACTGATGTCACCTCGTGAGTCATTTCATCATGTTCCAGGTCACCGCTTTTGACGACCTCTAAAAAGCGATCAAGTGGAATGATGCCATTGGTATCTACTAGCTGCCAATCGGAGGTGGTGAAGTGGCGAAATTTGTCGGCATCATTTTCCACAATTGCCTGTGACCAGTCATCCAGGAGTTTTTGAAAATCTGCTGGGCCAGACGGTGGTGGTGGTTGAGTTGAGAGTTCCATTGCGAGTCCTTTCGATGCTGGGATAAATCACTCGGCACTGACAGGGCTTCACAATTGATGATGTCAGATTAACACCGGCGGTGGAACCTCGGGCAAGGTTTCAGAGGGCTGGATGACCACCAGAAGCCAGCAAGTTGGCAATTGTGGGGGCTGACTTCAAGCCTGATCCGCTTAACACTATGACCGTCTGGTCCGAGCCGCGGATGGTGCCTTGTTCAACCAGTTTCGTGTAGGCGGCCGCGGCAAGAGCACTGGTGGGTTCTACCAACAGTCCGCGCTGGCATAACTGGTGTAGTGCTTGGACGATCTCTGATTCGGTGATCGCCACCGACCTGCCACTGGTGTCACGAAGTGCGTCAACCATCTGGGCTAGGCGCAGCGGATGTGCGATAGCCGTGCCTTCAGCAATGGTTGGTCGTATTTCGCGTTGCACCGGCTGGAGTGTGTTTGCGGTGAAGCTCGCGTCCACTGGTGAACAATTTAGCGGTTGCGCGGCGAAAAGTTGCGGCATCTGCTCGATTTGTTTGGCTGCGAGTAATTCACGGAAACCAAGCCAACATCCCAATAGGCTGCTGCCGGCCCCGACTGGAACAATGACGTGATCCGGTGCCTGAAAGTCCAGGTCCTCCCAAAGCTCATAAGCCAAAGTTTTTGTTCCCTGGAGAAAGAACGCTTGCCAATTGTGGCTAGCATAAAACATGTGGTTGTTGGCTTGTCGAATGGCTTCATCTTGAGATGCTTCTCGAGACCCCTCGACCAGTTGCACCTCGGCGCCAAAGACATGAATCTGGGCAATCTTGCCCAGCGAGGTCGATGCAGGCGCAATAACCTTCACCTTCATACCCCCGGCCGCGCCGTATCCCGCCACCGAGGCGCCTCCATTACCGGAACTGTCTTCCACCACGGATGTGATCCCTCGGTCCCGTAAATACGACAGCATGACACTGGTGCCGCGATCCTTGAAGCTACCGGTCGGGTTCAGGTAGTCCAGTTTGAAGAAGGGATGCTGATCAGTATGCCATTCATGCGTTACAAGCGGTGTTTTGCCTTCACCGATGGAGATGGGATTGCTGATGGCTATTGGCAGTGCAGCCCGATAGCGCCAAATGGAGTCGGCTGAATGGTCGAGGGCTGCCGGTGTCAGGCCGCTACCTGGTTCGATCCATAGGGGCCGACCTGCGTCAGATCGCCACCGAGGTTGATCAAGGTCATAGGAACTGCCGTCAACGGGATCACGATATACAGCCATGGCCTCATCCTAAGCCCTGAACCCCTTCCTGAAGTTCTGGAGGATCCTACTGGCCTTCGTGAACCGTGAGTTCTTGGGTCATGTCATTCAAAAACCGAATGACCACGTCACGTTCGTCAGGTGTGAGTCGTGCAGCAGCGTGGAAACGTTTGGCCTGTTGTCGTCCAACGGTTTCAACGGCAGCCTCATACGTTTCGTCGGTAATCGAGATGGCCAGCGCGCGACGATCATACGGATGCGGTGCACGGATAATGTGGCCGGCCGCTTCGAGGCGGTCCAAGAGCTTGGTCGTAGAAGCTGTTGAAATATCTAAATGCGCCGCGATGGCACCTGGTGTGGCGATGGTGTCGGTGTTTTGGGCAACGACCAGAAAATGCAGCGCTTTCATATCGGTCGATCCAAGCTTCATATAGCGCCGGGACGCTTCAGACAGCCGTTGTTCTGCCTCTCGAAGCTGGGCTAGAGCGGCCATCAGGTCACCGATTTGTTCGATGTCTGCTGCTGACTGGCCCTTGGGATCGATGAGTCGAGCATTTGGGTCAGAGACGTCCAACGCATAAAGGTTTAATGCATTCTGTGTTGGGTCTTGAGATTTTTTGACCATGAGGAAATATTCCGCCCGTTCTTTGCTCAACCAAAATTAATTGCTAGGTTAGCTAGTAATGTAGCTCAACTAATTATTTTACTGTGATGGCGGAGGCTCCAATGGAAACAGTAAAACTACGATCTCCTCACGCTGTATTGTGGTCTCGCATCACCAAGCATATGGCCGTTCGGTCTACCCAGTGGCAAAACAAGGAGACGGATACGAGCTAACTTTTCAAGAGATTACATCTATAGCTGGCTTGTGGAGGTCTCGTTGAGGAATCACACGGTGTTCGCCCCGTAATCGCAACATGTGCCTTTGAACGCGAGATTAGCTCAGCCTTGACCTGCACACCAGCTGCATCATTAGGGGTTTGCAGCAGGCCAATTTTGAGAATCCAACCACCCACCTCGTCGAACGGATATCCGCATGCACCACGACTCGACAACTGCCGTGCGTTCTCGGCAGGATGGCTCTGAACTTCCCAAAGGGCAGGAAAACCAATCACACCGTAGAGTTCCAAAGTGGTTCCGCACGTTCTTGCCTGCCGTGTTGATTTTGATATGGCTTACCGCAGCAGGCATTGGCGGTCCCTATTTCGGGAAAGTCAATGAGGTCTCCTCCAACGATCAGACCGCCTACTTGCCCGAATCGGCTGAAGCGACACGGGTCCAAGAACTACAAGATCAATTCACGGATTCTGACGGCATCCCAGCTGTGGTGCTATTTGTTGCTGACCAGGAACTGACCGAAGAACAATTGACAGAGCTTGGCGACTTGCTTGAAAGTCTTTCAGAGCTCGAGTACATAGAGGATGAGGTCTCGCCACCGATCCCATCCGATGATGGTCTGGCAGTGCAGGCTTTTGTCCCAATCAACTCCGACGCCGATATTGGTACTGTCGTTGCCACACTCGGTGACGAACTCCGAGCCAGCGCCCCAGATGGCGTGACGCTGTATGTCACTGGCCCAGCAGGTTTTAGTGCCGATCTGGGAGAAGCCTTCGCTGGTATCGATGGCCTATTGCTGGGCGTGGCATTGGTTGCGGTGTTCATTATTCTGATCATCGTCTACCGATCGTTCTTGCTACCGATTGCGGTCCTATCAACGAGTATGTTTGCACTATGTGCCGCGCTACTAACGGTCTGGTGGCTGGCCAAATGGGAAATCATCCTACTCAGTGGCCAGACTCAAGGTATCCTCTTTATTCTCGTGATTGGTGCTGCTACTGACTACTCGCTGTTGCTGGTAGCCCGCTATCGTGAAGAGCTACGTATCCACGAGGACAAATGGTCGGCAATTTGGGGAGCTATTAAAGGCGCGGTGGAGCCCATTCTGGCCTCTGGTAGTACCGTCATCGCAGGCTTATTGATGTTGCTGCTCAGCGATTTGAAGTCCAATAGCACCCTGGGCCCGGTAGCCTCGATCGGTATTATCTTTGCCATGCTGTCTGCCCTGACCTTGCTACCGGCCATCCTGTTTGCTTTCGGTCGCACCGCATTCTGGCCCAAACGCATCAAATACGATCCCGAAACAGTGGCTACCGAACACGGCATTCCATCACAAGGCATCTGGCCGAAGATCGCCAGGATGATTCAGAAGCGTCCGCGCGTCATCTGGAGTGTCACGACCCTGGCATTGCTTGCCGGAGTGGCCTTCATTCCACAACTCAAGGCCGACGGTGTCGCCCAATCAGAACTCGTACTGGGTGCTTCCGAAGCTCGGGATGGGCAAGAAGCCCTCGGTGAGCACTTCCCGGGCGGCTCGGGCAGTCCGATTCAAGTCATTGCAAATGAAGAGGAACTCGACGACGTTGCAAATGTCATGCTAGACCAATCAGCCATTGAAGACGTCTCCATCAGCAGCCAAGACTCACCAAGTGGCACCGCACCCGTGACCGAAGACGGCATCCAAGCCTTCGGTCCACCTGGAACCCCGGCCCCCGAACCAACTGTGGTTGACGGCACCGTGTTACTGCAAGGCACCATGTCCGTCCCTGCCGATTCCACTGACGCATCCCAGACTGTACGTGATATGCGCGACATTTTCGCTGACGCCGCCCCGAGCGCAATGGTCGGTGGTGTCACGGCAACCGATGTCGACACCATCGATGCGTCGATCCAGGACCGCAACGTGATCATCCCGATTATTTTGGCAGTCATTTTGGTGATCCTGATGATCCTGTTGCGCTCTATTGTGGCTCCCGTGTTGTTGATTACCACAACAGTGATCTCATTTGGTACCGCAATGGGTGTCTCAGCGCTGGTCTTCAACCACCTGTTCGACTTCCCGGGAGCTGATCCGGCTGTGCCACTGTATGGGTTCGTCTTCTTGGTCGCGTTAGGAATCGACTACAACATCTTTTTGATGACCCGCGTCAGAGAGGAATCACTGAAACATGGCACCCGCCAAGGTGTATTGCGTGGCCTGACCGTCACCG
>Ga0079226_10001231_pt1 | contig 19524 bp, 15 predicted proteins | sample Poulit2014_FD_76345 | JGI IMG/M metagenome (GOLD analysis project Ga0079226, IMG submission 76345) | Agricultural soil microbial communities from Georgia to study Nitrogen management - Poultry litter 2014 | ecosystem: Environmental > Terrestrial > Soil > Agricultural land | place: USA: Georgia... | reverse complement strand
ATTGCCACAACAACCTGATTACCATTCTGGACAAGCTTTGCAATTGTTCCGCCACAGGCCACCTCGTCATCAGGATGTGCAATAAAAATCAATGCTTTTTTGTTTTTCACTAATAATCCTCCTTTAGAGTGGATACTATTATTCTAAGATTTTGAATTGTAGACATGTAACCGATTTTCTTTCACATTAAAGTAACATAAAATGTAATTTCAAGACTTATGTCATCAATGTTTTTTTAAATATTATATATCCCGCCCCTTTTTTTAAACATTTAAAATATGTCATGTCAAATCATAGTCACTTATAATGTTATCATTACAACTATAGTATAAATTACCATTTCAATTTAGTCAATAATATTCTGTAAATTCCCACTTATTTATTTTTTCAATTTATTTATATCTTGTGTCGAAAACATTTATCTATAGAACGTTAAAATTATAATTGATATGATTATCAAAAATTCTTTACAGAAAATATTCCAAAATAATAACCATACTATCTATCAAAATAATCTCTTATAAATAAAGTACACATCGTTATTTTTTAGAAACAACAAAATCATTTAAATGATTTATTGTGTATCTTCATAGTACTTACGGCAATCACTTAACTCTTGTTTTAACTGTTGTACAATATTAGCGTATCGTGGTTCTTCATATACATTATTCATTTCAGTTGGATCCTTTTTTAAGTCAAATAACTCCCATTCAGGAGGGGTTTTTTTGTCAATCGCCCCTTTCACATCCAAAGGGTCACCGTAATAATAAATTAGTTTATAATTATCTGTACGAATCCCATAATGGGCAGGAACATTATGAGCAGTCAAGTGTTCCCAATACCTGTAATAGATAGTGGTTCTCCAATTTTCAGGTAATTCTCCTTGACAAATTGATCTAAAACTTTCCCCCTGCATTTCTTCCTTTGGCACAATTTTTGCAAAATCTAACAGAGTTGGTGCAAAATCATTATTAATAATCATTGCATTTGTATTTGTTTTCGATTTTATTTTTTTAGGATATTTTATCAAAAATGGCATTCTCAAGGATTCGTCATACATAAATCTTTTATCGTACCATCCGTGTTCACCAAGAAAAAATCCTTGATCTGAAGTATAGATAACAATTGTATTGTCTTCAAGATTATGTTTCTTTAAATAATCTAATATTTCTCCGACACTATCATCAATAGTCTTAACACAACGTAAGTAATCCTTTATATATCTTTGATATTTCCAATTACGAATTTCTTCTTTAGAAAGTCCTTGGGGAGGCGCTCCTTTAACATCTCTTTCATTTAGGTCTTCGATTCGCATATCCGCCATTTTTGCTGCATTTGCTCTATTATCATACTGATCATTAAAGTTTTTTGGTGTTGGAAAAATCTTCTCTTCATAAAGATTTTCATAACGTCTAGGAGGGTCCCAAGGACGATGTGGGGCTTTATGATGTACCTTGAGCATAAAAGGTCGATTTTTGTCTGTCCCATCAAGCCAGTTAAGTGCATCATCCGTAATTACATCAGATACATAACCATCAGTTTTAATTTCTTCTCCCTGACATATCATTTTGGGATTATAGTAGTCCCCTTGTTCTGGAAGTACATTCCAGTAATCAAAACCTGCAGGGTCGCTTAAACCACCATGCCCCAAATGCCACTTCCCAATAATCGCAGTTTGATATCCATCTTCTTGCATCAATTTCGGAAATGTTTGTTGATTTCCATCGAATGAATCAGATAATCCTCTAACTCCATTAAAGTGACTATAATTACCTGTTAATATTGTAGCCCTACTTGGTGCACAAAGTGAATTCGTACAATATGTTCTTTCAAATTTCATTCCTTCTTCTGCAATTCTATCAATATTTGGCGTATGATTTATGGTGCTTCCATAGCAACTAATTGCTTGTGTAGCATGATCGTCACTCATAATGTAAATTATATTTGGTTTCTCTTCGTTCATTTTATTCCACTCCTGCTTTTCTCTAATATAAAACACACTTATTTAAAATCATTTTGAAATTATTTGATATTTTAATTAAATGTTGTAACTATACAAATATTCGTAGAAATGTGCATACAAAAACTTTCATTCATAAAATTCATTAATCAATTTTCAAAATTGAGGAAGAAATTCTTTATGCACTATTAAATATTCATCCATAATCTTTTTTGCAACACTAAATGATGGTACTAAGGGATGTACAGTCAATGCATTAATAGCAGCATTATAGTCACCTTTAACTGCAGCTTCCACTGTATATCTTTCGTAAGTTTTAACAGGTTTTATTAATGACATTGAAATATTCGGTACTTCACCAATCGACAATGGAAAATATCCATTTTTATTTACAAGACATGGTACTTCAACAATATCATCGTGATTCATATGCCATATCGTTCCATTATTTGGTACATTTAAAGTCAGTACTTGTTGCTTGTTATTAACAATACTTTTAATAACATTCAGTGCAAGACCTTCATACCCTTCCTCTTCAAATGTAATATCAACCTTTTCTTCTTTTTCGTACACATTATGAATATCTCCAGAAGTTTCACGTGACATATAAGTAGATGATCTCGCTTCCAATGTTTGATGATAGTTTTTAATTGCTTCTTCTATTTTTCCTTCATTTACTAACTTTGATAATTGGTTTAATAAAGAATGATTCAAGTTAACAATTTGTTCTCCTCGAGTTTCATTAGCATTAATTATATTTTTGGCAGCAATTTCTTGATAATAAAAGTAATATAAATATTCATTTGGTAACATGCCCATATCACGAATTAATTCAGCATCAAAGAAACTAAAGATATGAGAAATATTTCTTAATCGTTCAATGTTATCCAAAATTTCCGGTAGTTTTTCTTCTCCATTAACAAGGACAGAGTGAACCCACCCTAAATGATTTAAACCAAAGTAATTTGCTTGAAGTTCTGTATGAGGTACTTTCAAAAATTTTCCTATAGCGTTTTTAATACCAGCATGAGCATCACAAATTCCTATTACCTTCTTATGTGGTCCATAATTAATTAGAGCTTGAGTTATTAAACCTGCAGGGTTTGTGAAATTTAACAGCCATGCATTTGGAGCTAATTCACTAATAATATGAGAATACTCTAACATGACTGGAATTGTTCGTAGAGCCATAGCAAATCCTCCAGGGCCAGTAGTTTCTTGACCCAAGACTCCATACTTTAATGACATTTTTTCATCATTCACACGAGATTCCTCTTTACCTACTCGAATTGCTGAATAAATGAAATCGGAACCATAAATAGCTTCCCGTATATCTGTTGTAAATATTAGTTTACATGGATTAATTTGTTGATTTACTATATATTTGGATATTTCCCCCATAACATACAATCGTTCTTTATCACTGTCAAATAATACAATCTCATCAAATGTTACATCATCATGCTTGAATAATCCTTGAATAAGTAACGGTGTCCGCATTCCTGCACCACCAAGTATCGTTAATTTCATTCACTGTCCCTCCCAAAATTTAAATTATAAGCTATAATAACCTAATGTAAAAATTCATCTTTAACTTGATTCCAATATGGGCTTGTTTGGGTGCCGCCTAGTCCTCTAACAGAATAACCTCCGCAATAATTTCCAAGTTTCACGGCATCTTTAAGTTCAAATTTTTTTAATAGACCAGTAATTACTCCTCCCGCAAAAACATCTCCTGCACCCGTAGTATCTATTACCTTAGTCTTCATTGCGGTAACGCTTACAATTTCGTCGTTGTCATAATATATAGCTCCCTCACTTCCAAGTTTGACTATCACATTATTATTAGAATTTAATAGTCTTAACTGTTTTAAAGCTTTTTTTCCATCTTCTTCTCCAGTAATTATCAAAGCCTCTTTTAAATTAGGAGTAAACAAATCACTTTTCTTAATGATTCTTTTTAATTTCAGACTTCTTAACCATTCTTCATCCCAAGAGACATCTATAGAAACTAAAATGTTCCTTTTGTTAGCAATATCTATTGTTGATTCTGCCATTTTAGTAGCACTTATATGTAAAACATTTGTATTGACTTTATCCATAACTGAATTAATATAAGCTTCCATATCGAAATTTTTGACTTTATCTTCATAAGAGATAATAGAGCGATCATTTTCATAATTGAAAGCGACAGATAAACTTTGCATAGGATAATCAAAAACTTTCAAGAATTCTACAAATACACCTTCCTTTTCTAAATTTTCTAGTACAAATCTACTTAATATGTCATTCCCTACTACTCCTACAATTGCGACTTTTAATCCTAAACGTGATAAAGTAACAGCAGTATTATATAGCCCTCCACATGTGAACTCAAATTGGTCACAATAGATTTCTTCTCCAGGCCCGGGAAATTTTTTGAAATCAGAAAAAATAATATCCACAGAAATATTTCCACACACTATTACATCATAATTAGCCACTTTAACCCTCACTTTCTTTAGATATGATTCATTGTCATTGCAATATAACTAAAATAAAAATATGAATCGTACAACTTATCATGTTATCATTACAAGTGAATTTTATATCATTTTTTATTTTATGTCAAATATATTTTGCGATAATCCAAATTATTATAATCATCATTATATTTTGAATTATTAGAAAAATGCGAAATGCAAAAAATAGTTTTATTACTATAATTATGATATAATTACAATGTATAAACTTAATTTAAAAATATAATTACAGGGTGATGAATATGGTAAATCATAAAGAAGGGACAGCTTTATATTTTACCGTAAAAGAAAAGATACAAGATAAAATACAAAAAGGAATTTATAAGATTGGTTGTAAACTACCAACAGAATCAGATTTATGCGATGAGTTTAAGGTTAGTCGTACAACTATTCGTTCCGCTTTGCAGAAATTAGAATTCGAGGGGAAAATATATAAATTACAAGGAAAGGGGTCTTTTGTCTCTACTCCTAAAATCAATGAACAAATAACTTCAAGCATTAAAAGTTTCTCAGAACAAATGAAAAATGCTGGATTAAACTTCTATTCAAATGTATTAGATATAGAATTAATTCCTGCATCAGCTTTAATTGCACATGAATTAAATATCGAAGAAAATGAGCCTGTCATTGAATTAGTAAGGTTGAGGTTTGCCAATGATAAACCTTATCAACATTCAACTTCTTATATTCCATGGAAAATTGCGCCAAACCTTATAAATGACGATTGCTCCCATTCTCTTTTTGAACTACTAACAAAAAAATATAATATTTCTATGCATAAGTCAATAGAGTCTATTGAACCAGTTATTCCAGAGAAACTTATAGGTGATATATTAAACATTCCATATAATACGCCATCATTTCTATTAACTTCTCATACATACTCTACAGATAACAATATTGTGGAATATTCTATTACCATTGTCAGAGGTGATGTTGGTAAGTTTGAGGCCGAACGATATTATGATGTAGATGAAAGTGTTACTGTGTTTTAATACATAGAAACTCAATTTTCGGAGTTTAAAATAGGAAGACGATCCCTGTAAAGTGGACCCCCATTGTCAAGACAAAATTTTTATAAAAATAAGGTGTGTTATTATCATTTTTATCCCTTTCCCATCTTGCCAACCAACTCTTTCCTGTGCTAGAACCTGTCAAGGGCGTATTTTTCCCTTGACAGGTTCTGGCACAGGGAAGATAATTGCCCCAAGATGGAAAGGATAATGAATCAACCAAAATAAACAGATGCCGATGTTTCGTAATTTAAAGACTGGTGAGTGAGGGCGATTATGATTATAAATATCCATATAATCGTTGATATTGCTTCTGGCTACTCTTGGTGTGTCATAGTCCTTTAAATAGATTTCTCATATTTAAGACTCCGCCAAAAGCGCTCTATCATGATATTGTCCAATGCCCTGCCTTTTGAATCCATGCTGATTTCTATAGACGGATACTCCTTTAGTAGATTGATATATTTTGGGCTAGTGAAATGACTGCCTTGGTCACTATTAAATATGTCAGGTGCACCGTTATGAAATGCTTGTTGAACAGCGTCCAACACAAAATCCATGGCCAGCGTTTGATCTAATTCCCAGCTGATAATATAACGAGAAAACCAGTCGATAATGGGTGTTAAATACATCCAACTGTTATGCAAGCGAATGTAGGTGATATCAATACTCCAAACCTGATTGGGACGGTTAATTGCCACTCCTTTCAATAAATATGGATAGGTACGATGTTCAAGATTTCGCTTGCTTAGATTAAGACCAGGATAAATCGCTTGTATACCCATTTCCCTCATATGGCACTGAACTCTTTTTCGGTTGATATTCACTCCTTCCTGTTGAAGCTTTTTGGCAATCCTCCGGGACCCAAAATATGGGAACTTGGTGTAGACTTCGTCAATCCGATGTTTGATTGCTACCTCCTCAGAAGAGGGCTGGACAGGCTTATAATATAAGCTGGAACGATTAATGCTAAGTAAATCGCAATAGGAACATCCGGATATTGCCAGTCCACCATTTTCTTGCGTTCAGACCTAGTCGTTGTAGATGCCAGATTTTTTTGATCCACGACAATTGCGTGGTTAATTTACCAACTTCGGCGTAAAGATTTTCCATTTGTTTTTCATAGTCAGCTCTCATTTTATTTAGGTCTTTACTTTGTCTTTCAAAGACCCGTGGCACCTCTTGTAGGAACTTGGTCTTCCACTGATGTAGCTGATTTATATGAATGCCGTGTTCCAATGCAATCTGACTCATTGGCTTTTCTTCCTTCAAGATTTCCAACACGATTTGTGATTTGAGCTCTGGTGTATATCTTTTGCGTTTCATACACCTACCTTAACATCTCCTTTTTTCGTGTCTAGAATTTTGGGTCCATTATATTATCAGGTGGTACTTTACTACGATCATTCTATTCAATTTCTTTACCCAATAATACACTTTGTGAACCTTGATTTCATGGGTTCTACATCACTCTGCTATGCTTTGTCCACTTTTCTTTTCAGGATTCATCGCACACTTTCCATTCTATTATTTTTTTCTGGGACTTCGCATTACCTCCTGATTTATTTTCTAAAAAGATTATCGTGTGGATCCGATATTCTCTATTTGTGTTTTATTTTACGCTTATATTTTTCTTAATTATAACGAAAAACATAAAAACCCACACAATAAAATCATCAGAAAATTATCATGTGAGTTTCAAAGAATCATTAAAAATATTATTATAGTTTTACCCATTCTCTCTTTTTAATAGAGTCTAATATTGCACTGTCTACTTTATCAACTTTTGCACCGAATTGGAAATCGCTTAAATAAGGTTTCCCACGTACAACAGCATCAATTAATTTATGTGCTTCAATAATTTTCATATCATTAAAACTGATAGCAATTCCAGGTGCCGGTTGGAAGTATTTGAAATCTCCATGATATGGATTCAACAATACTTTACGGAATCCCATATCCGGTCCATCATCCTCATTGAAATAAACATGCACTTCATTCAAACGCTCTAAATCATAATGCACAGAGCCTTTCGTACCCTGAATTTCAAATGTATAATAGTTTTTACGTCCACTAGCAATTCGACTAGAACCTAAAGTTCCAATAGCACCATTTGCGAAACGAAGTAATGTTTGTACAACATCCTCGTTTTCTACTTCTTGCATCTCAGAACTTCCTTCTTCTTTCGGTCTTTCTTTAATGACTGTCTCAGCCACGCCAATAACTTCTTCTACATCACCAATCGCCATTAGCAATACACTAAGTAAATGGCTTGCCAAGTCACCAAGTGCACCACTCCCGGAAAGTTTATTAATATGACGCCATGTAATTGGAATGCTCGGATCTAAAAGCATATCCTGATCATATGTACCAGTAACACGCACAACGTCACCAAGTTTACCGCTTTCAATTAAATCCTTCACATATTGACTCGCTGGGTTCAATAAGTTGTTAAACGCTACGTAATTGACCTTATTTTTTTTGACAGCCAAATCAGCTAACTCCTGTGATTGTTCTGCCGATAAAGTAAGAGGTTTTTCACAGAAAACATGTTTATCATTTTCTAGTGCAGCTTTTGCCATTTCATAATGCATACTATTAGGTGTTGCGATATCTACAACATCAACATTGGGATTTGTGACGACTTCCTTCCAATCCGTTGTCATTTCTTTATATCCGAAACGATCTTTAACAACTTTTAGCTTTTCTTCATCTAAATCAGAAACCATTTGAAATTCTGGAACCCCTGTATCTTCCAAATATATTCTCTGAACGTTTTGCATACTCGTCGCATGAACTTGTCCAATCCAACCTGTTCCGCCTATCGTTCCAATTCTAAACTTTTGCATACTTTTTCCTCCCCCGTGGCTATGTATTGATTAACCTACTTACAGCTTACATATTATCATATATTGCTCATAATTGACCAGTAAAAATATCACTTTTATGGTTATATGTTGGTCATTTATTATCTTTCATATAGATAATAGTATTCACGGAAAGGTTGTATATTAGCAATTATTTACAATAAAAATAAAACGATGTATCAACATTTTTTTACACTAAACGATCCATTAGGGTTAGGTTTCTAATCCATCGATGAAAACTATGATAATACGCTTTTTAACTTACACTCTTTTAATTGCTGAAAAACAAGATGCTAGTGTTTTCATGTTTGCAATCGAATCCGCTGCTGGATAAGTTGGTGTTTCATCGTATAGTACACAACGTCCAAAATGTTCAATCGCTAACTTCTGGTCATCTCCGCGAATATATTCTTCTCGATGAGTCCCGTCATTCAAAAGCACTCTCATTAACCCAATGCCACCATACGCATCCGGTTGGTATGCACGTGGAATCTGAATCACGCCATCTGAACCGATTACCTCATAAGCCATATGTTTTGCCATATTCATTCCACATACAAACGTTCCTTTTACACCGTTCTTGAAATGTAAGGTCATTTGTGCCGCCATATCTACTTGTTGTTCATTTAAATCCGCTGTCCCTGTTACATGAATTGGATCTGCCTCCAAAATCGAGCGGATGGTATGAATGCAATAAACTCCAACATCATACAAACTACCCCCACCTTCTTGACGGTTCAAGCGAAAATTGTTTTCTTTCCCTTCCAGAAAAAAAGAACAGTTCGCATGGACATGGCGAATATTACCGATTTCCCCAGTTTGAATAACTTCTTTGACACGTTTATTTTGTGGATGATATTGATATATAAAGGTCTCTGAAAAGTGAACACCATTTTCTTTACAAACTTGTACCATTTCTTCCGTATCCTTAGGATTCAACGATGATGGTTTTTCACATAGAATATGTTTTCCTTGGTTCGCAGCTTTAATCGTCCATTCTTTATGAATATGATTTGGAAGCGGAATATACACTGCGTCAATTTCAGGATCAGCTAATAGTGCTTCATAGCTATCGAATACATGCGGAATATGAAATTTTTCTGCAACTTCTCTAGCATTTCCACTAGCACTTGCAATCGCATACAATTCTGCATTATTGGCACGTATCATTGCCGGAATCGTTAATTTCTGAGCGATTTCTGCTGTACTTAAAACACCCCATTTTATCATTTTCATACTCACTCACCTCATTTGTTATTCATATTTTTACCATAAGTTGAATAATATACGACTAATCATAACGAATAAATTATAAATTGTCGATTATCTATTAAAAATCACCCCATGTTTGATTCTTTTATTAGTTATAATACGATAACATCATAATCCCCATCTGAAAACAGATGGGGATTATGATGTTATCGTATATTAACTTTTTTAAATAAGTCCCAGTATGGTTCGAGAAATATTCTGACTGTGATGGTAAATTTGCATAAGTTGATTGACAACATCAAGATAAACTGCACTAATTTCTGGATTATGTTCTTGTTTCGTTATAAGGCTATTAAAATGCTCAAATTTGGTATCCTTTTCAAATTGATTAATGTTCGATTGAGACTGGATATTGCTCCGAGCAATCTTACGGCTGTTTTCTTTAAAAGCAATTAAAGAATTACTATAAGACTGTTCAACATAATCCAATAATTCATTCAATTGTTCTTGATCATTTGTATTTAAAGAAATATTATTTTCTTTCACTTTCTCAACTTTACTGATAAAGCGAATAACGATGTCACCTATATGTTCAATATCATTAAGGATATTCAATAGCTTTACTTCTTCATTTGATTGACTACTTGATAGTTTGTTCTGTCCTAGCATTAATAAATATTGTTGTATTTCAATATACGATTCATCAATCATATTCTCAACATCATCAAGGGCTTCTTTGCTTACAGTCCCATCAATATAACCCTTTAACTGGTTAATCATGTCTTTTTTTACCATATTTGCTAATTGGTAAATTTCCTTTTTACTACTTATAAGTGCCTCTTCCGGGACAGCTAACAATTCCTTATCCAGTTTGACTTGAAAAGAAGATTCCAATTCTCGCTGTAGTAAGAATTTACGAAATAATTTTGCAATCCAAGGTAAAAATGGAATGAACAAAAGAGCTATCGCAATATTTAGTAATGTATGAAAATTAGCAATCTGCCGTTCTGGACTGCCCGGTAAATATTCTACCCAATCAGTGATGAAAACTAACAATAACATGGCTATAGTTGCTCCGATTCCTTTAAACAGGAAATTAAAAATCGCTAGTTTTTTCCCTTCAGATTGTGATGCCAAACTGGAGATAAGAACAGGTAAGGTATCACCAACGTTAGCTCCAAGCACGAGAGGTAGAACAGCAGAAATGGGGAGAACACCAGATGTGACAAATGCGATACCTATGATAATCATTGCGGCACTGCTATGCATTAAAGCCGTAAAAACAACACCAATTAAAGCTAGCAAAACAGGCTTTTCCGATAGTTGAACAAGAAAAGCTAATACTTCTTCACTTTCACTCATTGGTTCTAAAGAAGATGTGATGACTCCTATTCCAAAAAATATAAAGCCAATACTTAGCATGATTTGGCCAATAGCTTTCCAAACATTTTTACTGATAAACATAATACATATAGTACCTAAAATAATAAATATAGAAGCATATTGCGCTATATCAAATGTTAAAATTTGTACTGTAAAAGTTGTTCCAATAGCAGATCCAAGTACGATACTAAATGCTTGTGACAATAGTAGGATTGATTCTCCGACAAGACCAACAACTAAAATATTGGTAACGGTACTGCTTTGCAAGAAAAATGTTACAATAATACCACTCAAAATCCCTTTTATACGTGTGTTGGTCATTGCCGCCAGGGATTGCCTCATTTTGGAAGCCCCAACCCTTTGTAGCCCATTACTTAATAAATGGGTACCATATAAAAATATTCCTAGACCGCCTAAAAATCCTAATATAATTGATACCATGTGATTTCCTCTTTCTATTTAACCTTGTTAAATTATATTTTGGAAATCGATTAACAACCTCCCATTCAAAACATTTTTTTCATTCGTTTGCAATTTCATCAGTAAAACGTTTATATAGTTTTGCTGCGTTTACTAAGTGGTCGCCTACACGCTCTAAAAATCGACTAACAATAACCACTTTCAATTTGCTTTCTGTAAAGCTTTCTGTCTCATGAATTAAATCCACCATTTCCTGAAATGTTTCTTTATTCAACTTATTCACGTATACATCGTGATCTATTACTGCTTTTAATTTGTTATGATCATCATTTTTAATCCCTAAACGAAGATACTCTATCATCGTTTGTTCATATTTAAAAAATTCACTGACCGTGCTCCGTAACTCATTTGTATCAACCATATCACTTATTGTTAGTATATTAACTAATTGATCACCTACACGCTCTAATTCTTTTATGATTCTACTCATTGAAAACATCCATTTTATTTCTGATGTATCGAGTTGTTCTAATGATATAATCTCCATTATATTTTTTTCAGTTTTTTTCTCGTAATAGTTAATATTTTCCTCCGTCTCAATAATGGTACTTTTATTATGTTTTGATGGCTGCAACAGAAAATCAACGGATTGCTCCATCATTTGATTAAGAAAATCAATAACGTCCAGCACTAAATTTTCAATTTTATTACGCTTATAATCGTAATAATTTTTTCGAATCAACATAGTGTTATCCTCCAATTGATAATCTAACTTCCAATCCCAAACAAATACAAACTATCAAAAGTACACTTTGTATGGATGGATACATGCATAATATGCAGGTTTCAAACAAGGCATACTTCTACAAGCATTGACTCGTATTAGCTTTTTTGTTAGTCGTTTCCCAATTGAAAAGCACATACAAAATATCTAATCATCACTATATAAAGTGGAGTCTTAAGTACTGTTTCAATCCTTTTAAAAACAACTCAAAAGTTCTCTAATAGTAAATATCACCGATTATATCTGCATCCAAATCAAATTTGTTAGTAATTAAGGGAAGTGTAGCATTTATCTGTTAGGAGATAGAATCTAGCTTAATCGATATAACCGCAATTAAATACCTCAATGGTATATTTTCAAATAGAATCTCCATCTGACTTCTGCCATGTTCAGTATCTACCGTCATCATGGCTTTCTCTTGATAAACTGTACATCTTCATCCTTGAATACAATCAACAAATGCAGTTTTACATCGGCTTTTTTAATTTCACTCACTTAGTTTTGGACAAGAGCCATCTGTCCTTCTATTATAAAAGACTTTTTAGCAGAAAATTATTTAAATCTAGAACTGTTAATAACGTCATGGAAACTTTTCTATAATTTAAATTACCAGATGACAAGAGGATTGTAAGGTATACTGACTGAAGATTCAGTAGCTAAATATCTTTTTGTAGGTTGGCTGATAATACTCTACAGTTAGTTCAATCAAAATAACTAGCAGCAAACAGTTAGACCTAGAAAAGCTATCAAATCTTTTATAAACAAACCTGTTTCAACCCCATTCAATGCTCCTATATCAGCAATATAAATTTCTTTAATATTTATCTCTAATACTTTGTATAGAAGTTAAATAATGCTAGTTTTTTGACCCTTATTCACCGCATTTGACTTTTTATATTTTCGAACCAGCGCTCCGGTTGCATTATCATATATATTTATTTTTTCTTTCGGAAATGTAATCCAAACCTTACTGTCAAGTTCTAAGTTCACTTCGCCAATTTCTTTTGAAGTAACTACATGTTTCCCAATGAGTAGCTGAACTAAAGTTTCAGATCCAGCAGGGAGTACTGAAAACACTTTTGCCTCTACCCCATTATCAATAGCTTCTAAATGGATACTAACATCCTCAGGTTTTAGAGATAATGTAACATTTTCAGAATATTGTTCTTCTAAAGCTATTTCAAACTTACCTAAAACAGAATTAATTGACATCGTATTGTTCTTATAACTACAGGTCTCTTCTATTAAGTTAATGGTAGGATTTCCAATAAATTTAGCAACACGTAAATCATTAGGTTTTCTATATAAATCTTGAGGCGTATCAACTTGAATAATTTCACCTTCAAAGAAGACCGATATTCTTGTTGACAATGTTAAAGCTTCTTCTTGGTCATGAGTAACATAAACAATAGTTGTTTTTAAGTCACGATGTAATCGCTTTAATTCTGCACGCATTTCAATTCTTAACTTTGCATCTAAATTTGATAACGGTTCATCTAGTAATAATACTTTAGGTTCTGTTACAATTGCTCTTGCGATAGCCACACGTTGCTGTTGTCCACCTGAAAGTTCAGAAGGGTATCTATCAATTAAGTTTTTAATTTGCATGCGATCAAGTGATTCCTCTACTTTAGTTCTTAAATCCGCTTTTTTAAGTTTTTTTTGTTCCAATCCGAATGAAACATTTTCAAATACCGTCATATGAGGCCATAATGCATAACTCTGAAACACTAAATTTAATCCTCTTTTAGAAGGGGAAGTATAATACTTATCCTCTGCATTTACTACATTTTTATTTCCTATTGAAATTAAACCATTCTCAGGATCTTCTAGACCTGAAATAATTCTTAATGTAGTGGTTTTTCCACATCCTGAGGGTCCTAATAAAGTCATGAATTCACCGTTTTTAATTTCTAAATTCACATCTTTTAGAACATGATTCTCATCAAAGAACTTATTAATATTTGTTAATTTAATTCCACTCATTACTTACCGCCTCCGATTCCTTTAGAAATATCCGTTTTCCCTACTATTGTTGTAAATAAATACACTACAATAATAATAAAAATGATTATTGCAACACTAGCATTTGCTATTTGCGGATAACCTTGTTCCTGCAATCCAAAAGTTTCAGCTGTTAAAGTATTTGTAGTAGGTGTGACCAACATAATAATTAAATCTAACTCTTTCATGGCGCTAATAAACACTATTATAAACCCACTAAATAGACCACTTTTGCTCAAAGGTAACATTATTTTAAAGAATCTTTTAAACCAGGAAGCACCAGAAACTTTTGCGGCCTCTTCCAATTCACCGCCAATTTGAATCATTGTACTAGTTCCCGCTCTTGTTGCAAAAGGTAATTCTTTTACTACAGTAATTAAAATAAGTATGGTTAAAGTTCCATATAGCACTGGTATAAAAAGTATTTTATTTGTGGAAATTGACAAGTATATTGCGGATAAAGCAATACCCGGTATCAGATAAGGTAAAAATGACAATTGATCGATTATTTTAGAGGATACCATTTTTTTCCCTCTAGTCACAATATATCCAATAATCAATCCTATCAAAGCTGCTAATATTGAAGCTGTGACTGCAATAATAACAGAATTCTTTAATGATCCTAAAATTGAACTATTCTTTAATACACCGCTGTATCCATTTGCAATATCCGGGTTAGAATCACCAATCCAGTAGTGAAGCGTCATGTTTCCTAAACTATAATCTCCGTCTTTCAACATAAGGGTCTGCCAAATTAATAATATAACAGGTAATACACTTACAGTGAATATAAAAGCCATGGTGGCAAAAACAGCTGGTTTTTTCCATTTCCCTAATTTGATTTCACTTGCACCCGAATCTTTTCCGCCAATTGTTTCATAATTTTTTTTGCTAATTATCTTTTGGTTAATATAAACAATCAGAGAAGCGATAATGATTAAAATTATGCTCAATATATAACCTTCTGTTGACTGTCCACTTCCAATACTGCTGTAAATCATTGTAGACATAGTATCAAATCTAACTGGCAAACCTAAAAAAGCTGGTACACCAAAAGATCCTAAACTTTTTGAAATAATGAGTATAAAAGCAGATAAAATTGCCGGTAATACAAGTGGTAAAGTTATTTTGCGCATTGTCTTCATTTTACTCGCTCCAAGTATCTCAGCAGACTCCTCCAAACTACTGCTAATAGTTGAAAGCGCAGATCCAACCAATAAATATGAAAATACATAATAGTGAGAACTTAGGGTTAAAACAATTGGTATGAAACCATACGATAACCAATCAGGAGGACTTACATTAAACAAAAATTGAATGATTCCTGGGTTACCACCAACTCTATCGTTCTTAAATACAATGAGCCAAACAAAAGCTTTAAACCAAGATGGAAACATATACGGAAGAATCATCATAAAACCAAGTGTCTTTTTAAAAGGGATATCAGTTCTAGTGATAAGCCAAGCTAATATTGCCCCAAGAGCTAAAGCAAACACCGAAACAAGTGCACCAATACCTAAAGTATTCAACATTGGTTTGTATAGTAAGGACCCAGATATATCTCCAACGGTAGTTGAAAGCCAATGGTGTAACGTAAAGTCTCCTGGCACTGCACCTGGAACAAAATCACGAGCACTCCATTGAAATGTTTCTACAACAATTTTAAATAATGGATAAGCTATGCTCACAGTTAATCCTAAAATTACAACTAAACTAAGTATATAAACTGGGTTTGTAAAAAATCTAATTAAAAACGTCTTGATATTCCCTTTTTTTTCAAAAGACTTATCTTTTTCATACTCTGCCACTGATTTATCCTCCTTTTTAATATATTAGTGATAAATATTAAACCACGCTATAATATTTCGGATTATTATAATAATAAATAATAATCTGAAATTTAAAGCTATACTATTTATAAAATTTTCAAAAGAGTAGAGTTATTTTTCAAGTCTTTTAACTGTACTGTCTATTTCATCTGTTAATGATATTTGCCTGTCCCATCTCGTTAGAGAGAGCTCTAAATTATAAACTCCATTATATCCTCTATTTTTTAAAGAAGTTAAATAGTATTCTAATGGAAGGCTTATCACATTAGTAAGAGGAAAATGAGTCCTACAATTTTGATTTAAACCATGAATATGTGTATGGTAAACCTTATCTAAAAATGAATCTGATGGTAATTGATAAATTATGTTTTCTGGAAGACTGCTTAAGTTTTTATCATTTAATAAGTTTGAATAGTAATGACCCATATCCCAACATATCCCAACGTGAGTACTGTTTATTTTATTTACCATGTCTATTACATCATTTGTATGGTTACCAGGATCTACTATTTGTTTTTTTTCTCGATTGTTTTCTAAAGCAATATACAATGGAATATCTTCTCGTTCAATTAACTCAGACCACCTTCCTAATTCCTCTATTGTTTTTTTTCTTAGTTCTTCTCTGTCCCCATTTTCACTGCTTTGATAAGCGTGAATAGGCATAACAAGGTTTTTTTGGTATCTGTCGAAATTATTAAGTATATATTCCATAGAAGGATAAATATCTAAAAAGTTACTGTAAGATATGTTTCCAGTCATATCTCCATGAATAGTAATTTCCATGCCCATATCCCATATTAATTGAATTGCTTCTTTATATTCTTCTACATCAGCATATCTCGTTAACTTTCTAATCTCGATCGATTTTATACCGGACTCTTTTAAAAAATTAAGAAATTTTTCAAGGTTATTAAAGTTAGCTAATAAAATATCTTTATTATTATTTTTTATAAAAGCTGGACTTTCTATGGAAAAACCTAATTTCATTATTAACACTCCATTCTATGATTAAGTTCTTTTGTTTGCTCTTTCTATTATGCTCAAAATTTCATTTTGAATTGAACCATTAGAAGCCAGTACATTCCTAGTCTCTAATTCATAAGGGGCACCATTCATATCACTAATAACACCACCAGCTTCATTTAGAATCAACGCACCTGCTGCAATATCCCAAACATTCAACCCTTTTTCCCAAAAAGCTGAAAGGCGACCACTAGCCACATAAGCTAGTTGTAAGGCCGCAGCTCCAGGTGATCTTACATCTCTTACTTTAGAACGAATCTCTAAAAGTAATTTAAAGTCAAGATTTGATTCAGGAATTTTGGTTGACACAAGACTATTTTCAAGTTTTCTATCTTCTTTGTTAACATTAATCTTCTTTCCATTTAAGGTAGTACCTTTATTTTTTTCAGCAATAAACATTTCATTAAAAATAGGGTTGTATATAACACCAAGCTTTATCTCTTTTCTCTCAACGTAAGCAATAGATACACAAAAGTATGGAAATCCATGAATATAGTTTGTTGTACCGTCAATCGGATCTATTATCCATAAAGACTCATTATTTTTTTCTAAGGCAAGAACCGAAGTTTCATTACCTGGCAAAACCTCTTCCTCTCCCAAAATCGAATGATTGGGAAAATTGTTTAATATCAATTTTCGTATTATTTTTTCTGCTGTTTTATCTACATTTGTGACTAAATCAGTATTTGATGATTTATAACTAATGTTTTTAAAATTACTTAATTCTTTTTTTATATAATCACCAGCGGTGTATGCTGCGAATTGTGCGAGATCTACTATTATATTACTTCTCATTATTCACCCTTCTCTTATTTAATTACAAAATATCAACTAAAAAATCTCTAAGTTCACTTGTATTTTCATAATAGTAATCAACATCCTCTTCCCATAAATCAAGTTCATTCAATTTTGGTACCTCAAAATCTTGCTCTATATCTTCTCGTGTAGAAAAAGTTCCTGGATTATTGAAGGGGGTAAAACCTTCTCCTTGTCCATCTTCAGTACCTGCTAGCCATCTAATAAATAATTTAGAAGAATTCACGTTCTGTGAGTTATCAACAATATATGCACTGCTTGTTCCTGGTACAGACACTTTCGGCTTAAGATTTTCCACCATTGCTAACGGTATCTCTTCAGACTCTGTATCACGTAATTTAACAGTAGATCCTATAACTACAGGGGGGGCATCTTTAGGAGACTCAGCTACTGCGTCAACTGAATCACCCATAGAACTCATGAGAACAACATCGTTTTCAAGCAATCGTTTAATGAACTCATAACCTGCATTTTTTGTACCATTTAATTCTATATCTTCACCGAACTCTTCTTTGTAAGCATCCTCCATTTCATCTGAATGTTGAATCATTGTTAAAAATAAATCTTGAATGTCAGCAGCTTCCAATGGATTTTTCATTGTTACTTCACCCTTCCATTCAGGCTTTGTTAACTCCCACCAATTATCTATTGGTGCCTTATCATTCGCCTCGTTATTATAAAGAACAGTTATTACTTCAGTAATAATTGGTAATCCTGAATAATTATTGTATGGATCCATTAAATTATCAGCAATAGAATCAGGTTGATAACTATGGATAATACCACTATCAACTAATTCATTTTTCCAAAATCCATTTGCGTCTTTCCCGTAGACAACATCTGCTCCTTCTACATTTCCTTCATTTTCTAACCTTATTTTCTCCAACATATCCAGATTACTAACCTTTGAAACGGACACATTGATATCAGGATATTCTTCAACAAATGAGTCTACAACATTTTCAGCTGCAGAAGATTGAGCATAAACAACTAATTCATCTTCTTCTTTTGCATTCTCATAAAGTTCATCTATTGATTCATCAGCATCTAGATCTGCTTGATTAATCCAGTCTTTATTTGCACTTGCATTTTCATTATCTCCTCCACAAGCGCCCAGTACTACTAACAGTACTATTCCAATAATTGCAGATGGAATGTTCTTAATTTTCATGAATCAATTCTCCTTTCAATTTATTTAAGATAGATTAACTTCATATATAAAGCGGTTACATTTCTTGCGTAAGGATATGAGTGTTACTCACGAGAAATCGCACCTTCATTAGGGAACTGTTCATTGCGTTTAGTATACCGTTTGACTTCCTTTTTAAATGCTTCGATGAAATTGATCGAATAGATACTTAGACAAATGGAAGCAAGAAAATCATAAAACGTGGGATATGAAATTCTAGGTCACCATATTCGGTTTTGAAAGTGCAGCCATAAAGGCCGTTACGAGAATTGCCTATATTAAATACCTTTCCGATTGTTTTCGGGCTAGTGCTTCTATTAAGTCTGTATTAAGAGGATTCATAGGGAAGACTTCTTTCTGTGAGTTTTACGCTAATCCTATTCTCCTCGTATATTATTATTAACTAGTATTTTTACTAGTTTCTTAAATCGTTGTACCTTTTTCAGGTATAATGTATTTAATCAGATAGAGGTTGTCGTTATTCTCCTTGAAGCTTAGTCTT
>Ga0079226_10001230_pt1 | contig 19545 bp, 11 predicted proteins | sample Poulit2014_FD_76345 | JGI IMG/M metagenome (GOLD analysis project Ga0079226, IMG submission 76345) | Agricultural soil microbial communities from Georgia to study Nitrogen management - Poultry litter 2014 | ecosystem: Environmental > Terrestrial > Soil > Agricultural land | place: USA: Georgia... | reverse complement strand
TTCATAACACATACTATTTCTATCTATATCCTTCATTTTGTTTAAGCGTACCATTACTCAAATCAATTTCCTGCTGTGGTATGGGGAAATATTTATTCTTTGCTGAAAATTGAGCCCCCTTAATATCATCAGTAAACTGTCCTTCATAGTCAAAATAGTGGTTAATTACTTTGTCAGCAATTCCCCAACGAACCAAATCAAAGAATCGATGCCCTTCCATAGCCAATTCGAGCAGTTCTTCTATATGTACTGCTTTGATCGCCTTATCAGGATGAGAAGAAAACCAACCATTCGGATAAGTAGATATATTATAAGTAGCAGCAGGATCTCCGTTATCATCTCTCACAAAACCATCCGGATTAGCAGCTCTGCTACGAACCCTGTTTACATACTCTTCCGCCTTTGTGGGATCTCCGTTATCTGCCTTAATTTCACATTCTGCAGCCCACAAAAGCACTTGCGCAAAACGAATAATAGAATAATTTATAGAATTTAAAGGAGCCCAAGAAGTCGTAGAATTGTCACCTGCCGCACCAACATCAGACTTTTTAAATACATTTTTCTTAGGAGAATAGGGGCCGGCACTCGCCTGGTTACGAATCCAATCTTTTCCCGGCATATCTCCCCAGTCAAGATAAGGGATGCCTCTACGTCCAACCGTCCAATCTACTCGAGGGTCTAAATTACCGTTATCGGGAGTAAAAGCATCTGAGGAAGATAACCCCATATCATTCTTCACCGCATTATTCGCCAAATCATATTCGGGACTATCTAGGGATCCATCCAATAAAGGCAAACCATTATCATCCGTACGATAAGCATTCACAAGCTCTATACTGGGTTGAAAGAATCCACAACAGCCTGTCACCGCACCATTTCCATAAGGATAATTCAACATATCAAAGTGATTCCCATGAAATCCTTCAGATCCATCATGTAAAGAAGCCTGAATGGCAAAAACAGATTCTGAACTATTCTGATGAAGGGCGTTAAAATTCCAATTAAATTGACTCTGTAAAGCATAAGCTGTACCATCTGCTGTATTCCCCTTATTTATAATATCAGTAAGCAAGGGTAAGGCATCATTATATTTCCCTTCGAAAAGATAAGTCTTAGCAAGGAAGGCTCCGGCAGCCCACTTATTGGCTCTACCAATATCTTCCTGCGTTTCCGGTAGATTATCATAAGCATATTTAAATTCTTCCTCTATCTTAGGAAAAATATCTTCATCATTAGGAATCTGATAATTCCCTGCAGCATAAGTAACTGAAGTATCTACCCATGGCACACTGTTCCACATTTTTTTGGCCTCAAAATAGTAAAAGCCTCTCAAAAAATGAGCCTGTGCAATAATGTTCCCTTTTTCATCCTCCTCCAGATCAACCTTGGCAGCCAATCTTAAAACAAGATTACATCGAGCGACGCCATCATACAACCATCGCCATTTAGAATGAAAATAAGGATTAGAAGCAGAGCCTTCAAATCTGGCAATAGACATGGCATTAGACTGATCACCAGGATCTGAGCCTTTACGTGCTTCTCCACCAGCTACACTTCCAAACAACCAATTATCCGGTTGTTGATAATACCAAGCGCCTTCATTGGGATCAAATTGCCCATCCAAATCAGAATAAGCTGAGATTAGTGCTTCTCTAACCCCTTGCGGCGAAGCCATTTGCTTATCTCCTAAGACACCTCTGGGTTGTACTTCTAAAAAGCTTTTCTTACAAGCAAACATAAGCAGACTCAATAATAAGATTGAACCTACCTTTACATATTTATTTATTAATTTCATTATTTTATCTTTTTAAATGTCTAGAAAAATAATTCCCTTCCCCTTAAAAGGTAATATTTGCTCCTACAATAAATTGTCGAACAAAAGGATAGGTTCCATAATCCACACCGAAGGTTTCGTCTAAACCACTAACAGAAGGATCCAATCCATCATATTTTGTAATCGTAAAGAGATTGATTCCCTGAATATAAACATGTAGATTTTCAATTCCTACATTACTCAAAACACCATCCTCAAAAGTATATCCCAACTGAAGATTCTGTAATCTCAGATAAGAACCATTCTCCATATAATAGGAGTTAACTTCTTGGTTAGTACTGAAAGCAGCTCTATCCTCATAAATCGGAATGTCAGTGTTTTTATTCTCCGGCGTCCAAGAATCTAAGACTCTTGTACTGATAGCTCCTCCGGGAAAAGAAGCATAAAAATCGGTGTACCATTTGGTATAATTGAGAATCTGCGCTCCCCAAACCCCATAGAAATTAAATCTTAACTCAAAATTTTTATAACTCAACCCTCCGGCAATTCCATAGGTGAAATCAGGGTTAGGATCTCCAAAGATGGTTCTATCGTCATTATTGATATAACCATTCCCATCCATATCGGCAAACCTAAACTCCCCCGGTCGTTCTCCACCATCCTGATAAGTTGCAGTTTTGTCTCCTAATGCCGACTGAGCTTTTGCATCGGCTGCGTCAATTTCCTCCTGACTCTGCCAGAGACCCGTTACTTTATATCCATAAAAAGAAGACATGGAATGCCCCACTTTATTGATGGTCGGATTTCCGGAGATACGTGAAGCTCCATAGCTGTTCCCATAAAAATAATCAATATTATCAGAAATTTTTAAGATGGTATTCTTATAGGTACTCCAATTCAGCGTAATATCATACTTCCAATTGCTTGAAAATTTCCCTCTTTTTGTTATCCTAGCATCCACTCCCACGTTTTCCATAGAACCCACATTAATGGTAGGATAATTATTTAAGAACCCGACGGTAGCTTCTACCTCAGGAGCATACAACAACCCAACCGTCTTACGTCTATACCAATCTACACTAAAATCAAGATTATGAAATAAAGTAGCATCCAAACCAAAGTCTAGCGTTTTATTGGTTTCCCAATGTGTAGCAGGAGCCGCAAACCCGGTAGCCCTTATACCTTCTACAATACTATTACCGGTTCCCTGAATATCATAACCTGCAGCTTTCGCACTGGCAGCATAGGAATTAATTTGATTCACTAAAGGCACAGAAGAAGAATTTCCCATTTCTCCATAACTTCCTCTCAATTTCAAATCATTAACCCAATTCACATCCTTCATAAAGTTTTCCTGAGACAAACGCCAGCCTAAAGAAAAAGCCGGGAATACACCATATTTTTTTTGTGGCCCAAACACGGCAGCTCCATCTCTACGGATCGTTCCATTAAACAAATACTTGTCTTTATAATTATAATTTACCTGCGCAAATAAAGAAAAGATTGTAGGAACAGGGCCACCCCCATCTTCAATAATTCTACCCCCGGATTGAGTCGTGCTAATGGTTGTATAGTTCGGATCAGCACTAAATGGATTATGTCCAGTGGCATCCATATTTCTATTTCTACCTCCTAAGGCTTCTTCCCCTAATAGTATTTGTATATTATGAGCTCCAAATTGATGTTTAAAATTCAGCGTATTGGTCCACACCCAGTTGTAGCTATAACTTGCTCCTTCATAAACATAATTCTGCGTAGGATTATTCTCTTTATTCTCATATTGAAGGTATCCATAGGTATTATAGTAATTATTGGAATATCCACCTCCAAAGCTGGATTTAAAATGGATATTATAAGGCAAAGCCACTTCAGCATATATATTACCAAAAATATTCGTCGTTTGACTTTGATCATTCCGGGCTCGATACCTATTCGCTACCGGATTCTGCGGATTATTAAATCCTGCGGCTCTGGTACCGGCAAAATTCCCCATAATATCATGAACCGGTATCAATGGATTTTCCCGATAAGACCAGCCAATTGCATTCCCTTCATTTCCTCCCACATCTCCGTTAGACAATTGCGGATTATCTCTTAGTGACAACTGAATATTCTCGCCAATTTTCACTCGGTCATGAATATTAAATTCTGTGTTCGCTCTAATCGTATAGCGTTTCAGATAAGTTTGTTTAACAACCCCCTGCTGGTTATAATATCCTAGTTGAATATTATATCTGGAACTTTCTCCTCCTCCGTTTAAAGATAAATTATAATTCTGAAGAGGCGCATTCCTCGTCACTTCATCATACCAGTTGGTTCCTTTTTTATTGGCTTTGACGATTTGATAAAAAGCTCCTTTAGAAGGATCTATATTGTAAAGACTTGGATCAACAAGCGCTGCTGTAGCAGGATCACTATTCAGCAAACCCGAATGGTTTCCTGCCATGATATAGTCTGGCAACACCGGTTCTGCACCACTTCCATATTGAGGATGAGAAGGTGTTCCTCCTCCATTCTTTATTGCATTCCAGGTCCATTCAGCTGTCTGTTTTGGATTAAGTAAATCAAAACCCTTTCCCGGATACTGACGTCCATAGGAGATATTTAAATCAACCTTCATCGGCTGGTCATATTTCCCCTTTTTCGTTGTAATTAATATGACACCGGCGAAAGCTCTGGCGCCATAAATAGAAGCGGAAGAAGCATCTTTCAAAATACTAATATTCTCAATATCTTCAGAAGGAATATTACTAATATCAGTAGTTGGAACTCCATCCACTACATACAACGGGTCATTACTGGTAAAAGATCCAAAACCACGAATACGTACTTTACTATCACTTCCGGGTTCTCCTGAAGCCGTAATATGGACGCCTGATACCTTTCCCTGTAATTGCTTCTGAATATTCCCCATTGGGCTAACGTTTAAATCAGAGCCTTTCAAAGGAGTAATAGAGCCCGTAAGATTTTTCTTTCTTTGCGAGGTATAACCAGTCACCACCAATTCATTTAATTCTCTGGAAGATTCTCCCATTTTAACATTAATGGTACTTTTACCATTAACTGCAATCTCTTGTGTTTTAAATCCTACTGAACTAAATACCAATGTGCCATTTTCCGGAACATCCAACGCATATTTCCCTTCTGCATCTGTAACCGTTCCTGTATTAGCGCCTTTCACTTGTACGGTCACTCCTGGCAGAGGATCCCCCTCCGGTCCTGTTACCATACCTTCTATGTGTTGCACCCGAAACAGGCTTCCTTCTTTGCCTATAATAATCAAACGATTTTCGAGCTTTTTATATTCAAGATTTGTCCCCATCAACAGATTATTTAAAATATCTGACAGAGAAGCCTCTTTTACATCCAGATTAACCCTTCTATCTACGGGAACAATATCGTCACTATATAGAATTCTATAATCCAACTTCCTTTCAATTTTCGAAAGTGCATTATGAAGTTTCGTATTTTTAAAATTAAGACTATAGGTGTCATTCCCCTGCGAGTATCCTTTAGCAGATACCTGTAAACTGGCGACGAGAACAATAATAAAACAGAGCTTCATAAGCAGGAGCACCTTTTTAAACCTTTCTAACCCGGGTCGTTTGGTCTTTCCAGTTAAGACAGCGGGTTGAAAAAAATTAGAAGATAACTTTTTTTTCATATTTTTGCATTTTAGAGTTAAGTCTCGCACAGACTCGTCTGTGCGAGAAGAGAAATTGGAAACTTGGGCGTCCAAACCATTTAAGTTTCCTTACTTTAATGGCCTCTCTTCTTTTCAAGAGAGGCTTTTTCATTGTTATACTTTTTTTTAATCCATGGCTATCAATTTTTAAGGTGATGAATTATAAATTGTTACATGTTTATTTTTGATATTAAATTTAAAAGGACGAACCATTTGGAGTTCTTTCAGCGCCTGATCCAGAGTTTCCTTTTCAAAAATTCCGGTAAAAGTATAATCTGCTATTTTTTTATCCTTAATCGTGATATTCACACCATACCAACGTGACAATTGACGAGAAAGCGACGCAAATTGCTCTCCTTTAAAAACTAATTTATCATCTTTCCAGGCAGTTTCAGAAATCAAATGATCTCCATTTTTGGTCAGTACTGGGTGTATTTTTGTCACTTTCAATTTAGGAAGAGGTTCTATTCTTGTCAACGTTTCTATATTCTTTTTATGAAGTTTTTCTGACACTGATATTTTTCTATTATTTGCTCCTTTTGTTTTAGAAGGCATATGATACACCACCTTTTCTCCGGGTTTCAGTATTAAATCCTTGTCTTTGTCATCGATTAGAGAAACAGAGACACTCCCCTCTATTAGAGATAAGGAAGATTTTTCGTCATCGGGATAAGCTTTTAAATTAAATTCTGTTCCTATATCCTTCACAGTCAGTCCTTTTGTATGGATTACAAAAGGATGTTCGGCATCATGTTTTATCCTAAAATAAGCCTCCCCTACTAAAGTCACTTCTCTTTTAGGAATATGTTGAAAATCATTTGGATACGTTAATTTAGAATCCGCATTCAGCCACACTTTTGTGCCATCCGGCAGCGTAATCTTTGTTTTGGATCCTGCCTTTGTAGTAACCGTATTTAGGTTCCGTTGATGAGCAGTAAAAGATTGATAAACAAACCAACCACCTACCAGAAGGACGGCAATCACCGCTACACTTTTCCACAACTTCTTACTTCGAAATAACGGAGTCTTCTTTTGTCTATTATTAAGCACAGATGTCGGGGTTATTTTTTCCATCATCCGATTTTTGTAATCGACCGTACGTTTTTGAACTTCCTCCTCTTCCTCATGAACTTTTACTTCTTCCCAATAGTCCTTTAAATCTGCTTCTAATTATTGACCTTCTTCAGTTTTATCTTCCTCACTGAGCAACCGTTCAAGCAGTTCCAACTCCTCTGAGCTTGCCTCTCCGGTCAATTTCCGACCCAGCAACTCCCATATATTTAAGTCCTTCTCATCCATAAAATGATCTCATTATTACCGAGAATATTCATCCTCTTCCTTATAGGAGACCAGTTTTTAGTTGGATACCCTTAAAGAAAGCAAAAAAAATATTCATTCTGGATAAACATTCTTTTATGGCTATCGCACTACTCTTCATTCGCTTTCTGAGCTTCTCGTGTAACTTTATATAAAGCTTCATGTAATCGCTTCATAGCTATACCCATTTGTGCTTCTATGGTTTTCACAGAAAGTTGAAGAAGACCGGCAGCTTCCCGATATTTCAAATCATCTTCTTTGATAAGTTTATAAATAAGTCGGCAACGCGGAGGCAGTTTATGAATAGCGGCCTGTACTTTTTTCAATGCTTCTTTAGTAATAAATGCATCTTCAGGAGTAGAACCATCTGCTTTCAACCAAAGAGAAGTCTCATCAAGAGAGAAAGTTTGTCGTTTTTTTCTTTTTTTCAATTGATTAAGAGAAGCATTCCTAATACTCACATACAGATATAATCTAAAATCAGCGATTTCATCCAGTTTATTTCTCCGATTCCAGACCCGTAATAAAACATCTGAAGTTATTTCCTCCCCCTGTTCTCGTGAATGAAGAAAAGAAAAGGCAAAGCGTGTGAGGGGTGAAAAACAAAGTAAAAATAATTGCTCAAATGCTTTTTCATCATCATAATTACAAATTCGATCCCGTAAATAAAATAGCTTGTCTTTATTTATCATAAAAGAATCTTAAAATGATTAGATGAGTGCTAATTTAAGAAAATTTTATGAAAATATATAACTTTTTTTTCTAATTACAATTAGAACCTTATTTAATTGCTCATTTTTAAGAATAAATAAGTGCTCCTGCTGTCAGTTGTTATAAAACAAGTCACGCCAAAATCAATTATAAAAGTTTCTTTTTTTTATTTAACTTCATACCTGAAAATGAGATTATCAATAATCCACATAAATCATATTCATGCCGGAAGTTTATAGTGAACAAACCCCATTAGCCTCCCAGGATTGTTTCGTCATCTTCGAAAGACGAAAAAAGAACTTCTCTTTTCCCATCCATACCCATCCGGAGTATGAAATTAACTTTGTATCCAATGCCAAAAATGCCAAACGTATCATTGGCGATTCTGAAGAATACATCAATGAAAAGGATCTTGTACTCATTGCGAACCCACAGCTTAGACATGCATGGATGGACGGAAAGTGTATCTCTCATAATATTCACGAAATCACTATTCAATTTCATCCCTCTTTAATTGAACCTTATCTTTTCAAAAATCAATTCAGATCCATAAAAACATTATTAAATAAGGCGACAAAAGGAATTTGTTTTGGATCAAGGTCTATTGAGAAAATAGAACCTCTATTGCAGATTTTATCTATGGAAAAAGAAGGATTTTACGCTGTCAACCGTTTGCTTACCCTATTATATGAACTTTCCAAAGCCGAAGACATCCGAATTCTATCCTCTAATGAAACCAAAGAAGACAGTAGAAATACGGCACTACTCAATCATCTTCATGATTATATTACCGCCAACATCTCTCAAAAATTCCTCATTTCGGAAGTAGCTGCAGAGCTTAATATGAGCCGTTCTACCTTCGCACGCTTTTTAAAAGCCCAACTCAATATGACTTATACCGATTATCTACTGGATAGACGAATTAAAATAGCCATCGTAAAATTAAATACCGGTCTTCCCAATAAAGATGTTGCTATTCAATGCGGATTCAACAGTGTCTCTTATTTCTATAGAGTTTTTAAGGAAGTCATGGGCGTCAATCCTACAGAATTCAAGAAAAAGAATAAGAAAAAACGATTTATAGTATAATATCTGGGTAAATTTTATAAAATAACTGAGCTCATTTTACAATCCTCTCAAACATCACATTATTCGTTATTTTTCTCCTTTTTAGAGAAAAATCCGGCACTGATATATATTAATCCGGTTTTGATAGTTAAATAAATCCTTTTTTTGAGTGTTTATTTCAAATAAATTGAATAAATATTAAAAGGTTTTTTCATTAAACAAAAATAGGTTTGTATCTACTTTTCAACAAATCATTACAAATCTATGAAAAAACTATTACTCGTTTTGCTGCTCAGCATTTTTTATCAAATGGTGTGGGCTCAGCAATCTTCGACCATTGGAGGGCTTGTGAAGGATGAAAACAATAATCCTTTAGTAGGAGCCTCCATTCACGTCCAAAATACTAACATAGGCTCGCTTACTGATCAAAACGGACAGTTTGAACTCAAAGCCTCCATTGGACAAACGCTTATTATCTCCTATATCGGTATGGAAACTAAAAGCATTACCATCAAAAATCTAAAGGATTTAGTGATTACCATGCAATCCGAAGGGAGCACGCTTAATGAGCTTGTAGTCATCGGATACGGAACAGTTAAAAAGAAAGATCTTACCGGAGCTATTGCTTCTGTAACGGCTGATGACATCCAGGCTAACCTTGCACAGAGTACTGCCGAAGCACTTCAAGGAAAAATTGCCGGAGTCACCGTAGCTAGTGCTGGTGGTCAGCCGGGAGATGGAATGAGTATTAACATTCGTGGACTGAGTTCATTGGGATCCAATACACCGCTCTATGTAATAGACGGAGTTTATGGAGATATCAGCATGGTGGATCCTTCTGATATTAAATCTATCCATGTACTTAAAGATGCTTCCGCAGCTGCCATTTATGGTTCTCGTGCTGCCAATGGTGTGGTTTTAATCACTACAAAAAGTGGACAGCGCAACACCGCTGCTCAAATTACGCTAAATGCCTATACCGGCATACAAAAGGTTGTTAAAAAGATTGATCTCATGAATGCTCAGCAATGGAAACATATCATGAAAGCCTCAGGATATTTACCTCAACAAGCACAGGATTTCAAAGGTCTAGGTACCGACTGGCAGGATCAAATATACAGAACAGCTCCTGTCAGCAAAATCAATATCGATATATCAGGAGGTGGAGATCATTCTACTTATGATGTTTCTGCCGGTTATATTGATCAAAAGGGTATTCTAATTAATACCGGTTATAAGGCCTTTAACATTCGCAATAAAAATACCTTTTCACTTTTTAATGATAATGTAAAAATTGGGAATACATTCCTTGTTAAATCAGGCGACAAAAAGTACTCAGATTTCACCATTACTGATGCATTACGAGAGAATCCATTGATTCCCGTTTACGACAAAGATCAACTGGGAGGTTATGCCCCTTTTGAACCCTGGATGAAAAACATGTCCAACCCTGTAGGATATAACATGTTACATAACTGGCATACTTACCAGACCGATATTCTTATCAATGCCTTTGCAGAAGTTAATCTGGGCATCAAAGGATTAAAATATAAATTCAATCTAGGGCTTAACAGAACTACCGGACGTCATTATAGATACAATGATGCTTATAACTTTGGAGCCGGCATTGTAAAGTCTTCTATTGCCGAAGATGCTTTTTTTAACAAAGAATGGCTCGTAGAAAACACGCTTCATTATAACCGCACTTTTGGGAAGCATACACTTTCTGTCCTATTAGGATATTCTGCCCAGGAAAATTCTAATAGAGGCTTTGGGGCAAGCCGAAAAGACATTCCTAAAGGAACGGATGTCATTAGTGCAGCCTCTCCTACCGAACAAAGTACGTCAGGAAGTTTACAAGAGCATTCACTCATCTCACAGTTTGGAAGGATACTGTATAGCTATGACTCCCGTTATTTATTTACCGGCTCTCTACGTAGAGACGGATCGTCTCGCTTTGCTGAAGGACAACGTTATGGAATCTTCCCTTCCGTTGCTTTAGGCTGGAATATTATGAATGAAGATTTTTTTGCGCCCTTACAGAATAAAATAAATGTCTTAAAACTCAGATTGAGCTGGGGTAAACTGGGGAATCAGAATATAGGCAACTATCCAACACAAAGTACTGTGACTACCGGTATCAATTATTTACAAGGAAAAGGTAGCAGTGTATCCTGGTGGCAGGGTGGCAGCACAGGTATTTCCTGGGTATCTCCCAAAAACCTAACCTGGGAGGAAACACAAACCAGTAATATAGGTTTAGATGCTGCCTTCTTTGACAATAAATTGACTTTAAATGCTGATTACTATATCCGTGAGACTAAAAATATCTTATTAAGCATTAATATGCCGCCATCGGCCGGACTGGGAGGCGCTCCTACCTTAAATGCAGGAACAATAGAAAACAAAGGCTTTGAAGTATTATTAAATTACAGAAACTCTATAGGAGAATTTAATTATCATTTTGGGCTGAATGCTTCTAGTGTAAGAAACAGAGTGAAAGCCGTTACCGTGGGTAATATTCAAGAATTTGGAGGATACAATCCTCATAATGAAGGCACCATTACCTGGGCTAAACTAGGTTATCCAATCGGGGGTTTCTGGGTAATAAGAACAGATGGTTTATTTCAAAGCGAGGCAGAAGTAAAAGCACATAAAAACTCCAAAGGAGAGACTATTCAGCCTAAGGCTAAGGCCGGAGACATTCGCTTTATAGATGCCAATGATGATGGACAGATTTCTGCAGATGACCGTCAATATGTAGGCAGCCCCTTTCCCGATTTATCCTTTGGATTCAGAGCCGGTTTCACGTATAAAGCGTTAGACCTTTCGCTCTTCTTCGACGGTATGACAGGAAATAAAATTTACAATTATACCAGAGCCAGAATTGAATCTACTAATGAGATTATCAACTTTTCTACACGTCTGTTAGATTCTTGGACAACGACTAATCCCAATACGAACATACCTCGCTTTACCCAGAAGGATCCGAACAAAAACTGGCGCCGTTCCAGTGAACGCTGGATGGAAGATGGTTCTTTTATTCGTTTAAAAACTTTAGAAATCGGATACTCTTTAGATGGAGATATCCTCAATAAAATAGGATTAAGATCTGGCAGAGTTTATGTTTCAGGTCAAAACTTACTCATGATTACAGATTACACCGGTTATACACCCGACTTGGGACAGAATAATGGAGAACACGGTGGTGGATCAGGCACAATGACCAGGGGAACTGACCACGGACGTTTCCCATTAGCCAGAATGTTTACAGTAGGCATACAAGTAGGCTTTTAACAGCATCTGAATCAACTCTTCATCTTATAAATCATTTATAATGAAAACAATATTAAAAACAATATCTGCATTAACAGTCATCACTCTGTTATTTAGCGGATGTACCAAAGATTTTTTAAATAAAATCAATAGAAATCAACCGGTAGAACAGACGTTCTGGACAACAGCAGAGAATGCCGAATCAGCCATTCCTACTATCTATTCCCCACTTAGAGGGCAAATGTATGGCTACTATGGCGCCTACACAGGTTTCCAAACCATGAATCGTGGTGATGATGTTTGGTATATTCTCGGAGAAGAGGTCTTCAATTGGCAGTATGGAACTTTTAGAAATACCCCCAGCACAAGCAGCAGTGACTTCGGCAGTTTATACACCGGAGTAAACCGTGCCAACGTATTTCTGAAAAACATCAAAAATGTAGAAATGAATCAGGATAAGAAGAATGAATGGATAGGAGAAGTTAAATTTCTAAGAGGTTTATATTATTTACTATTAGTCAAAAATTTCGGTTCCGTTCCATTGCGTTTAATTCCCGCAGGAGATGATCCTGAGGGATTAATGATTCCCTCATCTCCCGAGAAAGAAATATGGTCTCAGGTTATTAAAGATTTTACAGCAGCCAAAAAAGACCTACCGGTAACCCGTCCTGACGATGAAATCGGACGGGCCACCAAAGGAGCAGCTATTGCCTATTTAGGAAAGGCGTTGGTTTATACAGAACAATGGCAAAAAGCAGAGAAACAATTAGATTTACTACTAAACCCACCTTATACGTACGCATTAGTAGCTAATCCTGACGATAATTTTAATGAGAACACCGAATTTAACAAAGAATCCATTTTCGAAATTTCGTATGATGGGGGATTTGGTTCGGGTACCTGGGGTTCTGAAACATCTACTAGCACGATGGGCTTTGTTGTTCCCAACTTCATAGGTCCTTCCGGCACCGGAGGATGGTTTAAATTCATGCCTAGCAGATATATCGTTAAAGCTTTTATTCAGGAAAAAAGACCTACCGGAGCCAATACTCGCTTCGATAAAAGAATGTACACTAGCTTTTTCTGGAAATATTCAGACTACGAAACCGGATTACAAGACAAAAAATGGTTTGGTAATCAAACTTTTGATGAAATATGGGCAAACTGTTCAGGAAAAAGACAAAGGGGAGAACCCACCTATCCTAAGATCGATGGAGAGAAAGGTCGTTTTCTTATCAAAAAGTTTACCAATTTCTATAAAAACAAGCCCAATGCGAATAGCATGTATGACCAGTCTAATCAAAACAACAACCTTCGTTTAATGAGGTTTGCGGAAGTGCTTCTTTTGCATGCAGAAGCCTGCATTCATAATGGTCATCTGGAAGCCGCTGAAAATGACTTAGACCAAATTAGAGCAAGAGCCGGATTGGCTAATATATCCTGGAATTCACCAGAAGATATGATGGCAGAAGTAAGACATCAAAATCTTTTAGAATTCTTCTTCGAAGGACATCGCTATTTCGACCTTAAACGGTGGTTTGATTACGATAAAATGAAACAAGTTCTCGTCAATCATCATAAACAAGGAGCCCAAGCATTTGAACCCAGAGATTATTATCTTCCCATTCCGGAACCTGAAATAAATGCCAACTCTGCACTTCAACAAAATCCATTATGGAAATAACGATTCCATATGCAGGAATATCTCTAAAATTAGCAGGTCTGTTTTTGGGTCTGCTAATTTTATCCTTTTCCTGTACACAAAAAGAAGAAATTACTGTTGACACCTCTACAAAAAATACATTAGAAGGTATTATTAATCAAGGCCAACTGCTCAAGAAGACTACTTCTCAAGAAGACGCCTATCTCTTTCAATTTGAAGTTTCTGATATAGAAATACCAAAAGCAGAAATTAAAAACATTCAAAAGCATCCCGACCAATGGAAAACAATATTAACCTTTACTGACAATACTCAAATAAGCATTCCTACTTTAGGAACCTCTCTAGATTTTATAGTCAAAGACATCACTCTCAACCCCTCCGGCTATAACCCACTAGCGGCAACTGTAGAAGTGGCCTTACCCACCTATGGTCGTGTACAGATTACGGTACATGGTAAGAATGGCTCGGCAGGCTCTATTACTCATTTATGTCACACCACTACCCCCCATCAGAACATCCCCATATTCGGACTATATCCCAATTACAACAATACAATTGATTTAACCTTTACCGACCAAGCCGGAGCTCCCAGAGGCTCCACTCAGATAAAAATACAAACTCAACCATTAACATTTGATGCCAAACCTCAATTCAATCTTATTCAATCAATCCCTCAAAAAATGGAACCGGGAATTAATCTAATTAACTACCCCGGAATAAGCAAATTAGATGTTTCTGTCCCCTATATGTTAGATAACCAAGGGAATATTCGTTGGATTTTGTTGCTTTCTTCCTCTCCTGAACTTGGTCAAGTATCCATATCTTCTGCCTTAAAAAGAACAAAAGAAGGACTTTTCATAGCCGGAGACCAAGATCAACAACGCATTATAGAATTTGATATGTTTGGAGATTTAAAACATCAATGGAACTTAAAGCAACTTGGTTATTCCTATCATCATGACGTCACAATATCCTCCAAAAAGAACTTCCTCATCACAGTAACAAAAAACAGTGCTCGTCTCTCCAATGGACGTCCCAGAGTGATGGATCATATTATTGAATTAGACCCTACCAGTGGAAGCATCATAAAAGAATGGGATTTGGCTGATATGGTTGATACCTCCCGATATCTCAAACCGGATGGCATCACACCTCCGCAATTCGCACAAAGTCCTACTAACTGGGCTCATAATAATTCCATTATAGAATTTGGGTCAGGGCTTTTAGCAACAATACGTTATCAGGGGATTATTGGATTTAGTCATGCAGGAAGCCTTAAGTGGATTATATCACCGCATAAATATTGGAACCAATCCTACCAGCCATACCTTCTTCAACCTATTACTGAGTCGGGAAAAACTATTACTGATTCTGCTGTCATCTCAGGAGAAGCTGCCATTCCAGGATTTGACTGGCCCTGGGGGCCACATACCCCCATAGCCTTATCTAATAACCGCATTTTAGTTTTTGACAATGGATATAACCGACATTGGGTCAATAATGCGCTCACCCCTAACAATAATTACAGTCGTGCAGTAGAATATAAAATAAATACAGACGACATGACGGTGCAGCAACTTTGGTCTTACGGTAAACAACGAGGTTCTACCTGTTTTTCTGTAGCCCTTTCCGGCGTGCAATACCTTCCTGAGACTGGTCATATCTTATTTTGTCCGGGAATGGGCGTTCCCACTGCCCAAGGACGCGGCGGAAGAATTATTGAGATTGATCCGCTTTCTAGAGAAACTGTATTTGAAATGGAAATCACGACACCTAGTAACACCGCTTTCCATAGAGTAACACGCATGTCTCTATATCCTCCAAATTTATAACACTATTCTATATAAACTATGAACGAACTATTTCACCAAAGACTAGACAAACTTATACGTGCACAAAAAGCACTACAAAATGAAAAGAACGTTCCCTTTGATTACTCTAATGGCATCATACAACGATATCAAAATCCTATACTCACAGCTACTCACACTCCGCTCCTCTGGAGATACGACTTTAATCCTAAAACCAATCCGTTCCTGATGGAGCGTTTTGGTATCAACTCTGTTTTTAACGCCGGCGCCATAAAATGGAAAAATAAATATATTATCCTGGCTCGGGTAGAAGGTAAAGATCGCAAGTCCTTTTTTGCTGTAGCAGAAAGTCCGAATGGAATTGATCATTTTAAATTTTGGGAATATCCATTAAACATACCAGATATAGATTCCAAGGAAACCAATATTTATGACATGCGGCTAACCCAACATGAAGACGGCTGGATATATGGCATATTCTGTTCAGAAAGGCAAAATGAAGATACATCTACCGAAAAAGTAGGTCATGCTATTGCTTCCACAGGCATCATTAGAACAAAAGATTTCATACATTGGGAAAGACTTCAGAATCTGAAAGCACGAAATCATCAAAGAAACGTAGTGCTTCACCCTGAATTTATTCAAGGTAAGTACGCCCTTTATACCCGACCTCAAGACGGGTTTATTGACGCTGGAAATGGAGGAGGTATTGGCTGGGCACTAATAGATGATATCACTCAGGCTACTATTAAAGAAGAAAAAATCATCAATAAGCGTCAATACCATACCATTAAAGAAGCTAAAAATGGCGAAGGTCCTGCTCCGCTAAAAACACCAAAGGGGTGGTTGCATCTGGCACATGGTGTAAGGAATTGTGCTTCTGGTTTAAGATATGTACTATACCTTTATTTAACAGACTTAAAAAATCCTGCTAAGATTATTGCAGAGCCTGCAGGATATTTCCTAGCTCCCGAAGGAGAAGAAAGAATAGGGGATGTTTTGAATGTTCTTTTCTGTAATGGCTGGGTGGCGGATAAAGATGGAAAAGTCTTTATCTATTACGCTTCCTCAGACACCCGAATGCATGTAGCCACCTCCAGTCTTGACCAACTTTTAGATTATTGTCTGCATACCGGATCTGATGGGCTACGATCTGCTCAATCAGTAAAAAGACTCACACAAATAATAGCTCAAAATGCAACTTATAAAGCTTTACAATAAATTTAGTCCATATTATTCATTAGAAAAACAGTTTCTCCATAACCTATTGAAAATTCATCATTAAAACATAAAACTGCTATTTTTAGCTTCCCAAACTGGCATGAATGAACAATAAAATAAGACTAAAAGAAAAAATCGGCTATGGCTTGGGGGACGCCGCATCGTCCATGTTTTGGAAAATATTTGGCATGTATGCCCTATTTTTCTACACCGATGTGCTTGGTATTACAGCAGCTGCCGCGGGCACCATGTTTCTGGTAGCTCGTGTTTGGGATTCTTTATTTGACGTTCTGGTCGGAATTATTGCCGACAGAACGAAGACAAAGTGGGGGCAATACCGACCTTACCTTCTTTGGTTTGCCGTTCCCTTCTCAGTTATGGGCGTTATTACTTTCTTTGTTCCCGAATTTGGAAATACCGGGAAGCTGATCTATGCATATATTACTTATTCCACCATGATGCTAATTTATTCATTAATCAACGTCCCTTATGCGTCCCTACTAGGAGTTTTATCCGAGAATTCACAAGAACGGAATATTTTAGCCTCTTATAGAATGACCTTTGCTTTTATCGGCAGTTTTATCACGTTCATGCTTTTGCAACCCTTAGTAGATCTCTTTTCGAAACTTCTCAACCATGAAGTAAACTCAGTAGCAGGCAATTTCAGTATCAGTACTACCCCGGTTGGTTGGACGTTAGCGGTTGCTTCCATCGGTGTTTTGTGTACTATTTTATTCTTCCTTTGTTTTAAATGGACAAGAGAGAGAGTACAGCCTGCCCTCCAACAGAATGCAGAAAAAAAAGGGCAGATTAAAAGAGACTTAAAAACTCTTTTGCTGAATACTCCTTGGTGGATTTTAGTAGGCACCGGACTTGCTGCCTTGTTATTCAACGCAGTTCGGGATGGAGTAGCTATATATTATTTTAGAGACTACGTACGTTTTGATTATAACATGCCTATTACCAATTGGGATATTACAACCATATATTTCCTGATTGGGCAAGCTGCCAATATCATTGGTGTTGTATTAGCCCCCAAGTTATCAGAAAAATATGGCAAAAAGAATACATTCCTGATTGCAGTATTATCAGCAGGGGTATTCAGCATTGTCTTTTACTTTATTCCCAATAACATAACCTGGATAATGCTTTTCCAAACCATTATTTCTATTTGCGCAGGTTATGTACTTCCGCTGTTATGGAGTATGTTTGCCGATATCGTAGATTATCATGAATTAACAACAGGGCGAAGAACCTCCGGTCTTATATTTTCCTCTTCTTCAATGTCTCAAAAATTGGGTTGGGCACTTGGCTCAGCTTTAACCGGCTGGGTTTTATTTCTCTTCAGCTATGATCACGACTTAATTCAACAGAGCGCAAAAACCATTTTAGGAGAGAGACTGATGATTAGTATCTTACCGGCAGCATGCTGCCTTCTCGCCTTTATAGGAATGCTGTTTTATCCGCTTACAGAAAAAAGAGTAGATCAGATAGGAGAACAATTAAATAGACAAAGAAAGAAACAATAATCCTTATACTTATCCAGTTATTCTTTGACTTAAAACATTTTGATATCTCTCCAGAGGGAATTTTGATGCATTCCGCTCTTTAAAAATATTTTATAACTCGCCACATTTTATGTCATTCCGATTCCAAACACTATTTTTGTTAAAAAAAAGACACTGATGGAAATACTCGAATTTGAAAAGATGTTTTCTTCGGACATTCGTAAAAAAGCAAGCAAGATAAAACTAAGAGAGTTTGAAGAAGAGCGTAAGAATGTATTTGTTGTCTTCGCAGAAGTGCAACAACGGTCTTTGGATGTGCGTATCGAATTAGACAGTCGAGGAAATATAACAGACAGTCGCTGTGAATGTAGTGCGTCTGGCTTTTGTATTCATCGGATAGCACTGATGCAAGAAATCTATATTCAAAAAAGCGGGCAAAAGAAGAAGAGAAAAACACGCAAAAAGAAATCAACGAAGAAAATAACCCCGGCAGAAGAGCTGCTTAACAATCTCCCCGAGGCTGCTATCCGGAACTGGCTATCTGTTTATTTCAAAGGAAATAAAGAAACGGAAATGGCATTCCTTCTGGAATTTGAAGAAGCTACCAAAGAATATACGGCGGAGGAAGCCGAGAACCTGATTAGACAAACTATACAGTCCGTCATAGGGAAAAGAAAAAAAGGGTCAGCAGCTGAGAATAGAAGAGTCTATAATCTTTTAAAAAAGGTCTTTGAACCGGTTTTTGAATTTGTATTTCAAAACTCCACCCGACCGATTGCTTTCGAAATATACACTAGAACCTGTATGACATTAGTCAGCTACAGCCCCAGTTTTTACAATTCGAGTGTCCGATATAAACGATTCATTGAAGAATTTACAGAAAAACTCAGCTTCCATTTAAATCAGTTAAAAGACAAAGAGGTTTGGGAAAGAGAAGCCACTAAATATTGGAAAATATTACTAGAAGGAACATTCAATATGACATTCTACGTATTTGACTTCATCCTTTCTATTTACCATACCGCAAATAAGGAGCAGAAAAAATTTATTGCCAAGGAAACCTTGAAAGCACTTCAATCCGAAACCCCGGATGAACTATACATTGAACTCAAACTACAGAAAAGTCTCTTAGGTATTCTTGTTGACCACCAACTTTTAGAACCGGTAATCGAATATTTCCCTCCGCTAAGATATGAGAATGAATATAATTTAAAGTTGCTCCATTCCTTATTAGAGACTAATCCTAAACTAGCAGAAGGCTATTGTTATTCTATCATTCAATCTAATGTTCACATAAAATACAATGTGGCCTACTACACCTTTTTAGAAAAATTATATACTCAGACCAATAATCTTAATGGTCTTGCCTTGGTAAAATCATATACTACATCCTACAATCATTTTGATATACAAGACTACCTTTTTATAGAAAAATATTTAGAAGACAGAGAACACTTTAAACAAATAAGGAGTAATCTTTTAGCCCAGTTAAAGACTAGTTTTTATTATCG
>Ga0079226_10001229_pt1 | contig 19556 bp, 27 predicted proteins | sample Poulit2014_FD_76345 | JGI IMG/M metagenome (GOLD analysis project Ga0079226, IMG submission 76345) | Agricultural soil microbial communities from Georgia to study Nitrogen management - Poultry litter 2014 | ecosystem: Environmental > Terrestrial > Soil > Agricultural land | place: USA: Georgia... | reverse complement strand
TCTGATATATTTACTCATTTTAGGGTCGTTTTTCCATTCATAAACCTTTTTATCAATAACATTTTTAAAATCCTCTAATCTAAATCCTTCATTCCACCTTGCTCTTATAAGCGACTGAGTTTTTTGGGTTGATGTTCTATACTTTTTGTTTGCTGTTTTGTTAAGATACTCGACTATCTCGACATAAGGTATATTATACTTATTACCATTATTACCATTATTACCATTATTGTTTTTGTTCTGGGTTCGTTCCGCCTTCGTTCTGGGTTCGTTCTGGGTTCGTTCCGCCTTCAGTTCTGGGTTAACATCGCCCAACCCCTCAAAGTCTTGATATAGAGCATAGTTCACGACCTCAAACAGTGTTCCTACTTCCGTTTCTCTAAACGACACCCTATTACTTTTGTTCAATTTTTGGACACATCTTCGGATTGTACTAATTGAAGGTTTTTTCAACCCCCTCCCTTCTTTGTAGGAAAGGTCTTCTGCTAGTTTTCTATATGACCTAATGAACTGACCTTTTTTTAATTCCACCCCATGAACTTTGACACCATCTTTATGGGTGGCATTCAATATCAAATAAATGAACAATCTAAATGTCATTGGGTCATTCCATAAATCAGATTCTAAAATCTTTCTATGCAAACTAATCCAACCTTTTTCCATCATTTTGCACCCCTTCTAAACTTCAAAGATGAAGGGGAAGGGGATTACCCTACCCCTTTTACTTACTCTTGTTGTTGGCCTGTTTTCTGTTCTTTCTGCTCTATGATTTGTTCATTCCTATCATCATAATCAGTCATATCAATAATTTCTGTCATATCTTCGGAAATGTCCTTTTTAATGGTTTCATCCGCCTCATATGCCTTAGCGAACTCAATCGACTTAGGGGCATATTTCAATACATCTTTTAAAACTGTTTTCTTAGCCATGGCATCAAAATCAGATTTCCATGGACTAGACCATCCACGCTTATATGCCTGTGAATACTCGGTAGCATGCTTTTTAACTTTTTCTGTACTCCATACCGTAAAATCGAATCCACCATTTTGTAAGTGATACACTGCATAATAATAGACTGGGTCACCCTCTGGGATATCAGCAGGAATATGTCTTAAATCTTTGTGTAACCCTAATTCAAAATGAAACTCGTCATTCGGATAAACTTCATGAGCATAGATCGCTTGATATTCATTCGTTCTATGAGCCAAACTTAATAACCCTTTATATCCCATCTGGAACTGTGCCTCAACAGTACCTCTGCTTCTATTCTCATAAGGGATTAGATATGCTTCACCTAATGGTGTGTTCGGCTCTAATCCTAATTGAGCAGACTGCATAACCGCAGACAACAAACTCATTTGGTCAGCCTCAGCCAATTTCGGTGTGTTTCTGATTGCTGTTAAAGTGATTCGAGCCATTCTATCTGGTGTAATGTGTTTTGGTAGAGCCCTTTTAATTTCGGGCTCCATTCTTTCAATCAATTTCGCTATTGTAGGTTTCCCCTTATTCTTTTGAACTTGATTCCCTTGATTATTATTTTGTTTTAATTGATTCTTAATGTTTTGACTTGTTTTTGTAGTCATTTTTATTAATCCCCTTCCGTTTATTACTTAACTGAAAACCTTCTGCTCTTTGACGTTTTTACATACTTCTTATATAACTCTGGCTTCTCTTTCTTGAATGTTTTCGTATCGAATCTGTTAGATTCATAGGTTTTCCACATTATTCGCCTTCCGCCTGCCTTAGCTACTTCAGCATCTTCCATTTTTCCTTTTATACGGTTTTCGATATCCTTTATAGCTTTATCAATCTGTTTCTTGTTATCTTTCAACTGGTCATAGGTTTCTAATTCATCAATGAAACTGTTTCCTAGTTGAACAGATAACTCGGCATTCGATTCTGGATATAACTGTTTTAGAACTTCATCAGATGCTTTTGAACCATCAAACTCTGGAGGGTTTTCTGGAATCACATGATTTTCCCAGAAGTTTTTAGCCTCATTCATCATCATTTCTATCAGTTCGTCATCCCGCTCAATCACATCCATATGAAACTTGTTTCCACCAATCAGAACAGCTATGTGCCATCTTTCATACCCTGTAACTGCCATATACCATTGACATTGGAGGAAATATTGCTCTGGCACTTTCTCGCCTTCTATCCATTCGCTTTTCATGAATTCGTTAGTTGTTTTACATTCCAATCCTTCTTTTTTACTAACTATCAACCTATCAACATTCGCCAACATATAGGGATAATCTTCACGTTGTAATATTGCGTTTCTTCTTCTAACCTTCATACCCGATCGCTTCTGGAATTCTTTTGCCACAATATCCTCTAGCACATTACCCCAATACATCACTTCTGTTTCTTTAGTCGGTGGCAATTCACCTATTTTATCTTGATATACCTTTATTGGTGATGACCAAGGGGAAAGCCCAAGGATTCCCGCTATATCACTTCCCCCGATTCCTTTTTGCCTTTGTTCTAACCACTCCAGATGGGTTAAGTCCTTTGTATTGATTAAAACCTTAGTCATGGCAACATCACCTCGCCAACCTCTTGTCTGTTCATCTCCCAAATGTGTTCTTTCACACAATCCTCAGAACACCAATAACAACCATCATATGTTAAAACTTCTTCGCCTTTATCGAATTCATAACCACAATTTTCGCATTCATGAAAAATCATTTTTACATATCCCCCTTTTTAAAATTTGTTTTAAATAAGGGTTATTGTTATAATAAATTCAACCAAATATTTATTATTTAACCCTTATAATTCCTCAAACAATTACCCTATTTGTTTGGGGAATTTATTTTTAAATAATTGATTACTGCTGCATCTAAAATCATCTGCAATTTTTCTTTTTTATTTAATTGATTCCATTCACCAACATTAATAACCATTTAAGTCACCCCCTTTTCCCCAATGATTTAAGCACTTTCATTTTCTAAATCTTTGTAGAATAACTTCATATCAAACCCCAACACATTCGCAATCTTATAAGCGACTAATCCAGATGGATTTCGATACCCTAACTCAATATTGGACATCTGCTTATTCGTTATTCCACATCTGTTGGCCAATTGAATTTGGTTTAACCCTTTTTCCACTCTCTTCCTAATGAGCCAATCTCTTTTTTTATTCATCTCTTCAACCCCCTTCAATCAACCTGTGATTACAGTATAATCTACTTTAAGAAGAAATTCAAGTATATTTTTAATTAAAATGAACACTTTTGTAGAATTATTTTTAAGGTTTAACTTCTCTATTAAAATTCGTTTACGCTTATAGTAGAAAAGTGATTTATACGTTATAATGTGTTTATAATAGAAGTCTATTACAGGGGGAAATATATACAATGTATGGGAATAGACTGAGAAACCTCAGAAATGGTAAGGGATTAACAATGGAAGAGTTGTCAGAAAAGCTAGACATGAGAAGGTCAACATACGCAGGGTATGAGAAAGAAACTAGAAAACCGCCTCTTGATGTTCTCATTACTCTTGCAGACTTTCACAACGTTAGTGTAGATTATATATTAGGATTAACGGATAACCCTACATCATCAAAGAATCAAAATGATATCAAAGAATATTTAACACAAGGCAATTTTACTTGGGATGGAGTTCCATTAAGTGAGGAAGAAATCAAACCAATAAAAGATTTACTGGAGATCGTTGTTCGTGATAGACTACCAAAGTATAAACGGAAAAAGACCATAGACTAAAAAAGCCTATGGTCTTTACTGTTTAATAAATTATGAAGCATGATTACTAAAAAAACTTTCTAATTTCATTTTCTCTTCATTTTTAATTAATCCTAAGGATGCCAATTTGGTTATGTGCTCTTTTAGATTCGATATATCGTTGCAATTATAACCACAATTTTTAATTGCTAATGATAATAGTTTTTTCGTTTTTTTCATAACAAAACACCATCCCTAAATATATAATGTATAAACAATAATAGCACAAGTGTTCTATTTTTAAAAACAAGAAAAAGAGCCACTTGTTAAAAAGTGGCTTTGTTTTTTAATGTACGATTGATTCAGTTTTTATGTCTTCGCCATTCTTTGACCTTACTATCATATCAGATGCTTGCTGTCTTGTTAGATTCCAATTTCTAGTATCAAATCCAGTTATACAATGAAGAGCATATAGTTGCTTTTTGGTAGCTGGTTTCTCTTTATTCTCTTCTTTGACTTGAATTTTATTCGCCTTCTGTTTTTTTCCTATTCTATTTCTTTTGTGGTGATGTTCACCCTCATATAACCCTTTAACTTCTTCATATATCTCATTCATTGTATCATTAAACCAATAATTAATAGTCATTGGATTTTCATCTTCCGAACCTTCTGGCATTCTTTCTTCCACTTTCTTTTTTAGATCGTCTGATATTTCCTGCTTTTCAAAGACAAAATAATTACCACCCATTAGAATCTCGCCAGTAGCATAATCTCTTCTATAACTTTCATGTTTCTCTGTGACCTTCTTTACTGCATCAACTGTCGGGAAGTCTGTCCATCTAACCGTGACAGAACCACCACCAGAGTAATTTGAACTTCTAACACTAAACTTAGTTGCAGGAAACTTCTCTTTCAATTCTTTTCTGATTTCCTTTGCTATCATCGCTACTTTACTCATTTTTCTTTTTGCCATTTGTAATTTCCCCTTCCAAATATTTATTAATAACCCTTTTCGCATATTATCGTATATCGCACCTTCATATATTACAAGTGATATTTACATTAATATTGATATTAATATTTTAGTGAGAATCCCCCCTTTTTTAGTATTATTAATTATAAACTTTCCTTGGATTTAAGTTTCTATCTTTAAATATCTTATCAAAAACACATCTTTTTTCCTTTTCACTTAACGTTGTTTGATTAATCATTGTAGTTAATAACATATTTTTTTCTAATTGGTTCATTTGCTCTACTTTTTCAATAGCTTCATTAAAATTCATTTTTCTTATCCCCTTTCCTTGATTTCGCAGTTATCGTATATCGCTTTTTAATGTATTGCAAGTGATTTTAATATTATTTTCGATATCAATATTAATATTTAAAGGGGAGGGTTACTCCCCATATATTTTAATATTCCCAGAATAGCACTGTTTCATCTAGCACATCATATCCCAATGATTCAAATTGGTCTATTTCCTCTATGTATTCGATTAATGCGTCAATATAAACATAATCTTTACTTATTTCAATTTCCCCCTCTTTAGAAATACGATTTAAAACATCTGATACCAACATCATTTTTATTTCCCCTTTCTTTCTTCGCTTTCCTTATTTCACGCTAAGCGTACACCGCATTTTCGTATTTTACAAGTCGTTTTTTGGTAAAAAAAGAAGGGTTTTAACCCTTATATCGAATCACTTTCATATAGCAGATCGCTTGTTTTTTATAAGATAACAATATAAACAATAAGACCGACAAATAAAGCACCTGTTAAACATCCGCCAATCATTACTAAACCCTCCGCCAATTATTGTTATGGGAATCCCCTTTTTTCAATACCTATATTAATATTGATATTGATATTTATTATTTAAAAACAATTGCACAGCCCCCGTGTATCTCACAAAGATTTTGGACTTCGCCACTTAACGGATGGATAAACGTTAAGTATCCGGGATTTAAACCTAAAACCTCTGGTTCATATCCTTCTGCTTGAAAATCAAACTCGCCATGTTCATCTGTGATAATGATATTCTCAATCATTCTGCTTCCCCCTCTAATTATTGATTATGAGGAAGGCTGATATTGATTTCAGCCCTCACTCTTTAAAAAACACAACATAATATTTAATCATCAATGAAACAAACAGAAACCCTGTTGAAATAACCGCAATCCATTTAATGGGTGTCATATAACTAAAATCATTATCGAACAATAACAACAATACGACCACTAATGTTATTACATCTATTGAATCAATTTTTTTCATTGTGTTATAATGAGTGATATATAATATAGGGGGAGGGTTTAGCTCCCCCAACTCAATGAGATTACTTCTTTTTATCTTCTTTATCCTTAAGGGATTCTATGATTTTAATTACCTTTAGGATAGTGCTTAGGAGGACATTCAATCCACCTAAAAACCCTATGAAGATTAAGAAGTAATCTTTTATTTCACTCACTCATGTTCACCCCCTTTCGTGATTACGCATATAGCGTACTTCGCTTTCTTTCGCTTTACAAGTCGTATTTCTATCTTTTTATTTGAATAACTTTCGGATTGTTTTTCCTGCTGCTTTACCTGCTATTCTACGCCCTACACGTTTACCAACCTTGCCTTTTTTAACTGCATCAACATCGTTCCATATCCTTAAGAATTTGTAGATCGCTGACTTTAAACTCATATTGTCACCCCCTCTTCCAATGGATTTAATTCATAATCTGCAATTTGCTTTTCAGTTAATGGTTCTTTATAAGCGATTGCTCCAAATTGCCCATGGTTATGCTTAACAGCAATATACCCCTTTGGTTGACATCCCGGTGAGAACCCTCTAAAACGGTATTCATACCAATGGTAAGATTTACTTCTATTCACTTGCTCACTTTCTTTCTTTTCATCCAAATGAGCCCATGTATTACCTTTAACTATCCAATACATTCCAGAGTAGCTTAATCCATATTCTTTGGCTAATGAACTAATGCTCTGGCCTGCCTCTTTCTTTTCTCTTATTTCAAGAACTTGTTCAGCAGTTACCTTCTTTCTTTTATCCTTCTTATTCTCTTTTTTAGTTTCCTTCTTAGGCTCTGTCTTAATTTCTTCGCCAACCTCATGCCAGCGCTTAACTGTATTGATTGAAATAACTTTTTCTGTTTCCTTCTCAACATCATAAGCTTTAACCTTGTCATTCTCCATGAATGTTAAAACAAACTTTCTACCGTTTCTTTTATGTACTGAGTTGAATTTTTTAACCATTATTTATTTCCCCTTCCCGATTGATTGTGCGTTTATCGTAATTCGCTTTAATCCTTTTTACAAGTCGTTTTATGTAATCGATATTAATATCACTTGTGATATTAATATCGATATTATTGGAGGGGATAACCCCCTCATTTTATAAATTCCCTTGCTCAGATTTTTCATTAGCGATAGCCTCAGCTAACTCTGCAAAATCAAACTCAATCATTTTTTAATATTTCCCCTTTCTTTTGACTTCGCATTTATCGTACATGTATCTTTTCGCTTTAACAAGTCGTTTTTCAATAATTTTTTAGACATAAAAAAGAAGGTAAGTCTTTAGCGACCTACCTTCTCATTTGGGGTGTGCTCCCCTAACCACATAATATAGCAGAGGTATCAGCAATTGGTTTGTACATACTATTATAAACAATATCCAAATTAATTTCAATATTAATATTTTAAGTTCCCCCTAGGATTCTTAAATAGGGGATTACATCAAATCATTTTCCTTGAAATATTTCTTTAGTATCCCATTAATGAATTCGGACTTAGTTCCTTTAGGCTTTCCATCTGTTAGTGTATCAATAACCCTCGCAACTTCATTCTCTAAATAATAACCTTTGAATACATGGGTTTTCTCTTTCGGTTTATTCGTTTCTAAAATATCATTAATCAAATCATTATCGCTATTGCTATTTTTAGCCTTAACATTATCACCTGCGACACTACTAAAACCAGCTATCGTTCTTTCCTTCTTTTTATTACTCATGTAAATATTTCCCCTTCCAGATTGAAATATGATTGAACCAATTCATTATTTTTATCACTCAATGTTGCAGGAACTCCCTCATAGGCGATAGATGATGCAAAACGGATGCTTTTAGGTATCACCGTATCAAACATTTTTAATTCATTTTCTGAACAGAACTTTCGACATTCCTGCAATGTTTGAGAATGTAAATTGGTTCTTGTGTCCACTAATGTACCAACAATCCCCAAAACATTCAAATAAGGGTTGTGTTCATTCTTAAATTGATTAATTGACTTTAATATTTTAACCAAAGATCGCATGGAATAATTCTCTGGTTGAAATGGTATTAAAACATCACTAGAAAAACACATGACATTCCCATGAACTAACCCCATATTTGGAGGTGTATCAATTATTATATAATCATAATTTTGTTCTATACCCTTTAAACCCATTTTTAAAAGGTCGAATGGTTTCGGATAATCATTAATATTGGTCAATATATCAAATTCAAAGAAAGCCATCTCGTCATTAGCGGGCAATATATCAATATTATCATGAACATTGATAATCGCACCATGATAGTTTAACCCTTTTACTAAAACATCATATATACTAACATCTAATAAATCTGGATTAACCCCAAACGATAAAGCAACATTCCCTTGGTTATCCATATCAATGATTAATACTTTCCCCTTACTAGATAAAACACCCGCTAAATTGGTTACAATAGAGGTTTTAAGAACACCCCCTTTGTTAGTGGATACTGCTATTTTTTTAGTCATGTACATTCCCCCTTATTTCTAATGAATCATATGGATATTACCGTTTTCCCATATCTCTATTTTTTGATAACTATTCATGAACTCCAAACCAGAAACCGAACCACTAGATCGCAGTTGATTTATTCCCTTTTTATAATCTTGTTGATTCAAAACAAGATGGTAAAAATAAATCTTTTCACCTTCCAAAATATCTGAATCAACCATAAAGAAGTTATCGCCATGTTTGTTTTTAAAATATAACCTCGCTTGTCTATGGTTATAAAATACAGGTAAACTTGCTTCATCCGCTCTGCTATATTTTTTCATTTTAAATGATTCCTTCCACTACCTCTTTTTTTATATCCAATGTTCTACCATCTAAATCACTTTTAGCCAACATTTGAGCTTTTCCTTCTGGATATAATCCTGCTTCATTTAAATGAGAAGTGTACCCTCTTTCATTTGGTTTCCAAAACACTAAATGATTAAAAAGCAGCGACCGTTCAAGGTCGAGTAGATAAGTCATAATATCGTATCCCCCTCAGCATAACGTTGTATCATATTATCTATTTCTTTTCTGTCTTTTTCAAGCCATTCTTCATCAATTGGTTGACTAAAATCATACTGGGAATAGTCAGTAGAGTAACTGGATTCTTCCTTTTGTTTTTTAAACCAATCTGGAACAACTGCAACCCTCTTGTTTTGTTCTTTTTCGGCTTGCTGTGGCTTTTCTAAATGATTGGTAATACTTTTGGTCATAAGATGATTAATGTTTCTTATTTTACCTTTCGTCGACTCCAAAACATTCCCTAAAATATGAGCAAACTCAAATTTATTCATTTTATCTTTATATGCATTATACATTAATTCAATGTCTAAAATATTTATATTATCATCAATCAATCTATCTTTTTTTAAAATCAATTGTTTTTGAACACAAATAGGAACATCTAATTCAGTTATAGCACTCTCTGTGATAGATAGATTATTATTATCTTTATTATTAGTATCTTTATTATTAGTACCTTTATTATTAGTAAGGGCTTGGTTATCCAGAACTGGGTTATCCAGAACTGGGTTATCCAGAACTGGGTTTTCACGTTTAGGGTTATCCCCTTTATTATCAACACTTACAGGCTTTTTGGTTTTCTTTTTAACAGGCTTTTTCTTAGGTTTTTTATCCTCTTTTTCATCTGGGAAATTAGGGTTAAATTCGGGTCTTTCATAAACCTCATAATTGTAACTACCTAATTGCCCTTTTTCATTTCTTTCTCTCCACCTGTAAATATAACCTGCTTCAATTAATTCCTTCATTGCAGATCGTATTGAAGTTTCTCCATCTTTAAATTGGTTTTGAACGTCCTTCATATATATTTGCCAATCATCTGGCTTTGACAAAAAATAAGTCAATAACCCTGTTGCTTTAAGGCTTAATTGATTACCGCCAATAAACCCCTTATCTAACTGCACAAATGGATTTTCTCTTTTATGCGTTCTAATCATAGACATTAAAAAAACTCCCCCAATTTATATTTTTCGGCAGGAGTTTTTATATGTTGTTTAATTTTAAAAAATGGTTTATAATTAAGCTTACATGTGAATACTAATAATAATATATATGGAGAATGTTTTATTCAAAAACTCCTGCCAGAGTAAAATAATAAAGCCATTCTCTAAATCAAACCCCTATCGTTCTACCAAAACGATGGGGTTTATTTTCTATTTTACAGGTAATAAATATTTGTTAAAGCAAAATTTAAACTTAGGAATCAATAAATATAAACTTTTGAATTCTTCTTATACAAATATTAAGCTCCCGTTCAGGTAACTTATCTTTTGTTTCGGACTTTCTTTCTCTCCAATCTAAGCTTTTGACTTGGTCAGTCAATATTACGCCTTCAACTTTTAAGCCTTCTGGGATTTCAACCTCGAATGGATAGCCTTTCTTTTGATTCGTAATAGGACAAGTGACTGCAAACCCTGTCACTTGATTAAATGATTTTGGCGATATAATTAGGGCAGGTCGCCTTCCTTTTTGTTCACGACCTGCTTGTGGGTCAAAATCTAAATATACTAGATCGCCCTTTTCAGGAATCGACATTATAATAATTCCCTTCCTACTCTGTCACTAAAAATTTCCTCATGAGCATTTTCAGGTGAGCATCTTGCTAATAATTCCTCTAACGTAGGGTCATTATTAACTGGTTTTAAAACAATTCCTTTCTCTGTTGCTACAACTTCTAGCTTAGAACCATTTACAACATCAAATTTTTTCGCTATCCTTTGAGGTATCCGAACACCTAAACTGTTTCCCCATTTTTGGACAGTTGCGGTCATATAAAACACCCCTTCATTATTATTTGTCATCATTATACCACCTTTTTAAAAGTTTGTATATACAGTATATCCAAATTCTTTAAAAAGATTCGCCTATTTTAAATCCTCTTTATGTGGAAACGACCTTTGTTTTCCTCCGTTTTCCTCCAAATATCTATGCTTGTACCGATAACCTTAATTATGTTAACTAGGAAAAATGCTTCAAAATGCAGACGTGACAGGCTTTTAGCATTTTTCTTCGTTTGTGTTTTTCTTCATAAAGTGTCATTTTCTACTTAATGAATAAAAAACAATAAAAAAAGACCAACCCATTTACCATCTGGATTGGTCGAGTGAAAGAATAAATTTTAAATAGGCCTTTAAAAGCTGTTAAATATTTTTTAGTAGATAAGAAAAAACCTTTTCATAAGACTAGCGTTCTATGAATGTATCTAGTTCTTATTTTTATAGTGGCAATGTTTCCGCAAAGCCACTTTTCGTTGTGTGTTTGGGGACTGCTTTCCACACAATCCCCAAAATTATTGATGATATGTTCACATCTCCCACTGCAAATTCAATATAACACATATCAATATTAATATCAATACCGATATTTTTATTTCACGTCGGATTTTTTAACCCATGACATAATGCCATCTAACAACACTCTGTCAGACTTAACTTGGATAATCTTATATGAATTTCCTTTTACAAAATCAGCAATTGATTCACCTGTCGCAAATCTTTTCGCAGATTTCTTAACTGTTACCCGATCGCCTACTTTGAAATTCTTTGAGCCACCACCAGAACCACCCTTAGTATAAGGTTTTACATATTGGGTGTTTGCGGTAATATATAACCCACTTTTAATTTGGTACATATGACCATTACCAACTTTAAACTTATCTTTCTTTACGGTGAATACTTCCCCTTTATTTACAATCTCGGCTTTATCATTCCAATCTGGGCTATTATAAGTCCATAAAGAACTGGCCAGAATCTCTAAATATTTATTTGATGAACTTCCACCACCAGTATTTGAACTAGAACCGCCACCACTTTTCTTTTTCAGATTGAACGCTTTAGCAATTCCATTCACATGACCTCTTGCAATATCATTAATCCACGATTGTGATTTCATTTTCTTGCTATCTGAACTATGGTCAATGAATCCGTTCTCGGTTAATACGGCAGACATTCGGCTTTCACGCAACACATGAAAGTTAGCTTTTTTCTTCCCTCTATCCCTCATGTCAATCTTTTTCATCACCTCATTATGAATATCATTTCGGATTTTACCTGTTTTAGATGAGTTAGATAATGAATTATATATATAATCTTCGTAACCTGTTCCACCCCCACTATTGATATGAATAGAAAGAAACAGGTCTGCACCCCACGAATTAGCCTCATTCGTTCTTTGGGTCAACGTAGGGTAAGAATCACCAGATCGCGACATTTTAATTTTTACACCTTTATAATCTTTGAGGTATTGTTCTACCTTTTTAGCAATCTTTAAGGTTACATCTTTCTCATACAGACCATTGGCATTTGCCCCTACATCAGTTCCACCATGCCCTGCATCAATATAGACTTTAACCATTAAACAACACCCTTTCGTTTATTCTTTTTCCTTTTTCTCTTTTTAGATTCCATTATTTTGTCTGCCTCTTTAGCATCATTTGTATAACTATTGTTTTTCCAATGGTTCCAAATCTCACTAATAACCATGGCAAAGACTGATAAACCTGCGACTATCTCGTCATTATTGAATGGTAACAATTGATATCCCATTATCATTGCCCCAGAGTTGATAGCAACAATAATGAAAACTACCAACCTAACCCATTTATTATTAATTCGGTTGAGTTTTTCCTTCATTTAATCACCCCCTTTAAGGGAAATGTACAATTAAAATCCATTATTTTTAGCAATATAAATAACCCCCATTATGATTGTTAATATCCACGGAATACTGGATGAAGCTAAAGCGATATAGAATTTATTTCTGGTATCTTTCTGGCTCTGATTTTCTTGGATTTTATCCTCATATCTTCGTTTTTCTAAATCTTCTATTCTATCTAAAGCACTTTTCGCAACTTCCGCAGCTTCAACAGCTTTATTACTCGCCTCATTCGCTCTGTTATATGCTTTATGACTTCTTTCCTTAGCCTCATAAGATACTTGGCTTTGGTCAGTTATCTTCATTTCCAATTTATCGAACCTGCTACCTAACTGCGTGACCTCATTGGTCATGTTATTGACAGATTCATAGATTTCTCTAATGGTTACAGTCACACCATTCTCGCCCATAATCGACCTCCTACATTGAAATTAAAAAGAATAACACTAAAAAATAGTGTTATTCCTCTTTTGGCTCACCCTCTGGATTTTCTTCTGGTTCATCCTCTTTATTCAATTCATTAATAATATAGTTCTCAATCGTTTTTGTTAACTTAGGAATAGATTCATTGCCCTCATACTCTTCACCCGTCAATTGAACACTACCGCTAAAATAAAGATCGCTTTCCTTTTGGTCGAATCTAAAATGAACATTCACAGAATCCACTTCGATACCTTCACCATATTTCAAACTAACTCTTGTAATTTTTAAATTCATAATTAAATCATTCCTTTTCTTTTAATATTTTTTCTAACATAGAAATAACCCTGGGTTTGACCGATACACCAACTAATTCATCTAAATAGATGTGGTGTAAATCGACATCAATCTCTTGTTCCATTAATTCATTGAGTTCATTTTTGTATGACTGGACTTTATCATCTTTTAGTTTGATTCTCCCCCCTTCCAATTCCTTTTCTTTGTATTTATCTATAATTTGTTTCCTAACTTCATTAGCTACCTTGAATTCTTCTGCTATCTTGATTCGGTTACGCTCAACCTTGAATGCAACCTTGATATCTAATTCCTTATCAATCAATTCAGCTATACCATCAGCTAAACTAAAAACATCTTTAACTTGGATTTTCATATTGACTTATCACCTCTGGTTTTAATCCTCCATATCAAAGAAATACTGTTCTTCGCTACCAATCCTAGTTCCATAAATTAAAAAATCCACTATTCCATGACCTTGAACAGTGAATCCGTCTTTGTTTTTATCTATTATTTTTATATCTGGGTTGTTAGGAAAAACTGCGTAATTACTGATTGTTTGCTTGAAAATATCATCAAAATAAATGGTTGTAATTCCATCAACTTCTACATCTGTTTCCATATCCATCAGTAACACTCTAGGGCTATCAACTGGTGACATTCCGTATCTTGTTCCATCTACTTCAATCGAACCACCAGATTTCGTTCCTTGGTAGTAAAAAGTGTGGATGTTTTTGTTATTATACCTGAAGTATATATTTCCCGAATTTGGGTCTATCCATATTTCTGTTCCCAACGTTCCGGTTATATTTCCGTTGGCTTTTAATTTCAATCTGTTGTTGTCGTTATAATCACTTTCTATTCTCGCACCGTCATGTCCAGTTTCATAACTAATATCCAATTGGGGAGGAAGTAGCATTGATACTGAGTTTATTTTTATTCGGTCGCCATAATCCCCTGCACCACCTGTAATACTAGAGCCATCATTAAAATAGATTCTTTTAGGTTCATGCCTAGCAGATCGTGACCCTAAGTTAATGTTATTTGTAACTGTTAGGTCATCACCAACAAAAACAATTTGTTCCGAATATATTTCAGCACCAAAAATTCTAACACCTCTTAAATCACCCGCTGTCACACTACCGATATCGGCACTAACAGAACTTAATTTATCAACACTTAATTGCTCTGCTGTAACACTATGGGAAATAAGTCTATTTCCATCAATGAGCGTACCAGTTGAATTATCTTCATTGATAAAATTGACAACACCCTTAATATCTAGCCTTTCTGTATCAATTTTAATGCTTTCTGGGGATTGGTTAATACTTGAAACCACCCCGTTTTTCTCTACTCTTAATTCAATTTCATCTGCTTGTTGTTCTATGATTGATTCAGCTTTAACAACTCTGGCAGATAATTCCCCTGTATCCTCTGGGGAAGGTATCCAATCGGTAGCCTTATTACCCTTTTCAACTTTAAGGTTTTTGACGGTAGAGAATGTTAAAGGCTCGGTTGATGCTACTGCAACTTGTGCTGATTCTGCATCACTAGGGAAATCTTCCAATGTTCGTGTGAACTCATAATATTCCCAGTCTTCTCCACCAGTAAAATCTTCAAGGAATAGGGTTTCTTCATCAACCGTTATTGATAACCTTGCACCACCCGCTGTATCGAACTTAGCTTCAAATGATATAGTTACCTCTTCGCCTCTTTGTTCCTTTAACATTTGAACATTAAGGTCATAAAGGACAGCTAAGTTATATTTTTCTTCGGATGTTCCAATCGCCATATTTCGATTTCCAACATCAATTTTATCTATCTCTAATTGAACATACTCGGCATCAACTTTTGAAATTATCTTTTCTGCGTTTTGTTCAATACTACTTCTATTCTCTTCAATGTCTGTTAAAATTCCTTCTTTATCTGTTTCGTACTGACTGCTAGATACTTTGCTTTCAATACTTTCATCATTTTGCTCAATAGCTGTTTTATTTTCACTTATTGATGTTTCAAGACTTTCTTTATCCTGCTCATATTCAGTTTGTTTTACGGTTGATTTAATTTCTTCTTCCGTTTGACTTATCCTTGATTCATGATTTTCTAAGTCCTCTAAAATCCCACTTTTATCCATTTCATATTCGCTACTTGATACCTTGGATTCAATCTTTTCTGCGTTCTGTGTGATGGATGATTCAGCATTGCTTACTCTTCCTTCTAACTCATCATACTCGGTCTTTGATACCTTACTTTCTATTTCCTCTTCTGTTTGGGTTATTCTCGTTTCATGGCTTTCTAGGTCTGAAATAATCCCATTAACATCTTCTTGGTATTCTGTCTTTGTAACCCTCTGTTCGATTTTCTCTGCGTTTTGTTCAACAGAACTGGAAACATCTGATATTTCTTTTCCTTGTTCATCCACTACCTCTGTAAGACTTGATACATCAGCCTCAATTCCATCAACTGAAACAGTTAAATCAGATACATTTTTTTGTACAGCATCTATTGATTCTTCTATTTCCTCTGGAGCAGGTGTCCAATCAGTTGCTTTGTTCCCTCTTTCGAGTTTTATGGCATTGATTATAGTTTTACCTTCTGTATTGTCTTCTGGTCTAGCGCTTGCATACCTTATCCTAGGGAAATAGGTTTCAACTTCTGTTGTGAATGTGACTTCAGCAACCTGTATTCCTTCTCCCTCTTTAAAGGGATAACTACTGCTAACACTCCCATCTGAACCAGTTATCCAAATATAAGGTAGGTCACCTTCTAAATGTTCATACCATATTTGAACTGTATATTTTCCTTCTGGAATCACACTTAAAGGTTGGATATACGGGCTACGTCCATAACCATCTAACAATGCTCCTTCATCAACTAATTGGGCATTATTAAACTCCCAATCATCTGTGCCTTTTGAGAAGTCACTATTTCGTATTAAATTTCTTCCGCCAATTTCCAGATCGTCAAGGTCATTTCTAACCTCAGTCACTTCTTGGCTTATACTATCTGCGGTTTGCTCAACATTAGATATTTGCTTGCTAAGGCTATCTGTTTCCGAATCGAATTCGGTTTGTTCAACCTTGCTAGCTATCTTCTCTTCATTCTGTTCTATAAGGGATTCATGGATTGATAACTCATTTATAACCCCATCCATGTCACTCGAATACTCGGTTTTGGTTACCCTCTGTTCAATCATATCTGCGTGCTGTTTAATGGTTGATTCAACTTCGGTAACATCATCAGATAACCCATCAAAATCCTTTTGGGAAACCTTGCTTTCAATTTCTTCTGCGTTTTGTTTGATACTGGATTCATTTTCCTTCACAGATTCATTTAAACTATCTAACTCTTGTCTGCTCGCCTTCGATTCAATTACTTCTGCATTCTGGACTATTTCAGTTTCCGCTTTTGAAACTCTTTGTTTTAGTCCACCTTCCCCTTTAATATCTGAATCATATTCGGTCTGGGAAACCTTAGACGATATTTCTTCTTCGTTTTGTTTTATTTGGGTTTCATTTTCCTCAAAACGCTCCACAAAGCCCTCTTTATCCGTTTGATACTCTAAGCTAGATACCTTGTTATCAAGTTGGTTGTCAACCTCTTCTTTTGTATAGGTAGTATCTTTATTGGCTTTATCTTTTAACTTACCATCAACCCAGACTAAATCAGCCTTACCAGATATTTCGTTACCAATTTCCTCTATCTTATCTTCGTAAGTTTCCTCGTCAACTTTCTCCTCTCATTGACCATCTACATAAACAAGGTCTGCTTTATCAGCTATATCCTCTTTAATGTCTATAATGGTAGAATTTAATTCTTCTTGGTCAGCTTTACTTTTTAATTCACCATCTACCCATTCGGCATCAGCCTTATCTTCTAAATCAGAAAGGATATCATCAACTTTCTGTTGATACTCTTCAACATCAACAGCCCCAATGTCATCAGCATGAATGGGGGATAACGGTATCCATTTTTCTGTTTCTTCATCCCAGCGTTTCAATACATAAGGTTGATCGCTTGTATCTAACCAATATTTATAATCATCTGGGCTTGGTTCATCATCTCCCTCATAAATCGAATACTCGATAAAATCTGGGATTATATGCTCTAAATCTGGTAACTCTAATTGAACAGTTGATGCACTTACTTCATCCGAAAAATCACTAGGTGTTCCATGCGTGTTTACTGCTCTAACTCGGAAATACCATTTTTCATCTGTATCTGCCTCATGATTATATCTGCCCGTTTTACCTCTAAAAACCCTTGTTGTTCCATCTGGTCTGAATCCTTTTTGTTGAGATGCAAAAACCTCATAATTAGCGATAGCATAAGTGGATTCAAAATCCCACTTAACCACGATATTCCTAAATAAACCTTCCGCTTGAACGTTCTGTGGTACATCTGGCTTAACATCTGGAAAATCCTCATCCGTGATTGGTCCACCGCCTGCATCCCAATTTCCAGATTCATCTTTGACCTTATCGACAACCCAATCTATATCGCTATCCCTATCGCTCAAATCAAGGATATTTCCCATTGTTAACTGTCCATCTTTAGGGTTTCCTATGTCATATTTCCATTTAACAATCCTTGCATCAATAATAATCATGGGCTTAACGTTCTTATCTCTAGCTATCCCAGAATCACCTAAAAAGACCTGTTCATGTTCATATCCTGCGATATCATAATAAGTGATAATATCCATCTCATACTGCACTTGTGGTTTCTTCGTTTCTTGAACTGCGTTCCACGTTTTATGCAGCAAAGCTTCTGGGTCTTTTTCGTCATTATCCTCAAATACATCAAAACGGTGTTCCATTCTGTTGGTTTCTGGGTTGAAAATTCCACGCTCTTCTCTTGCCTCATCATCTCCAACCCATTCCTGTCCTTTTGGTTTATCTGTTGGGTCACCATTTGCTTTAGACCATTCAACATCTCGGAAAGTTATTTTTCTTGAATGCCCGCCACCTTCAGTTTCTAGTGATGAACCCTTACCATACAGGGCAGTCTTAGGATAATAAAGAACGGTTCTAACAATGTTTTTAATATCCTTCCCCATTTCAAACCTTTTTCCTGTATCTCTACCTTTACGGTGGATTAAATCAATATATCGACCAACAATTTTGTTTTTATCAATCTCGATTCGGTCAACGATTTCACCGCCAAATAAATCCGTTACCTCTTTTAGTCCATCCAGAGCATTATCAAAATAGAAACTGGTTGATGCTGTTCCAAAATCTTCAACTTTTCCAACCTTCCACCTTGAATTCTCTAATACGACCCCTAGCATTTCTTCGCCATTTTTATCTTGTGGTCTTTTTTCTTCTATGATTACATCCTGTAATTCATTGATCGCTGGCAAACATTCGACTATTTTCTCGGTTGCATCACCATCATCATCATCAACCTCACGAATATCAAACAATCTAAAATCGCCTTTTAAATCATGGAAGGCAACTTGGTTCCCACCAACTAACAACTCGGCATCATCATCATTCATAGGGAACTCAATGGTTAAAGAAACTGGTTTTTCTACCGTTTCTTCAAAATCCGCCCTTATATACTTAGTTGTGACTGTTAGTAAATTATCTTCGCTATCTAATATGAACAACTTCTCTTTCATAATTTACAGCCACCTCTCTCTATATTTAACATCTAGTTGCATTGCAGGTACGGTTTTTATCTCATTGATTCCATGCCCTAATTCAAAAAAATCAGCTTTAACTAAATCAATGGTACTTTGTTGTAACTTTCCATTGATATATACCTTCTCTTTCTCAAAATCTACCTCGATAACATCATTGGGCTTAAAATCATAGTGCAACATCAATGATTCGTCTTTATGAGCAAACTCAACATAAGGTATTTCTGTATCAACAACCGCGGTTATATGAACAGGGGTTTTTGCATTACCTTTTATTTCAACTTCATTTGTCTGTGACATCTCAATCCAACGCATTATTATTCACCGCTTTCTTGACCGTTTCCCCCATTCCCTTGTTGTTCTAATTTATCTAAACGTTCGATAACATCATCAATAGAATTGTTTATTGCTTGTATTTCACCACTAAGCCCTTGCACATTGCTTTGGATTTCTTCCATAGAGGAATTAATCTCACTTATGTCAGATTCGATTGTAGACACCTTAGAATTCACACTTTCGATATTGGTA
>Ga0079226_10001228_pt1 | contig 19558 bp, 20 predicted proteins | sample Poulit2014_FD_76345 | JGI IMG/M metagenome (GOLD analysis project Ga0079226, IMG submission 76345) | Agricultural soil microbial communities from Georgia to study Nitrogen management - Poultry litter 2014 | ecosystem: Environmental > Terrestrial > Soil > Agricultural land | place: USA: Georgia... | reverse complement strand
ATCGTAGCGGTAACACAAGTTGCTGCGTCTTCGGAGATCATTGATCAGGTAACAGCTGCTACTATGGTGACCGGCGGGGCAGTGACGGTGCTCATCTTCCCCCTTATCGCAAAACTCATTCTGACGAAGAGTAGCTGAATATGCATAATAAGTGGTGAGGGACGTAGTATTTGAGCACGTAGTTCTAGGGATTTTAGGCACTGAAAAGCGGAGATTGGTATCAATCTCCGCTTTTCTATTTCATTACAATTGTGATTTAATTTATCCCTTACACCCACTACTCGTGATACGCTTCTGGTTACCACATGTGCGTATTGTGTCTTAACACGCACTACTTGTGATAAGCTTCAGCGTATCAGTCTATGCTGCGGTTTTTATATCTGCTTTTCAATTACCTTTGTATGGAATGTTTGATATGGAGATACTCTCATGAGCTCTAAAAGTTGGCTATTCATAAATTCAGCTTCATATTTATAACCGCCACATACCCATTGTAGTATCAAACCAACAATTGCATGTGCGATGTAGCTAGCTATAAGGTCACTTTGAATTATATTACTCTTTACGTTAAGCTCTTCCATATTTATTTTCTTAAAAGCTTCAAACATTTCTTTTTCGACTAGGTCAGAAACATCTGAGTTTAAAATGGTTGAATAATACTCGGAATTCTTATCAATTGTATTAAATAATTTCACTTCAGAAGAAGGAAGTTGACTAAGTATAAATGGACGATTTTTTAAGAATGGTTCTCTGTAGGCGTAGATTAACTCTTTGTTCTTTTTAGTAATTATGGAATAGAGGAGTTCATTTTTATCTTTAAAATGATTATAAAATGAACCACGGTTGATGTTTGCTTTCTTAACTATATCCGTAATATAAATATCTTCAAACTCTTTGTGTTTTAATAAATGCAAAACTGAAGATTCTAAGGCCTTTTTGGTTTTGAGTGATCTATGATCAAGATATAAATCTTCTCTGTCCACTTACATCATTCCTTTCTTTATTGAACACAAAGCTGAAATCTGTTCAATAATGAATGCGTTTCCTTTTAGATTATTGTTCAGGTTAAATATACTTAATACATATAGCGTATTACAATTTCGTTATAAAGTATATTTACAGGAGAGGATTTTTAAATGGGTCAATTAGATGGTAAACGAATTATTGTAACAGATGGCGCAAGTGGAATTGGCAGTGTCATCGTTCAGGCTTATGCAGCAGAAGGCGCTCAAGTCGCTTCTTTTGATATTTCCGATGAACAAGGGAAAAAGTTTGCTGAAGAAGAAACTAATAAAGGAAATGGTACTGTTTCATACTACCATTGTGATATATCAAAAAGAGACGAAGTTGATAAATCTTTTGAGTCAGCAGTGAAAGAACTTGGTGGACTTGATGTTTTTGTAAATGTGGCTGGTGTAGACCGTAAAGGGAAGCCGGAAGATATCACTGACGAAGATATAGATTTGATCATGGACGTAAACGTAAAGGGAACTATCTATACAAACCAAGCTGCCTTCAAATACCTGCATGAAAATGGCGGGAAAATTTTAAACTTTACTTCTGTAGCAGGGCTGGAAGGTTTATTCGCTCCTCATTATGCTGCATCTAAGGGCGCAGTCGCATCTTGGACAAGGAATGTGGCTAGGTCATGGGGACAATATAATATTAATGTGAATTCCATAGCACCGATGGTTTGGACGCCTATGTATGATTTGCATAGAGAGTCTATGACTCCTGAAGAACTAAAAATAGATGATGAAAATATGGCTAAAAATATTCATATCGGTGGAAAACTTGCTGATCCGAAAACTCATTTAGCCCCAGTATTAGTATTCTTAGCTACTGAGGGAGCCAATTATATTACCGGTCAGGCAATTCCTGTTGACGGCGGATTTTACATGGCGAAATAGTAGAATCATTTATGAAAAAACAATATAAATTATAGCAATTGGGGGGCTGGCTTAAACCAGCCCTTTTTAATATACAACTATACATTTTTTATAGTGGAACTGTTTACATACAAACCAAGAATCACTTTTCTATCTACTGAAACAGAGTATATCGTTTGGATTTAATTCCCACTTCTTTTCAAATTTTATATATAAGTATAACTGCATATAATTGAGGAAAAAATAGGAAAGATAATTTATAAATAAATTAAAATATGAGTTTGGCACTTTTTAAATGAAAATTTTTCATTTTTAAAGTGAATACTGTTTGACAGAAAAAGTATTACACCGGTATCTATAGCTAATTAATAATTTTGCATAAATAATTCAAAATAAAGAATTAACAATGTCAACCAATTTAAAACCCGCAACAATAAAAGTTACGGGTTGAGATAATCATTTAAACTTAAATAAATAATCTATCGTATTTTAATATAACTACTTGACTTTTCAATTGGTTTTTTACTGTTGCTCTTTCTCTTCGAGCACCATTTCTTCCACATCTTCAAGAAGCTGTTTGGCATCAAAAACAATTCCATCTTTAATAGTATAATCAACTCCGCCAACTTCTTCTAATTCTCCTGATTCAACATCTAAGCGCTCTATACCAGTTCCATATAATGTTTTAAAATTGTGTAATGGGTTTTCTTTTACAAGTACTAAATCTGCTAACATACCTTCACGAATAACTCCGGAATCCACCGGATTATTATGCTCTTCTGCAATAAGCTCACCACCGTGCATTGTAGCTGATTGAATTACTTCTAAAGGATGAAAACCAGCTTCTTGCAACAACTCTAATTCGCGTATATATCCAAACCCATATGTTCTATAAATAAATCCAGAGTCTGAACCAGTTGTTACACGTCCTCCATTATTTTTATAATCATTGATAAATTCCATCCATAAATCAAAATTTTCTTTCCATGCTATTTCATCAGCAGTTGTCCAATCAAAGAAAAATGAACCATGACTTTCTGTACTAGGCTCAAAAAAATCTTGAAGTGAAGGCGCCGTATATTTCTCGTGCCATTCTTCATTTTCCACTCGCATAACATCTCGTGTTGCTTCATATATACTAAAAGTTGGTGTCATAGTTAAACCATCATCTATCAGGTCTGCCATTATATTATTCCATGTATCGCTTCCAGGATCAGCAGCTTGCTCCCAAAGTTCTCCAGCTTCACTAAAACGATCATATTCATTACTATAGTTATAGTCTGCAGAAAAATCTTGTACTACGCGATCTTCAAACAATGATTCAGGTAATCCATACCAATGATCTAGCGAACCAAGTCCCCAGCTTGACATGTTAGGAATATACTCAGGAGAAACAACCGTTTGTTCCAAATGTGTTATTGTTCCCAAGTCTAACTGTTGGGCTTCATCTATTATCGCTTCCATTATAGGCGGATCCCACCTTCTTAGTTTGAGCCCATCTGCACCCATTTCCTTTGCTGCACGTATAGCTTCTCGGCCATCATCTGGGTTATTAATTTCTCCAAAATCTGTGGCGTTAGGATAAATATAGGCATAAATCCTTGGGGCAGTTATTTCATTATTAGCACTACGTTCTTTTTCACTAATAGTCCATTCAGGACCATTATTTGATCCAGGATCACGTATTGTTGTCACTCCATGTGCTAACCATAATTTGTAAACATATTCAGCGCTAACTCCTTGAGCTTCACCACCGATATGTGCATGAGTATCTATAAATCCTGGCATAACGTACATACCTTCCGCCTCAATCACTTCTGCGTTTTCCAAAATATCGTCTTCTACGTTACCGACCTGCTTTATAACATTATCTTCAATTAAAATATCCATTGGACCTTCAGGTGGAGCACCAGTTCCATCAATCATGGTAGCATCTTTTATTACTAAATTTTCAAATGGTCCTTCACCTTCTTCTCGATCTGGAGCTGGCTCTACACCTTCAACATCCTCATTAATACCTTCGCTCTCTTCTTCGTCTAAGTTTGACTCTTCGCTTCCATCTACCTCAGATTCTTCATCTTCCGATTCTACTGGCTCTACTCCTGTGGAATCTGCCAAAGTGTAGTTTTGCATTCCGATTATCACTAGTAATGATAGGAGTACTGACAACGATAAAAAAATAAATTTTTTTTGATGTTGCAATATGAATCCCTCCAATTAATTATTTACGTATAATATATGGAAACGCTTACAAGACTATGAGTAGAATTATACACTAGAAAAGTCTTATTATCAAATGGATTTCTGAAAACACTGATTACTTTAAGCGAGATGTTTGTATTAGTGTCATTGTACATGTATATTGAAAGTAGTTAGAAGATTGCTAATTGATGCACTTTAGAAACCTGTACAAATTTATTTAGGAGGTCGACACAGTATGAGAGCAGCAGTATGGTATGGACAAAAGGATATCCGAGTTGAGGAAAGAGATTTAAGGAATATGAAAGATGATGAGGTGAAAGTAAAGGTAGCATGGGCAGGTATATGTGGAAGTGATTTACATGAATACGAAGATGGCCAATATTTATTCCAATAGAAGAACCTGACTCTAGAACCGGTGAAAAAGCTCCAGTAACATTGGGTCACGAGTTTTCTGGAGTAGTTGAAGAGATAGGTGCGGACGTTAAAGATATTAAAGTTGGAGATCGCGTTGCTGTATATCCAATGATTTTGAATGGGGTAAAACCACCAAACGAAGATATGTTTGATGGATTCAGTACAGTTGGACTTCATATAGATGGTGGTTTTGCAGATTATACTATTGTATCAGAAGGTAGCCTGTATAAACTGCCTGAAAATCTCTCATTAAATGAAGGTGCTTTAATAGAGCCTGCCGCTGTAGCAGTACAAGCATTAAAAGAGGCTAATATTAAAATCGGTGATTCTGTAGCTGTATTTGGTGCAGGTCCAATAGGTTTATTGACGATTCTCGCTGCTAAAGCTGCTGGTGCTACAAACATCATATCATTGGACCTATCAGAAACTAGACTTGAACTAGCAAAGAAAGTAGGAGCAACACATATTATTAATTCTGGTAATGTTGATCCTGTGGAAGCTATTAAAGAAATTCTACCAAATGGGGTCGACGTCGCTTTTGAAGTAGCTGGGGTAGAACCGACTTTTAAACAAGCTATTCAATCTAGTAAAATTCGAGGAAAAGTTATTGTCATTTCAATATTTTCCAAACCTATTAGTTGGAATCCATTAGAGATTCAAACAACTGGAGTTACTCTAGCATCATCATTCGCATATGAACCAGAAACCTTTAAGCAAACTATAGACTTAATAGCAAGTGGACAATTAAATGCAAAAGAGGTAATAACAGATAAAATTGCTTTAGAAGAAATTGTTGAAAATGGATTTAAAGCTTTAACTGAAGATAAGTCTCAAGCTAAAATATTGGTTGAGTTAAGTGGGGAAAAATAGAGAATACAGTATGGAAGCCATTCCGATCTTTTGGAATGGCTTTTGTACATTAGAAAAGTATATATTTGTCTTCATTGAGTTTCTTAGAAGTTTTCTGATGTATTCATATAACATAACTAAGTTATATTCAAAATATCTGCACTTGTAATAATACCAATTAAAGCTCCACCATCTCGTTTTCCTTTTTCATTTATTAATATCGTGTCTAATTTTATTACTTTTTCTAAATGCTTCTTAAATTCTTCACAGCCTCATAAATCGATATACCTCTAGAAAAAAATAGATATTTATTATCTTTCTCTTGATGGTTAAATATTTCAACTCTTTCAGTTTCTTCTATAGAAATGATATCTTCCTCAGAAACTCTAGCCAGCCAATTAGTCACACCATTTTCTGATAATAATTCATGAAATTTACCATTATAAAAAATTGAAAATAGAAAGGAATTTAATAAAGAAAAAGCCTACCATACCGGAAGGCTTTACTGTTCAATCAAGATACAATAGTTTTTTTCAACAAAATTGGAGAGAAAAACAGAGCTTAAATGGTGACAAGTTCTGCAAGCTTGGTCACTACATCTTCTATTGGTTCTTCGACCGTACTAAGACCACTTCGTGAACCGAGCAAAGGGCTGATTTCACGCAAAACTTCATACGTTGTGTCATGAACAATCGGAATAAGACGCTCGCCAGAGAGGAGTGCCGAAAGTTCTTTGTCGGCTATACCCTCTGTTTGAAGGCGACTTAGCAACGCAGGGGTCACCAGCACAAGTCCGACTCGCGATTTTGCCAAGCCTTTGTCTATTGCACGAAGTAACGGTACACCGAGTTTAACGTCTTTTTCGCTAAACCAGACAGACACACCTTGTGATTCAAGCATATCGTGTAGCTCCTTTGCGACTCCCTTCCGATCGTCCCACGCGTGGCAGAGGAAGACATCCCGTAGATCAAGGTCAGGTCGCTCTGCCAGCTTTTCGACGCTGTTGCGGATAGGTGTAAGTGCTCTCACCTCTTGGGTCGTATATACTACGGACGAATTTGCTCCCGACCACCGAGGTTTTGCACTGCGACCAGACTCTTTATTATTGCTACTGCTTCCACTGCCACCACTTCTATAAGACTGGGGTGAATACGACACGTAGCGACTACCATAACGCCCACCGCACGCTGGGCAGTTCTCTCGTGCACTTGCTGAGTGATGTCCTCTTACTGGAGCCGTGCATCTAGCCATGCAAATTCCCTCCTAACTTAATCAGTAATTCAGACCCTTCTACAATATTCATTAAAATTTCCCCCTTAAGTTTTTGGTGTATAATCTCACTGTTGTATTAAATGAACAATTTATTTTGGGCACCTTTTGATTTATATTAACTTTTATCTACTTATTAACAACAATTTAATTCAATTTTCTCTAGATTCTCATGTTCTCTTAGTAAGCGTGGTATCTCTTCTAGCGGTTTTTTTATTTCAAAAGATATTCCAGAAGCTTTCATTCCCTGACACTTTTTTATTTATAATTTAACATCTCGCTCAAATCTTTTAATTCTGAGATCTAATTTTACTCTACCTCTATCATCAAAGATACTTTCATCCACATTGCATACTTCAGCTAACATCTTTTGCGTAATATACAAGTTATATTGTTCGATTATTTGTGATTTTATTTCAAAACCTGTCATTATTTTTTCATCAATTAACAATTCCATTGCCTGATTTATTGCTAATGGTTCTGTAGTAGGGGTTTCTGTATCAAATGGTTCTGGATTTCGCCATCCCCTATAATTAATTTGACGATATAACTTATTTCTTGTGTCTTGACTGATCAGATTTAATTGCTTGGAACGCTCTATAATGGCAGCCATTGAAACATTCCATTTCTGTTTTAGTTTCAATAAATTCTCAAGATTTACTGGTAATTTCTTAAAATCAGCAGTGAAGGATTCTTTGGGTAAAAGAAAAGCTGAGGCAAAATTGTTCGCTTGCTTTTCCATATCTTTATACTCATCCTTATCAAGTTCTTGTGGATTAATATCCCTGTGCAGTAACCAATGTCCAATTTCATGAGACAAACTAAATTGTTGTCTGAAAAAAGACCGAGTATTGCCCGTCACAATAACAAAGTACTCTTTTTCATTGATTTCACTCATGCTACTAAAAGCATCTACTTTCATTTCATCATAATTAAACTTAACTGCAGTTATGCCTAATAATTCGGCTACCTCTATTACATCATTAATAGGATTTTCTTCAAGATCTAATAAATCCCGAATTTCTTTAGCTGTTCCCTCAATATCCTCATCATCCCCCTCAATATCAACAAGTGAAGGGAATTCCACATAATTGTCTAAAAAATCTCTCACAATAATTGCATATTTCAGTAAATATTCTGCTGGTTGTTTCGATTTTTGGGTAGCGGTTAATCTTGAACGGAAGAAAGTACCCTGACTATTAAAATTAAAGTTTTCCTCTGAATAGAAAAACTCTCTTGGATAACCGAGAATATCGAACAGACTCAATGATTTTTCATAACTTGGTTCACTTTGCCCATTCTCGTACTTAGATATCATTTGCTTTTTGACGCCTAATTCCTCACCCAGTTTAGTAATTGTCATCTTGTTATAAAGACGAGCTTCCTTTAACCTCTTACCATTAAAGACTTTTCTCATTATTCTCACTACCTCATATTATTTTAAACCTTTGATTCTTCTAGTAGATTTTACATTTATCTTCTGTTTTACTTTTTGAACTTTCTCAGGCTGAATGCCATCTTCAGCTCCCATTGATACGAAATTCGCTTCAATTATATCGGAATAATCATTATGGAATACCAGATCTTGATTAGCATTGAAAATATACCCTTTGAAAGATTTCTCATCATTTGAATTAAAGCCAAATGCTATCACTTTATCTGGTCTAATTTCCGTACTTTCTAGTACTTTACTTAACTGTTTTCTATAACCTTCTAATTTTAAATCGTCTGGACTTTCTGTTTCGAAGAGGTTTAACTGTGCTCCTCCATAGTATGGCTTTAAGTCTTCATTTAACATATTGAGAATCGGATAATAATGGCTGCCTGACTGATTCTTCATTATCCTTTTCAAGTTTTCTTCCTTAAAAATCATTAATAACTCTTCTGTCTTTGGATTATAAACTGCAATTGCAGTCCATAATCCACCCCTTTTAATTTTGATACTAATTAACCCATATTCACCAGCATGATTCACAAGCGCATTGTATCTCAAATCCCATAAAGTTTTTGGCTTGCTGTTGTCAACACCATCTTCATTTACCAATCCAATGGCATCTGCATGATGTAGTAAGGAATCAGAGTAATCATCGGTGCATACATTTGCAATAAATTTAAGTATTTCCTCATTTGTTTTAATCATAAAATGCCCCTTTATCTTATTATTACTGAAACTATAACACAGCGCCCTAATTACATCAACATTAATAGCAAATAAGTCAACTATACTAGTTATACAATTTATTTAGTATCTTAGCATTATCGCTTTGAATCTCAATTATTAAATAATTTGATAACCACTTTTCCTATGCTATATTACAAGTAAGCGTTTACATAAAATATATTGGGGGTATGAATTTGACTCAGTTAATGAAAGGTAAATCAGGGTTTGTTACTGCAGCAGGTTCAGGTATTGGTCGTGCAAGTGCTATCACGTTGTCAAAAGCGGGAGCGAAGGTAATGGTTTCCGATGTAAATGAAGAAGCTGGACATGAAACGGTTCGGATGATAAAGGATACAGGTGGGATTGTTGAGTTTTATTACTGTGATGTGACTGACGAAACACAAGTAAAAGCAATGGTTAATGAGCTGTTAAAAAGTTCGGTAAATTAGATTTTGCTCATAATAATGCCGGATATAGTTTCAGCCAAGACAAAATTGGTGATACTGATTCCGATGCGTGGGATAAAACAGTGCAGCTTACATTGTATGGCACATTCTATTCCATTAAACATGCAGTGAATACAATGGTCAAAAACGGGGGCGGAGCGATTGTTAATACTGCTTCCGGTGCTGGGCTAGAAGGTGTTCCAAATATGCCTGGGTACGTCGCAGCAGAATTTGGAGTTGTCGGGTTAACACGTTCAGTAGCACTCGAGTATGGTAAAGAAGGAATAAGAGTCAACGCAATCGCACCTGGAGCTACCTTAACTCCAGCAATCGAAGGCTGGGCAAAGTCAATACCAGAGCAGTACAAAGCCGTCTTAAAAAGAATTCCCTCTGGAGAAATGGCACAACCGGAAGATCAAGCTAATGCAGTCCTGTTTCTTTGTTCAGATTTAGCTAAACAAATCAGTGGGGTAACTTTACCTGTGGATGGTGGATTTGTGGCTGGTAAGCTACAATAATAGAAAATACTGTACAATTAATTATCAAAAAAATAGAAGTCTCGGATTTTCAAACAACACTATCCGGTGTGGTTTTTTTGTAGTTGCTCAGTACTGATTCATCTTAAAATTCACTTTGTAATGAATAAAATTTGCACTTCTGCACTGCCTTCAGAGAAGAGGGTAGAAGTGCGTAAAATAACCTTTTGGTATAATTAAAGTATTAAATATATATTATAATTTTGAGTAGAGTCTGCTGTAATGAAGTTAGCCAACTTATGTAAAATGCTAAATTCTATTTATAAAGGGTGGTCACATGCAATTCTTGTGCTCCAATGATTATTATTACAAAGTATTTATTGAACAGATACTGCAACTTGAGGAAACAGCTTTAATAGAAGATTATTTGAAATATGTCCAAGAAATCCATTTCGATGTACAAATAGAGGGGTCTTCCATCTCAACAATCGTTCTCAAATCAGATGACATCATAGAATTACAAAAAATACTTGAGGATAAAGAAATAAGTAAATTGTTCGCGCATCGTTTTCTGGACAGCTTAAAAGAAATGTTGCTACGCAATGGTTTTAAGAAATCGGACCTGAATATCCGTATGGGCGAATATCGTGAGTACCTCCTAGATAAAGTGCGAAACATTCCAGTCAACCCTGAAAACCCTGTTGAAATTTCTGACAATCTTCCGCTCATGGAACAACTAATCCCGAATGATTCATTTCATTCTGATAGGAATGAAGCCTTAAATAGGATGTGTCAATGCTTAGAAGAGAGTAATTTACAAAAAGATCAAGATGATACACAATCTTTTGAATCTCAGAACGTGGCTGGACATAATTATAGTCAAACCGACCAGGAAGATGAAAACATCCTGGAGTTGATCACGCATAACAGAAATATCAATCCCGATTATAAAAATGCTAAGTCAGACTGGGAAACCTTCCATAATAACCTCTTAAAGATACTGAGAACCAACATTACAAATCAGGACTTACGAAAAAGCATCGTAGCACTTCACACCCTGATTTCTTCCATAAAGCTCGAGCATGCATCCTCCATGAAGGATATCAAGACGATTTTAGCTAGATCACTACCATCTTTTGAAGCAGACAAAATGTATAGAGACGAGCAAACATATCTTCGGACAAACTTAGACGACATTTTAAAAGCTCATGATTCTTCATTGCTGAAAATGAAATTTAAAAATAGTGGTGCTCCTGAATATATAGAGGCGGTAGATAAGAAATTTAACACGATTCAAAATTACCTTAAAGATTACATGGATTATAAAGAAGGGAAGCGCGTATTCAATATTAATGATACTTTCAGGCTCATGATTTATACTGAAATGTCTGTTCTTTTCAGTTCAATTGTCAGAAACGGTACCATGTCAGCATCGAATAGTTTCCTAATCAACGATTATATTGCCATCATCGAGCAACTTAACGAGTATCAAGGCCTTTACCAAGATATTAAGGATTTTTCCTCACATCGTTGTATAAGAATTATCGTTATTGACGATATGTTTGGAAGGAGTAAGTTCGACGCCATGAACCTTTTCTCCACGACCATACAAAAGATGGAAGAGACAATGGCGAGTGTCTTAAACAACAGCAATTACAATTACGCTGCATTGTCAACGCCCAAACTGATTGAACAGCTGATGACAGCCTTCAATGACTTTTTACACGATAACGATGTTTTGAACCGGAGTGTGGCCGATGTACAAACAGCTACCACCTCAAATGTTCCAAGCCTGTCTGAACTTCAAAATAAAAACCGAAAGGTTAAAGAACTTCAGGACATCCTTCTTGCTGTAACTAAAAAGCACCCGTACAGTTCATTGGAAAGTAACAAATCAATGATAAAAATATTTAATTCTCAAAACTTATTCAAAAAAAGGGAATAAAATTTCAAAAGTGAATCTATATTTTCTTACTAATTAGTATTAGTTATTATATATAAAACGTCCATAAAGCCTTGTAATTAAAGGTTTTATGGACGTTTTTATATTTTAATTTTCTATTTAAAACCTTCAGTTTAAGTATACCAATCATCACACATACATAATATAGTAAGTTTACAGACGAAATATAAATTCGTCGATGAGGGAACATTGCCTGGAATCATAAGACGCTTAGCAGTTTCAGCAAGGACAAATGAACCCGAACAGTACTTTGAAAAATAAATAAAGGAGGCGTTAACATGTCAAGTCATGTTAAACGAATTTTAGGCCCAACATTGGGCAAGGATGAACAGGTAATTCTGAACCACCACACGGAGTGTCCGACGGTGAAGCGCTTACTTCAATCGCTTGAAGCAGAGGCAAATGCCGTGAGGGAACAGCTTAGCAGCGAAGAGGTAGAAATCATTGATGATTTCTGGAAACGCACAAAAGATTTATGTGCAGACCTTACCAAGCGGGGGATACAGATAGATGTTCCGACGTTCCAGGAATTAATGGAGGAAGCAGTTCAGGGCCACAAGAGGGTGCGAGCATTTGAAAAATCAAAGGAGCTCATGTCTTTAAAAGACTCAGTGATCAATGCTGTAAAGGATAATGGAAGAATCTATCCCACCATCACTTCAGAAAGTGCTGTGACAGGCAGAATCACTGTCAACGGGCCGGCGATGCAAAACTTTCCGTCTGTTGTTCGTAAAAGCATAATACCAAAAGTGTCAGGTAACCACTTGTACTACCTGGATTACAAATCCATGGAACCAAGCGTCTTTGCAGCCCTGTCTAAAGACGAAGCCCTCATAGAGGATATTCAGTCTGGAGACCTATACAGCGTTCTGACAAGTGGCCTGTTTCATGAAGAAGGCGATTCTGGATCGTCACATTATCGGGACGATATCAAAACGCTGTTTCTGGCGGCCTTCATGTATGGCGGAGATGTTAACTATAATATTTCCAAATTGAAACTGCCAATTCAGGCACACCAATGGAATCTACTGTTGAAAAAGTATGATGTGGCAAATGCATACAGGTCAGAGATTATTCAGAAGAAACAATGTCAATCATTGATCGGCATCCCATATGATTTCAACCGCGCAACGGTCAACATCTTTAACCGGTTCATTCAGAGCGAAGCAGCTTTGATATTCAAGCAAATGCTACTGAAGCTGGCGGGTTTGGAACAGTCAAAGAACTTTAAGATGATACTTCCAATTCATGATGCAATTTTGATCGAGGCTGACTCTCCCGACACTGCGAATGCTGTGGCTGTTGAAATGGAAGACAGCTTCAACGAGATTGTGGACATGAATATTGCGAAAGTCACAATGCAATCATTGACTTCAGGGGGCGATTCAGATGGACCACAATAATAGCTGGAAAAACATCGAAGTTGAGGTTTCTGTTGAAGCTAAGCCTCAATATACGTACGTAGCAAGAGTCATCAACGTAGAAAACACCCATAAGCATGGTGAGCCTGCATATAAGGTGACTTATTCAATCAGGAATATGAATGGTGATGAGCTGACCGTGGCGAAGACAGTTCAAGAAAGGTTCTTTAAAAAGTGGCTGTCTTTCCATAACGGTTTTGATGCAAACGACCCGAAGCCTCTCAGAAAAATAGCAGATCATCCGCAATTAATTGTGACGAGTGAATACAACTCAAGTATTTACGTGGCAAAAGTGATACCACTGGATACCCTTAAGGTGATGTCATGAGCAGCATCAAGGCTGAGTATAAACAACTGATCTTAGATCACCGGCAGTTGATCGATATTGACCAACTCAGAAATATTGTGCAAAGCGATACATGTGGTGAACTAGCTACCAGTCCAAAACGACACTATGCTGTCGAAGTACTCGAAGCATTGGATATTCCCTGCTCCAAAACTGACAGTGACATCGAAAATGCCCTGGGAAATTATTTTAACCTTAAATACTCTCAAAACAAAGAGTACAGGATACAAGAGGTGCAATTCACCACGATATTTGAAAAATTGCTTAAGTTCCAAAAGTATCGAGCTTCCCTTATCTACATGAGTGAACAGGGGTGGCAAAGAATGGATAAAGAAAGTTTTTCAGAGTTCGTGGTGGCATTCATCAGTGTTTTTTTCAACACTAACTTACCAGCGCGCTCAGTCATCAGCCTGACATTTGACAGCCTGATACAATCTTCAAAAATTCCAAAAGCTCAAACTTCAAATCGATACATGCAGTTCAAAGACTGCATGTTCGATATTGATACTGGTAAGTTGTTAGTGTTTACAGAGAGAATCGTTCCAAGGATAAGATATGACCTTGAACTTGGTGATATTCAACCAACTGAAGAGCCACCAAAGCAGTTTTCAACCTTTATCAAGCAAGTCGTTGAAGGTGATAAAGAATATGAGGAATTCGTGTATCAGATGATTGGGTATATCATTTCTCCCGTCAATACAGACCACTATAATGGGATTTTCCTGTATGGCCCGGGATCTAATGGCAAATCCGTGATTTTGGAGTTAATCAGTAGTTTTTTCTTCGAGACTGATGTGAGCCTGAAGAATCTTAGTAGCTTTAACAGCCGGTTCGGTTTATCCGGACTTGACCAAAGGCAGATAATCATCTCTCATGAGTCAACGAGTGTAAAGTCGAACTCCATCGCCCTTAGTGCCTTAAAAAGTATTTTGGCGGATGGGAAAGTCCATATCGAGGAAAAAGGAAAAGATGGTCGAGATGCCGAAGTGGAGCTTAAAGCAGTCATGGCAACAAATGAAAAGATTTACTTCAGTAAAGAGAATCTTCGAGCCATGAGTCGCAGAATCGTCGTCCTGCCATTTAAAAATGTAGTGACAGAAGAAGACAGAGATCCTGACTTAAAGAAGAAACTGCTTGATGAGCGTACAGAGATTATGGCTTTTCTATTATCGAAAATCCAGGAAGTTTCGGCACCGGGGTTCCAGTGGAACCCGCCGGACATCGTGAAGGAAGAACAGGGCGAGTGGTTTAGCATTCAAAACTCTCATGTGACAAATAATCCTTCTGTTGAAGCGAAAGTGACGAACTGGATAAATCAGAATATCATCCTTAAAGATGATCATCGTATACACGTCAATGAACTCAGAGATAAGATACGCGCAGACACTGTGGGTGCGATTTCACCGCAGGTTATAAATAAAGTTTTAAAAGAAAAATTTGACCTCCATCAACAGCAGTCTAACAGTGAAAGATACTGGAAAGGCATCGATTACAAAAAAAGTAAAGTAATTAATGTATTCCAGAAAAGGTTAAAAAAATAAAAATCATCCCCCACAGTGGACATACTGTGGGGATGGTAAGGAGAATAACAATGCAAGTGAAAAATAAGGAATATAAATTAATTACAATCGTCATCGCCCCCGAGAACTACAAAGATGATGTAGGGTACGCGTGCTCACACATAAATACAGATGCAGAATATCCACACTTCAAATTTTATGTTAGTCGTAACGTATCTGAGGATGTATATCCGTACGTTTATCCTGGGAATTATGGACTCATAAATCAGCACTACGCTACTCTTAAGGGGCTAATGTACTCCAAATATGACGCGATCAATTTTCTGATTCCAGATCCGCGCGAGATCCTGCGACACTGGAAACAATGGTATGAAATCTTCCGCGCCATTCCGAATCATATAATGAGAAAAGCGTATGTCATACCTTGTCATAACTACTTTAAGCTGAAGGATATTCTTGAAGCACTTGAACAACTTGCGTTGAATGATACACATAACAGCAGTGTATCAGCTTTGCCCATACACGGACTTTCCAATAACAATTCATCAGTAGGGTTATTTAATTATTACTGCCAACTAGCGGACGAAGAATTCAATCCTGACGGCTCAGTAAAAGACGACGTCATAATATAAAAGGAGAAGAAAACTATGATGGTAAAAGTAAATGAAGATTTTATCGACAAGCTCGTGAACGTCCTCCTGGACGTCCACGATGATGACCAAGCATAAGGGCATTCAAAATCATTAAAGCAGGGGTGTAAGTCCATCCCTGCTTCATATATTGAAAGGACTAGATAAAGATGAAATTTGCAATCGCATACTGCAGGCAGTCGTTCCAACGCCCCGATAAAGCATCCACGGTGACCTGGCAACAGAGTAAAATCGAGACGAATGCCAAAAAATTAGACATCCATATCCAAGAATATTTCTCAGAAATAAAATCTGGCAAGAATACCCAACGGACAGAGTATCAACGGATGCTCACATTGATAAAATCCGGGACGATAACTGACCTGTTTGTTTATCGAATCGATCGTTTGTCGCGTAATACTAAAGACCTGCTTGATTTTCTGGAAATATGTGCCGAGCACAACGTCCATATCCGCAGTTTGGTGGAAGGGGATTTTGATTACTCCGCAGTGAATGACAGAATCAAGCTACAAACCCTTGCAATCATCGCAGAACTCCAGCGTACGATTTCCCGGGAAAATAGAGAAATCAATAACATTAAGAAATTTAATACTGGTCAGGTTGTTAACTATGCTCCGCCATTCGGCTACCGGTATCATGGAAAGTTCGAAATTGAATTGGAAGAAGCGCGTACAGTCAAAATGGTATTTGAACAGTATTTGAAAGGCTCGGGGTATAAAAGGATCGCACAGTCCACCCAAGCCGATCTCACTTTAGTCACCCGTAGCCCTGCTCAGCTGAAGTATATTTTGACGAACCCTAAATATATGGGGGTGTTCAAGAGTAAGTATGGCATACTGCATGACGTGGTGCCTGCCATCATTTCAAAGGACACATTCTTATCTGTCGAACGTGAAAGGCATCAGCGAGAGAATCGCACACAACAACGTCACTCAGTGACAGCCCAACTGCGACGGAAAATTTACTGTCCTTACTGCGGCAGTAAGCTTACGACTTATTATTACCGTGGCCAAACGAACGCCCAGCCATTTTACGTCTGTCAGAAGAAAATGAGTGGTCAGTATGATGACTGTGCCATGCCTTTCATACCATTGAAGCAATTTGAAAATAAAGTCTTGCAAAAGCTGATCCAGTTTTTTGTATCAAAGGACCAGCTCTATCTTCTGCACCAGAAGGCCCTGAAAAAGGTCGAACAGATGCAGAAACAGCTTATAGATGAAACACGACAGTATGAGTCTCACAAAGATCGACTCATCGAGCATCTTGCAGCAGGTAAAATAACATTGACTGCCTTTCAGGATGGCCTCAGTAGTTTAGAAGCTTCTCGAGCGCAGTCAACTGAATATAATAAAACACCCTACATTACCCCTAAACAGATTTCAAAGCTGATTCAGACGAATCACAACTTACACGATGAACTATGGAGCTATGTTAAGTACGTGAAAGTTGATACAAACCATACGCTGATAGACATCAGATTAGAAAACATCGATATAAATATTATCAATTTTAATGTAAAGGAGCGCATTTTAAATGAATAAAAGTGATGTGAAAGTCGCTGCTTACATCAGGGTCAGTACAGTAGAGCAAGCGAGTGAAGATAGATATTCACTGAAATCACAACTGGAAGCCATTCAGAGGCAATGCGACTTGGAAGGCTACACCCTGTTTGATATTTATGCCGATCGTGGTATTAGTGGCACTAGTAGAGATAAGCGACTGGAGTTGGAACGTCTTATGAAAGACGCGAAAGCCGGTAATTTCGATAAAGTGTTCGTATTCCGCATCTCAAGGATGGCACGTAACACCAAGGACCTCTTACAAATCGTGGATGAGCTTCAAAGCTATAATGTATCGTTTAAATCCCTTTCGGAAGACTTTTCTATCGAAACAACAACTGGTAAAATGATAGCACAAATTCTGGCGAGCTTTAGTGAATATGAAGCCAATGTCATTCGGGACAACACATCTGAGGGATTGTTGCAGCGGGCCCATGCCGGCTTGTATTCAGGACCGACACCTCTGGGTTTCGATAAGACAGAACAAGCCAACGAACCGATGAAGATTAACTCATATGAAGCCAGTATCATTCAAGGCATCTATGATATGTACGAAAAAGGCAATGGCTTCAGGTCCATCGCGAATGCAATGAACAATGCGGGACATCAAACGAAAAGAGGCAATCCATTCAGCATCACAGCCGTTAAGGATATTCTTACCAATCCGCTATACAAAGGTGACGTCCGTTACCGCAACCATGTCGACTGGAACAAGAAACGACGACGCGGCAAGAATCCCAATCCAATCATCGTTAAAGGGCAACACGAAGCCATCATTACAGAAGAACAGTGGGAACGTGTCAATCTTCAATTAAGACAAAGATCCAAGACACCAAAGGTGCTAGGGAATGGCAGCAATATTTTGACCGGCCTTCTCCGTTGCCCAGAGTGCGGTGGTGGGGCGATGGCCGCATCGAACACGACCAATCGGTTGAAGAGTGGAGAAAAAAAGCGGATTCGTTACTATTCTTGTGCAAGGTTCCGATCTCAAGGTGCGACTGTCTGTCATGCAAATAGCGTCCGTGCAGATGATATTGAGGACATGGTGGCCGAAAATATGATGACACTGATTGATCGACCAGACGTCCTGAAAAAAGTCATCGATACCGCCAATGAGCGTCTGTCTCTACAGTATGAGCGTCAAACCCTCCACCAGCCACGTCTCGAAGGTGAAATCGAAGAACTGGCACTTAAAATACACAACCTCTCCGAGATGATTCAGGTGGATGACAGTTTGGCACCCATATTGGGTGATAAAATTAATGAATATCAAACACAGCTGGAAAAGAAGAAAATGAAGCTTCAACAGGGCGAAAGGGCGAAAAAGAAAGTAATTCCTTTAAAATATGGAGAAGATGAAATGCAGTTGGTACTGGAAAAAATACAGGAAGCGTTCAATAAAGGCAATAAGATGGCGATCAAGCAATTGTACTTGAGCATTATACAGAAAATCACATTTAAAAAGACAAAGCCACGTAAAATCGATTCCTTCACTATATACTTGAAACCAGACATCGGTGGCACCTTACTGGATGGTTTAATTACAGACGAAGGCTCCTCGGAGGCTTCGTCTTTTTCTATGCCCGAAACAGGTATTACTCTGCATTATCCTGAAATATAAATATATATTATTTAATTGAATATATTGAAAGGAGGCAATTCCCATGCATCAGAAACTAAAACAGTACATCACTCGCCACTTAAAGAAGTCGGAGGATGAATATTTGTCGGAGTCCTTCGTACTACCCAGCACGGAAACATTCCAGTCACCACAGTTACAACGATTATTTGACGATCAGTCACTCTCTCATCAGCTATACTATTCCACCACGGATGATGAGCCATTTTTCCCGTTCGAAGTTTATCAAGATGACACACTGATTGCGCTCGGTTATATGGAAGAAGACACACAGCATATCTTGTACTTGAAACATGACGATGAAATATTAGTTGAAGAACTTTAAATCCCAATTCATATACAAAATGAGTTGGGATTTTTTATATGAAAAATAACGAAAAGAGGCTTTGATATGACACACACCCATCCAATACCTGTTATGAAAATTTATCAAAAATCATGCAGTACTGTGGATTTACCTACCGATACCATCAAATCGCCGGAAGATGGTGTCACAGCAGTCTCACCACTAATTGCTCACACAGACCGAGAACATTTCGTCGTCATCTGTTTAAATACAAAAAATACTATTCTGCATATGGAAGTGGCACACATTGGATCACTCAACTCATGTGTGGTCCATCCTCGTGAAATATACAAAGGCGCCATCCTTTGTAATGCAGCTGCCATCATTGTTGCACATATAGGTATGAAAAATCAATGGCGAAATTATAATTTATTGTACCCACAATGTTATATTAATTTCGCCTTTTTT
>Ga0079226_10001227_pt1 | contig 19561 bp, 17 predicted proteins | sample Poulit2014_FD_76345 | JGI IMG/M metagenome (GOLD analysis project Ga0079226, IMG submission 76345) | Agricultural soil microbial communities from Georgia to study Nitrogen management - Poultry litter 2014 | ecosystem: Environmental > Terrestrial > Soil > Agricultural land | place: USA: Georgia... | reverse complement strand
TGCCACATAACCATGTAGAATAAGGGGTGTAAGCAAGACATTGCAGGACACAGAAAGGACGCAAGCAATGGAACCCTACACCTACACCGACTACCGAGAGGCGCTCTGGGATACCGTGCAGCACTCCATCGACTACTGGCTGGAGGGCGCACAGATGACCAAGGAAGAACTCACGCTGTTCACCATCGACGGCGACAAGGCCGTCATCACCCCAGAAGAGCTTCTTGAGGGCACCATCGCATGGGCGGAAGAGATGAAGGGGAAGCAGGGACTACTGAAGGGCTACCGGATGTGCCGAAACGCGATCCTCGCCGAAGACTGGGACATGGCGACGCTCTACCACGACGCGGTGATCGTCGATAGCGCAGTCCAACTCGCTGCTTTCGGGTGCCTGCGATACAGCTAGACCCAGCAGGGAGGGGCGCGCATTCCCCACAATCACGCGCACTAAAAACAGAAAAAGAATCTCGCCACAGCTTGACTGTGCCACCTAACCGTGTAGAATAAGTGGTGTAAGCAAGACATCGAAAGTCTATCGAAAGGGGACACCATGCTTACGAAGACCGAACCACGATTCAACAACGACACGGCTGGCAATATGCGCCGGATCGTGCAGTACGCCGAGCTGGCAGGTTGGCGCTGGTCACAAGCCGACAATGAGCAGGTCTACGTGCTCGCCCCACGCGAGCTTCGCGACGACATTCCGGTGATGGCGATGAAGCTATCCGCAGGCGACATGCAAGACGGCATGGAGTGGTGGGGATGGATTTGCAGCACGCTGGCAGATAGCGAGCTAGACCCAGCCGATACGGTCATCACCGAGGCTTTCTGCAACGATCAGCCAGCCACCGACATTTACCCCGAGGCAGCCGACGCAATTCTTCGAGAGCTAAGCCACCAACAAGGTGCTGATCTTCACTGGGCACTGCTGGGGATGCCGCGAAATGAGAATCTTCCGGTCACGCTTTCCGACCTTCCAGAAGAGCTACAACGCGGTTTGATTGGAGAGACACTATGGGTAGATGCAGCCCATGTCACCGGCGAAAAAATCCTAGCCATGTTTGGGGGAAGTCGGGCAGTGGTACTAGATACCGAGTACGGCGAGTCTGACGAAGTATCGACCGACCAGGTGTTCCTCACCCGATAACCCGCAATCCCCCTCCAAGGGGGCGGGAGGGGCGCGCATTCCCCACAATCACGCGCACCACGACGATACGACGAACGCGCAACCAGAGTGAACACACCCACAACAGCACCGCACAGAAGGAGAGACTGATGGCAGAGCAGGTAGAAATCCGCTTTCGCGTATCCCCGGATACCGCAGCGTTGATCCGAGACACGATTGAAGGGTTAGCCGCCAAAAACGTTGCCAGGTACTCCCGAGCCACCTTCATGGAAGCTGCTGCCGAGCATTACGCAAATCATCTGGCCAGACTTCACAACGACGGAACACGCTGGGGAACCGATAGCCCGGCAGTGCCGGATAACGCCACGACGAGTATCGCGGGCAATGTCCGCGGGGTACGTCTTCCGGCGCAGTGGGCAATCCCAGACCGACCCCGCCAACCCCGCCGTGTCTGGCTTGCCACCGAGGCGCAGGGCAACGCGGTCATTAACGCGCAAATTAATGTCGGTGCGATTCATGATCCTGGCGATCACACATCGTTGACCCGCATTCTACAATTCGCGGGCTTCGAGATCGACCCCGACCGCGAGGAGCGCACGGACGACTATGGCCAAACGCTTGTCCCAATCCGCGAGCTATACGGCAAGCGATCATAGAGGCGAGCAAGGAGGGACAAGGCATGGCAGTGACAGTGCACATCGGGGGCGCGAGCTATACCGGAGACGCGGTTGAAGAAGTGATCCGGCGAGAATATGGAGTCACGGCGCGAGCAATGGAAGCCCCAGAGCGAGGCGGGCAGACGTGGGGCGAGGGCGTAGACCTCGCCCCTGATGGCAGCTGGAAGCAGGTCGCGGTCATCGACCATGTAACTGGAATAGACGAAGATGAAGAGCCACTCCCAGCGGAGGGCGCGAAGCTGGAAGAGACGATGGCAAGGCTGGCCGAGATCAACGAGCAGCGCCGAGAGGTCATCACCCAGCGCAATGAGTTGATCAGGGCGCTGATTGCGAAGGGTGTGTCCATTAATGCAGTGACCGAGATCAGTGGCATGTCACGGTCGCAAGTCAACGTCATTAACCGCCAACGCCCTTAGGGAAGCACCGCCAGCACCATAACCGAACCGGGGTTACCGCTGGCAGACCCGGAAAGCCAGTTCTATAAAAACTAAATAGCATGGTTGCCGAATGCCACTTAACCATGTAGAATAAGGAGTGTAAGCAAGACACCGCAGACGACCGAAAGGATAGGCAAATGCCACGCTTCACACCCACAGAGAAACTCGATCAGGCAAGGGTGAACATCGACACCCTTACATGGGAGAGCGCCGAGCACACATATGACCGCTCAATTTTTTCGTTTGGCGTTTACGCCCCTCTTGTCGCGGCGTGCTCGATCAACGGCGAGCAAGAGTGGGTTCAGATCCACTACGAGGTGGACACCCAATCCGCAACAATGTTCTTCCACTCCACGATCGGAGCCACGAAGGACAACCCGTCTGGGGCGGTGGCAACAACGGACGAAGCACCCGAGTTTGATTCCATTTTTGGAAAGCAGGGGTGGCGACAGTTCTTGAGTGACTACGAGCGTGACTGTCAGGACGACTGGGAGCACCTTGATCCCGAGACTCGCGAGAGCTACGCCGAGCACGGATACTGCTAGGCAGCGCCAATCGGCCAGTAACTGATAGTTAACGGCTCCGCTACTCACTGAAGTGAGTAGCGGAGCCGTTAACTATTGCTGTGAGGAGGGAAGATCGAACAGGGGAAGCTGATCTGGGTCGTCAATGAAGTCGCTACCGCTTCGTCGAGCCAATGAACGATCACGCCGTCGCCGGGAATCAACCACCCGGGCTGATCCGTTGTGCCGGCGAGCGTCGATTGCGTGCAGCATGTTGTCGCGCTGACTAGAGACGTGAACATGATCCGCCCCGACACGGACGCACAAGGGAGTATCGCACTCATGGGCAGCGACCCCTTCGAACTCACTACCGAGGAACAGCAGGAGTGCGAAGCGGTGAGCACTCACCGTTCTTGACTTCCCCCGGTGACTCCAGGTGATCCTTCCGTAGCCGTCATCGCTCACAGCGCCCATCCAGAGCCAGCACCCGTCGGGTTGAGGGGCTACTTTTTTCCAAAATGAGTTTCGGGCGGCTGGCGTGGGAGCCAGCCGCCCGCGCTGTGGAGCCGAAGGGCGGGGTTTATCTTTTTTGATCCCCTGGAGGTCAAGCCATGCGGTTACAGGCTCATCGGGAGACACGCTTTAGAATCCAGCCTCGGTGTTGTCACTCTCATCGTCGGCAATGCTTTCCGACGGCGAGCCGGAAGCCTCACTTGGCTGATCGGTAGCGTCGTCCTGCGAGTCCTGGAATCGGGCGAGAAGTGTTTTTTGGTGAGCGTAGCTAAGGCCAGTCGCCTCGCGAACTTCTTCTGCGGTGGTTGATTGCCTCATGCGGTGAACGACTTCGGCAAGCTCCGCATCGAGGGAGTCCATCTCCGCGTCATATTCCTGTTGAGCTTTGGCGATGGCTTTATCGCGCTTGTCGATTGCCTTGCTGCGTCGAGTATCGGCGTTGAGTTCTTCATAGTCGGTGAGAGCGTCGAGGAAGCCCTCCATCTTGGCGAGGAGCTTTTCCCGAGCGCGTTTTCTAGCTTGAGTGCGAGTCCGTGTGTTTGCCATGCCTCACACACTAGCGACCTGTCAACCCCTCGTCCATAGCTAACAACCCTGACGCAAGCTATAGCCCCCTGAACACGAAACCCTGAACGCTTCGCAAAAACTATTCAATATCGTTGCTGACCTGCTTCGCAACAGCGCCCCAACGGCGCGTTCCGCGCCTAGGAACTACACACCTCTTGCATCTTTACCTGAGTCACCTAAAATCGGGGGTATGATGTCGCTCGCGGTGCTCCATTCCGGGGACGGGTATAGCTACCTGACCCGGCAGGTTGCCACGGGCGATAACCCGCGTAAGCGTGGTGAGTTGATGGCGGACTACTACACCGCCAACGGAGTCCCAGCGGGACAGTGGCACGGCAAGGGGGCCGAACTACTGGGGCTTTCTGGTGAGGTGTCCGAGGCGCAAATGGCCGCTTCCTTCGGGGAATTCCTTCACCCAGAAGCCGATAAGCTGCTGCCTGAACTGCTAAAACAGGGCAAGTCCGTGGACGAAGCGTTGGATTCAGTGCGGCTTGGCAACCGACCGTATGACTTCAATACTCATAACCACTTTGCGGCTGAACTGCGCGACCGTATCCAGCACTTCACGCTGACTCACAAGCGCGTACCCACCGCCGAGGAGCGGGAAACGCTCGAACACCTGGTGGCCCGCGATGAGATGGCAGAGCTTTATGGCGACGACTTCGCACCCACCGGTGAGCAGATTCGCCACCATATCGCCGAGCAAAAACGGCAGTTGCGCTACCCCGTCTCTGGCTATGACCTGACGTTTACCCCGGCTAAGTCCATCTCTGTTCTGTGGGCAATCGGTGGCGAAGATGTGCGCAAAAAGATCATGGCAGCCCACCAGGAGGCCGTGGAAAACTCCCTGGACTGGATCGAAGACAACGCGCTTTTCTCCCGTGCTGGCAGGGCCGGAGTGAAGAAGATCGACGCTAACGGCATGATCGCGACGAAGTTCGTTCACTGGGATAACCGTGCAGGACAGCCGAACCTGCACACGCACTGCGCCGTGCTGAACCGCGTGATGTGCGACGACGGCAAGTTCCGAACCATCGACGGGCAGGTTCTTCACCGTGCAGCCGTTACGGCCTCCGAGCACTACAACAAGATGGTCACCGACCTGGTGAAAGAAAAGCTTGGCGTGGAGTTCTATGGGCATACCAGCCGGACTAATGATCAGCCGGTGTGGGAGATTAAGGGGCTTCCGCGCGAGCTAGTGGATCACTTCTCGCGTCGCCGAGAGATCCTGCAACGTCGTCGTGAGCTGGTCGATGAATATCGGGAAAAGTACGGCCGCAGTCCCAGCAAAGCTACCCAGTACAAGCTGGCCAATCAGGCCAACCTGGAGGTGCGCGGGGCTAAAGGTAAGGCCAGGTCGTTGCAGGAAATGGTCGCCGATTGGCAAGCACAGGCCGAACAGTTCAGTGAAGGACGATCAGTTGACGACATTTTGAGCGACGTGTTTTCCGAGGGACAGTGCCCGACACCGCCGTCCCCGGAGTCCGAAGACTATGACTCCAAGCTGACCATTTTCTTCAACGATCACCCCGACGAGCGGGTACGATACGCCGACTTCCCAGCGGATAAGGCCCGCGACATGATCCTGAAAGCCTCGATGGGGAGCCTTGAAAAGGGAAGCTCAACCTGGAGCAGGTATCGCATCCAGTCGGCAGTATTCCGCGCTACAGGAAGGTGGGTCTTCGACTCCGAGAGTCAGCGGCAGCAGATCACTGACGCGCTATCACGGAAAATTGTTCAGGATTACTGTATCCCGGTCAACCGGCATTGGGATCTTCCAGCTGCTCCCACCCGCCGTGATGGTGGGTCTGTCTACGCTGCTTACGGATCCGAAATGTACACCAGCGCAAATGTCTTGCGGTGGGAGCACGAGGTCCGCCAGGCCGCACAGACGTGGCGGGTTAATTCCTTCCGCCCCGAAGCTTTGGAGGCTGTCTCGACCAAGCTGGCCGAAAAGCGCGGCTTCGAACTATCGGAGGACAAGCAGGCATTCATCGAGCACTTGCTGTTTTCACCACACCAGGTCGCCGCCGGAATCGGTGCCGCCGGCACCGGAAAAACGTCGGCGATGGAGGTTGTTACTGCGGCATGGAAGGCCGACGGCCGCAAAGTGTTGGGGCTGGCTCCATCGGCTGTTGCGGCCGCCGAGCTGTCTAAATCCACCGGCATTGAGGCCACGACACTGGCCACTGGCATCAATGAGCTTCTGTCATATTCGGCACCTGATGGCTCAACCGAGTTCATCGGCGAAGGCGATATGGTGCTGATTGACGAGGCCGGAATGGCCAGCACTGCTGACCTCTACGCGGTCGTGGAGCAGGCTGAAGAAGCAGGTGCTTTCGTTCGCCTGGTGGGCGACCACGAGCAGCTGGCCAGTGTGGATGCTGGTGGATTGCTCAAGGACGTTGCCGAGCTATCCGACGCGCCGGTGCTTACTGAAATTCACCGCTTTTCCAACGATGAAGAAGCCGAAGTCACCCTGGCACTGCGCGATGGTCAGGCCGAAGCGTTGGACTGGTATGAAGAGCATGACCGAGTTACCACTGGTATGCGCGAAGAGTTACCAGGCCAGATCTTCACCCGCTGGTTGCAGGCACGCGACCGTGGAACCAGCGCGGTGATGATTGCCGCAGACAACAACAGCGTGGACGCTCTCAACCAGATCGCCCAAAGTCATTACCTGGAAAATGGTCTCCTCGACTCCCGCCAGGCGACCGAGATTAGTGATGGGGTAACCGTCTACGTCGGCGACACGATTGTCACCCGCCGAAACGACTACAAGAACAAGTACGGACATAAGGCCGGCAAGTTCGTGAAAAACGGCGACACGTGGACGGTAGTGAGCATCGACGAAAAGACTGGCAACATTCGCGCCCGTCACACCGACTCCGACCATGTTGTGACCCTGCCAGCCTGGTACAACAAGGAAAACACCCAGCTTGGGTACGCCTCGACAGTGCACCGAAGCCAGGGCATTACCGTTGACGAATCCTACGTGCTTGTCAGCCCGAGAATGGATCGCCAGGGCCTGTACGTGGCCATGTCGCGCGGGCGCAAGGTCAACCAGATGTTCGTTGCCGAGGACTTCCTACCGGACATGGATAGCCATATCGACCAACCGTCCCAGCCGTCGGCGCGGACGGTGCTCGACCGGATTATCGCCCGCGATGGGGCGGCTGTGTCGGCTACCACTGCCCTATCGCGTGAGGCTTCCGAGGGTATGGACTTCGAGTCAGAGTGGTTGATCTATAACGATGTTGTCTCCGATCTGACCCACCAGGTTGTTGCGGATTGCTGCGGGGACGAGCATGACGATGTCGCTGAGCTTCTCGCCGATGATCCGCAGACCGCGCGGATCGCCCAAGGACTTTCCGCACTTGCTGATCACGGTTACGACCCCTACGAGGTGTTGCCGACCGTGATTACCGAGGCTAAGAAGAACTGGGCTTCCCGCGACGAGGACGAGCGTCCACCGCTGTCCTTCTTGGTGCGCATGGAGCTTGAGGCCCACACCCCAGCTGGTCTGGATAAGGATCGTGGCTACCTGTGGGCAGTTGGTCTTGCCACTCCTCCAACCTGGGCACGCGGGGTTGATGCCGACCTGGCCGGGTGGCTCAACCGTGCCGCCGAGCGGTTGGATAACCACCTAATCGGACAAATGACCGATGGTTCGTCGGCGAAGTTCGAGCAGCTTCTGCCCACCGACCGGCTGGATGATCCGGAGTATGCCTATGCCCGTCATAAGGCAATCGCCGCGCTGGTTGCCGCCGAGCACAACCCGCACTGGCAGATCCCGGAGATCACCGACCCGGAGGACATCGACACCCTGCCCGCACTGATCCGTGATGACGTCCAGCGTGCTGTGAGTGCCTATCGCCAGTCTGCGGAGCAGCGCTTCGACCGCATGAGCCAGCCGGACGTGCGCAACTTCCTCACTGCCGTGGACAAGACCATCGACGACCTGGACGAGCGAATCGACCAGTGCCGCGAGCGTATTCACCAGCTGCGCACGGATAATGTCTACGCCGAGGTGCAGCGTAAGAAGCAGGCCCAAGAGACCGCTGGCGAGGCCGGGGCTACCAGTCCCGAGGGTTGGCAGGCAGCCCTGGCTGTGGCTCGCGGGCAGGACGATTATCAGCGTGGCACGCTGCTCACCGAGCTTGCTTGGCTGAAGCAGACCCGTCAGCTGCACGTTGACCGGAAAGACCGGGCAAGCCAATTCCTGCGTCAGGGCAAGCAGATGGACGCGGACAAGCGCCGCGCTCTGATCGAGGATCTGCGCGCCACCTTGCGCCAGCGTCGCGATGCGGAGAAGGTCGCCGAGCAGGCCGAGCCGGAGAATCGTCACAGTGACGAAACTGGCGAGGGGAAGACCCGCACCCCCAACAAGCACCTGGTCGCGCTGCGCGCCCGTCGAGCACTCCAAAACGACCTTGTCGCCGGTGCGACGATCACCGGCCGTGATCTGTCCGGCATTGATCTCACGGGCCTTGATCTGTCCGGCGTCGAGTTTAAGGACTGCGACTTTACTGGCGCGGACTTTAGCGGAGTGACTGCTGAAAAGGTGCGCATGACTGATTGCGTGCTCACCGACGCTGATTTCCGGAACGCCCAGCTGGTCGGAATGAAGGCCACCCGCTGTGACTTCAACGGCGCGGATTTCACCCACGCTGCCGTCGGCACCCGCGAGAACACGGTGGATTGGCTGGCATGTACCGCCCGTGGCGTGGACTTCTCGCACGCCGAGCTGACGAAGTTCACCGCCACGAGCACCGACCTCAACGGCGCAGTGTTGGATGATTCGTCGATGAAGGTCACCCAGTTTGTCCGCTCTGATCTCACCGATGTGTCAGCCGCTAATGCCGAGGCCTGCTTCATCTCCTCTGCGATGAACTGCGTGACCACCGGTGATCTGCCGATGCGCGTCACCAACCCTGCCGACGAGTTCGAGATGGACACGACCAACCGGCCGCCACAGCAGGCTGCAACGGGGACGGCGCTGTCGCAGTCCCACTTCGATAACGACGGCATGGAGCTATAAAACTAGCCCTCGCCACAGGACTGTGGCGAGGGCTAGTAGCGGGTAGTCGGCCAGTACTGGGGGCGCTATAGCTCCATGCCGGACTGGTCGATGTCGATGGCTGCGGTCTCGTTGGTCTCCGCTGCCTCGCTGGCCGGTGATTCTTGTGCGTGCTGCTGCTCGATGGCCTCCGATAGGTCATTGGGGGCGTGCTCGGCGGCGATGTCGAAGTTCTCGATGACCTCGGGGGCGATTCCCTGCTCTGCCATGTCGGCCAGAAAGTCCTCCTGCGTCATCGGGTCGCTGTTGACTACTTCTGCCTCGTTTTCGGCAAGTTCCGGGGAGTTAGCGATCTGCTCGTCTACTGCCGATTCAACGTTCTTATCGACCAGCGAGGCCGGATACGCTGGGTTTTCCGCGTTCTCAAGCACGGCCTGCATTTGGGTTGTCCAGTCGGCAGGATCAGCGGTGTTGGCTAGTGCAGCCCCGCCGGCAAGTCCAGCAGTGACTGCTGCTGCCGCTTCGGGGTATCCTCGCCGGTCGAACTCAGCAGCGACCTGCTGGCGCTGTTCGTCTGGGTAGTCCTTATCCTCACGGCGCATACGGGTAATGTGCTCGCGGGTCAGCTCGCCGGTGCTCATGCGCTGGAGTTTCCGGCTCCCTGGCTCCAGGGTTCGTGCTCGGGATTGGTGGCGGCTGGCCTGCCGGAGCGCCTCCTGGAGACGGCGGATCATCCGCGCGAGGGCCTGATCCATCTGCTGGGCGTTGTTGATCGCTTCGTCAATCATGCGGGTTCCTCCTTGCGGTTGGGGCTGCTAGTCGCCCTGGGGTTGGTCGTTGATCGGTGCGGTGGGCAGCGGGATCGACGGCTGGTTTTCCCGCTTGCAGGAATCGAAAACGCCTTCTGGGGCCATGAGGTATCGCATGTGGTAATCAGCGTGGACACGCAGAAACGTTTCCATGAACGTCGCTGGTTCGGCGTGGCGTAGCTCCTCGTAGCGGTTCCACAGGGCGGTGATCCGCATTAGTGCTTCAGGGTGCTGCCACCAAAACGGTGTCCACCGCACGGTTTTCGCCCGGTCGGCGGTGTATGGGTACATGATCACCAGGAATTCATCGACGAACTCGATCACCGTCGAGTATTTCCGATCTGGCTTTGCTGGCGGGGCTAGCTTTTCGACGTATTCGGCGACATGACGCTCGATGGCTGCGGAAGTCGCCTCGGCTACCTCGTCGTCGTCGAGCTGTGCTGTGACTGCCTTTTCCAGGGTTTCTGCCTGGCGGTTGACCAGCGCGCTGGTGAGCATGTCGTGGACGTGCTTTTCGAGTCCGTAGGACATGGTGGTCTCCTTTCTGTGGTCGGGTCGGTTAGTTCGCCTTGGCGGTCAGTGCCTGCATGGTGTGGTCGTCCCAGTCCCTTTCCCACCAGGGTTCCAGCTGGGCGACCAGCGGGCGGCGGTTTGAGGACAACAGCAGCGCCCGGCCTCGTGGCATGGAAGCCAGATCGGCGACCGTCATGATTTTGCGTTCCTGGGTGGAGTGAGAGATCGACCGCCCATCGCGGTTTGAGGACACCGAGGCGGTCTCCTCTTCGGCCACGCCGACCAGGGTTTCGATCTTCCCGAGCAGCTTTTCGTCGCGGACACCACCGCCGAAAAGCATCACACTGGCGGCCGACCACATCGCCTCCATGCCGTGCTCGCCCCACACGCCCACACCCTGCACGTAGGACTGCAAGATCGTCATCAAGATGATGGAGCGCGACCCGTAGTGGCTGTAGAGTTCCGGCAATTCTGGCCACTTGACCACGTTGGCGGCCTCGTCGAGGGCCGCGACCAGGGGCACGGGCAGCCGTCCACCGGATTCTTCACCATAGGATTCGGCTTCCACCATGATCGTGGCGACCAGGGCGGTGGTCAGCCCTGCGGCATTATCCGCGCCCTTTTTCGACAGCACATACATCGTGTCTCGCGACTGGGAGCGCACGAATTCTGCCGCGTCGAAACGCTGTCGGCCAGCCGATGGGGTGACCCACTGGGCTGCTGATCGACGACCCAGGATCGCGCACATCTGGGCTGCCTGGGAGAAAATACCGCTTCTGGTTTTCTCCGTGATCGCGTAGGTGCCCTCCAGGGCTTCTGCCTGCTGCGACCACTCCGGGTACTGGTTGAGCACGGTCACGGGCGTGCGGTTGTCCTCGTCGCGAGTCCACAAAAACACGTCCGTGATCGGACGGTTATCCAGCGCTGCTGCAAGGAGGAATTGGGCCAGCAGATCCACACCTGCCTGGGAGAAGTACGCGTCTCCCCCGGTGTCTGCCCCACGAGAAGCGCACCGGAAAATATCAGCCAACCCTACGGCTGCCGAGTCCATCTGATCTGGGACGCGACGCACGTAGTCCAGAGGGTCGAAAAACCAGGGTTCTTGGTCAAACCCGGCGGCAATGTTTTGTGGGTCGAAGACGCGCACGGTGCCGCGTGCGCTGGTGATTCCGATGGTGTCGTCCACAATGTCGCGCTTATTGGAGGTCGTCACAACCGATCCGGGAGCGTCCACAATGGCTGGGATCACCTGGCTGGTGGTCTTACCCATACGTGGGCCGAAAATCACCAGGTAGAGGTCTTCCCAGGTGGAGTACAGCCCGGCCTTCTTCCGTCCTGGCATATGCCCAATCCGCAGGCCAGGGTGATCGGAGGCGAGCTGGTCATTGTTGAACATGCGCGCTGCTGCCTTGGCGGCGTTATCGCGCGACAGTGACCGGACATCCTGGTTGTTGGATAGGTAACGACTTCCCGCCTGGTCGATCTGGGTCTTCGGCTTACTGCCTTTGAGTCGCCACCACAGCCACCCGGCTACCCCGACGATCAGCCCGATAAGCACAAGGCCGATAACCAGGTCAACAGGGTGGAACTCGATCTTGCCGGAGACCGTGTTGAGGAAGGTGTCCAGCGGATTCCAGGTGATCTCGTCGGTGGCCTCGCCACGCAGCGACGCGCCCAGGTGACGGCCAGCCGCCAGCGCCAGGCCGATTCCAATGACCGTGTACAGGATTCCGCCGATCACCAGCAGGCGCGGATCAGGCCCAGATCCTCGGGCGGTGTTATCCCTCGGGTTGGCTTTACTCATCGTCGTCCTCCTGGTCAGTGCTGATCAGGCCGGCGAGGTCATTGTCCTTCCAGCGCTGGTATCCGGGCAGCTCGGCAATATCGAGTGCTCGGGTGTCGTCATCATCGACGGTGACGGTCACCGCGACGTCATCGCGTGCTCCGCGCGCTGCCAGCGCGCGGGTATCTAGGTCTGGGCAGGTCGTGGTGATGGCCACGTGCAGCCGGTCAAGGCCCGCGTCCTGCTTGACCTTGCTGGCCAAAAACACGGCCTTTTCAGCCACCGATTGCTCCGCCGACACCAGGTCGCCAGCGATGCGGGTGCGGTCGTCGTCAAAGAATTTGCCGTACCAGAGGGCTGCCCCTGCCGCGTCGGTGATCGCGTAGCTGGCCTGCCCGGTGGATTCGTCCTCCAGCGCTGCGGTGGATACCTCCAGCACCTCCAGATCGTCGATATCCTCGGCCAGGGCTTCGGCCTTCTCGGCCAGCTGGTCTTCCTGCTCGGCGGTCGCGTCTTCGCGCAGCTGGTTGTAGTCAATGCCCAGCTTGCGCAGGCTGTGCTTGAACTTGCCGAAGTCGCCGCGGTTATCCCAACCCTGTGCGGTGGCGAACTCGCGAAGCGGGGTGTGGGTTGTTGCCGCCTGGAGTTCGGCCTTGTGCTCGGCGAGCACCTCGTCGATGTGTGCCCAGCGCTTCTTATCGGTCTCGGTCAGTGCCATTGGAAAACTCCTTATTGGTGGTGCGTGTGGTGGTTACTGGTCGGTCAGTGGCTTGTATTCCCAGCTATCGGCCTTCCACCTCCCATCAACCTTGGTGACATGGAAGTCAGCCCCGAAGGTTTTCCACGGGGTGGTTTCGTCGCTGGGGTGGGCGATGACCTGCGAGATTTTCAGCGGGACGATGGCGGTGTCCTCGCCTTCGTGGTGAACCTCGCCTGCTTGTTCGACATTGGCGTACACCCGATCCCCGTTGTTCTTCCAGTCCTCCCACGGCTCTGGAAGCAGCTTCGGGTTATCAGGCGAGTTGGTGGCCAGGTGTGCCAGCTGGCCGGTCAGAGAGTCCTGGATTTTGCTCAACCCCTGCTCGGGGTAGTCCTGCTCGGCTGGGGTGTAGGTGAACATGGTGCTGGCTGCTTGGTGGGCAGCCAGGTGCGGGTCGTCGGCGACGGGGTCATGCTCGGCGTGGAGCACTCCGGCATCGCTACCTTGTCCTGGCTTATCGCCGGTCAGGGCAATAACCCCCGCGATGATCGCCGCGACCACAACAACGGCTGCCAGGCCGATAACACCCCAGCCTGCCGGGGAGATGGTTCTGCGCTGCATGATGATTCTTTCCTTCCTGGTGTGGTTTTAGAGCTTCTTTTCGAAGCGCTTGGCGTGCTCCGGGATGACCTTGACGTACTCCTGGGTCTCGGCGTTCTGGGCGACGCCTCCGGCAGCTTCCGTGTCGCCCGGCCCGGCGTTATAACCAGACAGCATGAGCTCTGTCGGATCACCCTTTAGCTCCCCTGAGGCAATCTTCGGGCGCTGAAGCTCGGCTATCTCGCATAGGTACCGGCCTGAGGCCATCGTCGCGTCGGCCGGATCGTTCGGACTTCCCGACCCTGGTGGGCCGACAACTTTGCCCTTGTCGTCCACCTTCGCTCCCTTGGCAGCCCACGTTCTCGGCATGAACTGCGCGTAACCTTGCGCTCCTTTATGAGATACCGGACCCGGCTGGAACTTGGACTCTTGGTAGAGCAGTCCTGCCAGCAGTGGCGCGTCGATGTCGTCGCACTGTGCTGCGGACAATGGAATCCATTTACGCAGCTCCTCGGGGATTTCCGCGTCGTTGAGATTGCGATCCATCGCCCCTGCCCCTGCTGGAGCACACGGGTCATCACCTTCTGTTGGGCTTGCCCCGTCACCGTCAGGGGCGGTGTACTTCTGCCCCTTCTTCGGCATGCCATGGCCTTCGGTGGTCACGTGAACATGGTCGAAGTGGTTGTCGGTCGGGCTTCCCTGATCCGCCATCTGGTTGCTTTCCCCCTCGGACGGGATGTAGCGCTGTCGCCAGATCATGTACTCGATATTCAGCTCGTCGCGGTGGCCATAGAGGTAGTCACGGATCGAGTCGCCCAGCTTGACCCCCTCGTCGGATTCCCACTTGGGGATCATGATGTCCACAGCACGGCCCGATGGGTGATCGTCGTACTCATCATGCTCTCGCCAGCCGCCGATTTCCTGGATCTGCGGGAACTTCGCCGCCACGGCGCGAGCAACCCGGACGGAATCGACCTGGAGGTGCTCCTCGCTTTTAATCTTGTCCGATGGTGGCAGCTCCTTGCCCCCGGTCTTTTTCGGTGCAGGCTTATCCGCGCCCTTGCTTGCCCCACCGACGGTCGAGGCCACGGTGGTGGCAAACGCCTTGGAGCCTTGCGGGGTCGGGTGGATACCGTCGGCACCGATGTAGTCCGGGTGGTTACGTACTTGCCCAGCCCAGTCGATAACGTCCACGTCAGAGGCGTTATTCTTCACGGTCTGGTTCACGCTATCGGCAGCCGATACTCCCGGCCCGCCGACGGTCATCAGCACCAGGTTGGCGTTGCCAGCCGCAGTTTTCGCCCGGTCAACATCACCTTGGCTAATGGGGCCGTTGGTGCCCAGCGCCATAATCACGGTCGAGGCATCCTGGGTGTCCTCGCCCTCCAAGACCCCGACACCTTCGGAGAATTGCCGGCCGACCTTGGCGTCGATGTCCACACCGGGAATTTCTGCCTCCAGGTGCTGGCGAGCACCCACCGACAGTGAGTCGCCAATCAGCACGACCTTGCCAGAGTCTTGCCCCTTTGATTCGCCACCCGAGGCGGCCTTCTTTTTGGTTCCTCCCTTAGCCTTTTCCAGCCACGGCATGGGGTCAACGGCCTGCCCGCCGGTGAGTCGTCCACCGAGCCAAACCTCGAAGTGCAGGTGCGAGCCACCGGGGCCGGGGGGAAGCACCTCGCCGTTGTAGCCCTCGTCGGCGATGTGCTGGCCAGCGGTGACCTTATCGCCGGTTTTAACCTTCACCCCGTCGGGAAACATGTGCCCGTAGACGGTCGAGACCTGCTTGCCGTCCAGCTGGTGGTCGATGACAATCCACTGGCCAAAGCCGCCAGCCTGTCCAGCCTGGGCGACCACGCCGTCGGCATAGGCGTAAATCGGTGTCCCCTCACCTTCAGCAAAATCCACACCCTGGTGGTCTGGGCGATCCGGGGTGCGAAAGCCACTGGTGAAGGTGTCCAGCGGGTGCGGGAGCGCTAGGTTCTTCGAGTTCACTGGTGCTGCCCCTCCGCCGGGGTTCGCCGGATCGACGCATTCGACCTCCTCCTCGTCACCACCGGAGAGGATGACGACGACAAGCAGGGTCAGCAGCAAAAAGCCGACCATAATCGTTGCAAGGACTTTGCTGCGCATACCTGCTACTCCTCTCCCGTTGTCGTGTCGTGTGCGCGGGAGAGCACCTCGGTGAGTGCTTCGATCTTGCTGGCCTGGTCGCGGTTGGTTTTCTCCAGTTCGGCGTTGGTTTTCTCCAGCTGCTCCACGCGGGCGCGCAGGCTGGCGACCTGGCTTTGCAGCTGCTGCTGTGCGTGGTGGGTTGGGGTTAGCGTGTGGCCAGCGTCCCGTGCCCACCCGACCAGCACGGGGCGGGAGACTCCGTAGACCTGCTGTACCTGGCGAGCGCACCGGGAGATGTTGTGGTCATGGGCTACCAGTTCCATGAACATTTCCACGGCCTTAGATTTCACGTGCTCCGGGTAGACGCGATTATTCATCGTGGGCCTCCAGAAGCTCGTCGTTCGCGCGGAACTTCTCGAAAAGCTCGTTGAAGCGGGTGTTGGTGTCGTGCAGGCCGTATTCGATCTCGGTGGGGGTCAGCTCGGTCTGCACTGGAATGCCCTCCGCGCCGTCCTTACTGGGCTTAATCATGAACCGGCCACGTCCTGGTGGCACGGCGTTTGCCCCGCCGGTGCGGGAACGCTTCGGGCTGGCACCGCGTGACCAGCTGGTAATCCGCTCGGCCTCACCTTCGGTAAACCCGACGACGTTTTGAAGCATGTCTAGCTCCTCCATCGGCAGGCCACCGCAGATCACAGCACCGGCACGCTCAACAAAGCCTTGGGCCTTCATGCGGTCGGTCTCGTCCTCCAGGGCCTGGAGGTCTTTGGAGGTGTGGGTGATCATGTACACCGATGTCGCGTCGGTGCGGTTGAGGCGTGATAGCTCGTCCACGCGGTCAACCAGCCCACGGGCAGCAGACAAGGTTTGCCACATCTCGTCGAGCAGCAGCGCGAAATACTTTTGTGGTCGCAGGCCCGCGTCCGCCAAGGTGTGAGCGGCTTCCACCGCACCGAAACTGGCGAACCACGCGGAGAGAACCACCGCGGCCTTCATGACGGCATCGCCACGATCCACGGCAGAAACGTCCATGCATACCGCCGTGGCATCTAGGTTGATTGGTGTGGTGGTGTGGCCGCCGAAGATTTGCCCGGTCGCGCCATCCATCAGCGAGTTCAGAGACAGCACAAGCGGGGTGACACGCTGTCGCCATTCATCGTCGCTGGCCACCGCTGCCGCGTCGCGTAGTGATTGTGGCCCTTCGCGGAGTACCTCAATCAGATCAGCCAGCAGTGGGGTGTTGTCCCAGGTAAATCCCCGGTTTTGTAGCTCGCGAAGCCCCAGGGATATCAGCATTGCCTCGAAGTCTTTGACTTTTTCATTGCGGCCCAGCTCCACCAGGGAGGACACCATCGACATTTGGCGCTGGTGGACTTTCTCGCCCACCTGGCGAATCAGGTCTTCCTTCCCCTCGGCGATCAGCTTGTCGCGGTTGGCCTCCAGCAGCGGGATCACCTCCCCTAGCGCGCCCGCGTCCAGGGGGTTGATCTGCCCCTGGCCCGCACCCAGGGTGATGACCTGTCCGCCGACCTGCTCGACGAATCCGGCGTGCTCTTTTTTAATATCGCCAGCCACAATCGGGATCTGGCCTTGGGCGACACAGCCCATGATGATCTTCCGCACGAAGGTGGACTTACCCAGGCCGGGAAGCCCAAGGATAAAAGCACTCGGGTTGCCGGTGATCCCCTCCTGGAACCACGACAGCGCGTCATAGGCGATGTCCTGACCGGTCACAACGTGCCGGCCGATGGGCACACCAATCATCGGGGCTGGTGCGCCAACCACGTTGGGCTGCCACCCGGCAGCCAGGCTGGTGGCTGTTTGCCACCGTTGTGGCGAGGACACCGCCCGCGCCCGGCCGGAGCCAAGCCCGCGATAACCCCACCTGTCCGCACTGCCCAGCTGGTCTTCAAAAGCCACCGGGGCAATCCCTTTTTTGGCGCGGGCGATACGCTCGGTGCGTTGCACAAACTCGCGGTTTTTCCGCTGCCAGCGTCGGTAGGCCAGTCCCCCGCCCAGCAGGGTGGGTGGTTCGGCCTCGCCGTTGAGTACCTGCTCGCACAGCTGCTCGAAGTGGTTTGCGTCGTCCTCGGAGTACCAGAATTTCAGCTTCATTATTAGTTGTCCTTCCGTGTGCTGCGCTGGGCGTTCCCGATGTGCTGCCACCCGAGAACCCCCAGGCCCAGGCCTGCCAGTGCTGCGGTGCGTTGACGGCCATGAAGCCGACGAACGTGCAATCCGATGGCTGCATTGAGGTCGATTGCTTGCCGGAACCCGAGGTCGGCATCGGAGTTGCCGGTAATCGTCACCAGCGCCCACCGACGGCCATGCCCGGTGGCTAGGTCATCGCCGGTGCCTTCCGGGAGCACGTAGGGGCGGAAAAACCGCGTGCGGCGGAGCACGTCCTCGCCTTCCCAGTTGTCCATGATGGAGTCGAGAATGTCGGCGACCTGCGGGATGGCCGTGTTGACCGAAAACGCCGTGGTGTAGCGGGATTGGTCAACGATCAGGTGATCCCCCCGGTCGCTGATGTGTACCTCGTCGAGGTCGTCCCACCTCCCGGTGGTGCCGGTTAGCCCGTAGTGCGCAGCGTGAGCGATTGCGGCACTATCCAGGGGGCGGGCCGACAGTCCCAAGGCTTCGGCCTGGTCATAGAGGTCCGACTGACGCAGTGATACGTCGGTAACCAGCGCGGTCATGTCTTTCGTCTGTTCCTTGCCCACCGCCCGGAAGGTGGTGGCGATCCGGGCTGGTTGTGCCGTGTTTCCCACCTCGTCGATGGTGGCCGTGGCGACCATCTGCTTGGTGGTCGCAATGGCGTTTTCCCAGCTGCGCCACGCGGAATCCGTCACCCGTCCGCTATCGGCTGGAAGTCCGAAGTTCACAGTCCCCTGGCGGTGTGGCTTATCCAGCACATAGCCCATGTCGAAGCCGCGCACGTCCGGCTCCTCGTCGAGGCTGATCCCGTTGAGTTCCGGGATCTGGCTGGCTGGTGGGAACCAGCGGTCAATGAGTTTGGTGAAGGTGCCCATAGTTACCTCAGCAGTCCTGCGGTCGTGGCGCGCATTTCTGGGGTGACCCCCAGCCCAGCGCTGATCTCGAAGCCCGCATCATGCATGCCAGTCATCTGATGAAGGCGGATACTTGCTTGTGAGCCTGCCTGCTCGACCGCGCTGGTCACCCGGTTGATGTCCTCCTCCGGGGCCATCGTGGCGGTGAACAGCAGGCTGCGCAGCCCCATCTGTGCACCGCGAGCGACTGCACGGCGGGCGGATTCGGTCTCCTCGGCACGCACCGTTGCCCCGATCTTGGTGATCGACTTGCTGGAGTTCATGCCCACCAGCGCGTCCTTGTGCTCACGTTCGACCATGCGCATGCCCTTAGAGGCCGGGACTGGCTCGTAGATCATCGTCAGCCGGGAGCGGGGGACGTGAACGTTGTGGCGTGCCAGGCTGGTCAGTACCGTGTCCTCGAAGGTGGACGCCGGGGCTTCGGTCATCTCCCAGGACACCGACCGGCAGCTCTCGTGAGCAAACATTTTGTGGTCTGCCAACGCCCACGTAGGGCCGGCGTTTTCCCAGTCCAGGTGGTGCTTACGCCCCTCAACGCGCAGCTGCTCGAACAGTGTCTCGGAGGCCGGGTTGAAGAAGGTGTGCGCGCGGGCGACTACGGCCTCGTAGTCCATCGGCTCGGCGCGGATTCCTGCCCACGTCAGCTGGGGGTAGATGTTAGGGATTCGGTAATCGACCTGGCGGATGAACTCGTCGTCCTTGCCCGTGCCGTCGATCTTGAAGGTCAGCGCCATGTGCGCTTCCAGCTCGCCACCGCCCACGCTCAGCATGTTGGCGGCTTCGCCCATGATCTGGCGTGCCAGTGCTGGAGCGTCGTCTTTGACCTGCTGGCGGACTTCCTGCTCGGCGAGCTGGCCGGTGGCAGGCCGGTTAGCGATCACGGTCACGCAGGACACGACATCGCCGGATAGCGACAGGCCTGCTTCGAAGCGTGCCCAGTCGGCGGTGTTCTGGTCGCGCTCCTCGCCGGTGCGGTCAACCGCGCCCGTGAGCTGGAGGTCGAGCAGCACGGTGACGTGGTTGCTGGCCCGGTCAACGATCAGTGCGTAGGGATGGCCGGTGGAGTCCGTCGAGGCGATCAGCTCCTGGCGGGCGAGTACGCCCGGCAGTGAGAACCGGCCGCCGGG
>Ga0079226_10001226_pt1 | contig 19565 bp, 21 predicted proteins | sample Poulit2014_FD_76345 | JGI IMG/M metagenome (GOLD analysis project Ga0079226, IMG submission 76345) | Agricultural soil microbial communities from Georgia to study Nitrogen management - Poultry litter 2014 | ecosystem: Environmental > Terrestrial > Soil > Agricultural land | place: USA: Georgia... | reverse complement strand
ATGCGTTGCCATAGGCTATCTTGTTGCGCGTTCGCCATGGTAGCAGCGGGTGCGGGGCGGGCAGGCGTGATCCCCTGGACAACGGCCTCTGGGCGTGCCTTTATCTCGTGGGTACGATGCGGGGTCAGGGAAGTGGTTTCCTCTTCCTCTTGGATATGTTGATAGCTGGATTGCAGCTCTTCGAGACGCGGGTCATCGTGGCGCAAACGCTCGATGACATGGTGCGGCGTTTCAAGGTTTTTGCTGGGGATTAGGGTCAAGGTGACGTTAAGCTGAGATTCGAGCTTGGTCAGGTCATGACGCTTTTCGTTGAGCAAATAGGTTGAGACATCGACAGGCAATTGGGCATGAATGGCTGCTGTGCCTTCTTTCATGGCCTCTTCCTGGATAAGCCGCAGTACATGTAGTGCGCTGGATTCAGCATCGCGAATGACACCGGTACCTGTACAGCGCGGGCAAGTAATATGTGAGCCTTCGTTCAAGGCTGGGCGCAATCGCTGGCGCGAGAGCTCCATGAGCCCGAAACGTGAGATCTTGCCCATTTGAACGCGGGCGCGATCCACATGTAAGGCCCGGCGCAGGCATTGCTCGATGCTGCGCTGGTTGCGGTTGTCCTCCATGTCGATGAAGTCAATGACAATTAACCCGCCCAGGTCGCGCAGGCGTAATTGGCGTGCCGCCTCTTCAGCAGCCTCGAGGTTGGTACGCAGGGCTGTCTCTTCGATGTCTGCGCCGCGGGTAGCACGTGCCGAGTTGACATCGATGGCCACCAGTGCCTCGGTATGGTCAATGACGATTGACCCCCCTGAGGGCAATTGTACGGTCCGGGCGTAGGCCGTCTCAATTTGATTTTCAATCTGAAAACGAGAGAACAAGGGGATATCGTCGCGGTACATCTTGACCCGATGGGCATTATCGGGCATGACGACATTCATGAAGGCGGTGGCCTGTTCGTAAATATCGTCAGTATCAATCAGGATCTCGCCAATTTCCTGAGAAAAATAATCGCGGATGGCCCGGATCACCAGGCTGGATTCAAGATAGATCAGAACAGGGGCGGGGTTTTCGTTGGCCGCCTGATCAATGGCTGACCACAACTGTAACAGGTAGTTTAGGTCCCACTGTAGCTCTTCGGTGCTGCGCCCAATGCCAGCGGTGCGCGCGATCAGGCTCATGCCTTTGGGCAATTCGAGTTGGGCCATGGCTTCACGTAGCTCTTGGCGCTCTTCACCGTCGACGCGGCGAGACACGCCACCCCCACGGGGGTTATTGGGCATGAGGACCAGATAGCGGCCTGCCAGGGAAATAAAGGTGGTTAAGGCGGCCCCTTTGTTGCCGCGCTCTTCTTTTTCGACCTGGATGATGAGCTCTTGGCCTTCGACCAGGGCGTCTTGAATACGCGCGTTGCGGTAATCAACACCCTGTTTGAAGTAGCTGCGACTAATTTCCTTGAAGGGCAAAAAGCCGTGGCGTTCCTCGCCATAGTCAACAAAACAAGCTTCGAGGCCTGGCTCGATGCGGGTAATTACCCCTTTGTAAATATTGCCTTTGCGTTGTTCGCGTCCGGCAGTTTCAATATCGAGGTCAATAAGCTTTTGACCATCTACGATTGCAACGCGCAATTCTTCTTGGTGCGTTGCATTAAACAACATGCGTTTCATGAGTGTTTTTCTCCGAAGTCTTCATACCCTTTCAGGGGCGACTGCGGGTCACTCGGTTTTTGAGCACTGTTTTCTGCAGTGGCTTATTTGGTATTGATTGCCTTTATACTGTTTAAATTTTGTTACGAGCAGCAGTGACGGCCGATGTAAAAAAACAACACAGCAGTGTATTGGCTGTGGCGTTCACCCTTTGCTCGCGAATATTGGCTTTTAAACTCGTCATTAAATAACAGGCAGACGCTTTAAGGAGCGCCTGCGAAAAATCTTTAACAGTGACAATGTTGCAGTAAATTCAGTGCCGCACAAGGCGGACAGTGTTTGTGGAGACAACTTGTTTTCACAAACTGCTCTGCCAAAGGCAGACCTAATGACCCGAAAAAAATATGTGTCGGTATTACAATAGATACCTGAGCAGCCGACGGAGACGTGTTTTTGCATCTCGACGTCAAGCAGTGCCACAGTTTCCATAGGCTGAGGCGAATTATATGCCTCTTTTTCATATGAGCAAACAATTAATGAATGAAAAATCGTTTCCTCAGGTACGCTTGTTAGAGATTTTACCTGAAATATCGGGACAGCGTTTAGATAATTTCTTATTCCGTGAATGCAAGGGTGTACCAAAGAGTCACATTTACCGTGCCATCCGTAGCGGGCAGGTGCGTGTCAACCGCCGCCGTGTGAAAAATGATTACCGGTTACAGGCGGGCGATCTGCTACGCATTCCCCCCATGCAGCAGGCTGAACGTGGTTCCGCTATACCGGTGCCTGCAGCCGAGTTCGAGGTGATATACGAAGATAATTACTTTTTGGCCTTGAACAAGCCGGCAGGGGTTGCTGTGCACGGCGGTAGCGGGGTGTCCTTTGGTGTTATCGAGCAGCTGCGCGCTGCACGGCCCAACGAGCCTTTTTTGGAACTAGTGCATCGCCTTGATCGCGATACCTCGGGGCTGCTGTTGGTTGCGCGTCGCCGGCGGGGCCTGCTGGCTTTACATGAATGTTTTCGTGCTGGCACCATTGACAAGTTTTATCTGGCCCTGGTTTTTGGCGATTGGGTGAATGAGCGTCAGCATCTGCGCGCCCCGTTGCAGCGCTGGACCACACAAAGCGGCGAGCGGCGTGTGCGTGTTGATACGCAGGGACGGGCGGCCCATACGGTGATCAATCTTCAGCAGCGCTTTGGGGCCTATAGCCTGCTACAGGCCGAGCTACGTACCGGCCGTACCCATCAAATACGGGTTCATTTGGCCCATCAGGGGCACCCTATTGTGGGCGATGATAAATACAGCAGCGATGCAATGCAGCGTCAAGCGCGTCAAGAGCTGGGTTTCAAAGGCATGTTCCTGCATGCGGCCGCCCTGCGCTTTGAGCACCCGGTAGACGGACGCTTGATAGAGCTGCAGGCCCCTTTGCCTGCCGATTGTCAGGCGGTTTTGCAGCGGCTAGGCGCCTAATTCGAGTTTTTAATTGATAACTTAAGTGGAGTGGTGTGTGAAAAATTATCAGGCCATTATTTTTGATTGGGATGGCACCGTGATGGATTCGACATATTCCATCACCAAGGCCATTCAGCTGGCAAGTCAAGACTTAAACCTGCCCGTACCCAGTCGTGAGCGAGCAAGCTGGATTATCGGTTTGTCGCTAGAAACGGGGTTATATCGTGTTTTTCCCGAACTGGATGAACACACCATGCCTGAGTTTATTGCACGCTATCGTCATCATTATTTTCAGCGGGATCGGCAGCTACAGCTTTTTGAGGGCATGGATGCCTTGTTAAAGGAGCTTAAGGCCCGCAACCGTTTGCTGAGCGTGGCAACAGGCAAAAGCCGCATGGGCCTGGATCGGGCCCTGGCAACTACGGCGGTGGGCCCTTTGTTTGATGCGACTCGTTGTGCCGATGAAACGCGCAGCAAGCCACACCCTCAGATGTTATACGAATTGCTTTGGGAGCTGGACGTAGCGCCAGAGGCTGCGTTGATGGTGGGGGATACTACCCACGATATAGAAATGGCACAGCAGGCTGGGATGGACAGCCTGGCTGTGACTTATGGGGCACATGACCGCGATACCATCGAGCAATCTGACCCCAGCGCCATTGTGACCAGTGTGGCGCAGATGCGCTCTTGGCTTATCGAGCGGATTGAATAGTGGTGGGCTCTGGGCTGATCAGCGCTTTCAGGATGCCGGCAGTTTGGGCATCCACCTTGCCGTCATGAATGTCTGGCCGATAGTGCATTTGAAAGGCGCGAATAACTTTTTGGGTCTCCTCGTCCAGACGGCCGTGTTGGGGGACGGCATATCCAGCTTGTTTGAGCCAGCTCTGAATGGTGGCTACTGAGGGCAGGCGGTTCTGAAACTCTTGCTGGTAGCGCTGCGCCAGTGCCTCGTCATACCATCGGCCTAACCCATCTTGGGCCAGTTCCCGCCAGGGAAAGCGCGGGCCGGGGTCTATTTTTCGCTGTGGTGCGACATCGCTATGGCCCACAATATTGGCTGGGGTGACCCGGTGTCGTTCAACGATATCGTGCAGTAATTGCTTCAGGGCCGCAATTTGCGCGGGCTGATAATCAGGCCACTGGCCGTCGTCAGTGCGCCCCGAGTTAACGATTTCTATGCCGATAGAGCTGGTGTTCAGATCGACATGGTCAAACCATTGGCTTTCGCCAGCGTGCCAGGCGCGTTCTGTCTCATCAACCAATTGGTAGATGGTAGGGGGCTCTTCATCAGTAATCAGATAGTGACTGCTCACATTTTGTTCGGTCAATATTTTGATTGAGCGCGGGGTGTCAGACACCGTATAGTGCAAAACAATATGACGCACCCGACTATTCTTGCCTTCGGCGCTCAAGGATTGATCGATGGGGAACTGCTCAACCGGGGTGGTTGAGCAAGCCGCCAAGGCGAGCAAAAGGAGAATCAGGGCTATAGGACGCCACAGGAGTTTTTTGTGCATGATTGGGTTCGACGGTTAAAGGTGGGCAAGAAAGCCTGTCATGAACGGCTTCAGGTAGCACTCTGAGCCAGAAACAGGAACAAAACAGGATATTTATGCAATTTGGGTGGCGGCGCTTTTCGCCACTGGGCGACGGATTGTGTGTTAATCCATTCGTCATCGGTGGTCAGGGCCCGGGCTACGCAGAGCTGGGTGTGGGGCTGCAGCTGCTGGCAAAGGCTTTGGAAAAGTTCTTGATTACGATAAGGTGTTTCAATAAACAATTGGGTGCTTTGGTGCTGCGCAGAATAACGCTCGAGCTGCTGTAGCGCTTGACGGCGCTCGTTAGGCCGTATGGGCAAGTAGCCCTGGAAACAGAATTTCTGCCCATTAAGCCCACTGGCCATGAGCGCCAGTAGCAGCGAAGAGGGCCCCACATGCGGGAGCACCCGCCAGCCTAGCTGATGGGCGGTAGCGACCACGGCGGCCCCTGGGTCGGCGACTGCCGGACAGCCTGCCTCTGAGACCAGGCCAGCCCCGTGCTGGGCTTCAGGGTGTTGTAACCATTCCCTGATCTGCGCGGCGCTGTCACCTTTTTTGCTAAGCGTGTAAATGGTAATCTCTTGGATGGGGCGTGCGGTTTTAATCTGGCCTAAAAAAGCGCGGGCCGTTTTGGCATTTTCCGCGATGTAGACGGTAAGTTCACGTGCTATTTGCTGTACTTGAGCAGGCAGCCAATAGGTCAGGGGGCTTTCGCCCAAGCTCACGGGTATAAGATGCAAGGTCGGCGCCATGGGGGTCTGTTAATAGTTAGCAAGGTTTCATCGGGGTTGCGCTGATAGCCTCGGGTGCGTGACGCAATGGGTTGAGGCCAAACTGACGCAACAGGGTGTTCAGGGCAATTAATGGTAAACCGATAATGGCCGTTGGGTCATCAGACTGTAGTGAATGCATCAGGCTAATGCCCAGACTTTCCGCTTTGGCACTGCCCGCGGTGTCGTAAGGTTGCTCTTGATGCAGGTAATATTGTATTTCCGCCTCGTCCAGCTGCCTGAATTGACAGTGGGTGGGTACCAGGGCCTCAAGGTGTTGTTGTCGGTGATAGACACACACAGCTGTATAAAAAACAACGGTTTGGCCGCTCATTTTTTTAAGCTGCCTCACCGCGGCATCATGATGGCCTGGCTTGCCCAGGCACTCATTGCCTAGTGCTGCCACCTGGTCTGAACCAATAACGAGGGCATCAGGATGCATTTGTGCCACATGTTGCGCCTTTTCCTGCGCCAGGCGCTGCGCTAAAGCTTTTGGTGTTTCGGCAGGTAGCGGCGTTTCATCGATGGCGGCCGGCACGACCTCGAAGGGCAGGCCCAGCCGTTCCAGCAGGTGACGACGGTAGCGAGAGGCAGAGGCTAAAATGAGTTTCATCAGTGTTGGTTCACCAAGGTAATGATTTGACTGCTTTGATGTCTACGAGGTATTATTTTGTATTTTCTTCAATTTCTGTGCTGGGAGGGTAGGTGCCTACAAAGCTTCGCTCTCTAGATGTATTACGATTAACCAGCCAGGCACAAGAAATTTCGTTGGCTTGTCCAGCCAAGTGGTTTGGCCGAGCCTTGAAGGGTCTACCGCCCCAAGACAAGAATCAGGTTTTTCAATGTCTTTTGCAAGGTGAGCAATCTGCAAGCGGTCAAAGACTGCTGCATGTCTCCCTAAAAGGGGCGGTGCAACTCGAGTGCCAGCGTTGCCTCGAGATCTTCTCATATCCAGTACAGGTTGAAAACACCTTGGTGATAGTAGAAGATGAGGACGAGCTGATCGAGGACGACGATCCCGAGGCCTTCGAGCGCCTTGTTGGTTCGACGTCATTCGATGGCTTTGCACTTCTTGAAGACGAGCTTATACTTAGCTTGCCCTACGTGGCGCGTCATGAGCAGTGCCCCGAACTACCGGCTGCCTTGCTAGAGCAACCCCAGGACGAGGCGCCTCAGGCAAAAAAGCGCAACCCTTTTCAGGTGCTTGAGCAACTTAAAAAAGATCTCGACTAAGTTCGCTATAATTAGGCGGTTAGTCTTACCCTAGTGCAGTCTATATTTTTTAACCAGGAGTCATTATGGCTGTCCAGAAAACCAAAAAAAGTCCTTCGCGTCGTGGTATGCGCCGTGCGCATGATGCGCTAAGCAAGCCTAACCTTGCTATCGAGCCTACCACCGGTGAGGTGCATATGCGCCATCACATCAGCCCCAACGGTTTTTACCGGGGCCGCAAGGTATTAACCACCAAGTATGACGACTAAGCGCGTTTTCGACCTTTTTCGTTCACGTGACTGATGTCAGAAAAAACAATACGTCTTGCTATTGATTGCATGGGGGGTGACCACGGTTTACCGGTCACATTACCCGCTGCGGTCAAGTTTGCCCAGCAGCACACGGATACCACGTGTTTGCTGGTCGGCGATCAGCCATCCATCGAGCAACAGTTGCGCGAATTGCCCAAGCTCGAGCGCGACTGGTATGAGATTATCCATGCCGAAGAAATAGTCGATATGGACGACTCTGTCGAGGTGGCGTTACGGCGCAAGAAAAAATCCTCCATGCGTCTGGCCGCCCAGGCCGTCAAGGACAAGCATGCCGACGCTTGCATTTCTGCGGGTAATACGGGTGCTTGGGTTGCCATTTCACGATATGTGCTTAAAACCCTTGACGGTATCAGCCGCCCGGCCATTGCAACCTCTATTCCTAACCAGAATGGGGGCGCTACCATCATGCTGGATTTGGGGGCCAACGTTGATTGCAGTGCCGAGCACCTGCTGCAATTTGCCATGCTGGGTTCTGCACTGGCATCAATTGTCGATGGGCATGAACAACCTACGGTTGGCTTGTTAAATATTGGGGAAGAGGTCATCAAGGGCAATGAGGTGGTCAAACAGGCTGCTGAATTGCTGCGCAATAGTGGGCTGAACTTTTTCGGCAACGTCGAAGGCGATGACCTTTGCCGAGGCACCGTCAATGTCATGGTTTGTGATGGCTTTGTCGGTAATGTGGTGTTGAAATCCCTCGAAGGTCTGGCCAAGATGGTCGCAAAAATGTTACGCGAGGAGTTCACCCGTGATATTCCCAGCATGGTAGCCGGGGTGGTTGCCAAGCCCGTACTCAATCGATTAAGTGGGCGTGTAGATAATCGCCAATATAATGGGGCGGCTTTGCTGGGTTTGCGCGGGGTGGTCATTAAAAGTCACGGCTCGGCTGATAGTCATGCTTTTGGTTATGCGCTGCAACGGGCACGCGATGCTGTGCATAGCGGGCTGTTGGCGGGCACTACCCAAGCCATTGCGCAAATTCAAGAGCGTCTGCGTCAGGCCCAGATGCTTGATCAATTACCCTTGGCGACCGGTACAGATACCACGTCTTGACGGGTGATTTAGGAAGTTTCATGATGCCTTTTGCCAAAATTATCGGTACAGGAGCTTATTTGCCTCCTGAGGTGGTAACGAATGATCAATTAGCGGCTCAACTGGCCCAAAAGGGTATAGAGACCTCGGATCAGTGGATAGTCGAACGAACGGGCATCAGGCAACGTCATATTGCGCCGCCCGACATGCGTTGTAGCCAGCTGGCCACCAAGGCGGCGCGTCAAGCACTGGACAATGCCGGTTTAGGGGCCGAGGATATCGACCTGATTATCGTCGCTACCTCGACTCCTGATATGATTTTTCCCAGCACGGCTTGCCTGGTGCAAAACAATCTCCAAGCTGCTCGAGCAGCTGCCTTCGATGTGCAGGCTGTTTGTAGCGGCTTTATTTATGCCTTAAGCACCGCCAATGCCTTTATCCGGTCTCAACAAGCGCGTACTGCGCTGGTGATCGGTTCCGAGGTTTTTTCCAGCATTCTTGATTGGGATGATCGCTCAACCTGCGTGCTTTTCGGCGATGGGGCCGGGGCGGTGGTACTGCAAGCCGGTGACGAGCCCGGCATTTTAGCGGCCGAGCTGCATGCAGATGGAAGCCAATCGGGTATTTTGTATGCCCGCGGTGGTATTGCCCACGGCGAAATTCATGGTGATCCATTCTTGCGTATGGATGGTCAGGCAGTATTCAAATTTGCGGTCAACGCACTTAGTCGATCTGCCCAATCAGTATGCCAAAAAGCCGAGGTAGATCTGGCTGACATCGACTGGCTGGTTCCTCACCAGGCGAATTTGCGGATTATCAATTTCATTGCACGTAAATTGCGGGTGCCCTCCGAGCGGGTTGTGGTCACCGTTGACCGGCACGCCAATACGTCGGCAGCCAGTGTGCCTCTGGCCTTGCATACCGCCTATCAAGACGGCCGGATGCAGCCGGGTCAGTTGGCCTTATTGCAGGGTGTGGGGGGCGGCTTTACCTGGGGTTCAGTCTTGGTGCGTATCTAACAGGAAACGATAATGACAAAAATTGCCTTTGTTTTTCCCGGCCAGGGGTCACAGTCGGTAGGCATGCTGGATAGCTGGCTGGCAGAGCCTGGTGTGAACGAGCTGCTCGAGCAGGCTGACAGCGCTTTGGATGCACCTATCAGTCAATTGATAGCACAGGGCCCAGAAGAAGATTTAAACCTGACCATCAATACACAGCCCGCCATGTTGCTTGCTGCCGTACTGATGTATCAGCAGTGGCAACAAGCTGGCGGTCCCGTACCTGCCATGATGGCAGGCCACAGTCTGGGCGAATATTCTGCCCTGACCGCTGCGCAGTCCCTGAAGGTGGTCGATGCACTTAAATTGGTGCGCATCCGGGCTCATGCTATGCAAGATGCGGTGCCCGTTGGGGTAGGTGCCATGGCTGCCATTATTGGGCTGGATGATGAAGCCATTCAGGCGCTTTGTGCCCAGCATAGCCAGCCCGATGCTTTGGTGCAGGCAGTAAATTTCAATGCACCGGGACAGGTGGTCATTGCCGGTCACCGTACTGCCGTTGAGCAGGCTTGCGAAGCCGCCAAGGCGCAAGGCGCGCGCCGGGCCTTGTTGCTGCCGGTATCTGCTCCCTTTCATTCGGAATTGCTCAGGCCTGCTGCGCAAACCCTTCAGGCTGCTCTTGAGCCCATTGCTTTGGAAGCACCGGTTTGCCCAGTGATTAATAACGTAGATGTGCTCAGCCCAACAGACCCTGAAGCCATCAAGGATGCTCTGGTACGCCAGGCTTGGCATCCTGTCCGCTGGGTGGAAACCATTCAGGCCATGAAAGGCCAAGGGGTAACCCATATTGTTGAATGCGGTCCTGGGCGTGTATTAAGCGGGTTAATTCGTCGCATCGACCGGGGGCTAACTGTATTGTCTTTTTCCGATCCCCAGTCCATGCAAGAGGTCTTGCAACAGCTAAAAGATGAAGGCTAACCATGTCCAAATTACTTGAAAACAAAATTGCCCTGGTGACGGGCGCGACACGGGGTATTGGGGCTGCCATTGCAGCCGAGCTGCAGGCGCAAGGCGCGCAGGTCATCGGTACCGCCACCAGCGCCGAAGGTGCTGCTCAAATTCAAAAGCAATTGGCCCCCCAAGGTGGGCGCGGGGTTACCCTGAATGTCAATGACAGCGAGGCCTGTGATGCCCTTTTGGCCGAGCTGGCCAAAGAGGGCGGCCCCCATGTGCTGGTTAATAATGCGGGCATTACCCGTGACGGCTTGGCCATGCGCCTTTCCGATGAGGATTTTGATACCGTCCTGTCGACCAATTTGCGCGCCGTTTTTCGCCTTAGTCGCGGGGTGCTGCGCCCTATGATGAAAGCGCGCTGGGGTCGTATAATCAACATAAGCTCTGTGGTAGGCTATAGTGGCAATGCTGGGCAAAGCAATTATGCCGCTGCCAAGGCCGGTGTTGCTGGCCTGACACGGGCCCTGGCCCGCGAGGTGGGTAGCCGTAACATCACGGTAAACTGTGTGGCCCCAGGGTTTATAGATACCGACATGACGCGTTCGTTGTCCGAGGATCAAGTCAACAACTTGATTAGCCAGGTCCCCCTGGGACGTTTTGGCGAAGCCGACGAAATTGCTTATGCAGTCGGTTTTCTAGCTAGCCCCAAAGCAGCCTACATAACAGGTACAACCATCCATGTCAATGGTGGCATGTACATGTAGGGGCTTGGTTTAATTTTCAGGTAGGTTAAAATTATTTGAATTTTGCAGGGCCCATCACGTAAATTTGGCTATAATCAGCGCGCAGGTATTGTGCCTGTCTTATTGCCAATACATTAGGTGATGGTTTCAAGATGGCCCGCTGGCAGACAATCCAGCAACCTCATCTTGCCCTTGGTTTTTTGCTTAGCTATTTAGGAATTAATTGGGAATTACTTCCTGCTACAACTTGGAGAATTTGCATGGAAAGCATCGAACAGCGCGTCAAGAAGATTGTCGCAGAGCAACTTGGCGTTAACGAGGCCGAGATTAAAAATGAGTCTTCTTTTCTTGACGACCTCGGTGCCGACTCGCTCGACATGGTCGAGCTCGTGATGGCGCTCGAAGACGAATTCGAAACGGAAATACCTGACGAAGAAGCTGAAAAGATCACGACCGTTCAGCAGGCTGTTGACTATATTAACGCCAACAGCAAGCAGTAATACCGAGGTGGGGCTGTCCATACCGCCCCGATACGTGCGGCGGTTTCTCACGATTCGCCAACTCGGGTTTGGGTTAGCCCTGACCTGCAGTGTTGGTCGTTCGAGCAACCGCTTTTTTTGTGTACTTAGGAGTCATCCGTGAAACGACGTGTCGTGATTACTGGTTTGGGCATCGTTTCTCCTGTGGGCAACGATGTAAAAACCGCGTGGGACAACATCATTAATGGGCGATCGGGTATTGGCAAGATCACCCGTTTTGATCCGTCCGCACTAAGTGTCCATATAGCGGGTGAGGTCAAAGACTTTGAGGTGACTGATTACATCAGCGCCAAAGAAGCAAAGCAGCTCGATACTTTTATTCACTATGGTATCGCTGCCGGGATGCAAGCCTGGCAGGATTCCGGTCTTGAGGTCACCGAGGCCAATGCCGAGCGCATTGGGGTGATAGTGGGCTCTGGCATTGGTGGGTTGCCACGCATCGAGATGGCTCAAACTGATTATCTTCAGCGTGGCCCGCGACGTATCTCACCCTTTTTTGTACCTGGCTCATTAATCAATCTGGTGTCTGGCCAGCTTTCAATTCACCTTGGTCTCAAGGGGCCAAGCTATGCAGTCGTATCCGCCTGCAGCACCGGGCTGCATTCCATTGGCGATGCAGCACGACTGATCAGCTATGGTGATGCAGACATCATGATGGCAGGGGGCTCCGAAGCAACCGTATCGCCATTGTGTATTGGTGGTTTTGCAGCCATGCGCGCCCTGTCAACCCGTAACGACGATCCGCAGACGGCTTCGCGCCCCTGGGATATCGATCGCGATGGCTTTGTTCAGGGCGAGGGGGCTGGCGTTTTGGTACTCGAAGAATACGAGCATGCCAAAAAACGTGGCGCGCATATTTATGGCGAGATCATCGGCTACGGCATGAGCTCTGATGCACATCACATTACCATGCCAGATAGTGACGGGCCGCGTCGGGGTATGGTCAACACCTTGCGCGATGCAGGTCTTAATCCTGAGCAAGTTGACTATATCAATGCTCATGGTACGTCAACCCCATTGGGTGATATCAACGAAACCAAATCCATCAAGCTGACTTTTGGTGATCACGCTCAAAAACTTGTTGTCAGCTCGACCAAATCCATGACTGGGCATTTGCTCGGGGCCGCTGGTGGGGTCGAGGCGGTATTTACCACCCTGGCAGTCAAAGAGCAGATCGCGCCACCAACCATCAACATCTTTAATCAAGACCCCGAGTGTGATCTGGATTACTGCGCCAACGAGGCCCGTCAGATGCCTATCGAGGTGGCGTTAACCAACTCTTTTGGCTTTGGTGGTACCAACGGTACCTTGGCTATCAAGCGTCTGGAATAGCGCTTATTGCTGCCATGTCTAACCTGTCCCAATATTGGCCTGTTTACCCTGTACAACGGGCGCCGATGTTGGGCTTTTTCTTGTCTGTCGCACTGGTTGCGTTTTTGGCTTATTGGCTTAGTGCGACTGTCTGGGTACCGGTGGTATTGGTCGGGTTGCTCTCTGGCGTGTGGTGCTATCGTCGATGGCAGCATGCGCAGACAGATACCCCCTTGTGGCTATGTTACCAGGGGCATACCTGGCTGCTGGCTACCCAAAACCCTGCAACAGCGGACCCCGACACCTTCTTTCAAGAGGCAGACATTGTTGTCATTCGGCAACTTTGGCAGACTCCATTTTTTTATACCTTGGCTTTTATCGGTCTTGATCCCAAGGTGCATTATCCTGTGGTTGTGTGTTGGCGCCATCACCATGATGTGCAACATTGGTGGCGGCTGGCCCTGCGTATGCGCCGGGTCCAGTGGGGCCATTCGACCCCAGCACAGCCGCGCAGGAGGCAGGCATGAATAACAAAAATGTAGATGCCGAATTGGTTGCGCGGGTACAAAAAGGCGATAAACGCGCCTTTGACCTGTTGGTGCTGAAATATCAGCGCCGCATTATGCGACTGCTGGGTCGCATGGTTCGTGATACCGATGAGATCGAAGATTTAGCCCAGGAAACTTTTATCAAGGCATATCGGGCGATTAAGCAGTTTCGCGGCGACAGTGCTTTTTACACCTGGCTGTACCGCATTGCTGTGAACACCGCGCGTAATTGGCAAAGCAGTCAGCAACGCCGATTGCCAGTCGCCATCGAATATGAGAACGATGAGGGTGAAACTTTTGACCAAATTGACCGCCTAACAGATATAAGCACCCCCAGTTCGATCTTGCATAGCAAGCAGGTGGCGCAGGTAATCGAGCAGACCATGGCCGAACTACCCGAAGAATTACGTACCGCGCTGACCTTGCGCGAGATCGAAGGCATGACCTACGAAGAAATTGCGCAAGCAATGGATTGTCCTATCGGAACTGTGCGTTCCCGAATATTTCGTGCCCGCGAGGCGGTCGCTACAGCGTTGCGCGAGTTACATGAAGGGGGCCCCGGATAAACACGGCCCAACAGCCACAGCGCTGAAATGCCCAATGCTTTGTTCGTTGCCTTTGCCAGGAGTCATTCATGTCAACAGTAGAAAAAAATCAGCCACATTCGTCACTTGAGCCTTCTTGGGAAGAGCGTGTTTCGTCATGGGTTGACGGTGAGGCCCCTTTGCGGCCGGAAGAACTCGATAGCCCCTATGGTCGCCAGTTATGGGATACCTACCATTTAATTGGCGATGTGCTGCGCAGCACCGAGCTGGCCATTGAGCCTTCAGAGCGTTTTTATGCCCGCGTTTCCAAAGCTATTGATGAAGAGCCTACGGTATTCGCCCCACAGTGGTCCAATCAGCCGCGCAAAAAGCGCTGGCCCCGCATGGCCGTGGCCGCCGCGATGGTGCTTGCTTTGGGGTCTTGGCTTGGCTGGCGTGGCGAACCCGAGGCAGAGGTGCCCGCACCCTTGTTGGTGCAGGCTGGCGACGAGCTGCCCTGGAATGACTATATCGATGCTCATCTGTCTATGGCAGGTGCGGCGCCAGCCCGCTACGTGTCGTATACATTCAACGATTAATTAGTGGCGACAAAACATGGGTATGACATTTTTTCGTCAGGCATTATTTGGCTTATGCCTTTTTTTGAGCCTGTTTCACAGCTCAGGGTTGGTTGCCGCGCAGTTGCTGTCAGCCACCGAGATGCAAGAACAGTTAAAAAATGTGCAGCAAGCCGCCCAAGAGCTTGATTATGCAGGTATTATTACTCATAACAATGGCGAGATGAGCCAATCCATGCGCTTGGTCCACATGATTGATGGCAAAGGTGAGCGCGAACGTTTGGTGTTGCTCGATGGTATCGAACGCGAGTTCTTGCGTGAAAATAATATTACTCAATGTTTATTGCCAGAAAAGCAGTTGGTAATTATCGAGCCTGCTCGCCCAGATCGTTTTCCCGGTTTATTGCTTGAACAATCTGAGCATGTAGTAAATTCGTATCAGATGGCACAGCTTGAGCAAACCGCCCGCATTGCCGGGCGCAAGTGCCAGCAGTTCGAGCTCAAGCCCGTGGACAGCATGCGTTTCGGCTATCAGTTATGTATTGATCTGGACACCTCCTTGCTACTACAGCTTGTCACCCTTGACCAGCAGGGCCAGCCATTATTTCAGGTGGCTTTTGCCAGCATCGACATAGGTTCGGCGGTAAACTCCGAAGAGCTCAGCAGCCCTTGGGATTACCAAGACTGGAAAGCCATTAGTGCAGCGATGCACGAAATAGATTTGGCCCAAAAGGGGTGGCGCATCCCTTTCCCGCCTGGGTTTTACCCGGTCAAGCAGGTGGTGCGTTCCATGGCGCACTCGCGTGAGGTGGCACAATTAGTATTATCTGATGGCTTGGCATCCATTTCCATCTTTATCGAGCCGGTCTCTGGGGCAGGACAGCGTTTGCAACCTGAAGCAGGCAAGAAAAAAGGAACTATCTTTCTCCATCGCGCTCAAATTGGTGAAAACTGGGTGACCTTAACCGGGGACGTCCCCCTGGAAACTTTGCAATACCTGGCACAGCATACCCAGTATGTGCCAGTAGTCAGTGAAAATTAAATCGCCTACTTAGGAGTGTTTTTATGCAACATACTGCGCGTCAATATCAAATCATTATGAAACGACCCTGGGTGCAATTGTGGGCGTTGTTATTCCTAAGCCTGAGCATACTCTGGGTTCAGTCATCTCAAGCGCAGGATAATATTGCCAACCTGCCTGACTTCACCCAAATTGTCGAGGAAACCGAAACTGCGGTAGTCAATATCCGTACTACTGAAACTGTTCCAGTTCGTTCTGGCCCGGGTTTTAGGGGTGATCCATATGATCTTTTCCGCTGGTTTTTTGGGCCCGATGCTCGGCCTGACCGCATGCCCCAACAGCCTCAAGAGCCTGAAGAACACGTGGTTCCTCGGGGCATAGGTTCCGGCTTTGTGATTTCCAAAGATGGCTACATCTTGACCAATAACCATGTGGTGGCTGATGCCGAAGATATCTATGTCACCTTTGTTGATGGCGAGGAATACACCGCAGAAATTATTGGCACTGACGAACGAACCGATATTGCATTAATCAAAATCGATGCCAAGGATCTTTCCCCCCTAAAAATTGGTGATTCCAAAAGCCTGAAAAAAGGCGAGTGGGTATTGGCCATAGGTTCTCCGTTTGGGCTGGATGCTACGGTAACCGTAGGTGTGATCAGCGCCATCAATCGGGAAACCGGCGATTATTTGCCTTTTATCCAGACTGACGTAGCCGTTAACCCGGGTAACTCGGGTGGCCCTTTGTTGAATACCAAAGGCGAGGTGGCTGGGGTCAATTCCCAAATAGTGTCGCGCAGTGGTGGTTTCATGGGTATTTCCCTGGCTATTCCCATTGACGATGCCATGCTTGTGGTCGATCAATTGAAAAAACACGGCAAGGTGACCCGTGGCCGTATTGGGGTACAAATCACCAATGTTGATGACGAGGTTGCCAAGGCAATTGGACTCGATGGCCGCAAAGGCGCTTTGGTAAGCCATGTCGAAGAGGACGGGCCTGCCGCAAAAGCAGGTGTGCGCAGTGGCGACGTGATCCTTTCCTTTGATGGCACCGAAGTCAAGCAAATGAGCGATTTGCCCCGTATCGTCGGTGCAACCAAGCCTGGCACCAAAGCTGATATGGTTGTCTGGCGCAAAGGTCAACAAGAAACCCTCAAGGTCAAGGTCGATGCACTGGAAAGCTCTGATAGCCGTGCTACTCAGCGGGCCAAGCCCAAAGAGCAGGCAGCTGACCGCCTCGGGTTGTCAGTTGGCCCCCTGGATGAGGCTGACAAACAACGCTTGGGCTTTGATGAAGGTGTGGTGGTGCAGTCTGCCCGCGGGCCAGCTTCTCGGGTAGGTGTTGGCCAGGGCGATATTATCCTGCGTATTAATGACGAGGATATCAGCAGCCCCAAAGATTATGAGCGGGTTGTCAAAGCCTTGGCAGCCGACAAGCCAGCTGCCGTATTAGTTGTGCGTGGTGGGAATGCACAGTGGGTGTTAATCACACCATCTGAATAATCCCTGGTTTTACGCTAAAATAAGGCAAGCCAAGAGGGGGCGCCCTTTAAGCGCCTCCTTTTTTTTGCCAACCCCATGATCTTCAGGGGGGCGATGCTTATCATTCCATTTACATAAATAATGACCAAATCTATGGAGTTTATCCGTAATTTTTCTATCATTGCTCATATTGACCATGGCAAGTCGACCCTGGCTGACCGTCTCATTCAGCATTGTGGCGGCTTGGCTGATCGTGAAATGTCCGATCAGGTGCTTGATTCCATGGATATTGAGCGTGAACGCGGTATTACCATCAAGGCGCAGACTGCTGCGCTGAGCTATACCGCCAAAGATGGCCAGACGTATCGGCTTAATCTTATTGATACCCCTGGCCACGTTGACTTCTCGTATGAGGTCAGTCGCTCCTTGTCTGCTTGTGAAGGGGCTTTGCTTGTGGTTGATGCCTCGCAAGGGGTAGAGGCCCAAACCGTGGCTACTTGCTATACCGCGATTGATCAAAACCTCGAGGTTATCCCGGTATTAAACAAAATTGATTTACCCTCTGCTGACCCTTATTCAGCCATGCAGGAAATCGAAGAGGTAATCGGTATTGAGGCTGCCGATGCCATTCAAGCCAGTGCCAAAACCGGCCAAGGCATCGAAGAGATTCTGGAAAGCGTTGTGGCACGGGTGCCTGCCCCCGAGGGGGATCCCGAGGCAGCACTGCAAGCGCTGATCATCGACTCCTGGTTTGATAACTATGTGGGCGTGATCATGTTGGTACGTATCGTCAATGGGCGCCTCAAGGAAAAGGATTCTATCCAGTTGATGTCTAATGGTGCTGTCCATCATTGTGACCAGATTGGTGTGTTTACTCCTAAGGCCACAGCAGTGCCCGAGCTTTCAGCGGGGCAGGTGGGCTTCATTGTGACCGGGATCAAAGAGCTTGAACAAGCCAAGGTGGGTGACACCATTACGCATAGTGGCGGGCGGGCGGCGGCCCAGCCCCTGCCCGGTTTCCAAGAGGTCAAGCCCCAGGTGTTTGCCGGCTTATACCCCGTAGAAAGCAGCGAATACGATCAGTTGCGTGATTCATTGGAAAAGCTCAAATTAAATGACGCTTCGCTAATGTTTGAACCGGAGGTCTCCCAAGCGCTGGGCTTTGGTTTCCGGTGTGGTTTCCTGGGCTTGTTACACATGGAAATTGTGCAAGAGCGGCTCGAACGCGAATTCGACATGGACATCATCACCACGGCACCCTCTGTGATTTATGAGGTGATTTGTACCAATAACGAGGTGCTATATGTTGATAGCCCGGCGCAGATGCCTGAAGTTTCTGAAATAGAGGAAATTCGCGAGCCCATTGTCGAGGTTAGCTTGCTCATGCCACAAGACTATGTCGGGCCGGTCATGTCGTTATGTAATGCCCGTCGCGGTATTCAAAAAAACATGACCTACCTTGGCAAGCAAGTAAGCCTGGTTTATGAAATCCCCTTGGCAGAAATCGTGCTTGATTTCTTTGACCGCCTCAAATCAGTGTCAAGGGGTTATGCCTCGATGGACTACGAGTTTTTGGAAAACCGCCCAGCCGACGTCGTCAAGGTAGATCTGCTCATCAATGGTGAGCGCGTCGATGCCTTGTCCATGATTGTGCATCGCCAAAGTGCACGGATCCGCGGGCGCGAGGTGGCGACCAAAATGCGCGAAATTATCCCGCGCCAAATGTTTGATATTGCCATTCAGGCGGCGATTGGCCATGATGTTATTGCACGTGAAAATGTGCGTGCTTTGCGCAAAAACGTCCTGGCAAAATGTTATGGCGGCGATATTTCACGCAAACGCAAATTGCTGGAAAAACAAAAAGCGGGTAAAAAACGCATGAAACAAGTGGGTAATGTCGAAATTCCCCAAGAGGCGTTTTTAGCCATTTTGCAAGTAGAAGATAAATAAAAGGTAGTGGCATGCACTGGGATTTTGCCTTGATACTCTTTGTTTTGCTCGTCATCACTGGCGTCATCTGGTTCTATGATCGCTTGGTGCATGCCAAAAAACGCCGCTTGCGTGGCGAGCAGGCGGTAGCTGCCTTGCCGGCAGTGGGTAGCATGTCTGCTCAAGAGCGGGCGCAACTGGAAAAGCAAACCTATCAAAAAGCGGCTCGCATGCCTTGGTGGATAGAGTACGGTGCCAGCTTTTTTCCAGTGATACTATTTGTTTTTGTCCTGCGTTCATTTGTGGTTGAGCCCTTCAGGATTCCCTCTGGATCCATGCTGCCCACGCTGCAAAGTGGCGATTTCATTTTGGTGAACAAATACGATTACGGCATCCGCTTGCCAGTGATTAACAAGAAAATCATTGACATTAACGAGCCCAAAGTGGGCGATGTGTTGGTATTCAAATACCCACTCAATCCCGAGGTAGATTACATCAAGCGTGTGGTAGGCACACCAGGCGACGTTGTTGAGTATAAAAACCAACATCTGTATGTGAATGGCGAAGAAATAACACGGGTACGGGATGGCGATTATTTTGAACCAGATCGTAGCCAATACGTGAATCGCTACGAAGAGTTTTTAGGGGCCAAGCCCAATCAGATTTTGGTTAACCCCAATATGAATCTCAATATCGCCCCCATTGTTCATTTCCCTTATTTTGAGCAGTGCGAGTACCGCCATAGCAGTGTACGTTGCGATATACCCGAAGGTTATTATTACGTCATGGGCGATAATCGCGACAATAGTCTGGATAGCCGGTTTTGGGGATTTGTGCCCGAGGAAAACATCGTCGGGCGTGCCTTCTTGATTTGGATGAACTTTAATGACCTGGGGCGCATAGGGCGCTTTCATTGATGGCTAATACACATCCTTTGGAGCAACAGCTCGAATACCAATTT
>Ga0079226_10001225_pt1 | contig 19565 bp, 18 predicted proteins | sample Poulit2014_FD_76345 | JGI IMG/M metagenome (GOLD analysis project Ga0079226, IMG submission 76345) | Agricultural soil microbial communities from Georgia to study Nitrogen management - Poultry litter 2014 | ecosystem: Environmental > Terrestrial > Soil > Agricultural land | place: USA: Georgia... | reverse complement strand
GGTTCAACAGTTCAGAATCATATTACTATTGTTGATACTGAGAATGCTGGTTTTTACAATAAACAGGATTTTAATGAAGATGATTGGTCACTTTACCGATATGATGACCCCCGTCTCCAAGACGCTATTCGTGAAAGTATTGAAAATCTAACTGATCAGTAAATTTTACACTGAAGGCGCCGGTGAGATCATCGGCGCCTTCAGTGTTGTGAGAATCAAATCTATAAATTAAAAATAGAGTTTACAAGTTCATCAGAATTAGATTCATAAGGATCAAAAAGAGATGATTTCTCAGTTATAATTCTTTTTGGTTGTAATTTTTCGTACAAATGCCGATCACAATTAATATTTAAAGACTCTAACATATCTATACCATTATGATAAAGCTCTTCATCATGATCAGATCCATTCCAAATTAACTCTTCAGGACATAATGCACCACGGCTTCCTTTAATATTTTTGCAACCGCTACCACTACGAGCATCGCCATCTGCAAAATCCCAAATACGACCAATGTTTATTTCATAAATTTCAATTGAATCTTCATTTTCTATAAGTGAAAAATCGACGTACCAGGTTCGAAGATATTTATCATCTTTTGATTTTAGTGCTTCTTGAAATAAGCCTACCTTAGCCGCTTGCCATTGGCGCTGGTACGACAACCATGATTTGACTTCAAAATCATAAGAAAAACCATTTGTGAAATTTATTTTCAAATCAGGAAAAGAATTTCTACCATTTGGTTCAACAATAGTTTCTTTTAAGCTTTCCGGTCTTATTATTTCAACTACTGCTCGTAATACATTTTCACAATAATTGCTAGGTACACGAGTTACGTTCACATTAAGATCTAAATCTTTATCAAAAACATTAGCTTCTTTTTTGAAAAACTTACCCTCAAGTATTTTCAATTGTGATTCAAGCTCTTTAATAAATTTTGGTTTTGTATATTCTTTTAACATATATTCCTACAGTTATGTTTAATTATAGAGATAATACCAAGGGCTCTTTTTAAAAGCTCTTTCTAAAGATTGATAAACCAGAAATACTTGAAATATTGCTAACCTGTAGTATTTCATTAAGCCCAAAACCAGACTCAAGATGAATAGTATTTGCGCTGCTACTATTTAACACTTCATCCCAAAATTTACAAAAAGCGTCATTTTCTACATCATCATTTTCAAGTTCAAAACAAGATGTATATTTTACTTTAAGTTCTTCCGAAACGGAAAAATTATCAGTATCAACAAGCCATAGATTAAGACATGCCATACGCTTACGCAAAGCAATCACTTCATCAGAAGTAAGATTACTAAAACTTGCAAAATGAACTTTAAACTTACTTCCACTATTCATAATAATAGTAGCAATTTTGAATTGATACGTGAATTTATTTCTATTCATAATGATCCTTCTAAACTGCGAGATTTTATTAACATAGTCGTTCTATGATGATTGACCAACTTGACGTGTTTACTGCTGTCGCTCTGCAGAATACTGCTGTATAGCATCACCATAGCGTTTTAGGCGGATAATCACCAACATGTTCATTTGTCACCTCCGAAAGATCAACTTTGGAAGAGCGACGGAATGAATTCTTTTTATATTTCGATAGACAGAATGCAGCCGTATGATAAATGCCACTAGGCCTCAAAATAACCTTATCTAAATTCGTTGGAATATACTCAACAACTTTCTTATTGTGCATGAGCTGTACATCAAGAAAACCAAAGTTATTAGTAAGACTCCAGTGCATGTCTTCATCAACTTTTGGCAAACCTGTCTGCGAGTCATATTCATATTCATCACCACAAATACTCACAAATGACTCAACATGTTCAAAATCAGGCAGTTTCTTTTCAGGATAATCGCCTATGAGACTTTCAATAAAAGTTCTTCCAAACTCAAGCTTATAAAGTTCTTCCGAAACATCAATAAATCTTTCTTTAGAATACTCAATGCCCGATAAGAAAATTACTTCCTTTTTCTTAACTTTTTCTCTAAAAAAGGTCTTCTCTACAAGTTGAAGTTCAACAAAGTGTTCATCGTTAATGTCTTGCTTGACTCTCCAGAAATATTTCTCAGGAACTTTTGGAAAACCAGTACTATCATCTAACACTGGTGAAAGAGAATCATATGCTTCCTGAATCGGATTGTCCACATCAATTATTGGCGCACTCACGAAAGACTCCATTCGCCAACTTCATTTCCATTCACGTCACGAAGAGTACCAGAACGCATACCGTCTTCAAGCATCGGAACTACATTCTTAAGGATTTCAGCAACTTCAAATTCTTCATTGTCTTCAAAAGCTGCATTAGATGTCTTCATCTCAAGCTTGAACATTACAATGCTCCTTATAATCAAAAATCATTACATGAACATTGTATTTAAACTCTAAAAGAAAGTCAATCATCCAACTCTAGAGTGTAATCAGCTAAACTTTCACTAGCAACCCACCACGAATGAGCTTTTCTAGTATCACCATCATAATCAGCAATATGTCCATTTCGATTGAACTCTTCTTGAAGATTTTTAAGACTTTCAAGATCCATCTTCATCTCATCAGTACTATCATATGAGCTTTTGACTCTTTCAGAAATCATTTCCGAAGCAATCTTGTTAGTTTTAGAATCCCCTTCAGAATCAGATGAATTCTTTAGATCAACCGCCAAGGCAGAAACAGAATTGAGTTTCACTTGCAAAGTATCTCTTTCAGGACTATCAGGAATGTACGCTTTCTTTTTAGAAAATGCTTGAATCGTTTTGTTAGCCATTTTCTGCTCTTGCGCTTCCGCTGCTGCCTCATATGAATCATAATGTTCAGTTTGCGGGTTCAAAGGACACGGCTCTTTATCAGCATTACAAATTGCAGGTTCACCACTTCTACTAATATGGTAGACTACCATTTCAACTCCTCCGTTAGTCAAGCATTCTCACACCCTTTTCTAATACCCCCTCTTGATTACCTCGCATGGATCTTAATTAACTTGATAGATAGAAGGATGGGGAACTACTAATAGTGCATGGAGGAAAAATTTGTAAAACTCTATAAGGTATTACTAGTCGTTCTACTACCGGTTCTAAGGTGTTTGTTTTAAAGAATGTCAGTAAAAACTCGGTAAAGTGTGTTCTATAAACATTAGAAAGATTTGATGACCTTAAAAATTCACGATCCTGAGAGATGATTATGGAACTTTTGACGCAAACAAGCAAAGACAATGCTTTGCAGCGTCAGAAAGCGATCACGATCTTCTCATCTTTCAAGGATCTCCGCTACATTGAACTTCGAGGTAAGTCGCCAGCACAATCGTACTTGAAGAATTCTAAAGCTATCAAAAAAGCAATACCACAAACAGAATCCTACGGAATTCTTCCTAAAGGCTCTATTTTCATTCTAGATATTGACTGTAAGCATAATTCAGATCTTACGCAGCAGGTCAAACTTTTTGAAGATTTTTTCGATTGCGATTTTTCGAGTACTTTGCAAGTCAGGACTCAATCAGGTGGACTTCATGTGTATTTGCGCTTGCCTGCGAACTATCGGGAGGTTTTTGATGATCTTCCTAAAGGTAGTCTTCGAGGAATGACTGATGCCATTTTTGAACAAATGGGACGAACTAAAGAATTTGAAATTGATGCTGATGTTCGGATGCCTGAACAGAACAGTTATGTTGTTGGCCCTGGATCAATTTTGGGGGAATCGCAAGCTTACACTATTATTCCTCAGTATGATCTTTTTGGGGAGAAGAAATCTGTTAGTTCATATGAGATTCAGGAAATTAATTCAGCTTCATTTGACCGTCTTAAGTCTATTCGTAAAAAGCCTAGAGCTAAAACATCAAATGCTCGATCTCGTACTGTAAAATTCCGGCGTAATGTTTTGAAGAACACTTCTTTACAGTTGACTCCCGCTAGTTTAGTCAAATTGAAGAAACGTGTAGAAAATTCTTCAGCCACATCATTTCATGGGAAACGCGCTTTTGTCACCGCTAGTCTTGTGTGCTGTTACTCAATAGAAGAAATCGCTAAAGTTTGTCAAGAGCTTGATTTTGATTGGGACAGTTCTCGTAATGGAAAGATTTCTGAGTACGAGTTGATTGCGGATTTGGAGCGACTTGCTAGCAAGTTTGATATGAAGCGAGTTTTCCATGGTCGCTATTGTGGTAAAGCTACTTGGTTCAATCAAGAAGATATTGAGACGAATCTGAAGACTTTCAAGCGAAAATTGAAAGCACGGAAGTTGAGTAAGCCTCGCGAGAACAATGTCAGGCTTTATAAAGTTGTTGATTCGGTGAGGATTGAGAAGAAATTAAAGAAAAACCATTCAGGTCGGCAGGTTTCTGATGCTTTGAAGATTGTGAACTCTTTAGTTCAGCCTATCTATAATTGCGGTGGAGACCGTGTTCTTTTGAGTCGTAAGTTTGCTATGGAAAAGCTTTCTTTATCAGAGTCTCAAGTTGCTAGAGCTATGAGGATTCTTAGATCTTCGTCTATCCTCAAAGTTAAGGATCACCAGAGGACTGGAGCATCTTCAACGTATATTCTTAATCCCGCATTTTTTGATTCCGCTGCATGTTATGAGCTAGAATCCTTACGGAGTAAATATGAGGATGAGAAGTTCATTCCTAATTTCATTTATGATTCGTTTACATCTAGCTTTATAGAAGTTCATGGAACTAGTGTGCATGAAGTGAATTCAAGTTTGAAGAAGATGGAAACTGAAGTTTTTCTTAATATTGCTTTAGAAGTTGCGCAAGCATATACTCGTGATGAAGTTAAGGTGAGGTCAACTAGTGTTGATTCACCAGATCTTTCGCCGGGTGATTATGCTGCAGTTGCTTTTATTGGTTCGTGGTGCCTATTGAGAAGTTTATTTAGTTCTTTTGCGAATGATTTTGATGCTACTCGTGCCCCTCCATGAGTTTAGTGTTATAGAGAGTGATATAGATAACTGAATATTGAGGCTATTGGGAGGTTTCTGTGGAGGACCCTAGCAATCATGATGCGAAGTTTGATTTGGCTAAAGATAAACTTATTGAGAAGTATTCGCGTGGTATTCCTGCTGAGGACGAAGAGGAATTTGAGATGTTGTTAGAATTCCGCAAGAGATCAAAGGATAAAAGCTAGTAGTTTGAGGTTGACTGCGGCTCATTTATATGTAAAATAGTGTAGAACGATCAAATACTTCATATTAAAGGAGTCGCTAGTAATGGCACTTAATAAGACGCAGAGTTTTTCTAATAACGTAATTGAAGACTATCTCGAACCTGAAGAAGTTATTCCCATGCAGGTCAATCTTGACGCTATGGGACATATTGTTTCACGTCTTACAGAGATTTACCCCAATCCGATTCAGGCAAGCGTTCGAGAGCTTATTTCAAATGCTGTTGATGCGACAATGGATATTCCTGAAGCTGATCGGAAGCCTATTGAAGTAGGTGTTTCCGCTTTCGACAATAACTTCACCGTTCGTGATTATGGTGTGGGCATGTCTTACGATGTTGTTAAAGAAATGTACTCACAGTATGGTGGATCAGCTAAGGAAAATAACTTCAATTCTGTAGGTGCATACGGTCTTGGAGCTAAGGCACCTCTTTCTTACACTGATGAATTTGCTGTCAAGACTACACAGCAAGGCGAAACGATTGCTTTCAAGCTGAGTCGTTCAACTTCTGGTTACAATTGCAAGATTATTTACCGTCGCAAGACTAGTGAAGCTGATGGAACGACTGTAACTGTTCCGTTCCAGTCTCAGGATCGTCAGATTTTCCTTGACATTGCGAATAGGTACCAGAAATATTCGTTTGACCTTCCTATTAAGGTTGAGGGAGTTATTGAGAATCAGGCGGATTCTTTCATTGAAATTGATGAAGTCATTCTCGATGAAGAATCCGACACTCGTGGTCGCATTTGGCTTGATCTTAATGAAGTCGATCTTTCACGTTTGCAGCTTAATCATAATTTCTGGCTTGCAGGTTGGGTTTATTCATCTTCAAATGCGTATTATGGTTTTCGATCAAATGTTCTTGTAGAGCTTAAGCCTGGTGTTGTGGACTTCGTTTCTTCTCGTGATGACATTACACGCAATGAGCGCCTTTATCGTCTAAATGACATTGTTAATGAAAAGCTCAAAGACCCTGAACTTATTGTAAAGATTATTAACCTTGCTTGTGAGAAGTATGGTTATAAGGTTCTTTCGCATTTTGATGAAAATCTTATTAGGTTCAATTCTGAGGTATTTGAATCTTCAAATATTCACCCAATTGCTCGTGAGTATTATGAACTGGCTAACGAACCTGAAACAATTCGGGGCGCTATTCGTTCTGTGTTCGTTGCAAACCGAGCAAGGAATAAATGGTCACATAATCTTCTTATTAGTAGTAGAAAATCATATAATCAAGAGAAGAATAAGGATTACAGCTTTACTGAAGTTATGAGTCCCGGTTTCGGCAATAGTGTCAATATGTTTAGTGTTATTGCGGATAATGTAATTTCACGAAAATATTATAATCGCAATTTTGAAAATGATACTATTGTCCATGTGACTGATGTAACTGATGACAATATTAAGAAAATCGCTCGTCTTCGTTCTCGTTTCATGAACGAGTTTGAAACAAATCAGACTGTTACACTCATGTTCACTGAGTCAGGTGTTTCAATTCCTACACTCTTTGAGAAAGCGATTGATGAACTTAACATTGACTTTATGGAATTGACTGAAGATGAGTTCATGACTAAAGCTCGTAATCATACTCCTAAGGCTCAGGCATCTAGTTATGCAGGTGAAATTGAACCTATTTGGATCAAGCGGCCTCATGAAGAAATGACTCGAGCATGGGACAACATTGAGCCTGATGAAATTACTGACAATACAATCATTATCGTCGGTGATGGTCCACGTATGCAGGCAGTTTATGCACTGGATAATGAGGGTTATGATACTGAGTCTTACAAGATTATTTTTACGAGTAAGATGACTTGGACATTCTTTAAGGCACTTGAAGATAATTCAAATGTTTTCTTCACTCAAGGAGAAGTGAATCTTAAGTCTAAATATCTTGAAGAGGTCGCTGAAAAGCGAATCAAGTTCGCTACAATTAAGAACACAACTCTAGATGCAATCACTCTTGAGAACATTTATGCTTATCTTTCGAAGATGTTCAGCCGATACAATTATAGGTTCAGTCTTTATAACCGGGCAAATGTTCGTGATGAACGAGTTCTTGCTCTATTCAAAGATTCTTCTGATGAAGATGATGAGATGACTCGTCCTATTATGGATATGACTTCTAATGAGTTTGAAGAGCTTATGGATTCACGAATTGAGTCAAGTAATGATACAGAGCTTGTTAAGAACGTAAAACGACTTCATATTGCAAATAATGATGATGAAGTTGGTTCCGCATTCCGTTACCTTCTCAATCAGGATGAACATGGAGAATTGTCTAGTATGATGCTTGATAATGTCTTCGAATATTTGGACAGTAAAATCCAGAACTAATTCTATAATTTGATAAAATAACATTAGTACACGACCGAAAAGGATGAAAATCATGCAGATCATTTCTATTTCAAAGAACTTTACTGAAGGCCCAAATGGCCCACAGACACTTGTCATTGACTTTGAAACAGATTCAGGCTCAATTACAACTTCACAGGTTTCTGAAACTTCTTCACGATATGCTCGAGTCAACGAGCTTGTTGAAGTTGTGAGTTCACGTTACTCTGACGATGACGAAAAAGAATGTGCATATAATGCTCTTGCAGCAATTCTAGATATTCCACGTGAGATTCGTCGTAACCTCAACAAGCTTAACACTCTGTCTAGCAATACTGTTGGTCGCTTTACAGTCAATGACACTGGTGTTAACTTTGACGGTGAACCTCTTGAAGATTCACTTTCAACTCATATTCTCAAGATGCTCGATCAGTCGGGAACTCCACGTAACCGAGCTAATTGGGAAGCATTTGCAAAGTTTGTTGAAAATCTTTACACAAACACTGACCAATTTGTCCGCGAACAGTTGTTCTCTTGGATGAACAATGAAGCTAACTATTCAACAGGCTTCACACTTACGTCTGATGGTTGCTTCATTGCTTACAAGGGTTGCGGTCTTCGCGGGGAAACTCCTGTTTCCGGTTGGCGCGGTCATGCAATTGTTGATGAAGATCCAGGAAATGACTCAGAGCTTGTTGAGTATGATGATGAACAGATTCCTAACGTTCCAGGAACTGTTGTTCTAATGCCTCGTCACGAAGTTCAGAACAATCCTGAAGTCGGTTGTGCTGTTGGTCTTCACGTTGCAACTATGGAATTCGCTCGCGGATACGCTTCAAATGGGGGTGTAATCCTTTCACTTAAGGTGAATCCTAAGGACGTAGTTTCTGTTCCTACTGAATGTGATGCTCAGAAGGTTCGCGTTTGCCGTTATGAAGTTCTTGAAGTTGTTGATGAAGTCTATTCAAATTGCACATATGATGATGGATCTGATGACTACGATGACTGGGATGAAGATTATGATGATAATTGGGGAGACGTAGAGGATGAGTACTATGAAGAAAACTCATTTGATGTTGATCCAGCATATGGTCGTAATGATTCACCAAGAACTTCACAGCCAGGTGTTTGCGGATGCCATGATTGTGAACGAAATCGTGGCTGGTAACTGATAGTCAATCGTAATATTTCTCTTGAGGAGGTTTGAAATGGAGAAGGTCAATAAAATCAAGCTTCCTCAAGAGACGATTGATGAACGTGCTGAATATATTCCTCACAAATTGTTCCCGTTTTTGAAATAACTTACTTGATATAATGACTTTACGGGAGTTGTGTCCTGTAAAGGCCCGCTTGACCTCATCTCATCAAGCGTGGTCGTGTGTAATGAAACTGAAAGGGACGCGGAATTCAGGAGCCGCGTCCCTTTCGCCTAAGAGCTAACGAAGTACACTTCAGTCTTACAGCATTTATATACAGACTTGAATAAAATTACGCTTAAAATTCTAATCCGCTATAACTGTAGTTACTGACTGTTCTCTATATTGATGCTTTATAAAAATGTGAAAATTTTTCTAGAACACTATTACGTCATATCTCTAGTTTTATTGTTTTTCGCATGAAGTTTTGTGTTTTGAGATTGATAGATTCTAATAGTTAACTTATTTTGCGCGAGAGGATCATGTATGAATACGACTGGGCCAGATTTTTCATCAATCACTAAAGAACTTGTAACTTTGCCTTATAGAAAAGAACCTTATTCTCAATTCACTTTTTCTGATCCTGTTCTTGAGGGCTATAAAGTAATACTTATTGAAGATTCTACAGCCCCTGAAACTTCAGATCGTCTTGTGACATTTATTGTTAGATTTCCTCGTAGCATTCTCGCTGAAATGAATACACATAGAGTGTTTTCTCGAAATTCAGCGTCATCTCGTGCAAGATCAGTCCGTTCAGCTATTATGGACGTGATTACTGATCCTTTTGTTCCTTTATTTACAGTTAATCAAAAAGGAATGAGCGGTGGTTTTCTCACTGGCGAGAAACTGACTGAAGCTAAGAAAGTCTGGTTAGAGGCTAGAGATTCAGCTGTTGCTAGTGAATTGAAGTTACTTTTGGGGACACTTTATGATCCTATGAAGAGTCCTGGTCAAATGCTAGATGATTATTATGAGAATGTTTATAAAGCAACTCCTGATAGCACCCCAGCATTGTCAATTCATAAGCAAGACGCTAATCGTGTAATTGAACCTTTCATGTGGAATGAGGTTATTCTTACATCAAGTTATTGGGATAATTTCCTCAATTTGAGAACTGACATTTCCGCTGCAGCACCATCAATTGTAGCGACTTCAAAACTTATTGAAGCTGCCTTATCAGATTCAAAAACAATTGAACGCTGGGCACATATTCCTTTTGTTGATAAAGAAACTCTAGAAAATGTCACTGGTGATTTAGAGCTTGATAGAGAAACATTGATGCTGTCAAGTACTGAGGCTGCACAAGTTTCATATAAGGATAAGAGTTCAATGAGGAAGTCAACTGCAACTACAAGTCTTGGTGAAAAACTTTTAAGTATGGAGCATTTGAGTCCCTTTGAGCATTCTGCTTATTCTGTTGATGTGTTTGATACTCTCGGTGTTGAGGGTAGTCCTGATGATTATAAGAGTAATCTAGCTCCTAGTTGGCTGCAAACTAGAAAGCTACTTGTTCGTGACTGAAATATACTGGGGGTTGTCATATTGTCAGCTTTTGAAATTTCTAGTATTTCTGAGAAAGGTTCTATAGTCACACAAACGATAAAAGATGAGTCACTTTCATGTGAGCTTCAATATGCTGTTAAGCTTATTGTGATGAGTAGACCTGCTGATCAGGTTTTCACTTTTAGTGATAAGTTCTTTGATTTACTATTATGGCAACTTCCTTCGCGTTCAGCAAAATTATGGGTGTCTGATGAATCGTTACTATTTCATTTTCCAAGGGGAGTATCTCATTCTTTTAATGATGTAGATATTTTTGAAGGATCTGTTTTAGGTAAGCAGTTAGCGGAATTTAGTCCGAACGTTATTCGCACAATATTAGATCGGGCGATACTTGAGTCAATTTGAATAGCTGTGCTTCTACAAGTTAGAAATGTTATTGTAATATTTTTCTGTACAAAAGCTAGGATTGATTATGGTAACGTATCATCTAACTAAAGATGGCCCAAGGCCCTGTAATGCAGTGACAAAGCCTGAATTATGTCCTTATAAGGATGGGGGTCATTTCGCTTCGGAGGAAGAGGCTGTTCAGATTTATGCTGAACGTATGGAAAAATCTCGTCCACAAACTAAGTTAAAGAAAAACAAGAAAGCCATTCCAGAAACACAAGAAGAACTTATTGAGTATGCTAACTCTAGCAAAGTAAATTATAATCGCGTTTGTAAAGAACTAGATGCACGTTTAGATGAAACTTCTAAAATGAATGAACATTTTAAAGAACTTCATCCAGAATCAAATAGCGAGAAACGCCTTAGTAAGAACGGTTATAAGATTGCTCGGCGTGACTTCAACAAGTACAGAGATCGAACTGCTCATTTTGTGGAAGCGATTGAGAATAGCAAATACCACAAAAACAAATATAAAGAATTAGAAGATCCTACGCGAGTTGGTAAAGCGGTTCGAGTTGAATCATTCAAACCGCAAACTAGAGAATGGCAGGAAGCAAGAAGTAACAACGTTGGTGGAAGTGATGTTGCAGCGTTAGCTATTATGGATTTCACTCCTGAAGAAGATCAGACATTTTTTATGCGAAAGCGTTTAGAAAGCATTGAAGAGTCTAAAACTCGCATTATGACTGATGAAGAATTTTCTAAAAGTAAAAAACTATCACAAGGTGGTGCAGGACCTCTCTATCGAGGGACTGTTTGGGAAGACCGCATTCGTGATCGTTATATAGAAGATCACCCAGAACAAGATGTCTATAATGCGAAAGATCAATACGCTCGAATGGACCGGCCTTGGCAGAAAACGAATTTTGATGGTGTTACTGGTAAGAATGGTAAGCTTGATGGAATTATTGAAATAAAAACAAGTGGAGTTCCTGAAATTTGGGATAAAGGTATTCCGTATGATTATAGAGCTCAAACACTTTATTATTTGAATACGACTGGGCTTAAGAAAGCAACTGTTAGAGTTTGCATTAATGATACTGAACATCGAGATTTCCATTTGAAAGCTAATGATGAGGTTGTCCCAGGTTGTGGCATGTCAATGGAGGAGTATATTAATAAACGTGTTGAGCCTTGGTTTAAGAATTTGAAGAAAAAGCGCGGATGATATTCATTTCAATCAATAATTGACGTTAGGATTTTGCTATGAATAATGCTGAAGAGCTCTTACGTGTTATTCGCCATGAAGCATCCCAACCTAAAGATGAAACTGAGCTTCGTGGCCGTAAACTTAGAGAAGAAATGCCTGAATTATCTGAATTGTTTATTGAATCAATTCGGGAAGCAAATGTTGAAATAAAAGATGGTGCAGATCCGAGTTTGTTCTATGAGCTATCTATCCTGAATTTCATTATTAAAGGAACACGTAAGCTTTACACTCAGTCTGAATTGGGATTGTTCATAGCGAGCATGGATGATGAAGAATCTGATCATTCTCATAGATCTAGAATTTGATTCTAAGAATGTCAGCTACAAGAATGCTATCCCGTTCTTGTAGCTGACAAAATTATTGATTTTAATTGTTTTGAAAGAGAAAGTGTTAATTCTGTGGTGCATTACAGTATATGTGAAAAATTAGCGAACTCTTCTTTAGAGAGGATTTCGCAATATGTCTAAATCTGAATTCATTTTATGGTTAGATGTTGAAACATCAGGAGCTTTACCTGGCTGTGATGTATTACTAGAAGTTTCAGGAATCATTACTACAATGTCAGGTGAGAAAATCAGTAATGAATACTCTACATTAATAGAGCAACCTAATCTTTCTGAAATTATCACTCAAACTGATCCTAAGATTGTTCATATGCATGATTCTTCAGGTCTTTGGGAAGATTTATGGAATGAATCGGGAATGTCAGTTAATGATGCTGATGAAAGTATAGTCATGTGGTTAGAAAATTATTTAAATGATGAATCAATTGTGTATTTGGGTGGGAATTCAATTAATTTAGATAGAGATTTTGTTAAGATGTATCTTCCGGAGTTATTTTCACGTTTATCTCATAGAACAATTGATATGACTTCGATCTCGCTCGCCATAAGTCGCAATACGTCAATCGCAATGTACCAGCATAATCATCAACATAGAGCTTTACCTGATGTTAGAGATTCCATTGCTGATTACACTCATTTTTTGAATAAAATAAAATATTTCAATCAGGAGGATTAATAAAAATGATAACAGTTTACTCAGCACCGGGCTGCCGTCACTGCACAACAACAAAAGATTTTCTCAAAAATAATAACCGTGACTTCCATGAAGTCAATGTAGCAGAAAATCCTGAAGTGATTGACTCTTTGAAAGAAAAGAATTTCAAGCAATTCCCAGTTGTTATCACTGACAATGATGAATGGTCAGGGCATAATGAGGAAAAACTCAATAGTTTGGTTTCATGATTTGAATAGCGGGCGAAAATACAGCCCGCTATTTTTAGATCTATTTTAGATAGAATATACTTATGAAGAATTTTGACTTGAAATCAGTTATTGCGAATGTTAAAGAAGCTTATGACATAGAAAACTACATTTCGCAAGATGGTATTGTTCTGAAGAACTTTGGGAGGAACAAATACCGAGGACTTTGTCCATTCCATAATGAGAAGACTCCAAGCTTTACAGTTGATGTTCAATTCCAGAATTACTATTGCTTTGGATGCAAGGCTAACGGAGACATTTTCACTTATGTAAGTCAATCAGAGAATCTCTCTTTCTTTGAAGCTCTTAAAATGCTTGCCGAAAATAAAGGCATAGAATTAGATCTTGATGAGACGAATGATACAGTTGATTACAAATCATTGAAAGAATTATCTCGTGCAACAGCAAAATTCTTCGTTAAACAATTCCGGTCTCTAGACAAGGACCATCCTGCATGGACCGAAATTCTCAATAGAGGTCTTTCGCCGAAAACTCTTACATTCGGTTATTCCCCTGAAAAGCGAACAGCTCTATACAAACACTTGAAAGATCAAGGTTACAGTGATGATCTGATTGAACAATCTGGAGTTTGCCGAAAATCAGATAATGGTTCATTTTATGACTTTTGGTCTGGTCGATTAATGTTCATCATTTCAGATATTCAGGGGAATCCAATTGGTTTCTCGGGTAGAAAACTTTATGATTCAGATAAACGTGGTAAATACGTCAATAGTTCTGATGGACCTTTGTTCAATAAGAGTACTGCTCTTTTCAATTTATCTAGAGCTAAAAAAGAAGCTGGTAGTGAAAACACTATCTTCGTAGTTGAAGGGCAGTTTGATGTTGCTGCTTTTAATCATTCAGGTTTGAATAATGTTGTAGCATCTTCCGGTACTGCATTTACTGAATCCCAAGGGAAGATCTGTCAACGACTTGTTGGCCCTTCGGGTAAGATTGTTTTCTGTTTTGATGGTGATTCAGCTGGTGTTCAAGCTGCTGTAAGAGCTTTTGAAACTTTGCCAGAGTTACATTCTAGTGCATATGCTGTTATTTTTCCTGAAGATAAAGATCCTTGTGATTATATGCTTGATAATGGGAAAGACGAATTGAATTCTTTTGTGAAGAGTAATCAAATTTCATTAATTGATTTCGTCCTTAAATCCCTTGAAAAGGAATCTGATTTAGAATCCGCTATTGGGAGAACACAATATGTTAAAAAGGCGAGTGATCTTTTATCGCATATAAAGAATAAAACTCTTCTTGAGAATGCTATTCGTGAAGTTTCCCTCAATTCTCTAGCTAGTTATGAAACAATTGTTTCTTCAGTTAAGAAATCTCGCGAAAAGCTGCAATCATCACGGACTGTAACAAAAACGGATGAGAAAGATCTTTCGAGACCTGATTTGAAAGATGATAGTGCTGACTATGAAGAATTATTAGAGCTTATAGAGAATGATCGTTTTTATCATATGGCTGCTAAGTATATTTCTTTGGGGGCAAGGTTTTCGAAATTGCGGAAAGCGATTATTGAAAAAGACATAATCATTCCTAAAGAAATGCGTCCTTTAGCGCAAGAATTAGAAACGATGAATAAAGAAATCATCCCAGAAAAGTTCGAAAATCTAGAACTTGCGGAAACTATTTTTGCGCCTGATTTTCTTCCATATTTGAATTCGTTTTCTGATAAAGAGATTGTAGAGCAATTCACATATCTTAGAAAATCATTGTCTCGTGAAAAAGATAAGCGTTGGAAAGATAATCTTACGTCTAAAATCACTCGTATTCTCGATGAAGGAGAGTCGAATGGAATTGAAGCTCTTGAAAAAGCCTTGAAAATTGAAAAACGCGAACTTGAAAAGATGTCTGGACGTGAATAATGTTTAATATTTTTAAAAAGAAAAACAATAACTCATATATGCGAAGCCAATATGTGCCTTCTTCCATAAATACTCAAACAGCTGTTAATACTTTAGAGAACAAACCGCATAATGAATCAACAAATGTTGATCCGAATAATGTAGCGTTACCTGAGATTGGCCATGTTGAAAATACACTCCCAACATCTAATAAATCTGATTTCGAAATAACTGATGAATCATTACAGGACATGTTCGACAGTGCAGCTAATGAAGCTGAAAAGCTCAATGATGAGAATTCAGACTATCCTGAATCTTGGATTACAGGTTTTCGTAGAGTTTCAGGAATGGATGATAAAGATCTGTATCGTATGATTGAAGAATCATTGCATGAATATTCTGAATATAAGTCAACAGTCCATGATAAAAGAGTACTTGAATCTAAGATTATACAATTGCTTGATTATGTGAATTGTAATGAAATTTGGAGTGAGAAATATGAGGATCGTTTAGATTCACAAAGGTCTGAATATTTGCACTTGCAGAAAGTATCTGAAACTACTGCTGATGATATGACTGATGAACTTAACAGGTCATTTCTTATCGCATATGATTTAGAAAAATTCCGAATGGATTATTGTCAAGATCGGCTTGCACGATTGAATGAAGTTTATAAGATCATCAGTGATCTTTCATTCAATAATTTAAATATTCATGAAGAGATTTTGACTCGCTTAGATCGAAAAATTGCAGGACTCAAAACTGTTGACAACATTGCTTTCGACTAGGATAACACTATTTCGATTGCGTTTCAGAACTGATATAATCTTCCATACGCAATTAACGAACGGAGGCCGTTGTGGTGGATAGTTTCACTAAAAATTCTCTATTTAGTGACAAATCTAACGAGAATGAAGAAAATAACGACCAAAAGAAGAATGAAGATTCTAGTGTTGTAGGCCAAGCGTTCGGTAAGTTCTTTTCTATTGCATTAATAGTTCTTCTTGGATTGCTCATGATTCCAGCAATTCTAGTGACTTATATTTTCCATCAGATTTTAGCTAAAGGACGATTGCGTATCTCCGTAATTTTAGGAATTACAGTTCTTGTTGAATTGTTTTCTATAATGATTTGGAGGATTTTCTCTTTAGGTGAAAATTTCAAATATGTCTTCAGCAACATTTTAGATTTCCAAGATAACTGGACTCAACTCATTGCACCCATGCTCATTATTGACATTGGTTTAGGTGCGATTGTTGGTTTTATCATTTGTGCATGGAATGCTAACAAGTTAAAGAAAACCCCTCATCTGCGTGAACTAAATGGTACATGGATGACTGGGTTCGAATACCGCAGAACTCCACTTGAATGGTTTAAGCGTAAAAAGAGTATTCAGAGTCTTAAAGATGGTGAATATTCAAATGATGAACGAGCTCCTTTAGGTATTGAAGAAAAAACTGATAAGCTCATGTTCCGATACTATGACGAAGCGAATCTTCAAACTCTCGTATCAGGTGGTGTTGGTTCAGGTAAAGCTCTCCATAAAGATACCCTAATACCGACTCCAATCGGTCTTAAAACAGTTGATGAACTTCAAGAAAAGGATTTATTATTTGACAGTCTAGGATCAAGAACTGAAATCATTGGAAAACATCAACCAATGACTGAAGATCATTACTTGATGACCCTTAATGAAGACACTCAAATTAAAACTTGCGGAGATCATCAATGGTCAGTATTCGATTTGAAATCTGAAGAGACACATGTCCATACAGTATCAACTCGAGATATTTATGAAAGCTTACTAGAAGATGATTCAATACGTTTTGTTCTCCCTAAAATGCTTCAACCTGTTGATTATTCGATAGCTAATTTAGATAAGCATCCATATGTTCTAGGAAGAGAAATTGGTAGGAATGTTGTAAATGTTATTCCTAATGAGTATATTTTCTCATCAGTTGAACAACGATCAGCACTTATTGCCGGTATAGTTGATTATGAAAGCGAAATCTTTAACGATGGAAGAGCTGAAATTACTTGTGTTAATAGATCTATCCGAAAAGATTTGAAAACTATCATTAACTCTATGGGTTGGATCACTTTTGAAGTTGAAGGGAATAAACTTCAATTCTATCCTGAAGCTCAGATTTTTGGTCTTTCGTCTAAATATAATGATTTTGAAACAATTCTTCATAATGAGAAATATAACCATCAGAAAGTTTCTCAATTCTTTACAAAAGTGGAAAAGATTGATGACCGTCCAGAAGACTACTATTGCTTTGAAGTAGATTCACCTACACATGAGTTCTTGTGTACAGAAAACTATGTTGTTACTCATAATACTATTACGATTCAGTCATTAATTCGTAATGACATTGAAAACGGTATTCCATCAATCATTATTGATTTCAAGCGTGACCCACAATTCGCAGCTAAGATTGCTGAATGGGCATATAACGAGGGTGTGCCTTTCTATCATTTCGTTAATGGTGATCCAAGTGAATATGACATTAAGCAAAATCCGAACGGTCAAAGCCATTATGATGCTTTGAAGGGTGGTTCTGCTACTGCTAAAGCAGATATGGTTTTGGGAATGCGTGAATATGATACTGCATCAGCTGTTTATAAATCAAATATGCAACAATTGTTGCAAGTTCTTTTCAATGCAATCCATGCAGCTGATAGAAGCAAGGCACCAAATATTCAATGGGACTCAGGTGGAATTTTTCAATTAGCGTCAGTTCTTGAGAATGATAATCTCATGGATCTTGCAATTGCTTGTGAAGGTACTTCCGCTCAAAAGAACATTGAAGCGGTTGTTAATGCTTCAAAAGGTAAAACAGGTATCAAACATGCACTTGATGAACTTCAAGGTCAAATGAGAACAATCATTGCTTCTGAATATGGTCAATGGCTTGAAGTTTCGAAAGAAGATCCAGGTATTGACTTGTTCGAATTGACTAGTGAAGATAATAAAGAATCCCCTATTATTCTCTTCTCGATTAACTCTGATGCTGAGCCTGATTTCGCTCAATACATGGGTTCATTGATTTTGTCAGATATTACTTCGCTTTCTGCAAAAAGACGTAATATGAGAATGCAGAATCAAATGACTGTTTATGTTGATGAGTTCCAGGCAGTTCCACCATCATCAGTTACATCACTTTTGGAAAAGTCTCGTGCATCTAAAGTTGCAATGACACTTTCCTTACAGTCTTTCGAGCAAATTATTAAGGCCTCTCAAAATAAAGGTGAAGCTTACCTTAAATCAATTCTTGATACTTGTGGTAATTTTATTATCCATGCGGGAGCAACTCACGAATCAGCTACTCGACTTTCGGAATTAATTGGTCAAGATAAATTCCCTACATATAGAGCATCTAATAAAGAAAAGAACTTCTTGTTCAACTTGAATTGGGTCAATCGTCGTAATCAGATTGTTCAGACTGATACTGAAGAACGTTGGATTGTCCCACCTAGTGATTTCATGAAACTTGAAATTCCACGGAAGGGAAATAATTATAAAAGTACTGCAATGATTGTTAAGAAATCCGCTGAAGACATAGATGCGAACAAGACTGGAGCTACTGCACGTAAGACTTGGATGATTCCTTCAGCTGAAGTTCTTAAAGAATATGATCGTGAAGTTATTACAGTTGATCCTGAGCCACAATCAGAAGAATCTAATGATGAAAAAGAAATAGACCCTGATTTCGTTTTCAATGATCCATTTACTGATGAAGAGGTTGATCTAGATGATTATGCAACTGATGAAGAATTAGATGGCGGATTTGAAGTAACTCCAATTGATAAAGAGGCTTCTGAGAAAGAAACATCTAAACCGAAATCACCATTATTTGAAGATCATGATGAATATTCAACATTAACACTTAATAATGATTTTAAACCTGAGAGTAAAAAATCTAAAATGAATTCAAAACCCTCAGAAAATAAGACTAATAGTGATGAGGATTCTAAGGAAAATGATGAGCTTGCACCGGGAGAATTACCGCCTTTGTAAAGGTTTGATTAATTAATAAAAATACCGATATTTTGAATATGCTTGTAAAACGTAGATAACGAACTGAGGTACTGATGCCAATTCCTAAAAATGTTGGCCCTAATGGTCAAAATTCACAATCTAATGATAAGAATGAATCAGCTTCTCAGAACGAGAGAATCGTTAATAAATATGATCCTAAGGATGATACAACTTTCACATCAATCTCTATTGATGACCAAATTGAATCAGAGTTGTATGATGATGAAACTGACGATACTGGGTCAATAGAGAAAATTGATGAAACTGAAGTTGATGACGATTTGACTAAAATGCCTCTTGATAAACCATCACGTAAAGCTAAAGATGATGACGAACCGTCCTCTAAATCCGAAGATGATTCTGAAGATAGTCATGAGCAAACAAAAGGCGGTTTCTTTTCACGTTTCAGACGAAATAAAACTAAACCATCAACAAGCAAAGATCCTGAACAGAATATTGAAATTGATGAAAAGAAAAAGAAACTATTACCTTTCGGAAGCTCTCGTAAAACTTTACGTGTAGGTGATTTTGATCCACGTAAAGAT
>Ga0079226_10001224_pt1 | contig 19571 bp, 16 predicted proteins | sample Poulit2014_FD_76345 | JGI IMG/M metagenome (GOLD analysis project Ga0079226, IMG submission 76345) | Agricultural soil microbial communities from Georgia to study Nitrogen management - Poultry litter 2014 | ecosystem: Environmental > Terrestrial > Soil > Agricultural land | place: USA: Georgia... | reverse complement strand
TTTATCTTATGGTATGATTAGTCATCGGGAGTTGACATTCTCAGTTTCTGTCCTTGTTGGTGGCCAATTTATTTTAAGCTAATATGGATTTATTTCTGTTTGTCATCCTGTGGCATGTCATTTTATGATGTATCGTATATTTTTCTGTGATCTATGTGGCTGCAATTATTTTTTATTTCATCACGATTCGCAAAGCGAAACTAATTGATTTACTAACAGCAAATAAAAAGCAGGAAAAAAATCAGTTAAAAAATCCATTGGTTTGTTTGATTATATTTTTGGCAGCAGTAGGGATGCTTGGTTATGCATATTATAATGTAACAGTAGGGGCAGAAGACTTACAAACGCAAGGGGACGTACTAATCCAAATTTTACTTGGAATTGTTGGAACCGTTCTTATCTTTTGGTCAATGGCTGGAATGTTGGTACAGGTAGTAAAAAAGATTCCCCATTTTTATAGAAGAAAACTGAATTCATTCGTATTGGGGGAAATATCGAATAGAATAAATACGACTGTAATTTCAGGCAGTATCATTTGTCTCTTGTTATTTTTAACGATTTGTGTGTTATCTGCTGCGTTTACATTAAAGGGATATAAAGATGGAATTATGGAATCGCTGGCACCAGCGTCGATTAGTTTGTATAAAGACATGAGGGATGGTTATTCGGTTTTCGATGTATTGGAAGAACAAAAAATTGATGAGAATAGTTTCAAAGAAGTTGTGGATGTCAGTACATTTGAAAAAGAGACGGTGACAAATGCTTCTATTCTGGACAAAATTGTAGATTTTGGGGATACCTTTAATAAGGCTCGGATTCCTTTAATGCGAGTTAGTGATTATAATAAGGTGGCTCAAATTTATCATTTCTCAGAATATTCGTTAGAGGAAGATGAATTTATTTTGTTAGCGGATTATGAAAATATGGTTATACAGTGGAACGAAGGACTAAAAAAGAGTCCTCAAATTCAAATTGATGGACAATTGTATCACCCAAAGTATTTTAGTTGTCAAACTGGGTTTTTAACAATGAGTTATAGTCCAATGAATATGGGAGTAATGATTGTACCAGATTCCGTCATTGTCCAAGAAAAAGAGTGGTATTGTAATTATTATATTGCAAACTATTCTGATCAAAAGGAAAATGATCGTGAGTGGAAGGATTTTATAGATAGTGATGCGTTTGATCAGCAACTGAATCCAAACGATGCAAAATGGGATCCAGTTTATAAAGGAACACGTTCTAATATTTATGACGATAATATTGGAACAAGTGCGATGTATATTTTTCTTGGGCTATATCTTGGAATTGTATTTATGATGGCAGGTGCTGCAATTTTAGCATTAAAGGAAATGTCGGATGCGGCAGATAGTAAAGAAAAGTATGCATTATTAAGAAAACTGGGTGTAAAAGAAAAAGAGATTCATCATGCATTACTCCAACAACATAGTATCTTTTTTGGATTTCCATTGATTCTCTCCATCGTTCATTCCATCTTTGGGATTCAAGTATGTAATCAAATGCTTGGGATTTATGAATCAAAGCAAATGCTTCCATCGCTTATTACTACATCAATAGTGATTATACTTATTTATGGTGGCTATTTCTGGATTGCACATTTGGGATGTAACAAAATGATAGAGGAAAATAAGTAAGGGTCTAGGAAACAAAGGAAAAATTTAATCTTTTGCGTATCATAATAATAAAAATAGAGCGATTGCAATAAGGTAAGGAAACGATTGCAATCGCTTTTATATTTTAAATTATGAGATGACGTAAAGTGAAATGTAAAGAAAAATAAAATCAGACAATAAATTAAAAAAGTGTACACAATATTAAGGGTTTTGTCACAAAACGAAATATTTCGTGGAGTGGCATTTTTTATGCCATAAAACTGAAAATTATATAAAATTTTGTTCTTTTATATGGGAAAATAGGACATAATAAAAGTATTATTAAAATTTGGAGGTAATAAAAATAATGGAAAGATACGGTTATGTAAGGGTTTCTTCTCAAGGACAAAATGAAGATAGACAATTTATTGCAATGTATGAAGAAGGGATTGAAAGGAAAAATATTTTCTTAGATAAACAATCTGGTAGAGATTTTAATCGACCAGAATATAAGAAGTTATTAAAGAAGTTAAAACCAGGTGATAATATTTTTGTTCATTCAATTGATCGGTTGGGACGTAACTATGAGGAGATTTTAGAACAGTGGAGAATTATTACAAAAGAAAAAAAGAGCAATATTATAGTGTTGGATATGCCTTTGTTAGATACTAGAAATCAGCCAAATGATTTAACTAAGGCATTTATCTCAGATTTAGTTTTGCAAATATTAAGTTATGTAGCACAAATAGAGAGGGAAAATATAAAAAAGCGGCAAGCAGAAGGGATAGCTGCTGCACAAGCAAGGGGAATTCATTTTGGAAGGGAAATAAAGAAGATGCCAGATAATTTTGAACAGATCGTTTTAGATTGGAGAAACAAAAAATACAGTGGGGAAAAGGCAGCTCAAATGCTGGGAATTAGTCGAACGCTGCTTTATCAAAAGGCAAAAGAGAAACAATTAATATAAAAATAATTTAAAATTGTTAAAAAAAGTACACATTTCTTTACATATATTAAATGTAAATTTTTAAATATGATTTTAATAAATTTGATTGCAGTCCTCTTATACTTTTATGTCATTTAGTATAACAGATTTCTTAACGCTTGTCCATACATTAATGTGTACATTGGTTTACAAAGAAAGGAGATCAATTTTATGAAGAGAAAAGTCTTATGTTCCATTGTTTTCATAGTGGGGAGTGTAATATTGGGTAAAATCTTACTGAATAGGAGTAAAAATATAGAGAATTAACTAAATTAAAACTTTTAAGAATAGGATAATATCCTGAAAATTTAAAAGTATTAATAAATATTTTGGAAGAAAGGGAGGATTGGCTATGGGCATTGCTTCATTAGTATTAGGAATTGTGGCTGTTGTTTTCGGCTTTTTTGGATCTGGGTTTCAGATTATAGGCATAATTACGGGCATAGTTGGAATTATATTAGGTACGCTGGCACGTAAAGATCCAGAAAAAAAAGGTATAGCTACAGCTGGAATGGTTTTGTCCATTATTGGATTTATTCTATGTATTTTAATGTATGTAGCATGTGTTGCTTGTGTAACTAGTTTGTCTACTTTATAAAAAATAAAAAAGAATTTTGTTATTTCAATTTTAAACTCATTAATTGAGATGTTCTTTTCATCAGTATTAGTGGAGCTTGTGAAAGTGACAAAATTCTTTTTTTATTTCAATATATTGAAAATAGAGGTTGGTATTATATGTATCCATATATTTTACTTTTTGGAAGAAAGATTCCATCATATGGAGTTTGTATTGTAGCAGGAGTTTTAACAGCATCTGGTATGGCATTTTTTCGATGTAAGAAAGAAAAATTAGATAGCAATAATTTGATCATAATTATTACTGCATCTATAGGTGGAGCTATTTTAGGGGCAAAGCTTCTTTATATTTTGGTATCCTATCATCCAATGCAAATTATTCATTATATAAGAGTAGGAAACTATAATTTCTTAATAGAGGGAGGATTCGTGTTCTATGGAGGTCTGATATTTGGAATCTTAGGGGCAATAATAGGTGCAAAGATTGCAAAGACAAAATTAGAATTATTTGAAAAAAGTATTGTACCATGTATTCCATTTGGACATGCAATAGGTAGAATTGGCTGTTTCCTTGCTGGGTGCTGTTATGGAATACAATATACAGGAATTGGAAATGTGAGATATCTAAATTCAATTACTGGGATAGATCCAAATATTACATTGTTTCCAGTACAAATTGTAGAAAGTATTGTAAGCATTTGTGTGGGGATCTTTTTATTACAATACACAAAAAAGACCGTTTGTAGGTATAACACTGTCATGTTATATTTGACATTATATGCAATTGAGAGGTTTTTGCTTGAATTTTTACGTGGAGATTTGGAGAGGGGAGTATACATAGGGATTTCTACATCGCAATGGATTAGTTTAATTATAATTGTTGGATGTATTATAGGAAAACTGTATTTTAGAAGAATTAGAATACTGGAGAATAAATGAAAATAAGCAGAGAAGGAAAATAAATTATGAAGAATGGATTAATTCGGTGGATAGCATCAATAACATTATTGGTAATGTTACTTCCAATGGTATTATATATTTTAATGAAGTTGTCAGGAGAATATAATGTTGTGGCATGGCTTCATGACTTTTTAGAAACAGTTCCATTTGAAGATTTGATCTCGGACGTAGGAGGTTTTATTAGTAGTATAGCTATAAGTTTAGTGTTGGAAGAGATGGATATAGATTTATTACAAATGGCTAAAGATATAGGAAGTAATTGGATCGTATATAATCAAATAAATGAATGGATGATGGCAATCATAGCAGCTATTATTTATACAGCAATAGAAAAAATAGTCGGATTTCTTACAAATTCTACGAATAAAGGATTGCTTAATAAATTTGCAAATATTAATTTTCAAATATTATTGACATTTATTGCTTTAGGTTTTAATAATTTTGTTTTTGAATTTTTTGAAAGTCAATTACAGATACTTTCAGATTATGCAAGGATTATAGTGATAGTTATTGTTTTCATTCTAGTTGTAGGGGGAGGAATTTGGTGTACAATATTATTGGGTAGAGCAATTTTGCAGTTTATCGTGTTAGCCATAGTGAATGGAGGAAAAATTGCCTGGACGTGTATTTTATGCAAAGCAATGCTAAATATAGGAGCATTGGAAAGAGATGAAATGTTTATTATATGCGTTTTACTTATATTTTCTATTTGGCTTACAGGTAGTGGATTGATTATTATGATTGAAAAAGTGATTGATAATGCAGCAGATTAACAAGAACTATAATGAGGTTTGTTCTTAAATAAAGAAAGCGTGTAAGTGAATGGAAGATATTTTGAACCTTACATGCTTTCTTTCGTTTTTATATAATTTTTTAATAAAAATCTTGCTCGTGATCGACGAGTTGTTTCTCCTTATAATGACGTGCAATATCTTTATGTTCTCGAAAGTTTTTAGGACTAAAATTGAATTTCTTTTTAAAGGCTTTAGAAAAGGCGAGTGCATCATCATATCCCACTGCGTCAGCGATTTCATTTATGGAAGAATTGGTAGAAACTAGTAAATTAGCTGCTTTATGCAAACGAAAATCAACTAGAAAACGTTGTACAGAAATTCCTAATTCTTTTTGAAAGGTACGATTTAAATATGCACGGCTAATTCCAATATAATCTGCAATGTCAGAAACGTTGATTCCAAGTGAGTGGTGCAAGTTAATATAATCAATTGCCTGAGTTACATAAGTGTTGCTATTATGTTCATATTTATTTTTTGCTGAGTTATTTAAGTCTTGGTAAGATTCGATCAGATCAGAAAATAGTGCTAATAAAAAAGCTTTTCTTTTCAACTCATGACTGAATGTTAAGTGAGAAGCATCTAAAATTCGAGAAACCAGTGACTGAACAGTTTCTATATTAGTTATGGGTAATACTGGACTTTTTTTGGAAAAGCCACAGCTATTTAAAATCTTTTTTGACATAATCCCGTTAAAACCTATCCAGAGATAAGACCAAGGCTCCTCTTTGTCTGCTTGATAAAAAACTTCTTCGTCAGGACGAATTAAGAACATTTGATTTGCTTTTAGATGGTAAGTGACTCCGTGTGTCGAAAAAATTCCTTTACCAGATATAACAAAGTGAATAATATATTCCTCACGACAGGAAGGACCAAAAGGCTGACTGGAAGTACAGACTTCTTTTCCAACATGAATTAAGTAAAGATCCATAGAAGTTTCGCTAAGATGTTCTAAACAGTGAAAACTAGCTGAACTTGTATATTTAACATGTCTCATTTTATCATCTCCAGTATCAATAAATTAGTTAATTATAACAAATGATTTTTTAAGATTATGATAATTATACTATACTCGATGTGATTTTTCTATATATGCTTTAAAAAAATCTACATTAATATTGCTATAAACTGTTTTATTCTTATGTTTTCATAGATTCTTTGTATTTTGGTTTTGATTTTACATAAAATGGTGCCATTTTTCCATATTGATATTTCCATAAATATATTATATTTTTCTAAGTCAATATTTCCATAAATGAAATTTATTAGTATATGTACAAAATATACAAAAAATAATATAATTATCCCATAGACAAAGATAAAAATAGTATAATTGTAGCATTAAATGTTTCAGGTGTCATTAGAAAAATTTGGACTGAAGTAACATGGAGGTAGCAAAGATGGCGATTGTATATAATGAAAAGACAGGAATATTTACATTAAACACAAAGAATACAACTTATCAAATGGCTGTAGACAAATATGGAACGTTACTGCACCAATATTATGGAATACGAATTTTGGGAGAAGATTTAAATTCATTATTTGTAAAAAATGATAGAGGATTTTCTCCAAATCCCCATGAAGCAGGCATAGATAGAACGTATTCCCTAGACACACTTCTCCAGGAATTTTCTGGATATGGAGATGGAGATTATCGATTGCCATCAATTTGCCTGGTGAATGGAGACGGAAGTTATGCCTTTTGTGGACGAGTATCTGGACATCGAATTTATCATGGAAAGTATACGGTAGAGAAGATGCCATACTTACAGGAACAAGATGGAGATACTGTGGATACAGTAGAAATTTATTTGACGGATAAGGTTACAGGTGTAGATGTAACGCTTTTGTATGGCGTTTTCGAAGAAAAAGATGTGATTACAAGAGCCGTGAGAATTACTAATCATGGAACAAAGAAGATTGTATTGGAAAAAGCTATGTCGGTAATGCTAGATTTTATCGATAGCGATTATGATTTTATTCACTTTGGTGGTCGCCATGCAATGGAGCATGAATATCATCGTCAGCCAGTTTCCTATGGAATTCAGTCAATTGGAAGTACAAGAGGTTATAGTAGTCATCAGCATAACCCATGTGCAATTCTTTGTGAAAGAGGTGCAACAGAAGAGAGTGGAGACTGCTATGGATTTATATTAGAATATAGCGGAAACTTTCTTTGTGAAGTAGAAAAGACACAATTTAGACAAATGCGTCTGAATATGGGAATTCATAGCCAACAGTTTAGATGGAATTTAGAGGTAGGCGATGTATTCCATACTCCAGAAGTAATTATGACCTATACCGATAAAGGTTTGACTTCTTTAACACATAAATTCCATGATGTATTGCGGAGTAATTTGTATCGTGGCAAATTTATGAATCAGCTTCGCCCAGTTTTACTGAATAGCTGGGAAGCCGTTTATTTTGATTTTAATGAGGAAAAGCTTTTGGAGATTGCAAAGGCTTCGTTGAATATGGGAACAGAATTGTTTGTTGTAGATGATGGATGGTTTACCAATCGAAACAGCGATCGAAGTGGATTAGGAGATTGGGAGGTTGATTTAGAGAAACTTCCGCATGGTCTTGGATGGTTGTCGGAACAAGTTCATCAAATGGGATTAAAATTTGGAATTTGGATTGAACCAGAGATGGTTTCTCAAAAGAGTCAGTTATATAAAGATCATCCAAATTGGGCTTATATGATTCCTGGAAGAAGTCCTGTACAAGGAAGAGAACAGCTTGTATTAGATCTTTCAAGAGAAGATGTTCGAGATTACCTTGTCGAAAAAATGAACCATATTATTGAGACCAGCAAAGCTGACTATGTAAAATGGGATGCGAATCGTCATTTATGTGATGTATTTTCAGATCGTATTTATGAAAACAGACAAGGGGAAATATTACATCGATATATATTAGGATTGTATGATATTATGGATCGAATTATCCTTACACATCCAAACGTACTGTTTGAAGGATGCAGTGGAGGAGGCGGACGTTTTGATGCAGGAATGTTATATTATCAGCCTCAGATTTGGGGAAGTGATGATACTGATGCAATTGCAAGATTAAAAATACAATATGGATTATCATTTGTATATCCTTCTCAATGTATTGGTTCCCATGTGTCTGTATGCCCAAATCATCAGACGGGACGGACGGTACCGTTAAGAACGAGAGCAATTACTGCAATGCATGGAACGTTTGGATTTGAATTAGACCCAGCTCTTTTATCCGAAGAAGAGAAAACAATGTGCCAGGAATACGCAAAAATTTATAAAGCAAATGCGGCAATTATGTTGGAGGGAGATTATTATCGTCTTTCCAATCCGTATGAGCAGAATGCCTATACTGCATGGATGCATGTAAGCAAAGACAAAACAAAAGCGGTTGTGAGTATGGTTCGAACAGAAAGTCAAGGAAATGCGTTAATCTATTATGTAAAATTAAAAGGATTAAAAAATGATGCAATGTATGAGCTGCAAGATGGCAGAAGATTTTCTGGGGCTGCTTTGAGAAAGTATGGATTACCAATTACATGGGATATAAAAGAATATGAAGCAATGCAATACTATCTGCATCAGGTAAAATAATGGAAAGAAGGGATTCTTCTTAAGGAATATTACCGTTCACGAAGAGAAAAAGATATTTCACCTCTATAATGAAAAAATAAGCTATATTATGTTCGTATTGCCGAGTGGTCAATCTGGAACACATCGACAGGAGTATCCTTGTTATGGCATGACTGATTATCGTCAGCTAGCAGTTGAGGTATTGCAGCAAAACGGAAGCCACATTAGTGATTTTCAATATCAGGGATATGAGATTATAGATGGCAAACCAGTATTGGAAGGTTTGCCAGCAACTTATACGCAAGAGAAGGAAGAAGCAAAGACGATAAAAATTATCTGAAAGGATGATTTGACAAAGTTAAAGTTAGAACTATTCTACACAATCTTTTGCGAAGATTGTGTCAGGGTATTCAATCAGTAGAAAGTTTGAGAGGGCAGTCTTCGCATCATCATAATCCATTTGTAATCTTGAAATGTCCAACAGCAGATGAGCGTTAGGGAGAAGGCATTGAATTTAGCCTGATTTATAGCGGAAACTATTTAATTCAAGCAGAAGTAGATACATATGATACCGTTCGAATGATGCTTGGTTTGCATAAAGAAGCTGCTTATTTTCAAAATACATATTACGGAACCACTTTTGAATAAGAAATAAACGAAAGGATAGGCTGTAGGAACATAGGTACAGTCTATCTTTTTTATTATCGTGATAGGAAAAACAAAGAGAACGGCTCACTATCATAAGAGTGTTTTGTTTTAAAAATTTATAAAATTTTAATAATTTTCCCCTTTACAAATTAGAAAAATGTGTTATCATACTGTTATAGAACTTATAGAACAAATAGCATGAATATTATGCTGGACTCATATCCTTATATGGAAATCAGGGGAGGTTGTACTATATGAATATTAATAAATTTACACAGAAATCAATGCAAGCAGTTCAGGATTGTGAAAAGCTTGCCTATGAATATGGAAACCAAGAGATTGATCAAGAACATTTACTCTATGCATTATTAACGCAGGAAGATAGTTTAATTGCTAAACTAATTACCAAAATGGAAATTCAGCTAGAATATTTTACCGAGAGAGCACAACAGGCACTTGAGAAAAAGACAAAGGTGTCTGGCGGTAATTTATATATTAGTAATGCATTAAATAAAGTATTAATTAGCGCAGAAGATGAAGCAAAAGCGATGGGCGATCAATATGTTTCGGTAGAGCATCTGTTTCTATCCATGATTCGAGAGCCAAATCAGGCAATTAAAGCAATATTAAAAGAATTTGGTATCACAAGAGAGCGGTTTTTAAAAGTGCTTTCTACCGTTCGTGGAAATCAGCAAGTTGTAACCGATAATCCAGAAGCCACTTATGATACATTGAATAAGTATGGTCAGGATTTAGTAGAAAAAGCACGGGAACAGAAATTAGATCCAGTGATTGGTCGTGATGCGGAAATTCGTAATATTATTCGTATTCTATCCAGAAAAACAAAAAATAACCCAGTACTAATTGGAGAACCTGGTGTTGGTAAGACGGCTGCGATTGAAGGATTGGCACAGCGTATTGTAAGAGGTGATGTACCAGAAGGATTAAAAGATAAGAAGATTTTTGCGCTGGATATGGGAGCTTTAGTAGCAGGAGCCAAATATCGTGGTGAGTTTGAAGAGCGTTTGAAAGCGGTTCTGGAAGAAGTTCGAAAAAGTGAAGGACAGATTATTCTGTTTATTGATGAATTACATTTGATTGTAGGAGCTGGTAAGACAGATGGAGCAATGGATGCTGGTAATATGTTAAAACCAATGCTGGCAAGAGGAGAATTGCACTGCATCGGAGCAACTACACTGGATGAATATCGTAAGTATATTGAAAAAGATGCTGCATTGGAACGTCGTTTCCAGCCTGTTATGGTAGATGAACCAACTGTGGAGGATACGATTTCTATTTTAAGAGGATTGAAAGAGCGTTATGAAGTATTCCATGGAGTGAAAATTACGGACTCTGCACTAGTATCGGCAGCAACACTCTCGAATCGTTATATTTCCGATCGTTTTCTTCCAGATAAAGCGATTGACTTGGTAGATGAAGCATGTGCATTGATAAAAACAGAGATGGATTCCATGCCAACAGAGTTGGATGAGCTGCGTCGCCGTGTCATGCAGTTAGAAATTGAAGAGGCGGCATTAAAGAAAGAGACCGATCATTTAAGTCAGGAACGTCTGGAAGCATTGCAGACAGAGCTGGCTGAGATGAGGGAAGAATTCGCAAATAAGAAGGCTCAGTGGGATAATGAAAAACATTCGGTTGAGAATTTAAGCCATCTAAGAGAAGAAATTGAGACAATTAATAAGGAAATTGCACAGGCACAGCAGCATTATGATTTAAATAAAGCCGCAGAACTGCAATATGGTAAGTTGCCAGAACTTCAAAAACAGCTGGCAATTGAAGAAGAGAAGGTGAAAAAACAAGATCTTTCTCTTGTTCATGAAGCAGTTACAGAAGAAGAAATCTGTCGTATTATTTCTAGATGGACAGGAATTCCAGTAGCTAAGTTAACAGAATCGGAGCGAAATAAAACATTGCATTTGGATCAAGAACTGCATAAGAGAGTCATTGGACAGGAGGAAGGCGTTACAAAAGTAACCGAAGCCATTATTCGTTCCAAAGCAGGAATTAAAGATCCAACGAAGCCAATTGGTTCTTTCCTATTCTTAGGACCAACGGGTGTTGGTAAAACCGAGTTGGCAAAGGCATTGGCAGAATGTCTTTTTGATGATGAGTCGAATATGGTGCGTATTGATATGAGCGAGTATATGGAAAAGTATTCCGTTTCCCGTCTGATCGGAGCACCTCCAGGATATGTTGGATATGACGAAGGAGGTCAGTTAACCGAAGCGGTTCGTAGAAAACCATATTCAGTGGTTTTATTTGATGAAGTAGAGAAAGCACATCCAGACGTGTTTAATGTATTGCTACAGGTATTGGATGATGGACGAATTACTGATTCCCAGGGACGTACGGTAGACTTTAAAAATACCATTTTGATTATGACATCGAATATTGGTTCCTCGTATCTGTTAGATGGAATTGATGAAAATGGTGAAATCAAACCAGAGGCAGAACAAATGGTAATGAATGATCTGCGTGCACATTTCCGTCCAGAATTTTTAAATCGTTTGGATGAGACAATTTTGTTTAAGCCATTGACCAAACAGAATATTGGCGGAATTATTAAACTAATGATTGCAGATGTAAATAAACGTTTGGAAGATCGAGAAATTAGTATTGCGTTAACACCACAGGCAGAACAGTATATTATTGAGCATGGATATGATCCAGTTTATGGAGCAAGACCATTAAAACGTTATTTGCAAAAACATGTGGAGACCGCAGCAGCACGTTTGATTTTAAATGGAAATATCAATCCAGGTGATGTCATTAAAATTGACGTGATTGATGGTTCGCTAGATGCATATGTATAATAAAGTCCGTTTAGAAGAGACTGCCATTCTTGTATTAATATAGAAGAGAGGCAATTGGGAAAGTATTTCTATTTTTCCAATTGCCTTTTTTGCTATTACTATATATACTAGTGTTAGAGGGGAGGTTGCTGACGTAAAGATGGACCAAAAGAAAACAAAGGAAATAGAAAAAGAAGTAAGAACGAATTTAGAAAAGGGAAGAGATTATGTAATCCATTTTCTAAATTGGATGATCCGAGCGGTGACAGTGGGAATCATATGCGGATTGGTAGGAGCAGTGTTCCATCGTTCTTTGGAATATGTGGCGGAACTTCGAATGGAACATGGATGGCTGTTATATTTTCTTCCGATATCTGGTATATTGATTGTATTTTGTTACCGTATTTGTGGGGTTGGATATGATCGAGGAACGAATATGGTATTGGATTCGATTCATTCTTCCGAAACGATGTTTTTTAGGACGACACCACTTATTTTTATTGGAACTCTTCTGACACATGTATGCGGGGGATCATCTGGACGAGAAGGAGCTGCGTTACAAATTGGAGGAAGTCTGGGATCGACAATTGGACGTGCGTTTTCTTTGGATGAAAAGGAAAGAAACATTTTAGTTATGTGCGGTATGAGCGCAGTATTTACTGCAATGTTTGGAACTCCTATTACTGCCACGATATTTAGTATGGAAGTAATTTCTGTTGGAATTATTTATTATAGTGCATTTGTTCCATGTATTATATCTTCTGTTATTGCACTGGGAATTACATCGATATTTCAAATACAGCCAACACAGTTTGCACTGAGTTATATTCCAGAACTATCTCCGATTGTATGTATTCAAGTTATATTGCTTTCCATTGTAGTTGCGGTGGTGAGTATTTTATTTTGTTCTGCAATGCATCATGTTTCTCATCTCTACAGAAAATTAATTCGAAATCAATACAAACGAATTATTGTAGGCGGATGTCTTGTGATTTTGATGACGCTGTTAGTAGGGAATCGGGATTATAATGGACCAGGAATGGAAATGGTAGAACGTGCGCTTACGTCCGATGTACCAAGATTTGCCTTTTTATTAAAAATTATTTTTACGGCCATTACGTTGGGGGCTGGTTTTAAAGGCGGCGAAATTGTTCCATCTCTGTTCATTGGAGCAACACTTGGCAATGTGGCAGCGCCGTTGCTTGGGATGGACCCGATATTTGGAGCAGCAATTGGAATGATTGCATTTTTCTGTGGAGTTGTAAACTGTCCAATTGCATCGATTATGTTAAGTTTAGAATTATTTGGCGGGGCAGATGTGCTATTATTTTGTATTGCATGTGGAGTTAGTTATGTATTTTCTGGCTATTATGGACTGTATAGCAGTCAGAAAATTATGTATTCAAAATTAGAAGCAAAATATATTAACCGAAAATCTCAATAAATGCTGGAAACGAATAAAGGATTCGTTATCATAAAAAGGATTTTGCAGAAAGGAGGACACAAGGAAGAAAACCTTCCTTGTCCAAAAGATGAAAATAAAAAATTTAGTAGAACGACTGGATTATACATTACTTCAAGGCAGTCTGGAGGAAGAAATTACAGGTTTTTCTCATGATAATCGTCATGTAGAGGAGGGAAATTTATTTATCTGCATTAAAGGGGCTCGATTTGATACGCATAACTGTGTTGCAGATGTTGCAGCAAAAGGCGCAAAACTAATTGTAGTAGAACGCCCTGTGGAAATGACTGCTGGTGTAACGATAATTTTAGTGGAAGATACAAGAAAAGCAAGTCCGCTTCTGGCAGCAGCTTATTACGGACATCCGGCAGAAAAACTTACGACAATTGGAATTACAGGTTCCAAAGGAAAGACAACTTGTACTCATATGCTTGCAGATATTTTAAGGGCTGCCGGATACAAAACAGGAACGCTTGGCACAAATGGAGCAATCATTGAGGATAAGATCTATGAACTAAGTAATACAACTCCAGATGCACAAGAAGTGCAGATGTATTTGGATATGATGGTGAAGGCAGGATGTACCCATGCAGTGATTGAAGTTTCTTCACAGGGAATGAAACAACATCGAGTAGACGGTTTTACATTTGATTATGGTGTATTCACGAATATTTCAGAGGGAGATCATATTGGTCCGAATGAGCATAAAGATTTTGCAGAGTATTTGTATTGTAAAGCGATGTTAATTCAGCATAGTAAGTTAGGATTTGTAAATAAAGATGATGTGCATACACCAGCATTGATGAAACATATTAGCGTGCCAGTGGAATTTTTCGGATATGCACAAGATGCAGATTATATTGCATATAATTATCAAAAACATTTTAATGAAGAAAAGAAACAGCCTGGAATTACGTTTTCAGTAAAGGGAAAGTTCTGCGGCGATATTTCTGTCAATATGCCAGGAGATTTTAATGTGGGAAATGCGTTGGCTGCGATCTGTGTTGCAGATCATTTAAATGTACCAGCTGCTGCTATGAATCGGGCATTGACCCATTTAAATATTAAAGGAAGAATTGATATGGTATTCCAAAATGACAAATTTTCTGTATGTGTGGACTTTGCTCATAACGGATATAGTACAAGAAATTTGTTAGAAGCGCTTCGAGAATATCGTCCAAAGCGGATTGTCTGTGTATTTGGAGCAGATGGAAATCGTTCTAAGAGCCGTCGCTATGAAATGGGAGAGGCAAGTGGACGTTTGGCAGATTTAAGTATTGTAACTGCGGGACATAATCGTTGGGAAACATTTGAGGATATTGCAAAGGATATCCAAGTTGGTTTAGCTAAGACAACAGGTTCCTACATTATTATTCCGAATCGAGAAGATGCCATTCGTTATGCAATTGAACATGCAGAACAGGGGGATATGATTACTATTATTGGTTTAGGACATGAAACCTATCAAGAGGAAAATGGAAAAAAGTATCCGCATAGTGACACAGAATTTGTAAAACGAGTGATTCACGAGTTAAAGTTAGATTGATGAATTCCATAGATAGGAGGCTGTATGGATCGTTATAGTTATCTAAATGAATTAAACCTGCTGCTTTTGGAACTGCCGAAAAAAGAGAGAGAAGCTGCATTGGCTTATTTTGAGGACTATTTTAAAAATCATAGAAACATCGAAGATGAGGAAATTATTCAAACGATTGGAACTCCATTGGAAAATGCGAATCGAATCAAACAAAACTTTACTTCCAATGGAGGTAAACTACATCAAGAATCGGTAGTAGAACAAAATTCGGATTCCAATATGGAGCGTAGCTCCTATAGTTGGCTTTGGCTTGTTTTATCAATACTGACGATTCCAATTTGGCTTCCAATTGGAATCGTATTGCTTGTAATGAGTATTGTAATATTGATTCTTCTTTCTGTAATGATGCTGGTAGTTGGAATTACAACGATTGCTCTTTTGGCTGGGGGAATTGTATTTGTGGTATCAGGCATTATCAAATGTTTTACAATTCCTGCCGTTGGAATGGCAGTGACGGGGATTGGACTTGTTATAGTGGGAATTTCCATTTTACTTATAAATTTATGCGGAATAATATTTGGAAAAGGATTGCCAGCATTGATAAAGGGAATTTCTTCTTTATTTAAAAGAAAAAGGAGGAAAAGATGAAACGATTACAGAAATTCAGTCTATGGACTGCAATGATTTCTATTCTGTTTGGAATAGGGCTGATAGGAGTTGGATTTATGTCCGGTGCCTTTCAGCATTCCCTGTCAGATTGGAATATTACAATTGGAAATTATCAAGTATCAGGAACAAAAAGTATTATGGAAACTTATCAAGGGGTGGAGAAGCTGGATTTTAAGTTAGGATATTGCGATATTGTGATCCAGCCTGGAACAGAATTTACAATTTCCTCAGAGCGTGTAGGCGCTAACTTTGAATCTTATGTAAAAGATGGAACATGGCATGTGAAAACGGGCGATACATTTGGCTCGAGTATACGGTCAAGCTTGGAATGGATAGAAAGAAAAAGTAGTACGGTTGTAATTACAATTCCAGACATTGCTTTAAAAGAGATGAAATTGGAATTAGGAGCAGGTAAATTGAAAGTAGATTCCATAAAAGCGGAAAAGCTGGAATTCGAAGTTGGAACTGGAAAAGCTGAGTTTACCAATAGTTTTGTAGAAAAAGCGAAATTAGAATGTGGAATGGGAGAACTAAATTATCAGGGAATATTAGGTGATGATTCTTCTATTGAATGTGGTATGGGAACTTCTAAAGTAGTCTTGACGGGAAACGAAGAAGATTATGAATATAACTTAAAATGCGGTATGGGAAAAATTATATTAAATGGAACGGAGCATACCAGTGTAGATAGGAAAATTGATAGTACAACAAAGGATGCTCCAAAAATAAAAATTGAGTGTGGCATGGGACGTGTGGAATTATTGTTCCAGCAATCGTAAAAAATAAGAAAAGAATACAACAAAAACAGATGCTTTCATTATGCGTTGATGAATGACTGTGTGCTGTATTCTTTTTTTAATTCTAAAAGTTCATCAATTCGTTTTTTTCCAAGATTTCTAACATGATATAATTCTTTTTCCGTCATAGAAAGAAATTGATCAATACGGTAAATACCATGCCAGAGCAGGCTGGAAACGGAAACAGCTGGGAAGGAGGGAACTTCAAATAAAAAAGGTGAGCCAGAAGAATGTGTCGCAATGCCAGCAGATTTTAATTCTTTATAGATTTTAGCTGCACGAAAAATATTTCCTTCACACCATTGAACTAATTCCTCTGTAGAATGTAATGGAACATCTTCTAGAGTAGAGATATTTACTTTCTGAAAAAGTATGATAGTCTTGTGAGATAATAACTTAATAAAAGAAGAGTGGGAAAAGGCAGGTTTTGAGGGAATATGAATCGAATATTTCTCACATGCAGATAATAATGTTTGAAGACCAATTTCTCCAATTCCTCTTATTTGGATAAGTTCTTGAATAGAAAGCATTTGAAGTTGCTGTAGTGTGGTGATTTGTGCACGATTGAGTGCATTTACTGTACGTATAGGCAAAGCCAATTCTTTGATAGATAGATCATTTTTTAAGTTATAGTTGCACAAATAAAAAACTCCTTTCTGTATTAGTACCCTCAGTTGAGAATATTGACTGAGGGTATTGTTATCGTGATATGTAAAAGGAAGTTTGAATAGAAACTCCTTTTATTTGGACGATTTTGGGGAATAATAAAATTGTAAAATAATGATATGTCACAATGGAAACATAGTTATTCCCCTTATTAAAAACTAACAATATTATAGCTCAAATCCTATAATAATGGTATACCAAATATGTCAGAAATGAGGAATAAATATGGCTGAAAAAGAGAATCATTCAACAAATATAGAAACAGTTCATATAAATGAAGACTATGTTATAAAGAGAATCGAAGAATTGTGTGAGCAAAAACATTGGTCAAAATATCGTCTTGCAAAGAAAAGTGGGATTCCTCATTCAACGATTTTTAATATGTTGAAGCGGACAAATACGCCAACAATTGGCACGCTAGTCAAAATCTGTAATGGATTAGGAATTACATTATCGCAGTTTTTTGCAGATGATGAGTATGTGACATTAACAAAACAACAAAAATTATTGCTTCGTTTATGGGGAACATTGGAAAATGAAGAAAAGATTCGATGTGAAGCTTATATAAAAGGAGTTGCTGGAGATAGGGGGAAGGGAATTGAACTGTCAGAGTCAGAAGAGGATGAATAGAAAATCATTTGCTTTCAATATTAGATATAAGGATGGAATCAATTAGAGCTGAGTTTTAAATGAAACTCGGTTCTTTTTATTTCTTGTCTTTTTGTTAAAAGTAAGCTTGTAAAATATTTTTATATGGTATAAAATAAAGAATAATTAACAGAAAGAGGGCAAAAATGTGGTATATTTGGTTATTTTTTTTATTATTGCTGGAATCATTGCAGGATATTTAACAAATTTATATGCGGTTCGCTGGCTATTTTGTCCAATCAAAAAGAAGGGAAAACTACCTGCATGGGATATTAGTATTGCTGCCACGGAAGAAAAAAAGAATCGGCTTATTGAAAGTTTGGCGAACTGTGTAACCAATCGCATCTTGACTTCAGATGTATTAAGAGAAGGCATTCCAGATTCGGTAATTGAAAAACATTTGCGTAAATTAGTTGATGAAATATTGGAACAGGAACATTTGAAAAAAGTAAACTCCATTTTGCAGTCTCCAGAGTTGGAAAAAATAAGACAGAAGGGCGAAGTCTATATTGAGCGTTTGATTACAAATGAATTGACACCATTTTGTTTAGAATTATTAAAGGAAACAGATTTTTCTCAACTTTTAACAGAAAAACAAGCCTATGTAATTGCTCAAAATGTCTATGAGATATTAAAAACTCAAAATAGAGAAAATTACAATCAAATATTGAAAGATTTCTGTGAGAGAAACTCGGATTTGACAGTGGAGCAGCTCATTGGAACAGATCTTTGGAACGTGTTGGAAGAAGCACTGTTTTCTGTATGGTTGAAAGAAAAATTAATCGAAGTATTAAAAGATGGAAAAAAATTAGAAGCATGTTTGAATAAAATTTTGGATGCAGCTGAGGCAAAGGAACGATTGGATGAATTACAGACGAGTATAGGGAAAAAGAAGTTTGGAGATGTCATTCAACTATATGGAATAGATCAATTCGTTTCTTATTTTTGGAAGGAGTTAGGAGAATACTGGAAAACAGCAGAAGGTAGAAGAGTTCTTGAGTATAGGAAGAAGGAATGGTTGGAGTTTTTACTTTCGATGGATGTACCGTTGGAAACTATGTTAAATGAAGAAACTTGGAATAGCATAAAGCGATGGCTTCAAGCAAATGTTCCAGAATTAATTCCTTCTTTGGCTGAGTTTATTCAAAGGAATGAAGAAGAACTAGATGAAGTAATCAAACGTTCCATTCATATTGCAGCGGAGAAACAAAAAAAGTCAGAATATGGGAGCTGGATGAAAGAGACAATTCAAGTATTTCTCATATCTCAAATGAATCTTCCGAAAAGATTACAGCGGATATTGGAGTCAGTGAAGGAAAAAGATAGTGATGCAGTAGTAGAACAGATATTGGATTTCTTAAGAAAACAAACAATTTCTAATATTGCAAAAAGTATTTCTAAGAATTATCCAGATCTTTGGAAAGCAGTCTGGAGAGAAAGTCAATGGAAGAAAGATACTAAAAATGTAATTTACCAATATATAAAAGATAAGCCAGTCTCCTGGATTTGGGATCGATTTTCCCTCTCTTTGTCAGAACTGGTTTGTGAGAAGGGAAAGAAAAAACTCCTTCATTATGTTCAGGAAAACCCTGAAAAAACAGCTCAGTGGCTAATAGACCGAATACGTCCAGCTACAAAACAATTGGGTTCATTTGCAGTGGGAAAAATGGAAGAAGAAACAATAGAAAAAACAAGTAATTTTTTATTTTATAAAGCGAACTACTGGATGAAAAAAGAGAAAGAAGTCATTGTTTCAAAGGTGGAGCAATGGATTTTAAATCAGGGAAAAGAATGGTTGAGAATTTATCCAAAGGAACATGCAAATGAATTA
>Ga0079226_10001223_pt1 | contig 19576 bp, 20 predicted proteins | sample Poulit2014_FD_76345 | JGI IMG/M metagenome (GOLD analysis project Ga0079226, IMG submission 76345) | Agricultural soil microbial communities from Georgia to study Nitrogen management - Poultry litter 2014 | ecosystem: Environmental > Terrestrial > Soil > Agricultural land | place: USA: Georgia... | reverse complement strand
GCAACCTCTAAGGAACATAATGATAAATAACCGCCCATAAGGCGAATACAAAATAACAAGCGGAGGAACTATGTCTTCTACCTCACTCGATTTTGCCGCATATCCCCAAAAACCCCACGGGGGCACTTTAGTTAACCAAGTGGTACCAGAAGCCAAGCGCGAGGCTGAGATCGCCCGTGCCCGTGAGCTGCCTTGCATTCGTGTGGATTTGCAAGCTGTGATCACCATTGAAATGATTGCCACTGGCGTACTTTCGCCAGTTAATGGCTTTATGAATGAAAAAGATTATTTGTCTGTGTTGGCTGATGGTCGTTTGAGCGATGGCACGGTTTGGCCTGTGCCATTGAGCTTTGCTCCTATTGGTAACAAAAACAAAAAGACCATTGCTAGCCTTAACGTGGGTGATGACATTGCACTCACTGATTACAACAATGAGCCTGTGGCAATTCTCAGTATCGAAGATATTTTTGATTACGATAAAGAGCATAGAGCCAAGCATTTATTCGGCACCACAGATAGAAGCCACCCTGGTGTGAGCTCTATTCATGAGCGCATGGGCGATACGGCACTTGGTGGTACCTTGCACTTATTGAACCGCGTGGACTGGGGCCCCTTTGAAAAAATCCGTATGGAGCCCAAAGACACTTGGCGCTTGTTCTACGAAGAGAAGAAATTTAATTCGGTGGCGGGCTTTATTACTGGGGCTAACCCATTGCACCGCGGCCACGAATACATCCACCGTAATGCCTTAGAAGAAGTGGATGCTATTTTCCTACAACCCTTGGTGGAAATGGCCAAGCGTGAATATGTGCGTCATGAATATCGCATGTTGGCTTACCGCAATGTCATGGAAGAATATTACCCCAAAGATAGGTCTATTCTTGCGCCGCTGCGCGTGACGTATATTTTTGCAGGCCCTCGCGAAGCTGTGCTTCACGCCCTAATTATGAAGAACTATGGTTGCACCCACGCGCTGATTGGGCGCGACCATGCGGGTATTGGTGATTTTTACGACAAATATGCTGGCCACAGTGTGTTTGACCAATACACCAAAGAAGAGCTTGGCATTGATGTGCGCATGTTCCATGAGGTGTATTACTGCACCCGTTGCGACAGCCATGCCACCACAGAAACCTGTTCCCATGATGAGCGTTACCGTATCAATATTTCAGGTACGGGCATTCGTGAATTACTGCGCCATGGCATTATGCCGCCAAAAGAAGTGGTGCGCCCTGAGTCTGCCTTGGCGGCTATGCAAGGGGTACAGCCTAAGGGTGTGGACGCAGAAGGTGAATCCATTAGCCCTGTGAGCAAAGTGATTAATAGCTTGTTCCCCTTCTATCGTGAGTACACGCGCTTGGGCGGTAATCAGCGTAAGCAGCCATTAGTTAATGACGATTTGACTGCGTTAGATTTAGAGCGTGCAAACCTCGACGTGCGTGATCACGCTAAGCAAATTTATGCAGATGTATATGCGGAGTACAGCAGCATTGTGGATCATAACCGCAGCCTACAGCCTGTATGGCGCGAGGAAGCCCGCACTGCTCTGCGCTCTAAGCAAGAGCGATTGCTGGCGGATTTAGCTGAAAAGCTAGAGCAAGCGCAGCCTGAATCATCCGATGACTTTATGTATCAGAACGCAGCAGAAGTAGAGCGTGAGTTGGCGGCAGCCAAAGAGCTGCTAGAGCAAATTCCGCCGGCGGAAGGTAACACTGGCGTGAAAGTGTGGAATGCCTTGGAGTATAAGCGTTATCGTGGTGCAGCTTGCGATGATGAGTAAGCGACTCGTGGTTTGAAAGCAGAGGCCCGCTAGATGCGGGCCTTTTGCTATGGATTATTTAATCACACCGCAAATCATGCGTGCGCCACCACCGCCGAGGGGTGCAGGGCTATCGCTATAGTTGTCGCCGCCTTCGTGAATCATTAAGGCGTGGCCTTTTAACTCTTTTAAGCTTGTCAGCCGTGGAGCGAGAACCGCATACGCATCGTCACCATCAATGGCCAAGGCAGGTAAATCACCTTTGTGGCCGCTGTTGTCCCATGGGCCTCTGTGTTGGCCTGTTTTATCTGGGTCCCAATGGCCGCCCGCCGCTAGCGCAGGCACTTGTTTGCCATCTTGTTCTTGGGGCTCACAACTTGCGTTTTCATGCACGTGAAAGCCGTAAACGCCAGGCTCTACGTCCTTAATTGCAGGGATAAAGAGCGCGCCGTATTCCGTCATAGTGATATGCACGTTACCCACCGAGGTATTGCCGTTTTCCACATCGAGCAATTCCATGGGCACAACGAGCTCATTGGGTGTGGCAGCCACTGCACTGGTGGCCGCTAAGATGCCGCTGCAAGCGAGGGCGAGCAAATGTTTTTTCATGATTCCTCCAAAGGTTGTTGGCTAAGCACCCTAACACGATGCCTTAATCCATACTGAGTGCACAAGGGGTAAGTGTTAAAGGATAAGTTTTACTGCGAAACCAATGAGCACTAGGCTAAAGAGCCGTTCGATCCATAAGCTATAGCGCTCTAACCGGCGCAGCCATACGGGTTGCGAAAAAAACCACGCTACACTCATATACCATCCCATATCAATGATCACAGCAGTAATAGCGTAGAGTAGCTTAACGCTAAAGGGCGTATGGATATCCACGAGTTGGCTAAAAAGAGCGATAAAAAAGATGGCGGCGTAAGGGTTGAGGCATGCCATTAAAAAACCATCGCGCGCCGCGTGGGTGCTGCTAGTAGCAGTTGGCGTAATAGCCGTGGGCGAGGTGGCTTGAGTGAGTAAACCTGTAAGGCCCAAATACGCCAAAAAAGCCGCACCCGCCCACTGCACTAATGTGAACAGTGTTGGTGAGGTGGTAATGATAGCTGCGATACCTAGCACCGCTGCCAAGGCATAAATGCCCACCCCTAACCCATGAGCAAACCCTGCTACCATGCCTTGGCGGCGGCCAGCATGTAGCGTGTGTTTAAGCACCAGCGCTAACGAAGGCCCCGGCGACATAGCACCCATTAAGCACAAACCAATAACAGCAAGCCAAGTCATTAGTTTGAAAATCTACTCAATATTCTGCACCTGTTCGCGCATTTGTTCGATGAGCACTTTAAGCTCTACGGCTGCATTGGTGGTACGAGAATCGATGGATTTGGAAGCTAGGGTATTGGCTTCGCGGTTAAACTCCTGCATTAAAAAGTCTAAGCGTCGGCCTACAGCCCCGCCTTCATTGAGAATGCGTTTCGCCTCTTGTTGGTGTGCTTTTAAGCGGTCGATTTCTTCCGCCACATCCATGCGGTTAGCCAAGGTTACGAGTTCTTGTTCTAAACGATCTTGATCAACATTTTCCACCACTTCGGCGACGCGCTCGCGCAGGCGCTGCTGTTGTGCAGCCAAAATTTGCGGTAGGGCTTGTTCCACAATCGCAATTTGCTCGTCCATGGTGGTTAAGCGTTGTTGAATAAAACCAGCCAGCGCTTCGCCTTCACGCGCTCTTGCTTGGCGCAGTTCTTGCAGCGCTTGCTTAAGGGCTTTTATTGCAGGTGCGCTGAGCTGGCTATAATCCACCTCTTCTTGCTCAAGCAAGCCGGGGTACTGCAATAGTTCGGTGAGGTTGGTGGGCGCTGGGTTCTGCACCTGATTACGCAACACCAGTAGTGCTTGGTTGAGTTGCTCTAACAGCGGCTGATTCACTGCCATGCGTTGCTCTTGCTGCGGTTGGTGCAGGCGTAGAGTGAGCTCCACCTTGCCGCGATTGAGTTGCTGGCGGCACAGTTCGCGCACATCGTTCTCGATGGATTTTAGGGCCTCAGGCAAGCGTGGGTGCAAATCCAAATAGCGCTGGTTCACTGAACGAACTTCCCATACTAAGGTGGTGCCTGCGTGGTAGGCTTCGGTGCGGGCAAAGGCGGTCATGCTGTGTATCATAATTCACTCATAAGGCAAGATTTGAGAGGTGCATGGTAGCAAAATTACGCTAATTTAGCGTATTATGTGCGCCATTCGCTTTAATAAATCACAAGGAATAATGATGAGCACAGAATTTAATAATATTCCGGAAGATGCCAAGCAAATGGCTATGTTTTGTCACCTAGCCGGTTTACTTGGTTTGATTATTCCATTAGGGAACGTAATTGGTACCGCTATTTTGTGGCAACTGAAAAAAGACATGCACCCTTTTGTGGATGATCAGGGTAAAGAGGCCACTAACTTCCATTTGGTTATGCTTATTGCTGGGCTAATTTGCACTGCGCTTACTGTGGTATTGATTGGTATTCCCTTGCTCATCGTGCTGGGTGTTTTTGCCATTGTATGCACTATTATTGGTGCTCTAAAAGCCAATCAAGGCGAGCAGTATCGTTATCCTTTAGTGCCACGCCTGCTGAAATAAAGCATCTGCTGTTTAAGCCAGCCTGCGGGCTGGCTTTTTTGTTTAATCCGTCGTTATAAAAGAGGTATTTACATGCGCCCATCTGGCCGTTCAACTGATCAAATGCGGGAAATCCGCTTCACCCGTCAATATACAATGCACGCGGAAGGCAGCGTTTTGGTGGAGTTTGGTAATACCAAAGTGTTGTGTACTGCTTCCGTGGAGCCGGGTGTACCGCGTTTTATGCGTGGCCAAGGGCGTGGTTGGGTAACCGCTGAATATGGCATGCTGCCACGCTCCACCCATACCCGTAACGGGCGCGAGGCGGCGCGCGGTAAGCAAGGTGGCCGTACGCTAGAAATTCAGCGCTTAATTGGCCGCTCTTTGCGCGCTGCGGTGGACATGAAAAAGCTCGGCGAAAACACTATTCTCATTGATTGTGATGTGCTGCAAGCCGATGGTGGCACCCGTACAGCAGCTATTTCTGGTGCTTGTGTGGCTTTAGTAGATGCCTTGACCTATTTGTTAGAGAAGAAAACCATCAAGGAAGATCCGCTATTAGGCTTGGTGGGCTCTGTGTCTGTGGGGTTGTATAAAGGCGAGCCTGTGCTCGATTTAGACTACGACGAAGATGTAAGTGCCGATACCGATATGAACGTGGTGATGACGCAGCAGGGTGGTTTTGTAGAAATCCAAGGCACTGCCGAAGAAGCCCCTTTTACATTGGAAGAGCAGCAACAGATGTTAGTGCTAGCACAAAAAGGCATTAACGACATTATTGAGCAACAGCAAGTGGTGTTGGGGTGGTAACCATGCACAATTACCAACGTGAATTTATTGAGTTTGCCATGGCCCAGGAGGCGCTTAAGTTTGGTGAGTTCACCTTAAAATCAGGCCGTAAAAGCCCGTATTTTTTTAATATGGGCACCTTTAATAGTGGCCGCGCCTTAGCGCAACTCGGGCGCTTTTATGCTGAAGCGATTGTGGCTTCTGGTATTGAATACGACATGCTATTTGGTCCTGCATACAAAGGTATTCCGTTGGTGGCGGCAGTGGCTGTGGCATTGGCTGAGCACTATGACCAAGATGTGCCTTGGGCCTTCAATCGCAAAGAGGCGAAAGACCATGGCGAGGGCGGTTGGTTAGTGGGTGCGCCGTTGGCTGGCAAGGTGTTAGTGATTGATGACGTCATTACTGCTGGCACCGCTATTCGTGAAGTGGCCACTTTGTTTGAGGAAACAGAAGCCAATATGTGTGGTGTGGTGGTGGCGCTGGATCGCCAAGAAAAGGGCCAAAACGAGCTTTCCGCAATACAGGAAGTAGCCCACAGTTTAAGCATCCCAGTGGCGAGTATTGTTGGCTTAACCGATATAATTACCTACCTTGAGGGCGGCTCACAGCAACAACAGCTAGGAGCAATGCAAGACTATCGCAAACAATACGGTGTGGCATAAATGAAAAAGGGTTTTAGTTACTGTCTGGCTGTCTTATTGCTACTGAGCGCGCATGCGTTGATGGCGGAAGACGGGCCGCAGGAAGTGGAACCCTTGCCATCGGGTGGCGTGTACCGCTATATGGGCCCCAGTGGTGATTTAGTACACACTCGCACCTTGCCATGGGATGGCATTGTGTCGGGCTATGAGGTGCTAGATAGCCGTGGCCGTGTAGTGAAATCGGTACGCGCTCTGCCTACGGCTGAAGAAAAAGCCGAGCGCGAAAAGCTAAGAGCCATAGTGTTAGCGAAAGAAGAGCAAGAAAAGCGCGATCGTGAATTATTGCGCATGTACGCCACACCTAAGGACGCAGAACGCGCACTGGAACGCCAGCTAGCGGCTATTGAAATGAATATTAACTATAGCCGTAACGCCAAATTACAAGCAGAAATCAAGCGCGATAATGCCATTCAACAAGCCGCCGACCGCGAACGTCGTGGCCAGCAAGTGCCCGAGCACTTGCAAGAAAGCATCACCCGTTTTCAACGTGAAGTGGATTCACTGGATCGTGAAATTGCCGCACAACAAAAAGATAAAGAGGGCGTGCGTGAAGATTACGCTCCTATTATCGAACGCCTGCAAGAGATTGTTAACTAGGCTAGTAGGGCGGCACTCGCCGCTCTTTATTAGCTACGAAATACTAATCCCACAAGTAGCTCCCACTGCGTCGGCCATTGTGCTGTGGGCTTGGCGCTAAAATTACTGCGCATAAACTGCGTAATTTTGCCTTCGGCGTAGGCGAGCAATAGGTTGGCGGTATCGGTCACCGTGGCTTGGGTGCGCAACCCTTCTTTTAGCTCCGCTTCACGCAGTACTTTTTTAAGTTGACTATCTACACGGTTAAAAAATTGATCCACGCGGCTATGCAAACGGCTGTTTTCACCGGCCAAAATATCGCCCATTAATAAGCGAGTAATGCCTGGGTTGCGTTCGGTAAACGCTAGCATCACGGTTAAAATTTGCTCCACTTGCACAAGCGCGCCATGTTCTGACTGTGTAATTTGATTGATCAATGTAAACACACTTTCTTCGGCAAACTCGATAAGCCCTTCAAACATGCGTGCTTTGCTTGGGAAGTGGCGATATAAAGCCGCTTCAGAAACCCCCACCTCTTGGGCTAAACGCGCTGTGGTGATACGCCCGTTGGGTTCGGCTTCTAGCATGTGTGCAAGTGCTTGTAGGATTTGCTCCTTACGCGAAGGTGCTGGCTGATTCATATTTCCCCCCAGAAAACAACGCCGAGGATGGCCTCGGCACTTGGTTATTGATGCGTAATTAAGGTACCCACCCCTTTGTCGGTAAGAATTTCTAGCAACACCGCATGAGCCACGCGGCCATCAATGATGTGTGAGCTAGTAACGCCATGTTCCACAGCGCTCAGCGCGCATTGAATTTTAGGTAACATGCCGCCGTAAATAGTGCCATCGGCAATAAGTGCTTGGACTCGTGCTGAGGTAAGGCCCGTGAGAATGTCCCCTTGTTTATCTTTTAAGCCCGCCACATTGGTGAGCAAAATTAGCTTTTCGGCTTTTAATACTTCCGCTACGGCACCCGCCACAAAATCAGCGTTGATGTTGTAAGCACGCCCTTCATCGTCAGCACCAATGGGAGCAATGACGGGGATAACATCGCTAGCGGCAAGCATTTCTAGCACCTCTGTGTTCACAGATTCCACTTCACCCACTTGGCCAATATCCACGGTGTCGCCATTCTCGGTGGGGATTTCAAGCTTGCGCGCTTTAATCAGGCCACCGTCTTTACCCGTTAAGCCTAGCGCCTTGCCGCCATTGCGCTGAATTAAGCTAACGATTTCTTTATTCACCAAGCCGCCGAGCACCATTTCTACCACTGACATGGTTTCGTTGTCGGTAACGCGCATGCCTTGGATAAATTTGGATTCTTTGCCTAAACGATTGAGCAAATCAGCAATTTGCGGGCCACCACCATGCACCACCACAGGGTGCATGCCTACAGCTTTCATGAGCACGATATCGCGTGCGAATGAATTTTTAAGCGCCTCGTTTTCCATGGCGTTGCCACCGTATTTAATGACCACGGTTTTGCCAGCAAAACGCTGAATATAAGGTAAGGCCTCGGTTAAAATATGGGCGGTGTTGTGGGCCTTGTTATGCTCCATAGGAACTCCGTTAACTGATTAAAAAGGCAACCTGAGGGTTGGGTCTATTTTTAGCAACTCAGCGCGGAAACGCTCTGAAATATCTTTCAAAATGGCTTTGTCTTGGCCTTCAAAGCGAATCATTAGCGAAGGACGGCTCTGCGATACACGCACCAAACCCCAGCCATCCTCGTATTCTACTCGCACCCCATCTAGGGTGTTGAGGGTGGCGCCTACAAAGGCATCGCTTTGGCGTTTAAGCGTTTCAACAATTTTAAATTGTTGCCCCTCAGCCACGGGTACCTCAATGGTAGGAGTGCCAAGACCCGTATGAATACGGGCAAAAATTTGGTCTGCATTGTTATCGTCTAAGGTCAGAATTTCAAGCAAACGAGCAGCAGCATACAGGCCATCGTCATAACCGTGCCAGCGGTCGGCAAAATAAAAATGCCCTCTAAACTCACCGCCGAGCGTAGCGTTATTGTCGCGCATGCCGGCTTGAATGGTTGTATTACCTGATTTGCTCATGGTGGGGCGGCCGCCCATGCGCACAATTAGTTTGGCCAGTTCGCGGCTGCACTCCACATCATAAAGCACGTCAGCACCCGGATTGCGGGTGAGTAAGTCACGCGCGAAAAGCATCAATAAACGGTCTGGCCATACGATATTGCCCTGCGGTGTTACCACGCCAAGGCCGCTACCATCACCATTAAAAGCAAAGCCAATATCTGCCTGTTGGGTTTGCACCGCTTGAATTAGAGCGCGCATGTTTTCGGCTTTAGCGGGGTTAGGCAAATGGTTAGGGAATTGCCCGTCGGGTTGATCAAACAGAGGGATGACTTGGCAGCCTAGCGCAGTAAAAAACTTGCTCGCTAGGCGGCCGGTGACAGCGTTGGCGCAGTCCACCGCCACGGTAACGCCTTTGGCGAGCACAATGTCATCGTTGGCCGCTTGAATATAGCGCTCCATTAAATTGCGAGTTTCTAAGGAACCTTCACCCTGTTTAAGCTCAGCTTTGGTGGTGTTTTGGCAGAGAGCCAATAACTCTTGGCCGTTTAAGTAGCTGCCGTTGAGGATCACTTTTAGGCCATTATCGTTAGCGCCACCTGTGCCACCCGTTACATATAGCGCTGTTTGTGAGGTGAGTACCGTGCTTGCATATTGCAACACAGGCATGGGGCAGGCGTTTAGGTAAGTCACTTGGCAGCCCGTGTTGATTAATGCCTGATTTAACGCCTGCGCCAACGCTTCGGAAGAAGCCCTGTCATCGCGGGCCACAATAATGTGGTTTTGATTTTGCTGCTGGGCTTTAGAGCCAATAATTTGACCAAAAACGGTAAATAGCTCCTCGTTAATATCATCGCGGGTGGAGCCAATAATGCCATTGCGTCGGAACACATGAGCGGGCCAAATGCGCTCTACCGCCGGAGCGTTTGGCGCTTCTTGGGTGGTTTCGTCCTCCGCGTCTTCCACCGTAATGCCAGGCGTCGCACCCGTAAAAGAGCTAAGAGCGGGGGCGGGCGCTTCTTCTTCATCGAAAATAGTGTCGAGTGGCTCCGAGGCAGCCTTTTTGGCTTTGGATTTTTTGGGTTTTTTGATGTTAGGCGCAGTGGGCGCTTTGGTTTTATCGCCACGTAAGCTCGACAACCCAACAGCGAGCAAGCCTATGATTAAAATAAGCGTAACGCCATAGCCTAAATACAGGCTAGATAAGCCACTTGCATCTTCATCGGAATAAAACTGAATACGCCAACCGCCCGTGTTAATGGTTTTTGCTTCTTGATTGCGGCTGCCGCTGGCCCAAAGGTTGGCGCCATCACTGTCGGCCACTTGCAGCCCTTCATTGGAGTTTATGCTTTTTGCTAGGGGCTGAAACCATGGGGCCAGCTCCACAGCGACTATTAACGCACCACGGTTACCAATGGTGTGAGCAGTAATGAGTTGTGCCTTGGTACCCGCTACAAAAGTGTGTGCAGATGAGCGATTACGTAATTGGCGTAATAAATCGCGCTCGGTAAAGCTGAGTTCATTATTTTGAAAATCCTCACCGCTAAGCACTTTTACATGAGTGTTGGATAACGCTTGGCTGAGCTCTTTTGAGGCTTGTTGGCGGTCAGCAACTCGATTTAGCTTTTGTGTCACCAGGCTACTCTGAGCAAGAGTTTCGGTTTGCTTGAGCTGTGTGGTTAAAAAGTGCTGCAAATAAGCGGCGGCAAAATCCGTTTTGGTTTGCTGTTGTTGCTCTATTTGTTGCGGTTGTGATTGCAAATGCGCCAGTGTAAACGCCACAGCACTGACTAATAACGCCACTATGCCAAGCAATAGCACTACGCTATTGCCGGTTTGTTGTTGGCGTTGGTTGATGTGAGGTAAATAAGCCATAACCCTTCCCGTTTTTATTGTTAAAGCTACAGGTTTATAGTTTGCCGCTGTGGCCGAACCCCCCGGTTTGCCTGTCAGTGGCGATAAAGTCGTCAACTTCTGTGAGTTCCACTTGCATCACAGGCACTATGACTAGCTGTGCTAACCGCTCCCCAGGGGTTAGCGTGTAGTTATTCTGCCCACGATTCCAGCAGGACACTTTTAATTCGCCTTGGTAATCGGCATCGATTAAGCCCACCAAATTACCCAACACCAAGCCATGTTTATGGCCAAGGCCTGAGCGTGGCAAGATCATGCCAGCGTAGGCAGGGTCTGCGATATACATCGCCATACCCGTGTTAATGAGCTCCGTTTGCCCAGGCGCTATGGTGAGCGGCGCTTCAATCATGGCGCGTAAATCTAGCCCAGCAGAGCCGCTGGTAGCGTAAGCGGGTAGAGGGAATTCGGTGCCGAGGCGGCTATCTAAGATTTTGTATTGCAGCTTCATGGGTAACCTATTTTTTATAACGGATAGCAATAAGTTCGATAAGTTGTTGAGCGATTTGCGATTTCCCTGCTAAAGGAAGCACTTTATGCCCGCCAGGCCAAATTACCGTTAGCGCATTGTTATCACTGTTAAAGCCTACGTTTTTGCCTGACACATCGTTAGTGGCAATCATGTCGAGGTTTTTGCTCTTTAGCTTGCCCCGTGCGTACTCCACCACATCGTGGGTTTCGGCAGCGAACCCTACGGTGAAGGGGCGTTTTTCATGCTCTGCCACATCGGCAACGATATCGGGGTTTTTAACCAAAGTAAGGTGGATTTCGCCCGTGGATTTTTTGATTTTCTTATCCGACACCTCGGTGGCACGGTAATCAGCCACAGCGGCGGTGGCGATAAAAATATCACAGCCCTCTGCTACCACATCTAAACAGGCTTTGTGCATTTCAAGCGCGCTGGTTACATCAACTCGGTGCACCCGAGAAGGGGTGGGTAAATTGACGGGGCCGCTCACTAGGGTCACTTTGGCACCTGCCTCCATGGCGGCTGCGGCAATGGCAAAGCCCATTTTGCCGCTGCTCTGGTTGGTAATATAACGCACAGGATCAATGGCTTCGCGGGTGGGGCCAGCATTTACCACCACGTGCTTGCCTGTGAGCAAGGCATGATCAAACACATCCGCAGCTAAGGCCGCAATTTCCTCTGGCTCAAGCATGCGTCCTGGGCCTACTTCGCCACAGGCTTGAGTGCCCGCATCGGGGCCAAAAATACGCACTCCTCGCTCTTCCAATAGCAAAATATTGGTTTGAGTGGCCGGGTCTGCCCACATTTGTTGGTTCATGGCGGGCGCAATGGCGATGGGCGAATCCGTAGCTAAGCACAAGGTGCTCAGTAAATCAGCCCCATGACCATGCGCCATGCGCGCAATAAAATTGGCAGAGGCAGGCGCAATTAAAATTAAATCCGCCCAGCGGGCAAGCTCAATGTGTCCCATGGCCGCTTCGGCGCGGGTATCGAGTAAGTCTGTGTGTACCGGGTTGCCAGAAAGCGCTTGCATGGTGAGCGGAGTAATAAATTCTTGGGCACCCGCCGTCATTACCACGCGGACTTCTGCCCCAGCATCTTGTAAGCGCCGGAGCAAAATTGCACTTTTATACGCAGCGATACCGCCAGTTACACCAAGAAGTACGCGTTTGTTTACCAATCGTTCCATTATTTGCCCACCTCAATTTAGGCTTTTGGAGTCATCTGTATAGCAGCTGAACACGTTATTATGAGCCTGCTACATATTCCTGCAAGGCGCTAAGAGTAGCACTGAATGCGCGGCGAGTAACGGTGCTAGGCCACCCTTTGCCGATTAACTAACAAATAAAAACCCTAATTCATAGTGTGGAGAGGTTATGAGTATTCAATCTTGGCGAGTGGAGGATAGGCCACGCGAGCGGTTACTAAACCAAGGGCCAAATGTGCTCAGTGATGCGGAGTTGCTGGCAATTTTTTTGGGCACAGGCGTGCAAGGCACCAATGCAGTGGAGCTATCGTATGTATTATTGCAAGATGCGGGTGGGTTGCGTCCTTTGCTAGATATGCCCGTTGCTGCATTAAGGAAAATGCCAGGTTTGGGGCAAGCCAAAGTGGCATTGCTAAAAGGCGCTTTAGAGCTTGGGCAGCGCTATTTAGTGGAAGAACTAAAGAGTAAGCAAGGGCTGAGTTCTGCCGCCGATGCGGGGGATTACTTGGTCTCTAAATTGCGCGGCTACCCTTACGAGGTGTTTAGTGCCATTTTTTTGGATCAGCGGCACAGGGTTATTGTGTACGAAGAGTTATTCCGAGGCACGTTAAATGCGGCAGCTGTTTATCCGCGCGAGGTGGTGACACGATGTTTACAACATGGTGCCGCAGCGATAATTTTTGCTCATAATCATCCATCAGGGATTGCCGAGCCTAGCCCTGCTGATGTGGATGTAACAGAGCGATTGCGCGATGCATTGGGATTGATAGAAGTGCGGGTGCTTGATCACTTTGTGATTGGTGATGGCGGCTGGGTTTCTATGGCAGAAAGAGGGTGGCGTTAAACATAATTCGCAAATAACCTACAAAAAAGCAGATTTATTGTGAAACTTGGCGTAAAATCCACTTTCGTTTGTTGTGGTGCTAACTATTTTGAGCTTGCCTATTGTGCTGAGCGGTGAAATTTGGTATAAATCGCCACCTAATTTGAGGCAAGGCCCTCGTGTTTGAAATTCTCTGGAGCAAGATATGTCCAAGGTTTGCCAAGTTACCGGTAAGCGTCCTATGACGGGTAACCATGTGTCTCACGCGAACAATAAGACGAGGCGCCGTTTTAAGCCCAATTTGCAATACCACCGCTTTTGGGTAGAAAGCGAGAACCGCTTCGTGCGTTTGCGTGTTTCCTCTAAAGGCCTACGTATGATTGATAAAATCGGTATTGATACCGTGTTGGCCAATCTACGTGCCAACGGCACTAAGATTTAAGGAGGCCTATCATGGCGGGTAAAGCGATTCGCGAAAAAATTAAATTAGTATCCAGTGCTGGCACTGGTCATTACTACACCACCACTAAAAACAAGCGCACTATGCCTGAAAAGCTAGAACGCAAAAAGTACGACCCAGTGGTGCGTGAGCATGTACTATATAAAGAAGCACGTATTAAGTAATTACACTTAATAGGTTTCCAAGAAAGCCCCGAAAGGGGTTTTTTTGTGTCTGAGATAATTGTTATGCCTGAGCTTCCCGAAGTCGAAACCATAAAAAAAGGCGTGACTCCTTTTTTGTTGCATCAGCGCATTGAGCGCATGGTGGTGCGTCGGCAACAATTGCGCTGGCCCATACCTCAGGCTGTTCAGCAGCTTGAGGATGTGCTGATTACCCAGGTGGCACGCCGTGCAAAATACCTGCTGATTACCACAGAGCAAGGGCAACTGCTTGTGCATCTTGGTATGTCGGGCGTGTTGCGGATAGTGCCACAGGGCACCCCTGCTAACATCCATGATCATGTGGATATGCTACTAAGCAATGGGAAAATACTGCGCTATACCGATCCACGCCGTTTTGGCGCTTGGTTGTGGGCACCTGTGCCCAATGAGCATCAAGTGCTTTCTCATTTAGGGCCCGAGCCCTTGAGTGAGGCGTTTGATGGTGAGCTATTGTATGAGCGCTCGCGCAACCGTCGCCAAGCGGTGAAAACATTTATTATGGATAACAAAATTGTGGTGGGCGTGGGCAATATTTATGCACAAGAAGCACTGTTTATGGCAGGAATTCACCCGTCGCGTGCGGCGGGGCGCATTAGCAAGCAGCGTTATAGAGCATTGGCCGATGCGATTAAGGCTGTGCTAGCTGCGGCTATTACAGCAGGTGGCACCACGCTAAAAGATTTTACTAAAGCAGATGGCCAGCCAGGTTATTTTCAACAAGCGTTAGCGGTTTATGGACGCGCGGGGAAGCCTTGTCAAAAATGTGGCAGCGCCTTGCTTAAAACAACCCATGGGCAAAGAACAACCATTTATTGTGGTAGCTGCCAAACCTAATGTTAGGCATCAGCTTTTCTACCGAGGGAATGTATTGCCCAGTAAAAAGCAAACGTGTAGATTGTGAACCACTTGTCAGCAAACACAGCGCTTAACTGGCAAACTTGCTGCAGAATCATACTAACTATGGGGTTTATGGCGTTGTTGCGCACAAAACAAACCAATAAAAAGGGGAATACCATGCCATTATTACGGCGCTCTCTATTTTCAGGGCTAATGGCCTTTGTTTTTTTATTCACGAGTTTGGCAGCAGGCACTGCACAAGCGGCGAGCGTTGCTTATGCAGATGAAGAGCCCAGTGAGCTTGCCATGCTAGGTGATGCTTTAGTGGCGCGCCCGTTATTAGCCGGTGCCACTTTCCTTGGTTGGGCGGCTTTCACTGTTACCCTGCCCGTGAGCGCTTTAGGTGGCAACGTGGATCAAGCGGCAGAAAAGCTTGTGCGTGCGCCAGCCCGTTCTACCTTTTTACGTTGCTTGGGCTGTACCCCTATTCAGCACGAACATCGCCAATCAGAAAAGCGCACAGCCAAGCTGAACGCAAAGCAGAATAACTAAGTCGATACCCCAGGAGAAAACCATGAGAAAGTTGTTAGTTGCAGTTGTGGCGGGTGTTATCGGCGTTAGCGCAGGCACAGCACAGGCAGAGAGTGTAAAAACCACGGGTTATGTGGGCGTGAATTACGGTGTACTAAAGCAGTACAACCGTTTTTTTGATGATGGCAAAAAACATTACGAAACCGATAAGGTGTTTATCCGTATTGGCGGAGAGATTAACGAATATTTTGATAGTGAATTGCGCTTGGGGTTAACTGCTGGGGATAAGAAAGGGCGCTCTAGCATCAGTACTAGTTCAATAAATGCTGGCGATAACATTACTTTTAGCCACGATTATTTATTAACCCTGTTACTAAAAGCGGGTTATCCCATTGGCCCAGTAAAGCCTTATGCCGCCGTGGGGTACACCTTCGGCCAAGAGCGATTAAGCTACCCAGGTGGCAAAGCCACGGCCCGCTTCGATGATTTTACCTTTGGCGGCGGTGTAGACATTAGTTTGGGAAGCCGTTTAGTTGTAAATGCTGAGTGGATTCAGTACGACAATATTGATGGTGTTCGCTTGAAAGGTCCGTCTGCCGGCTTGGCTTGGCGCTTTTAAAAATTAAAAAATCAATCGTTCCAGCAAATATAAAAATATTGCAGGGAAGGTCAGGAAGATTGGGGAGTTAAGAAATGACTAGAATTTTAATTTTAATGTTAGGCGCCATACTAACGCTTGCTGGTTGTGGCGGCGAGGAAGGTTTGGGTTATGGTACGCCTTCAGTGAAGGTGACAGAGCTAAAAGAAGGGGATAGCCTATTGAAAATAAGTATAGGCGATGATTCCCGAACATTTTCAACTAATGGCACAGAAATCTTTTCAAAGATACAAAACAATAGAAGCTACACAGTAAAACTTTCTGGCAATGAGAAGTGTGGCTTTGTTGGCAAGGATGATGCAAACAATGATCAACCAACACGTAGCGCGACCTCTAAGAATGCTGACTATACCTTTATAGTTGCTTGTAATTTAACTCCAGATGGAACAACCGAAGGAGATGGAGGCAGCGGCGAAGAGGGCGGTTCTGGCAATGAAGACAACGATGGCGGTAGTTCTGGTAATGAAGATAACGATGGCGGTGGCTCCGGTAATGAGGGTGAGCTTTTACTAGGAACTTACGATAGAGATGGGGAATTTAAGCAAAGGGAACTCTCGCTTTCGGTGGAAGAGATTGCTGCTAATAGCGATGTTATTGTGAGTGTGAGTTTAGTTGTTAGTAAAGATGGCAAGTTTTCAAATTGGGATGCGCCTGCAAGCGCGTCATTTGCATCAATATGCGCCAAGCAAGAGCTGGCAGAAATTGAAAGTGAAATTGATTTGGATGGTGGCCAAGGAGCTGCCAGTTACGTTGTTACCGATCCAAATTGCAAAAAAGATACAATAACAGCCACTGTAACCATAGAAGGTAAGCAGCTTGTCGCGCGAACGAAGGAGTTTGAGATAAGCCATAGCCAGCCAGGATCAGTTCAGTTTTTAGGAGCAGATGAAGAAAAAATTAGTTTGAAAGGTGCTAGTGCTGCTGGCTTGGTTGAATCGGCAGAGCTCACTTTTGTAGTCAAGAATGAAGACGGGGCTCCTGTTGGTGCTGGCCAAGAGGTATTTTTTGAAAAAATTAATACATTGGGTGGCTTATCGTTAAATAAAGAAAGCGCTAAAACAAATAAAGATGGCGAGGTTACGGTTAGGGTCTCAGCTGGAACGGTACCACACACTGCAACTATCAGAGCTAAAGTCAAACTTCAGGATGAAGATGAGGAAAAAGAAATTTTAGGAGATGGAAAGTTAGCGGTGTCTGTGGGTGTAATAACTCAAGATGCTTTTAATTTAGCTATTTCTGAATTGAATCCTCAGGGGTGGGACACAGCAGGTACTCAGATTGAAATCACGGCTTATGGAGCTGATAGAAGAGGTAGTCCCGCAGATGGAACTATTGTGTATTTTAACTCTAAATTAGGCAATGTGGATCCGCCGGAATGCACGATTGCAAATGGGCAGTGCAGTGTGACTTGGACAAGCCATGGTGCCCAACCTAACAGATATGATAAAAAAAGAATTGGTCGAAAATGCGTCTCTATTGCGGATAAAGGTGATGCTTATGAGCAAGGGACACTAGTCGCTGCAGATTGCGTTAATGGTAAAACAGTACTGCCAGATCGCTATGGAGTGAATGTAGTTACAGCTTATGCTCCTGGTGAAGAATCATTTAAAGATGATAATGACAACAACGTTTTCGATATTGCGGATCCAGATGATTCGTCTTCAAGAGATGAAGTAGTGAGCCATTTAGGAAAACGTATTTTTTATGATTACAATGTAACCGGAACTTTCAATGGAAGAGCTAACGGAGAGGAAGAGGAAGGAGAAGATGAATTTCATTTAGTTCCTGATGTTGCTGATAAAGGCTCTTCCGATAAGAAGTTTTATGGCGTAGGCTGTTCTGAGGCAGCTCTTGCTAAGGGTCATTGCGAATATCTAACGCAGGTTAGGAGGAGTGTGTCGTTTACCTTGGCATCAGATAACGTTGTTGGTTATGTATTCAATGAAGCCGTAGATTTTAGTGATGTGGTAGGTGTAGAAGACGGAAGATTGAAGTTCAGCAATGATGAGATTGAGAGTGTGGATCATCAAGGTAAAAAGACAATCTATCTTGCGATGACTGATACTTTGGGTAATGCTCCTGCAGCAGGTTCAGAAATCACTGTTGATGGTGGAGCGTTGGAGGTGCTATTTGACACCTGCGATACAGTAGATAACAAACAAATGGAACTTTATGTGTGCGAGGCCGAGCTTGGTCCTTTGGAGCTAGCTGATGTGTTTGATGATGGTGATCCAGATGCTAACCCACCTGTTCCACCTGAAAAAATTGGAGAGACACCTGCAGATCCCAACTTTAGTGATGTATTAGTAACCTTCACGAGGCCAGACGGTCGACAAATGAATAAAAGAATTAAGATTGATACGACTGGTTTAATAATGCCTTAATAGGCGTAGAGATTTAATACTTATAACCCAGCAAGGCTGTAATAACCTTGCTGGTTTTTTTTATTACCAACTACTCCGCCAACCCCTCCCCCCTAGGGTCACTCGCAGCTGCTACCTTATTGGCATTTTTATCCCAATACACCGCCTGCATATCGCCGAACTGGCGCCCTGTGATTTGTAGCTTATGGCCCTTGGCCTCTAGTGCTTTGGCTTCTAGCGAACCAACGAAAGCGGGCTCCACTTCCACCACATCGGGGAGGTATTGATGGTGGTAACGCGGGCGGCTTACCCAATGTTCTATGGGCTTACCTGCTAGGGCTTGTTGAATACCTAAAAATACCATGGTGATGATGCGGCTGCCGCCGGGTGTGCCAAGAATGGCCACTTTGTCATCCCATTCCACAAAGGTAGGTGTCATAGAAGAGAGCGGGCGCTTACCCGGCGCAATGGCATTGGCTTGGCTGCCGATGAGCCCGTAAGCATTGGGTTCACCTGGCTTAGCAGAAAAATCATCCATTTCGTTATTGAGTAATAAACCAGTGCCCGGCACCACAAAGCCTGAACCAAAGGGTAAGTTCACGCTCAAGGTAGCGGCGACTTTGTTGCCTTCGGTATCCAAAATAGAATAATGCGTGGTGTGGTTACCTTGCTCCACAAGGGTTTTGGGGCCAAGGCTTTCGCTATCTGTGGCGCTGTGCAAATCAATGCTGTAAGCCTGCTTGCGAATGTGTTTTTTGCTGAGTAAGCGCTCGGTGGGCACGTCTACAAAATCGCTATCACCGAGATAAAGGGCACGGTCGTAGTAAGCACGGCGCCATGCTTCCACCACCAGATGGGGGGCGAGCTTAGGGTTTGCCATGGGCTTATCAAAATGGCTCAAAATACCAAAGGCTTGCAATAGTGCTATGCCCCCGGAAGAGGGCGGCGGCGAGGTAATAATGGTGGCGCCTTGGTACTCACCTACAATAGGCTCGCGCTCGATGACTTGGTAATTGGCTAAATCCTCAAGTTGCCAAATACCACCCTCTTTCTGCACGGCGTCTACCATTTGCTCTGCAAACTTACCCTCATAAAATCCTTTCTTTCCTTGCTCTGCTAATAAACGCAAGGTGTTGGCTAAATCAGGCTGCTTAATCAGGTGGCCAATAGGCGGCACTTGGTCTCCATGCAGAAAAATCTCAGCGGCAGCAGGGTAGCGATTAATGACGGGTACGCGCCATTCAATTAAGCGTTGATAGCGCCGACTTACAGGGAAACCTTCCTCCGCGAGTTTAATAGCAGGTGCGAGAGACGTGCTCAAAGGGAGCTTGCCGTAGTGCTCGGCTAGGTGAACAAACGCAGCTGCTTGCCCGGGGATGCCGGCTGCCAAAGGCGTGTTAATGGCGAGATCGCGCACCACCTTGCCTGTGTCATCAAGGTACATATCTTGGTGAGCTTTGAGCGGCGCTGTTTCGCGAGCATCCACAAATACATGGCGGTTTTGGTGGGTGTCGTGCAGTAACCAAAAACCACCACCGCCCATGCCAGAACCTGCAGGCTCCACCACCGCTAGCACAGCGGCCACAGAGATAGCGGCATCAAAGGCATTGCCGCCTTGCGCTAAAATATGATGTCCTGCT
>Ga0079226_10001222_pt1 | contig 19578 bp, 16 predicted proteins | sample Poulit2014_FD_76345 | JGI IMG/M metagenome (GOLD analysis project Ga0079226, IMG submission 76345) | Agricultural soil microbial communities from Georgia to study Nitrogen management - Poultry litter 2014 | ecosystem: Environmental > Terrestrial > Soil > Agricultural land | place: USA: Georgia... | reverse complement strand
CATTATTATCAGGCGTGGTTTTCCCATTTCCGCCACAGGCTGCTAACACAACAGACATCAATAAAGCGATAATTCCTATCATTAATTTCCTATTCATCATTTTACCTCCGTAATAAATTGAGCATAGATAACTACGCTTATCTTATTAAGATTTTTTTCATTAAATACTCTTCACTTATATAGGGTATATCGAAATGATGCAGAAATAATGCAGAAATAGTTACATATCACAAATTTATTTGTCTTTATCATTCTGCCATTTATAACCGACCCCCCAGATGGTTTTTAAATAGTTATCAATCGGAAATCCAGCTTGTCTAATTTTTTCCCTCACATTTCGTACATGGGAATCAATCGTCCGACCTTCCGTTTCGGAATCAAATCCCCAAATTAATTCAATTAATTGATCCCTTTCAAAAACTTGATTCGGATTTTTCATAAAGTGGCCGGTCAAAATGAATTCCTTCGGTGTAAGTTTGATTAGTTTATTTTTAAATGTTAGTTGAAACTTGTTTTTATTCCACAGTAAATCGTTTATTTCTATAAAGTTTCTTGGCGTTCTTCTACGTAATAAAGCATCCATTCTGGCTAATAATTCATCTTCGTTAAACGGCTTGGTAATATAATCGTCGGCACCCAACTTCAGTCCTTTTATAATATCCTCACTTTGGTCGCGTGCCGTTACCATGATAATCGGAACATCCGAAATGTGCCTAATTTCTTGAGAGAGTTCCCAACCATCCATTTCCGGCATCATAATATCGAGCAAAATAATATCAAAGGTCTCCTTTTCTATAAATATTAATGCTTCCGAAGCCCCTAATGCTTTTTTACTGACATAATTATGGGGAAGTAAATACAAGGTAATCAAATCCAACATTCTTTTTTCATCATCAATGATTAAGGCTTTATTCATCTTAATCCCTCCATGGGAGCTTAATAATCACTGCTGTCCCATTTTCTGATTTGCTATGTACCTCGATACTGCCACCATGAGACTCAACAATTTCTTTAGTAATTGCCATTCCTAGACCGGAACCGCCACTCCGTCTTGAACGTGATTTTTCTACACGATACAATCGATCAAATATATACGGTATATCTTGTGCAGGTATTCCCATTCCTTCATCGGTCGTTGTCATAATAATATATTGGGCTGTCTGTCTAACATCGATTAAAATTTGCGTACCTTCATCAGAATGTTTTTGTGCATTATCAATTATATTCATAAACACTTGTTGAAACCGTTCAGGATCCATAAAAGCAACGATATCTGGTGGACAACTTATATGAAGCGTTATTTGCTTTTCGGCTAACAATGGCCGTTTGTGTTCCGCTATTTTTTTGAAGAAGTCACATAATCTTATGTACTCGCGATTGATCCGAAATTGATTTTGATCTATTTTAGCCAATTGAAATAGATTCTGAACCAAGCTCGTTAATTGCACTGTTTCCTCCTGGATGATTTTCGTGTACTCTTCTATTTCTTCCCGGTTTATACCTCGGCGATTAATGATATCAGCGTACCCCTTGATGTATGTTAAAGGCGTTCTCAATTCATGCGACACACTTGCCAAAAATTCATTTCTCGCCATTTTCAACTCGCTTAAATCCTTTGATAATGTTGTAATAGAATTAGCTAATTCCCCCAGTTCATCTTTTCGTACTGTATGCAAGTTTACATGGTGGTTTCCTTCACTTAATTGTTCTGTTGCTTCTTTCATTTTTATTAAAGGTTGGGTAATAACCTTTGATAAAACAAAAATGGTTATGATTGTTAAAACAACAGTGAGAACACTAACCACCAGGAACTGGGTACTAAGCTGATCGATTGTTTTTTTTACATAATTTGTATCAGCAAACATAAATACATGACCTTTATGTTGTCCCTCGATGGTGATTGGACTATTCGTGGCAATATACTTTCCTTTATCCCAGCGGTTCTCAACAATCTTGCCTTCCTTAGGGATTTTGTCCTTATGGGTGTGTTCCACTATGTCTTTCATGCTGTCATCAACAGGGTCAGATGAGTTAATAATGTCATTCTTTTCATCGGTAATGACGACCGTAAATTCCGATGCTGACTCCATAATCCCCACATGATTGAGCGTCGTTTGGTCAAAATGTTCTCCCAATACATCCCGATGTGTATTTCCCCTAGCTAACAAACTACCCATAACTTCGTCAATACGGTCATTTGCTAAATTAGTATATAAAACAAAAAACAACAGAGATTCAATACACAAAATAAATATAAAAAAAAGGAAACCAATTTTAAATGATAACCTGTTAAACATAGTACACCCCCATAATCAACGTAAGTGTCCCCAATATATCAATTAAATATGTGGTATCAATATGCCAGCAAGTCTTTGTAATGGTATTCACTTGTTCGGCGATATAACTAATTTCCTCATAATAGATGTCATAAGAAACTTCTGCTGTTCAATCTTCAAGCCAGCCTTTTCAATGTTTTCAATTGTTTTTCGGTTTACGTTTACCTATCCAATTTAAACCATCACTTTTTATTTTGTTTTATAGTTGTTTTCAGTCGTTCGTACTCATTCTCATTAATCTCACCTTTAGCCAAACGCTCCCTCAGTATTTGTAACGGGGTTTGTCTGTTGCCGCCATTAACGAATCTTGACATTAAAAAAACACCAAGGCTTATTAATCCCGCCCAAAACACAATCATCAAAATCATTGGCCAAATGGAGCAATATCCATACATCATATGCATATTGGTCACCTTCCCACTTTTTGATTTATATTTATAATAAATCCCTTTTGTCGGGAAAGTATGCAGTTTCATGTCAAATCAATTATTTGCTACAGTAATAGTTAAAGCGAACCAGTCACTGATTCGCTTTCTTCTTTATTATTTTTCATTCTCGTGTGAACACGTGTGTTGAACGGGGCTGATATCCGTCAGGAAAAAGATGCCTGGCAATATCCTGGTCCAAAGGTGGGCAGCAACAAACATTAGAGACACATTAGGCAAAACTTCGTTTTTAATAGCATGAAATCAAATATGCCAATCTAACTTAACTGCATGTCCGTAATACATGTGTTGTCTCCATCAAACGTGGAAATCTCGGATGTTGTTTTTTTCCCGTCCTGTGTGATTGTTACGTTAAACGTATCATCCCGTGGAAGCCATAAATCGATAAACCCATTTGCTTCGGTCTGCTTTTTTTCATCTAGGATGACATCACCTGAAGAATTTTCAATATGCACCTCAACATCTTCGTTGGCAAGCTCTCCTTGACACCCCGTTAAACTGTGAATGTCACAGGGATGCGTTTCATTGATAAATGGAGCAATCGATACAAAGAACTTATCATCTGGGAGGTCATAAGTTGTTTCCTTTTGATTTTCGTCTGTTACGATAAGTTCGGACGATGTAATTGATGCGGACGACGCTTTTGCATTTCCTACGGTATAATCGTGAACCAATTCTTTGATATTTGTAGTATCAATGTTTTTCGCTTCGTTAGCCTCATTTTCATTACTGCAAGCAACAAAAAGTATTGAAACAAACACCAAAATGGCTACCATTTTTAATCTCATTTTATTATTTCCCCCATCCGGTTCTGACCATACTAGTATTGCCAGACCTACACTCACATTAATAATTATTTTATGCCTTTAGAAGTTTGGCATTAATAGCTACAATAATGGTACTCAGACTCATCAATACCGCACCAACGGCTGGACTCAATACAATGCCAATGGGGGCTAAAGCACCTGCTGCAAGTGGAATTGCCAAAATATTATATCCTGCCGCCCACCACAGGTTTTGAACCATTTTCTGGTAGGTTTTCTTCGATAAGTCAATTAAGGAAACGACATCTTTCGGATTGCTTTTTACAAGAACCACATCAGCCGTTTCCATTGCTACATCTGTACCAGCTCCAATAGCAATTCCTAAATCCGCAGTTGCCAGTGCAGGGGCATCATTGATTCCATCGCCGGTCATGGCGACCTTCCAGTCTTTATCTTTCATGATTTTCTTCACTTGGTCTGATTTTTCATCAGGCAATACTTCTGCATAAACCTCATCGATATTCAATTGTTTGGCAACCCAGTTGGCAACTTTCTTATTGTCACCGGTGAGCATAACGGAATGAACGCCCTTTTGCTTCAATTGGGCAATGGCTTCCTTCGCTGTTTCCCTTACCATGTCTGCCAGGGCAATCATGCCAGCGAGTTCATCATCCAGTAAAACAAATACAACCGTTTTTCCTTCCTCCGACATCTTTTCGAATTGTTGCTGATCATAGGATAGATTGTTGTCATTCACATAGCCAGGGCTAACCACATTCACTTTTTTACCATCAATATTCCCCTGAATTCCTTTTCCGGTTATGGACTCAAAATCGGATATTTCTTTGCGTGTTAACCCCTTGTCGTTCGCCGACTTTACAATACCTGTTGCAATGGGGTGCTCGGAATGCTGTTCCAGGCTAGCTGCCCAGTTAAGCACTTCCTGTTCCTCATATCCCTTATTTGGAACAATATTGGTTACGCCGAACGATCCTTCTGTCAGCGTCCCTGTTTTATCAAAAACGACCGCATCTAGGTTTCTTGCCCCTTCAAAATTGGCACGGTTACGGATAAGTAAACCCTGTTTTGCGGAAATCGAGGTCGAAACAGCTACAACAAGTGGTGCGGCTAAACCAAGCGCGTGCGGACAAGTAATAACCATGACGGTTACCATTCGTTCCAACGCCACATCAAAGGAATATCCGAGAGCAAGCCAAATGAACAACGTAATAAAGCCCGAGGCAAGGGCAACATAGAACAGCCATTTTGCTGCCTTATTGGTAATGTCTTGTGTTCGTGATCTTGATTCCTGTGCCTCTTGAACCAATGTGATTACTTGTGACAGATAGGAGTCTTCACCGATTTTTTCAACATTTACGGTTAGGGACCCTTCTTTATTAATCGAACCACCTATTACTTCGTCACCGTTTTCTTTTTCAACGGGTACGGATTCTCCAGTAAGCATGGATTCATCAATAGCTGAATTTCCTTTAACAATTGTTCCATCGACAGGTATTTTTTCACCGGGTTTGACCAGAACGCGGTCTTCATTTTTCAAATCGGATACCTTTACATCGTGTACGTTACCGTGTTCATCTAATTTGTGGGCTTCACTTGGCATGAGTTTCACAAGTTCCTCTAGTGCGTTGGATGCCCCCATAACCGAGCGCATTTCAATCCAGTGGCCCAAGAGCATAATATCAACCAATGTTGCCAGTTCCCAAAAGAAGTCGCTTCCCTCTAGACCGAAAACGGTTAACGAACTATATACATATGCAACTAAGATCGCTAAGCCAATAAGCGTCATCATACCAGGGTTTTTATCTTTTAATTCACTAACCCCTCCCGTAATAAACGGCCAGCCACCATAGAAAAAGACGAAGGTGGACAGCACAAATAATATATAACCATTATACGGAAGTTGCCAATCGACACCGATGAAACTTTGAATCATTGGTGACAAAATTAAAATGGGAATCGTAACAATCAACGAAATATAAAATCGCTTTTTGAAATCCCTCACCATGTGTTCATGATGGCCATGGTGATCGTCGCCGCCATGACCATGGTCTTCGTGCGAACTATGGTTAGCGTGATTATGATTATGTGCTTCATGTTCGCTATCCATGTGACCTGCATGATCGTGCTGGCTTTGTTCGTGTGATTTATGGTCTGCCATACCTATCATTCTCCTTTTTTACATGTTTGAAATGAATGCCGTTTTGATTCTAAGCTATCCACCTTAAATACTATACCCCTCCATCGTATTATATAACCTTATTTTAAACACCTCTTTATACAAATGCAAGTAATCAGAAGTATAGAGGTACCTTTTTAGTTTATACTATATAAATAATCTTATTGGACGAAAAGCAAACCCACTGAAAAAGCTTAGTTTAAAAATACACAAGGGGGGTACAAAATAAGTGGGTTTATGAATACTCAACCTTATAATGGAGGAAAAGTTATGAACAGGAAATTAATGATAGGGGTTATCGCTTTATTTATCTCTGTTGTATTAGCAGCTTGTGGCGGAAATGAGGAAACTACGCCTGATAATAATGCCGATGAGGATAATTCAACCGAAAATAAGGATGATGACTCGGAAGATGAAGAAGGAGCTAGTTCTGGCGAGGTTCCAGAGGATCTAGCTGAAGCAAAGGATCCAACCTATTCTGTTGGGAGTAAAGCTGAAATCAATGCTGATCATATGAAAGGAATGGAAGGAGCTGTAGCTACCATTGAAGGGGCTTATGACACCACAGCTTATGAAGTAACCTACACACCAACCAATGGTGGTAAAACCGTAAAGAACCATAAGTGAGTGATTCATGAGGAAATGAAAGATGCAAAGAAACAGCCATATGAAAAAGGAGATGAAGTTGTCCTTGAATCCGACCATATGAAAGACATGAAAGGTGCCAAAGCTACAATTGATGATTCAGAAGACACTACAGTGTATATGGTAACTTATAAAGATACCGAAACAGGAGAAGAAGTTGAAAATCACAAATGGGTTGTTGAAGACGAACTATCACCGGCTGAATAAAATATTTCTAAAATCTTACCCCTACTGTAATGTGGGGGTTTTAAATATTAAAAGGGCTGATCCAAAATAGGATCAGCCCGTATATTTAGCTATGCGACATCATAGCCTTGATCTTCCACTGCTTCACGCATGTCAGCAACTTTAACTTTTGCGTCATCATACGTAACATCTACTTTTCCAGTGTCCAAATTGACTTCAGCGTTCGTTACGCCTTCAAGATCTTTAAGAGCACCTTCAACAGATGATTTGCAATGACCACATGACATACCTTTCACATCGAGTGTCATTGTCTCCATACGTTTTCACCCCCTTTCCAAGGATCTCAGGAGAAACAACATGCTATAACAAATCGAATCTAAGTCTGTCAGGATTTTTTCCTTTTTGGCAGAACCTACACTTTCACCCGTTTTAAACGGAGGGAGTTTGTTACAACACTAACCGAGCTGAAGGCCATAGCTGCTCCCGCAACCCAGGGAGCCAATAGTCCAATGGCTGCAATCGGGATCCCGGCACTATTATAAGCAAATGCCCAGAATAGGTTTTGCCGTATATTTCTGATCGTTGCGTGACTTAATTTAATGGCTTTTGGAATTAGTAATAATTCTCCACCAAGGATGGTGACATCTGCTGCCTCAATGGCAACTTCAGTGCCAGTACCTATGGCAATACCAATATCCGCCACTGCTAGTGCAGGTGCATCATTGACACCATCCCCGACCATCGCAACCTTTTTACCTTGGTCTTGTACCTCTTTTACCTTATCTGCTTTTTCTTCTGGTAAAACTTGCGCAATCACGTGGTCAATCCCAACCTGTTTGGCAATTGCCTGTGCGGTACGTTCATTATCTCCCGTTAACATAATGACTTCTAATTCTTGTTCTTTCAATTGACTGATTGCTTGAGATGCCGTTTCTTTGACTGTATCTGCAACAGCGACGGCGCCACGATAGTCATCATTGACTGCTATTAACATAGCTGTTTTGCCATTGATTTCGAAGTCCACCAGTTCCTGTTCAGCGTTATGAACATCAATATTACTTTCCGTCATTAACTTCCGTGTACCAACAAGTACATGTTGACCGGAAATGACGGCTCTGATACCGTGGCCAGGTATCGCTTCAAAATCATCAACATCTACAAGTTTTACGTCCTGTTCTGTTGCATAGGCTACAATTGCCTCGGCTAATGGATGTTCCGATCCCTTTTCGGCACTTGCTAGTAATTGTAATGTTTCCGGATCACCGGTAAAATCCGTTACTTCCGGTTTTCCCTTTGTGATTGTTCCTGTCTTATCAAGAATAATCGCATTTAATTGATGGGTACGCTCTAAATGTTCGCCACCTTTAAACAAAATGCCATTTTCAGCTGCTTTTCCCGTTCCAACCATAATCGAAGTTGGTGTTGCTAAGCCTAACGCACATGGGCATGCGATAACCAGAACCGCAATCGCAGCTATAAGTGACGGTTCAAAGCTGCCTGGCTGTACAAGGGTAATCCAAATAATAAAGGTTAGCACCGCAATCCCAACGACAATCGGTACAAAATATCCAGAAATGACATCAGCCAACCGCTGGATTGGTGCTTTCGACCCTTGTGCATCTTCTACAGCCTGCACGATTGATGCGAGTGCTGTGTCTTTGCCAACTTTAGTCGCTTCCATTTTAATGGTTCCGTTTTTATTCATCGTTGAGCCAATCACATTTGCTTCTTCCTCTTTTTCAATCGGAATTGATTCACCTGTTAACATTGATTCATCGACAGCAGTTCTGCCTTTAACGACCATGCCATCCACTGGAATTTTTTCACCCGGTTTCACTACTAAATGCTCACCAACTGCTACGTCCTCAATTGGGATCATCGTTTCTTCCCCATTACGAATAACACGTGCCTGTTTTGCTTGCAAATTGAGTAATTCAGAAATAGCCTTGGTTGTTTTACCTTTAGCACTCGCCTCCAAATATTTACCAAACAAAATCAAGGTAATTAAAATCGCACTCGTTTCAAAATAAAGATGCGGTTCGTATCCTGGGTTCCCAATGGTTTTTATTCCCTCATATAAACTGTAGAAATAAGCAGCACTGGTCCCAAGTGCCACCAGAACATCCATGTTGGCGCCACCGCTGCGCAAATTTTTATAGGCACCATCATAGAACTGCCAGCCAATAATGAATTGCACTGGTGTTGCCAACGCAAATTGGAACCATGGGTTCATAAAAATCGCCGGTAGTTGTACACCAAATAAATGAACGAGCATGGTAAGCAATAATGGAACTGACAGCACAGCAGAAATGATCAATTTCCATTTCATTCGCTTGATCTGTTTTTCCTTCCTTGATTGTTTTTCTTGTTTATCTGCTTTTATCTTAGCATCGTAGCCTGTTTTTTGAATACGACCAATAATATCCTCGGCATTCATCATACCGTGATTATATTCAACCGTTGCATTCTCTGTAGTAAGGTTAACCATTGCTTGTTTGATGCCTGGTTGCTTATTCAGCACTTTTTCAATACGTGATGAACAGGCAGCACAAGTCATCCCAATCACATCAAACTCTGCCTTTTCTGTTTCCACACCATAACCGAGTTTTTCAATTTTAGTTGTAACGTCTTGGACAGATGTTTTTTTCGGGTCAAAATCGATGTTAGCTTTCTCCGTTGTTAAATTGACCTGTGCGTCTATGCCATCCATTTTATTTAATCCCTTTTCAATCCGGTTGGAGCAGGCAGCGCAAGTCATTCCGGTGATGCCGACTGTCATTTGCTTTTGTTCACTCATGATACATCCCTCACCTCCTATTTAGAAAATTGCTTAATGATATCCAATAATTCATCGATGGCAGGATCCCCTTCACCAGATTTGATGGCATGGCTGACACAATGCTTGGCATGACGCTCTGCCACTGAAAATCCCACCTTATTTAACGCGGCATTAATCGCATTGATCTGGACCAAAATATCTGGGCAATATCGGTCATCTTCTACCATCTTCTGAATACCACGTACTTGACCTTCTATTCGTTTCAAGCGATTGATGACCGCTTGTTTCTCATCTTTTGTTCGAGGGGTAATTGGGTGATCGTGAAGAAATTCTCCCATTTAACTCACTTCCTTTTCATTTATACTTATACTATACCCACCTAACGTATATATGTCAATAAATAAATTTGGTTCAACCAGAAATAGTAAAAGTGAATTTGACTTTATTTGCGGATAAATCCGTTCTGGATTATAGACATGGGGGGTAATATTACATCCATTTAAATCAGGTACCTGTCACTTCCCAAGTTTCATTTAAATATAAAATTGACGCTTTACATTTACAACACAGTACCGTTCAATTTTTTCAACATTATCGTCGTTTTGCAGCAATGGATACAATATATATGAGGATACAGGAAAATAACGTGGGACTTACTCCCCCCTGATTTGTTTCCTTAAATTAAAATAAAACCCTATATAATACCTTGCATTCCGTCTTCTGGGTTCCGCTTAATTTCGCTCAGTTGTGAATTGCTGTTAAACACACATTTATAAGCATTAATGTTAGAAACCATAGCGTGCATTTGCGTACGATTGTTTATTCATGTTACTTTTTTGTGACTTTCACTAAAAAAACGAGGTCTGCCCTCTGGCAAACCCCATCATATCAGGCTTTTATTATTTGGTTTTTGGATCACATCATGCCCGGCGTGTTGTGAGCCGTTTTTTTGTGCTTTTATAAATTGTGAAATACTTTGGAATCAATGGTTTTGGGTGTTCCTTAACAAACATAATTGCGCGGGATTTTGTATTATTGTTTATTTCTGTTACTTTTTTCGAATAGATTCTTTATATCCCAATCACTCTTTCGTACTCCTCATAGCTACCTCTATTAAGCCATTAATTGGGCCGTTTCTAGCGTAACAGTATGAAACAATCTTGTATTGTATTAAAAAGTGCATGTAGGCACATACTGTCCTGTATTTATCCATTCATAACACTGGACGGACGGCATTCCGTTCCATCGGTGTCCCAAAAAGAGCGCTAAATGAGCCGGACCGGCATAAAATAAATGAACTTTCTCTGCATTCACTTTGGTAGCTGCAGCTTTAATTTCCTTTTTCAATTTGTTTACTGCCAGACTAGCCTGCTCTGCAGTAGTTATTGGTGATTCTGTATTTAAATTGAGTTTTGAAGAATAGCTTAGTTTTTCACCTTCTAAATAAGCTGTAACTTCATCGAAAATGCTGTCTCTTGTAATCCCTATTGTAACAATCAACTGTTTATCCAAACCTTCTTCGAAGTCAACTGCAAATTCACATCCTGGGGTTTGGTTATTTGGATATTTGTTCGTTGTCCAAATACCACCTTCTCTTAGCTCTGCTTCAATTGTAAATCCTGATACCGATGAAAATACAACTCCTATTGCCATAGTTGAAGATAGCCTGCGATGCCCGCTTAAATGAATCCTTTTAGAAGACCGGTTCTTTTCAATCCATTTTTTTGTTACAACTATACTATTGTACAGCTCTTCTGTCCAAACGGCTGGCTCTGGGTATTTTCTTTCCTTACCACCAAAAAAGGCTTTCCATAAAAAATTTATTTTTCTGGGTTCTTCGGGCAATTCATTAATTTCTGTATGAATATGTACTTTTTGATCAGTTGGTATAGCATCTTCACTAATAACTAAATGCATAGCTTGCTTTAACTGTTGACGGAACACTGGTTTATTTTTTTGCGACCGGACAACGCTGTGCAACACATCAAATACTTTTTCTTGCTCACTTCCCCTTAAATCATATCCTGAGAGATGTCGAGTGAATTCGTTATTAAACATACCCTTTGCCTGTTCACTAAGTGATCCCCATTTATCCTCAATGGAAACCTTACGGAAAAGAAACTCAGCCATATCTTTACTTTTGCCTAAGCCGATTACCTTTTCTTTATAATCTTCATAAGAGTTTTCAAATACCCCTGATGTGTGACTGTAAAACGGATAAGGATCGCGCAATCTTCTCAATCCATTTATCAGTGGATGTAACGTTTCGGATAACCCTGTACAGGACAGTGTGAACCATCGATATGTGCCCGGACTGCCTTCATCCATGTTTTTAAATCGATCGATTTCATCCCAAAACTGTCTTGGTGTTATCCGGTGGTCCTTAGCTTCAATTGCCTCAATCACTTCTCCTTTCTGAGTATCGAAAAATTTTGCTTCAATATCACCTACTGATTCCCAAATCACAGAAGAAAAACCCTCAAAAGATAGCCAATGTGGAAGTTTGCACAAAATAAGGTACGCTTGAAAATCGAAACCCGAGGAAGCAATATCGCCTCCTGTAGATTCTTTTTCTAACAACGAGGGTGATTGCTTTCCATTTTCACTTTTCACCATTCACTCTGCCTCCTCTCTTATTAAAACCCCTTGTATCATTGGATTTCCCGATACAAAGATTGACACACTTCCCTCAACTTCCCCCTCGTCCCTTTTTACCAATAAAAGCATAACGAAGTTTGCTCCCACAGTAGGATCGTTCACGATTTGCCACATACTTTCCCTATCCCTTATACTTGGCGTTAACTCGAAGGAGGGATGTGAGTGCCATTCCCCTAAATAATTAAATTTGGTGTAGTTATGTTTTGTTTTATTAAAAAAATCAGTAAGATGATTTTTTAAAGCCTGGTGGATGTGCCGAATAAAAGAAACTACGGTCCCACCTGATCGTTGAATGGTGAAATCACTAATTCGGAATAATCCTTCGCTTACGTATTCCCCTAAAAGCACACCTCCAATTTCCTGTGTCCCGGCTATTATTAGCTCCTTCTTTAATTCTTGTTCAATTGCTTTAGGAATGATAAGCTTAATCATCTCTTTTCTCCAGTAAAGATGCAATAAAATCAATGGTTTTATTACGTTCTTCTTCATTTCCTTCTGTTGCTGTTTCATCTGGTAGATGGTTGATATGGATAGGGCGCGTATCAAACGGCGCCTCGAATATCCAAGAATTTGATAAACCTATCAAGTACATTGAATAGGGATATATGGATTGGTCAGGTTGTAAGACAGTATCCAACGCAAAACGAGTAAGCTGACCAGCTATTATCGAAACGTCGGCATCTGAAGCTATCATTACTTTTTCCTGCTGGTCTTCTGTTGCATACATTTCACGGACCCTAAATTCAAATTCGGGTAGCTGCATAGTATATCCATTAAAGCCTTTTCTCATCGTCAGTGCATCCGGATCAGCTTTTGGTCGGCTTCTTGCAATTAATCCCCCAATTCCGCCAGCAAGAACCTCACCCCAAACCATTGGCTTTCCATAGGTAGTCCCAACCGCTGACAAGAAATTAAATACTCTTGGGTTAGCTGTTGCATCTATGATCAAGTCGCAATTACCCAGCTTGGACAGTACCGTGTTTAATGAGGTTGTTGCTTCTTGACCGGATAAATTAATTTTTGAAACTTCTACATCCACAGTAGATGATATATTCATTAATTGATTTTCTACTGCATCTACTTTATGGGAAGCAACACTTTTCCAATCCAAAGTATGACGCAGCAAGTTCCCCGGTAAAAAGACATCGTCATCCACTAAATAAAATTTTCGGACTCCTGTCCTCGCCAATGATTGCGCAATCTTACTGCCTAAAGACCCCAAACCGACTAACCCAATCTTCTTTTCGTTCAAGCCGACCAATTGATTGGGAAGTCTCTCTTTAGGCTCTTCCGTTACCAATGGAATGGAGAATAATTTTTCTTTGCTTGTACTACTCATTAATACATGGGGGTTGTTTTCATTATCCATTGCAATAATTAGTTTTTCTTCTGACAGAGGATTGATTGATTCCGTATCGTAATGTTGTTCCCATTGATTGATCGTATTCAACTTCTCAACTTCAGTTGACGATAAATCGGTCTTCAATAATAATCCTGTTAATTCATAATTAGGTTTAATATCGTCCGGCAAAGAAGTGTTTTCCCAAACATTTCCTTCAATGTCCTCTAATTCAAGCACATGCAAAACAGCTGTCTTATGATTCCCAAAAATAAAGGCAAACTTGATGTTCGCCACAAACTTTCCCTGTAAATTTGATATGATGTTCAAAAACTCAGGTTCAACATATAACCTGAATATTTTGTTTCTTAAATTTTGTCCTTGTGTTAAAAAGTGTCTGGAAATCACAAGATGCTTTTCCCCTGTCTCGCCTAAAGGATTTTCCTTATAAATTAAACGGTAGGTACTTTCCAACATATTCGCTCCAGTAACAGATTGATACCAATTATCTGGTCCCCATTCCAGACACAAGGAACCATTTTCATACTGATGAGACGACCAATGTGCCCCCTCCTCCATTGGTGTTACCATTGGCGGTGTCGATGGGAAAAAAGGTGGATAAATTAACTTCACTTCATAAAGATACCCATGAGATTTTATTTTGGCTATCAATGCTAGCCCATCATCCAAAACCCACTCTGTTTCCTCTAACCATGCTGCCGTTGACTGTAATTTTTCAATTTCCTTCTTTTCCTTGGTTAAACGGCTTGTGTCTGATAAAAACCAAAATTTCATTAAGCAAACCCTCCAGGTTTATTTGGCTTTATCGGGCGGTCTGGAAAAGATAAAGAAGGTTCTATGGCATCCTTTAACAGCGAAGAAGAGTTTGCCCTTTCGATCGTTGGAAATCTCGACCCAAAAATCTCTCGCCATAATTCAAGATCTTTTTCTTTATCAGTTTCATTGATCGCTTTCCTTCCTTTTTCCGCATGGGATTTGACTTTATAATAAAACCCTTCAAACGCATCAAAAGTAATGCCGTTCGTGACCGAATTACCTGGAACCCCAGGATCTTCAATATGAGGCACCATACGTAATCCAATATAAAAAGCATACTTTTCTGCAACTTTTTCTAAGGTTCCTACAAATAACTCATCATACTGCTTTTCGTTCTTATCCATGCATTCTGCTGCAATACATTCAATTACAAATCCTTTTGGTTTCTTAGCAATAGTAGGATTTTGTCTGCGCCACCATTTCATCAATTTAACTAATGGTTTAAATCGCCCTTCACTATCCGTATTTACTTCTGTTGTCCATTCTGTATGCTTGGGAGGGTTAGTCTCAACCCATTCTCCTTTCTTACGATCCGGAATATATAAAGTGCCATCCATGCCATTGGGTGCAATAATCGGCACCACATCCATATCTACTTTATTTGTTTCAATTCCTACCGAGCGAGCTTGTTTCCGAATAGTTGGATATTTAGATTTCAATGTATCGTACAATAAATCAATGACCTCTTGTTCTTCATCGTCTTTGGTGTGATTTGTCACCACAATTATGTCTACATCTGGACGAGAAACGATCCCGTCTTTCTTCCTTGGTCTAATAGCCGTATTTCGTTTATATGAACCGGATAAGAAGTCCGTTTCACGGTAATTTTTGAATGTAACATCATCTTTAAGGTACTTTCTTAGGTTTTCATGACCTGCGCTAGCATCACTTTTTGTGGTTTGGCTTGGTTCAATATCGCTTAGAAGCTTGCTAAACTGTGATTGTGTTCCCAAATAAATGACCTCCCCAATTTTTCTATCACTCTCTGGATTCATCATAACACGAACGCATATTCCCCGGAAATTATATATCTTAAAATTCAATGATTTCACCCAAAAACACCTATGTATTGTAAAAAAACCGTAGGAACATGGACGAATAACCGTATTGGACAATTCCATTCGAATGTTTATGTGTTCGACTTACCAAAGATTCCATTCATTTATAATTTGCAATTTTTAATAACATACCTACCAAATCTGACATTCTACTATTTGTTACTAAGACCATACGATTGTGCTTTCATCTTTAGGTACTTTAAATTTCTTCCAATTATTTAATCTTACTTCTTTAAGAAACAATAAAACTCTCCCCCCTTTGAGTGAAAAATTATCACTTAGTACTCATCAACTGTTCATTGTATCTTTAAATCTGGCTCATTTAGATAATATTTCTTCTCTACCTTAATCACTATTTTTCAGTTATTGTAATAGATGATCCACTAATTTATAAAGGTAAAGACAAAATGACCCATGCTACTTCAACTCATCCCCCAACGGCATAATTACTTCATCCAATACTTCCCTCCACTGCCGCTTCATTTCAGGTCCATATTTGAATGGTTTGGCATCTGGATTTACTGCCTTATACTTATCAAAGTCCCTGCTATTAATAATTTCACCAATATTTGGTATAGGATCCATTCCAATCATATATTGGACCTGGGATAAATGAAGTTCATCTTTGTCTACGAACCAAGTATTTGCAAAATCTGCTATTGCTTTATTTTTTTGCTCCGTAAAGAATGCTCTTTTAACAATAAAGATATCTTCATCTTTATCGACTTCTTCATTATCAATCGCGTTTAAAATATCCCGATACACATTTTTAACAATGTCTGCTTTTTCTAGTTTTTGTAGTGCATTTTCAATATCATCACAGATATTCTGATTATTGGCTGAGTATGTTTCAAGTAGCTTATCAATGTAGGTTGCATCTATATCATATATTTTTGCTGCATTTGCACCATAAAATTCAATATCGGAGAAATCGACATCCGGATCATCGCCAGAATCCTCGTCATCTATTAATGATCCTTTCACTGTGTTATATACGCCAACAGATTCCTCAATAGTCATGACTTGATCTTTGAGGACATTTGAACGTTCCATATCATCGTTGTATTCGTTATAAGTTATGAGCGCCTCGTAAGCATTATTTAATTCTTGAAAGGTCTTTACAAATTCAACTCGAGTGTCAATGGGAGTGTGCTCGTCTATATTCCCAATATCAGGAGCAACCGCCTCCAATTCTTTGTGTGCCTTTTTAAAACGTTTCTTTGACTCTTCATATGTTGGATAGATTAAGGTAGATTCTTCTCTATCATCCGAGTATAGTTTTGTAGCTTCCTGTACATTATGTTCCATTGTATAAGGTTTTCTGAAAGTAATGATTAATCCCTTTGTCTTTTCTGGGTATGTTCGATTGGTTCGTGAAAAAGCTTGAATCAAATTAGCATAACTTAAATTCCGATCAACAAAAAGCGTCTGAACAGTAGGTGCATCAAATCCTGTTAATAAACGTTCAACCACAATAACGAGATCAATTTGCTTCCCGAATTGTTTATATTCTGCTCTTTTACGGGCTAACCGGTTATTAATATCGCCATTATAACGTTCCATGCTTTCAAGCGACCAGGCTGTATTGTAATAATCATTATAGTCTTTCATAATTTCTTTCATTTCGTCTTGACTTTCTGTTGCATGGCCTTCATTTTCCTCTAAAGAATACGTAATCGCAATTCGTGGAAAATCTGGATCTTCCATGGTACGTCCTTTTCTTATGGGGTGATTCGGGAATTCATTTTTCATCCAGTCAGGATCTTTCGTCATATCTTTAATAGCATGATAATAACGTTTTGCCATGTCAATGGAACTCGTTGTTAAAATAGCTGACTTTTGCGGACGCCCATTTTGAAAATCGAATTTCATGTAAGCATTATCTGGACGAAAAATTTCGTGAATCACCTTTTGAATATGCTCATCACTTTCAAAAATAGATGGCTCAATATACTTTTCCTTCTCGATTCCATCCATCTGATCAATCACATCATTTATTTTAATATCCGTGGAGTCAGCATATTTCCCACTCTGTTTAAGTTGGTCATAAATATGATTATTTAAGGATGTGCGCTCAATGGTGTCTATATGTTCTACTTGAAACCCTAATACAGATTCATCTTCTAAAGCATTTTTAATCGTATAGGTATGTAAAACATCTCCATACTGGTCACGTGTCGTACGTGCTAATTGTCCTTTTGCCTGTTTTTTATTAACGTTAAAAATTGGCGTTCCTGTAAAGCCAAACCATGTAGAATTTGGAAAGAAACCTTTCATCTTCTCCATACCTTCTGCACTTAGTGCACGGTGACATTCATCCACGATAAACACGATATGTTGCCCTAATAATTTTTTAAAGCGTTGTGTCCCCTTGTTTTCTTCCACTCTCTCGGCATAACGCAAGGCAGATTCTAGCTTTTGACGCGTCGTGATGATGACTGTATTTGTATTCGCATCGGAGAGTAACGTATTACTTAACTCTTTTGCACTACCGGTACCAACTATTAAACTATTAGATCTAGCGTTACCTGAGGAAATGCCAGTGTTATATTCTGAAGCAAATTTTGTGAACTCTGAAGTCGTTTGGTTATCTAAATCTTTACGGTCAATCAACATAATCGTCCGGTCAATACCTGGTTTTTGTGCTAATAATTTAGTAGATACAAAACTTGTTAGGGTTTTACCAGAGCCGGTTGCATGCCAAACAAAACCGGACTGATGCTGCATTGCAGATTTATACAAGGATTGAATAGCATGTATTTGATACGGTTGTAAAACCATTAATGTTTTATTGTCCTGGTCTTCGCTCACGATCGTATAATCAGCAATTAACCGGTGGGCATCCGGAATATTTAAGACTTGTTTCACAAATTCATAGAGGTTTTCTATCTTTTTTTTATCCGTCGTTCGCCAACTAAATAAGAATTTTCGATGCATATCTTTTGGCATGGCATTCGCAAAATAACGTGTCGTTTGTTCATTAGATACAACAAACAATTGCAACGTTGAAAAGATATTCCCCCGATACATTCCTTCTTCAGCGTATTTTTTAATTTGGTTAAACGCTTGAAACACACCATCTTTGGCACTCGCTTGTTTTAATTCAATTTGAACGATTGGTAAACCATTAATTAAAAGCGAGACATCAAAACGACGATCACGGTCATCTGAGTGAATTTTTTGCTTGGATATTTGGTGTACTACTTCATATGTAGAAATACCACCGCCGATATCATGATTGGAATATAGCACCAATGACATTGGCCCTAAGGCTGTATTTTCCCGTTCTATCGTAATACGGGCAATGCCATTCTCCCCTTTGAGCCATTTGGCGGCATCAAAAGGGGTTTTTGTCTTTAATAGGACTTCAGTTTTAATCGTGTCAAACTCTTTATCGGTAATGGGATGTTCCCCAATTTCAGATAAATTGTTTTGTGTTAGTTTTTCACGCAAGTTGTTCCAGAGGTCCTCTTCAGACTTTAAATCAGGGCGGAAGTTCCATTGATTATATCCTTCTCCCAACACTTCTATCAGCCTACGTTCGACTTCAGCTTCATTGTTATGGGATAAACTTGTCATGATTCTTCCTCCTCTCTGGTGCTTAGACAAACATTTTTTGTAGGAATGCTTTTTTAGTTTGTTTTAGAATTTCTAGTTCATGTTCGTGTAGAATGATGGTATCGTCAATCTTCCTGAAAAAGCTTCCAATTTTATGCTGCTCTGCATTTGAAGGTATCAAAGTTTCGATGTTTAAAAAATCGGATTCATGGATTCTCCATTGTCCATAAACCACACCTTGTCTATATCTCAACATCTTATTAATAAATTCTTTCCTTTGAATCAACATTCCCATAAAGTCTGATGTTATATTTTCTTTAACATGAAATATACTGTACACTGGTGAAATCACGGCTTTTCCCGTATTATTCAATCCAATAGAACCAACTTCTAAGTTATTCGAACTATAAATCAGGTCATCCTTTTCAGTTTTTTTATACTTCTTGTTGGTGGACTTAACCAAAAACCCTCGATTATATCTATCAGACTTTGGTATTACTCCTTCTGTTGCCGTAAATGACATCAGAGGAAACTCTTCATTTTCTGGCATTTGCTCATTTCTTTCTTCTAATAATTCTTCCAACTTAAGTACTTCCCAACCTTCAGTAAACCCTGGAAACCGAATCTCAGGTACGGACTCTCCTTCTTTTGGAAACATTTTTTGCAAGAAGCCCTGTTTCGTTTGTTTGAGGGCGGTTAGTTCTTGCTCTTGGATTACGATTGTTTCGTCTAGTTTTTTAAAGAAATCGCCAATTTTTGTTTGTTCTTCTATACT
>Ga0079226_10001221_pt1 | contig 19580 bp, 15 predicted proteins | sample Poulit2014_FD_76345 | JGI IMG/M metagenome (GOLD analysis project Ga0079226, IMG submission 76345) | Agricultural soil microbial communities from Georgia to study Nitrogen management - Poultry litter 2014 | ecosystem: Environmental > Terrestrial > Soil > Agricultural land | place: USA: Georgia... | reverse complement strand
CGCATATTATTTATATTAATTATAAATAGGGTTATATTTATGCGGGAATCTGGAAGTAATGGAATTATTGTGAATACAATATGAAGAGACTTTTTTGTGGATAATAAGGCGTTATGAGCTCTTAAATACTGTGGATGAGTAATGGAAAATAGATATGTGAACCGAGCAAAAATAACTGAATCTAAATTTCGAGAGTTGGTTAAACTCTTTACGCTTGATCTGACGGCTACAGAGGTGGCAAAGATGTCGGATTTGAATCGTAATACTGTCAATCGCTACATCAATGAAATAAGAAGGCGGTTGGCCGAGTATTGTGAAATTACTTCTCCTGTGGCCCAGGGTTCGTGTTGTTCAGCAAAGGTTCCGAAAAATAATTTACGCTATTTAGGTATCCTTGAAAAGGACGCTACCATTTGTGTCAGGCCGCTGCCGAATATTAAAGAGGATGCACTCAATACAGCGAGTTGCCCCATTGACACTACTCCTGACCTTATTGTCGACCTTAAAGAGGATCGCCGGGTTTGGCGCAAAAGCCGCCGCCAACTTAGGGCTGAGCATCGCTCTAAGCTAAATTATATTGATGGCTTTTTAAGCTTTTCTAATAAGCGGATGGAAAAGTTTAAAGGCATTCATAATCAAACGTATTTTTTGCATATTAAGGAATCGGAATTCCGTTATAATAATGAAGAAGACAAGCTGTACCAGCTGATACTAAAGATTGTGCGGAATAAGCCGCTGTTTTGACTGATAGGCCAAAATATTAGCAAAGACTTGTCTCACGGTTTTAATAGGTTCCTTTACAGCCCTAAAAGCCTCATCTTGTACTCGATCCGGGCTCTCTTCCTTAACTCCTTAAACCTGTAGGAATTCCGGAGCATGTCCGACGACTGACGGTTCAGGTCCGGAATGCCGTTTACGGCAAAAGGTTTTGCAAAGGCCCCTGCAAGGCAAAACTGTATGGTCAATTTTATATGCTAATCCACTGCACTTAAAAAGTAATAGGAATTTAAAAGCAGTTTATAAGGGAAAGGTATATTGTAATCGGTATTTATAAATGGCCGGATATCTGCTAATAATTTTTGATTGCTTTTGAATCGGCGGAAAATAAATAAACAAATATAGCCAAACCTTTCGTCTGGGTATTTTTACCTTTTGTTCTGTTATTAGTGAAAAAACTCCTTGTTTGAAGCAGATAGTTTACATATTATAACACCAATATGATTAAAGTAGATCGATGGAAGGGTAGAATATACTAATGTTGCTAATCGGATACGCAATATAATATGAACTTTGTAACGCCAGTCTACATTGAAACTTCATGTCTCGTCTTTGGGCTTTTATTAGCTTTGGGGAGGCTTTGAAACTTATCAATAAGATCGAAAGCAGATCATACGCAGGGAACAAGCACATTAATTTAATAAGATCTTCATTTATGAACTTAAGGTTACGAATTAGCACATCGCTATGTCGATGGTTTTTTGCTGGTATCTGTGGGTCAATACTTCTTTTTGCCGGAAGTGTTGCAGCACAGTCAACGGTTAGTGGAACAGTGACAGACCTCACAACTGAGAAGCCATTACCGGGAGTAAATATTTTAGTCCAAGGTACAACAGTAGGTACTACTACCGGTGTAGATGGGAGTTATGAACTTCAGGTATCGAGTCTGGAAGACACCCTGCGCTTTTCTTTTATCGGCTACACAACCAAAAGTATTCCGATACAGGGCCGGAGTACGATGGATGTACAATTAGAATCTGAAGCCATTAGTGGCGAAGAGCTGGTAGTGCTGGGTTATGGAGCCCAAAAGGAAAAGGATCTTACCGGTTCTGTTTCAGTCATAGATGTTGAGGAGATGAATTCGCTGCCGTCTACCCAGGTTTCTGAAAAACTGCAGGGGCAGGCATCAGGTGTAACGGTTGTTTCTTCCGGCCAGCCGGGGGAAGAGCCGGAAGTTCGGATTCGAGGTATTAATACTTTTGGTAATAATCAGCCATTATATGTAGTTGACGGCGTTCCGACCCAAAATATTAGCACAGTAAACTCTAACAATATTGAATCTATGCAGGTGCTCAAAGACGCATCATCTGCTTCTATATATGGTTCGCGGGCTTCAAATGGTGTGGTCATTATTACTACCAAGGAAGGAAGAGGCGAAGTTGAGGTTACGTATGACGGTCATTTCGGCTACCAGGTACCGCCCAGCGGTAATGTGTGGAATACACTAAATCCTCAGGAAATGGCTGAAGCCCACTGGAGTGCGATGAAGAACTCTGGTCTTTCTCAGGGAGATAAAGATTGGGGACACGTCCAGTATGGCGATGGAGCTGAGCCTCAGCTACCCTATTATATTGATCCGGCTGGAGCCGCTAAAGATGAAGTGGATGAATCAAGGTATTATGTTGATCCTAACTATACTAATAGTTCAGATCTTAATGACTTCGTTTACATTATGCGTGCCAACAAAGAAGGAACCGACTGGTTTGATGAGATTTATGATCCTGCCGGCCAAATGAAGCATAATATTTCGGTAAGTGGCGGAAGCGAAACCGGTAATTATATGCTTTCTGCAAGTTATTTAGATCAACAAGGAACGTTAATGAATCAATATCTGAAAAGATATAATATACGTGCAAATACAAGCTTTAAAATTAGTGACCATCTACGGGTAGGGGAAAACTTAGCCTATTCCGTAAAGGATAACCCCACTTTTGGTACGCTGGATGAGGGCGGACCTATCGGGATGTCGTACCGGGAACAACCTATTATACCAGTTTATGACGTAGGCGGAAACTATGCCGGGACTCATGCCGAAGGGTTAGGCAACGCCTATAATCCCGTTTTCCTTGCCTATAGTGCACGGAATAATGCCTACCTGAACAAGCGTTTGTTTGGTAATGTGTTTGCCGAACTGACCCTTTGGAAAGAACGGCTGACACTGCGAACCAGCTTTGGTGGAGAAAGCTATTCAGGATCTGGCAAAAGCTTTGATTATCCCAGTTATTCTCGAAGCGAAAACACCTCAACAAACCAGTTTAATGCCAGTTCTACATCGGGATACAATTATACCTGGACCAATACATTGACCTATGAGCAGTCTTTTAAGGATGTTCACAATCTAACGGTATTATTAGGTACCGAAGCCTATAAAAATAAAGGGAAGAACCTCAGTGCGAGTACGCAGGATTTTTTCTCATTCGATCCTGATTTTACGAACCTTACTACAGGATCGGGGACGAAGACAAATAACAGCTCGAGATATGAGGATGCCTTATTCTCTCTTTTTGGCAGAGTGGATTACAATTATGACAACCGTTATCTGTTTAGCGGAACCTTGCGAAGAGATGGATCTTCTAAATTTCTTGAAAACCAATGGGGCCTATTCCCAGCCGCAAGTGTGGGGTGGCATATTACGGAAGAAGCCTTCTTTCCGGAAACTTCCTGGCTTTCGGATTTAAAAATAAGGGCTGGATTTGGCGTTATGGGGAATCAGCTTAATGTTGACCCTAATAATCCCTATACGCTGTATGCACCAAGTAAAACCTCTACTTACTATGCGCTTGGCGGAAGTAATGGTAGTACTATGTTGGGCTTTAGTCAATCTCGCATTGGGAATCCAGCGGCCAAATGGGAACGGGATATCAGTAAGAATATTGGTATTGATGCTTCATTTATCGGAGGCCAAATTCAGTTAACCGCCGATTATTACCAAAAAGATATAAAGGATTTGCTGTATAATCCATCGTTACCGGCAACTGCAGGGAGTGCATCACAGCCTTATGTAAATGTAGGACGCATGAAGAATAAAGGACTTGATGCATCTCTTTCAATAATCGGTAATATAACGGATGAACTGAATTATAATGCCTGAGTTAATTTCACAACCTATAACAACAAAATTGTGAATATTTCACAAGATGCAGACTACTTTGGGCAGGTTCAAAACCGATTTGAAGGCTTTAACACCGTTAGAAACCAAGTGGGGCATCCGGTATCTTCTTTTTATGGATATAATATCATCGGGTTTTGGGATAGCCAACAAGAGCTCGAAAAAGCGAATGCTGATTTCGATGTGGATGATGGTGAAAGTTATCAGGATGGTATGGCATTGGGTCGCTTCCGTTACGAAGATACGGATGGTGACGGCAAGATCACACCGTCCGATCGTACCTTTATTGGTAATCCTAATCCTGATTTTACCTATGGGATTAATTTTGGGCTGAATTATAAAGCCTTTGACTTCAGCATGTTTTGGTACGGTTCACAGGGTAATGACATATGGAATCAAGTTCGCTGGTGGACCGATTTTTATCCCAGTTTTGCCGGCGCGAAGAGCAAAACTATGATGTACGATTCCTGGACTCAGGATAATCATAATGCAAAGGCGCCTATTTTAGAGAAGAATGGCTCATTTAGTACCAATGAAGTGCCTAACTCTTACTATGTAGAAGACGGCTCTTATTTACGGTTAAAAAATATACAGCTGGGCTACACTATTCCTGAAGAGGTTATATCCAGAACAGGGTTAAAGTCACTCCGCGTATATGTACAGGCGGCCAATTTATTGACAATTACCAACTATAGCGGGCCTGATCCTCAGATAGGGTTTAATTCAGCGAATAATGACCCCAATGGTGGAGGTAGTTCAACCTCTTTCGGTATTGATGAAGGAGCTTATCCAACCCCGCGCCAGTTTAGTATTGGAATAAGTATTTCTTACTAACGATATGAATTTATCAAAGACAAAAGGACTTAATATTATGAAAAACGTTAATAAATATATATCGGTACTGGCAGTTTCTGCAATTGCGCTGCTGGTGTTTTCTTGTGATACTGGTTCATTTCTGAACTCTCCGGCCAAAGGGGCATTAGACAAAGAAGTTTTGGGGGATGAAAAAGGAGTGAATGCGCTCTTGATAGGAGCCTATGCTGCATTGAATGGACAGGGTATTAATGGCATTTATTCAACGGCCGGAAGTAATTGGCTTTATGGAAGTGTGGCCGGCGGTGATGCCCATAAAGGGTCTGATGCCAGTGACCAGCCGCCTATGAACGATTTTATGGATATGTCGTATAATGCTTCGAATGGTTTTTTCAATCAGTTTTGGGCGACTCGTTTTGAAGGTGTTTCTCGTGCAAATTCTGTATTAGAAGTGCTTTCCGAACTTGATGATATGGGAGAGAATGAAAAAAACGAAATTGAAGCAGAAGCTCGCTTCCTCCGGGGTCATTATTACTTTGAGTTGAAACGGATGTTTAATAAAATTCCGTGGATCGATGAGAATACCGAGGAGTATAAAGTACCTAATACGGGGGAATCTGCGACGACCTGGGAACAAATAGAGGAGGACTTTCAGTTTGCCTATGATAACCTGCCGGAGGTACAGCCTCAGCCGGGTCAAGCTAATAAATGGGCCGCAGCTTCTTATTTAGCAAAGACTTATGTGTATCAGGATAAGTGGGCAAAAGCCCAAACATTATTGGATGAAATTATTACCAGCGGAGTTACGGCTTCCGGCGAAGCTTATGAACTGCAGGATAATTTCGGTTATAATTTTAGGGCGGATCACGAAAATAGCAGCGAGGCCGTATTTTCTATTCAGGCTACGGGGCCAGAAGGTTCGGGTAGCATAGCCAACTCCCGGCAGGGCGATATGTTAAATTATCCTTATAGTGGTAGTCCATTTCCTTGTTGTGGCTTCTATCAGCCTACCCAGGATTTAGTCAACTCCTTTCAGACCGATAATGAGGGATTGCCAATGCCTGATCAGTATAATGATCATATGGTGGGAAATGATATGGGCATTTCCTCCGATGAACCCTTTACACCGCCGACTGTTAACTTAGATCCACGTTTAGACTATACGGTTGGCCGCCGAGGGGTTCCATTTCTTGATTGGGGACCTCATGGCGGGAATAGCTGGATTCGAGATCAGTCCTATGCGGGTTCCTATAGCTCAATAAAACATATTTACCGACAAGAAAATGTCGATAAATTTTATAATGCTAATTCCTGGGCTCCGGGTTCGGCCGTTAATTATGATATTATACGGTTTTCTGATGTTTTGCTGTGGGCAGCTGAAGCAGAGGTAGAAGTGGGTAGCCTGGAAAAGGCCCGCCAATATGTAAATAGAGTACGTAGCCGCGTGGCAGACGATACCTATGGAAATGGCTGGGTTGATTACACCGAAAATGAAGCCTTTGCCCTGGATGTAGTCGGGAGCGAGGCAGAGATGTCTTCCCTGGATCCCGATAGCTATGATTGGGTTGTCAGGACGGATACCAAATCTACATTTGTATATTTAGGCGGCGGATCCGGCGATCCTGCAAATTGGCAGGAGTATAAAGATGCCAATTATAAAATCAGTACTTATCCGGCTAATTCTCCACACTTTTCAAATAAGGAACAAGCTCGTCAGGCTGTTCATTTTGAACGGAAACTGGAACTGGGTATGGAAGGGCACCGCTTCTTTGATTTGGTGCGATGGGATGAAGCTGAGCAAAAGCTGAATGCCTTTTATCAGTATCAGGGCGGAGAGTTGGAATTTAGTGCTTATGACGGTGCTTCTTTTAGCACTAATAAAAATGAGTATTTCCCTATTCCACAGACTCAGATAGATAATACGGTTGTTGATGGTGAGGAAACCCTGGAACAAAATCCAGGTTATTAGACCCTATTAATAGAATATATTTCATGAGGCAGTCCGCAATCGGGCTGCCTTTTTATTTGTTCATATTTATCCCGGATAAAGAACATCCTTATAGCGTTCTTCAATACTTATCTGTGAATTATACGTCCTAAGGTTTCTGATGGGAATCATTTAAAAAAAGAGAATGTTTGTATTATTTTATACCTATCGCCAAACCACAAACAGATTTTTTTAATCATGATCTTTATTTCTAACGAAGGTATTACCGATCCCAGTGTGAACTTAGCTTTAGAATACTATTCGCTGCGGAATTTCGATCCGGAGGAAGATTATTTACTGTTCTATATTAATGAGCCAAGTATCATTATTGGAAGGAATCAGAATACACTGGAGGAGATTAATCATGAATATGTAGAGGAAAATAATATTCATGTCGTGCGTCGCCGGTCGGGCGGAGGAGCCGTTTATCACGACCTGGGCAATCTGAATTTCAGCTTTTTAACAGAATATGCACCAGATAGCCTGCATAATTTTAAAAAATTCACCGATCCCGTTGTTCGCGTGTTACATGATATGGGAGTTGACGCGGAGCTGAGCGGAAGGAATGATATACAAGTGAAGGATAAGAAGATATCAGGAAATGCACAGTTTTCTACCAGTCGCCGGATGGTTAGTCATGGAACGCTCATGTTAGATAGTGATCTTGGCGAGGTTGTTAATGCTCTGGATGTAAAGATGAGTAAGATAGAGTCGAAGGGTCACAAATCGGTGCGGAGCCGGGTGGCCAACATTAATGACTTTTTAGACGAACCATTAGAAATGGAAGAGTTCCGTTCGCGGCTGCTTAAAGGGTTGTTTCAGGATAGAGAGGAGTTTGAAACCTATCATTTAACGGATGAAGAATGGGAGCGTGTTTACGAGCTTCGTGATGAGAAATTTGGCAATTGGGACTGGAATTATGGAAATTCTCCGGATTTTAATATACAACGTACCCGCCGCTTTGATGTAGGGGAGATAGACCTGCGACTGGATGTTGAAGATGGAAGAATAGAAAACCTGATGATATACGGAGACTTTTTTGGAAAAGAACCGATTGAGGAGCTCGCAGAACAATTTATAGATATCCGTTACCATCCGGATGAGCTAAAAGAAGTACTTTCTGATATCGACGTAACGCAGTATTTTGGTGATCTCTCCAAAGAGGAATTTATGCACCTGTTGTATGGCGCCGATGAGGAAGAATAGCTGATAGCGGGCACCTTTGCAAAATCCAGGACATCAATTTGACTTCGCATTCAGGATCTCCTCTTTAATACCTTCATACAATATATATTCAGGATCAGAGCCTGGCCTGAAAACTAAACCGGAAAGCCGTTTACTATAAGAGGATTTGCCAAGGGCTTTTATAAGGCGTCTGGCGGCCAGGGTATCGTTTTATCTCTACTGTAAAAGCTGTGTCGTTTTAGTAAAGTGCTTAACAGGACGCCGGCTTTTAGCTGTAAATAAAGACAGGATTATACGGTCCTTTTTAAAGAGTAGCGCATCTAACGTTTACTGATATTTAGGGTCGGTCTAAAATTGATTATCTTAGGCCTGACGGAGATAATTCTGGGGTAAACACCGGCAAGGCTTGTTAAAAATAAGGAAAAAGGATTCAATAGCTTAATAAGCAACAGGAATACTAAATATTCTAACTACCAAGATTGCTGTGACAAAATGTTAGCTAAGGAATGAAGATTAGAATCGATGGCTTTGTGCTTTCTATTATTGGGTCCGTACTATTGGCTTTTTTCTATCCCTTTTTAGGGGGTAGTTCAAGCCCGTTACCGGTTAATCAGATTGCCAACACTGGTATTGCGCTTATCTTCTTTTTTTATGGGCTCAAATTGAGTATTCCTCAGTTCAAAAGTGGGTTAACCAATTGGAAGTTACACTTGTTGATCCAGGCTTCTACCTTTGTGCTGTTTCCACTTATCGTTATATCATTTAATCCCCTAATATCAGGTGAAAATGGGCAGACCATTTGGCTGGCCTTTTTATTTTTAGCTGCCTTACCTTCAACTGTTACCTCATCGGTTATAATGGTCTCTATTGCCCGTGGAAACGTACCGGCAGCTATCTTTAATGCCAGCATATCGGGCTTAGTAGGCATCGCTATTACTCCGCTTTGGATGGGGCTGTTCATGGGGCATTCGGCCGGTGATTACAGCCTATCGCATATATATATGCAATTGATAACCACTATATTTGTCCCTATTCTCATTGGTATTTTATTCCAACGACTTTGGGGAAAGTATGCCCGTCTATATGATCAGTATCTGACTCTTTTTGAAAAAGCGGTTATTTTGCTCATCATTTATAAGAGCTTTAGTGAATCGTTTGAAGATCATATTTTCAGTTCCGTATCAATAGCAGACTTTGCAATCATTATTGCAGCTATTGTTGCACTCTTTGTTAGCGTTTACTGGCTTACCGGTAACTTATCGGACTGGATGGGTTTTGCACTTAAAGACCGGACGACCATTCAATTTTGCGGCAGTAAAAAATCGTTGGTGCACGGCACTATCTTTTCTAAGATTCTATTTCCCGGCTCAGCTGCTCTGGGTATAGTGTTGCTTCCAATTCTGCTTTACCATGCCATTCAGCTTTTTATAGTCAGTATCTTAGCAACAGAGCGAGCCCGAAAGACAAAACAGCGTTATTCGCAGGGCAAGGATAAGTTTTTCGTCGATTAACCGTTTTTTGCGAGTGAGTTTGAAATAGCCGATAGGATAATGAATATATTACGCGCATTTGGAACAAGAGTATAATACCAGGTTTCGAATATTTGGATACACCAACTGCGTTTGAGCAGAAATTCTCAACTAATTTTATACTACTCCTCAACATTGCGCTGAAGAAATGGAATATTTTCAATAGTTATGGCCTGATCCATAATTGGTTGCAAAGGGCACTCGTAAATAAACCGACTAATAAGAGATAAATTTGGGGGAACCTTTTTAGGTCGATATCCTTTTAAGCTTGTTGGAAATGGACTTAGGAAAGGATTTAGAAAGAACATCAAATAATATTAGCAGAATATATGACTTTATTTTTTAAGTCAGCCGCAGCCATGGTATTTGGCCGGACCGCTCAACGGTTTTATCGTCCCTATTTTATTATTAATTGGCGGCAAACAATTTGGAGTATCTTCTAACCTAAGATATACCTGTGTGGCTTGTATGTTGGGTGAGACTGAGATTTTTCAGTACGATTGGAAGAAAGCAGGCGGATGGAATTTAACCTTTATTGCTGGAACGATAATAGGTGGGTTTTTTTGGGCGGTTGGTTGCTAAGCAATCCGGAACCGATTAACATTGCCGAACAGACGATCACAGATTTAAAAGGGCTGGGAATCAGTGTTTTTACAGATTTGATACCGCTGGAACTTTGCCATCCTTAAAGGAATCGTAATAATGGCAGAAGGAGGCCTTTTTGTAGGTTTTGGCGCAAGATATGCCGGAGACTGTACTTCTGGACAGGCCATCAGCGGACTTGCGAACCTGTAACCGGCTTTATTGTTAGCCGTTATTGGTTTTTTGCGGGAGGACTGACTGTTAACTACTTGGTCTATCCCATCTTATTATAATAATTTAATAAAAAAACGTTTAATGCAATGAATCAATACTTAAAGTATCTTACTGAAGTCATTTTTTTGGCTTTTTATTAGCCAAACCGGAAGTTGTTTCATAGTTCCGTATCCAGGAAATGTCTCGTTTTGATGCCTTCCATATGTATGGCGTTATTGGACTGAGTATTGTTGTTGCCATGATTCCGATACAGGTTATCAAAAAATGGAACGTAAAAGACAACGGGGGCAACTCTATTGTTATTCCCGATAAAGACTCAGCCCAGACCAGCCCATACTTGGTAGGTGGCACTGTAGTTAGACCGGGCTGGGTACTGGCCGCATGTACCGGTCTATTATTTATGTTAACCAGGACCGGATACGGCATTAAATTGATCCCTATTGCCAATGCTGTGTTGGGGACATGGGTAATTTGGGATATTACGTCCAAAACAACCCAATTAATAATTTCACGAATTATGAACCGATGATAGTATACCTATAATCAAATAAAAGCAAGCAGTTATGTTTTTTAAACAAATATTTGATTCCAAATTAGCACAATATTCTTACCTGATCGGTTGCCAGGAGACCGGAGAGGCAATCGTAATAGATCCGATGCGCGATATTGATCAGTATTACGAGACAGCAGCGAACGAGAATTTGAAAATAATTGCTGCTGCGGATACTCATATCCATGCAGACTACCTGAGCGGGCTACAAGAACTGGTTGAAGAAGGAGTTCAGGCATTTGCCTCCGGTGAGGGCGGAGAGGACTGGCAATATGAGTGGCTTAAAGGCAGTGACTATGATTATCAGTTGCTTGCTGACGGAGATCGTTTTAATCTGGGTAACATTAAGTTCGATGTGATGCATACGCCCGGCCACACACCGGAATCGCTGAGCTTTCTGGTTACCGATGGGGCAGCTACCGACCAGCCGATGGGTATTCTAACTGGTGATTTTGTGTTTGTAGGCGATGTAGGACGTCCAGATCTGTTGGAAACTGCTGCTGGCCAGCAAGGGGCTAAAAAGCCTGCAGCAAAAGCCCTTTATCAGTCATTGAAAAAATTTAAAGACCTTCCGGAGTATTTACAGGTTTGGCCTGCGCACGGAGCCGGTAGTGCCTGCGGTAAAGCCCTGGGCTCCATTCCGGCGTCAACCGTTGGGTACGAGCTACGCTTTAGTCCGGCCATTAACTCTTCAGGCAGCAAACAAGAGTTTGTAGACTATATTTTGGATGGGCAGCCCGAGCCGCCCCTTTATTTTAAGCGCATGAAAGAGCAGAATAGAGGTGGCATGCCGGTAATTGGAGGACTGCCACAACCGGAGAAGCTCTCTGTCGGGCAGCTGGCCGATGCAGAAGGGGTTATCGTAGACACACGAGACCGGTATGCCTTTATGCAGGGGCATATTCCGGGATCACTGCTGGCCTCCTTTGACAGCAATTTTAATACCATTGCCGGCTCCTATATTAGACCGGATACGGATATTTACCTCATTATAGAAAAGAGAAACGTGGAGCAGGGGCTGCGCGATCTAATTCGCGTGGGGCTGGATAATATCGAAGGCTATATCACTCCCGGGGAGCTGGGGCAATGGGATGGGGAATTGGCAACCATAGATACGGTGGATTTTGAAGCGGTGAGGGAATTTCGAGATAATCCTCAGGTGCAGATTTTAGATGTAAGAAAAGCGACAGAATATGCTGAGGGAAATGTACCCGGTGCTGTCAATATTGCTCATACGCGTCTGGCTGATCACCTGGATGAGCTGCCGCGAAACAAAGAACTGTATGTCCATTGCGGGAGCGGCCTGCGCGCTTCTTATGCCAGCGGATTACTTGCCAGAAATGGATTTAACCTGAAATGGGTGGATGACTTTTTCTCCAACTATGCGGAGGATAAATAATAGAAGCTATAATTTTTAAGCCCGTAACGATTAGATGACGTTTCTATAAACTTGCTGGGTTTCGAGACTGTTTTTTAGCCTTCCACGGCTGATCCGCTTTGTTGGTTAGGGCGAAAGGAGGCGACCGCAGAATTATTGGATATTATTAGATGTAGTGCTCGGCTGCTGACTTTATGATCACAATACGTGGATATATTATAATATGGATATACAGAAACTGTTGATTTGCCCTTAAAAAGGGGGATTATTGTGGCTTTTGAGCAATTACGTAGTAGAATTTCCAGTACCGCCAATACCATGAGCTTTCGTGAACGGGGCTAAGATCGGCTTTTTCTAAAAGCCGGATAGTTTCTGCCAGGGAGCAGCTGTCAATATATTCAGAGCTCCATTGGTCGATAATCCAATTGACAAGTCTAAACCAGCCGCTGTTATTCCAGTCCAATAGGTATAGTTTACCACCGGGTTTTAGGTAATTATAAAATTTATCAAGTACCGTTTGTTGATGCTGATAATAATGAAAGGCATTGAGGCAGCATATAATATCAAAGGTTGAACGAGGAAACGCTAACCGTTCCGTAGGCTGGTTATGGAACGTAATATTTAGATGATGCTGCAGTCGTCGTTGCGCGATTTCCAGCATATCTTTGGAAATATCGTTGAGAATGAGTCGGTGAAAGGGATACTGTTCCGTAACCAAATGCTCAGCCAATAAACCAGTTCCGCAGCTGGCGTCAAGAATTTTGTGTTTATCTTGTGTTTTAAGGTGCGATAAAAACTCCTGGTGGGTATGGGTCAGATAAGCCTCCCATCGTTTATCGTACCGGGGAGTTATAAAACAGCCTGCCAAACCTTGTTTCTTTTCTTTTTCATCGGGCACTTCTCGTTTTCTATCCATCTGGTGTAGGTTCTTCGTATTCTGAGTAGACATAGGCAAACTCTGCTCCTAACAGTAGGATAATGGTAGAATAATAGATCCACAACAATAGAATAACCAGCGAGCCCGCAGCGCCATAGGCACTGCTAAGCGTGCTGTTTCCCAAATAAATGCTAATAAGGTATTTGCCAAGCGTAAAGAGGAACGTGCTTGACAGGGCCCCAATCCAGACATCATTCCAATGGAGATGTTTATCAGGGAGAAACTTGAATATGAGGGCAAAAACAACAGCGGTTATGAATAATGAAACTATTACATTGAAAATGGTAACAAGATAAAAACCTCCGCTGGAGAGGGTTTGGCTGAGGATTTCGTTAAAAGTAACGAGCACCGTATCGATTATCAGAGAAAGTAAGAGCAAAACCCCCATCCCAATTACAACTGCAAGGGAAAATAGGCGGTCGGTAATAGAATGGAGTATATTAACGGAAGAAGGTGGTTCTATCTTCCAAATAATATTGAGCGTTTTTTGAAGTGAATTAAAAACGGTGGTAGCACTAAATAAAAGGGTGCCAATTCCCACAATATTGGCTATTGGAGAAGTTCCGAGCTCTTGGGCATTAGCCATAAATTTCTGGACGATTTTGGCATTTTCTGAGCCGGAGAGCATGGTTATTTGATTAAGAAGCATGTTACGTACGGCTTCATCACTATATAAAGCGCCGGCAATCGCCATTGCTATAATTACAATAGCGGGGAGTGAGAATATAGTGTAGAATGCAATGGATGCGCTGTAGGTCATCACATCATCCTCAATGAATTCCGATACGGTTTTTTTGATGATTTTCCAGTAGGTCATTTTACTGTATTGTACTTATACAGGTTAAATAATATCATTAAAGTTGGATATACGGCGCCCATAAAAGGACTTTCCGGGTGGTATTTTGAATCAACTGTTTAATGATGGTTAAACATTGTTAAATATACAATTAAGTGCAGGTCTACAATAAAAATTATGGCATTAATACTAATGTATAGTTATTTTATTCTTGGGGAAGTTGTATTTTAATCAACTTAATGGAAAGAAAATCTAAATTTTAATTATACAAGTACAGGTTATGAGAAAAATAAGAGTCTTTCTGCTACTAAGTATGTTCTTTGTTTTTGGGCAGAATATGGGGTGGGCCCAGGGGATAAATACCAAAGATATTACCTATGATGAAAAGTCAAAGCTGGTCGTGGGAATTGTAGTTGATCAAATGCGCTACGGATATCTCCCTCTATATTGGGATAAGTTTGAGCAAGGCGGCTTTAAAAGACTGATAAATAAGGGCTATAATTTCAAGAATCATCACTATAATTATTTTCCAACGTTTACCGGTCCGGGACATGCAGCGATTTATACCGGTACTACGCCCTCGACGAATGGAATTGTTGCCAATAGCTGGTACGATCGAAATACCGGTAAAGCAATGTACGTTGTATCGGATTCAACAGTTCAGGCCGTGGGTACAGATCCGAATAGCACTGCAGGTAAAATGTCGCCTCTTAATTTGCTAAGTACTACTGTTACGGATGCTTTAAAAGATGCTAATCGCAATAACAAGGTGATTGGGGTTTCTATTAAGGATCGTGCGGCCATACTACCGGCTGGACACATTGCCGATGGTGCCTATTGGTTTGACGGTGAGTCCGGAAATTTTATAAGCAGCACCTGGTATATGGATGAATTGCCGTCTTGGCTGCAGGAGTTTAACGAAGAAGGGTTGGCTAAAGAGCTGAGCGAAAAGACATGGGAAACACTTCTTCCACTGGATGAATATACGGAAAGTAATCCGGATGTTACCCCCTATGAAGGGGCCTTTGAGTGGGAGGACAGCCCTGCATTCCCCCATGAGTTTAGTAAGTATGAGGGGGATTCCTATGATATTGTTGCTTCTTCTCCGTATGGAAATACGCTGGTCAAAGAATTGGCCAAGAAAGCAGTGGAAGGAGAAAATTTAGGTAACCATAAGACGACTGATTTTCTGGCGATTAGCTTTTCATCGACTGACTATGTTGGCCATCGCTTCGGACCTCACTCTATAGAAGTAGAAGACACTTACTTGCGTCTGGATCGTGAGCTGGCAGACCTGTTTGATTATTTGGACCAAAAGATAGGTGAAGGTAATTATATGGTGATGTTAACCGCCGATCATGCTGCGGTAGATGTACCTCAGGAGCTTGTGGATCGGGGGTTGCCGGGCGGTTACTTTGATAGTGGCGAAGCGGTCGGGCAGCTGGTGGATTATTTGAGCGAAGAATACGGAGATAAAGAATGGATTGTGGACTATCGTAATCAGCAGGTATATCTGAATCGCGAATTGATCCGGGAAGAAGACCTGTCACTTAGAGATATGCAAGATGATGCTGCAAGTTTTTTACGTCAGTTTGAGAAAGTGAAATCTACTAACACAGCCCACAACTTTCAATATTTTAATTACAGTGAGGGCTACCAGGCTTTATATCAGCGAGGCTTTCTCTTCGATCGGTCAGGCGATGTATATATCCAGTTAAAACCGGGGTATATGGATTCCAGCAGTCGAACGGGAACCTCACATGGGTCGCCCTATGCTTATGATACCCACGTTCCAATGCTCTTTTATGGATGGAATATACCCCATGGTGCAACTACAGATAAAACCTTTATCCCGCAAATTGCACCAACCATTGCCACGATGTTAAATATCCCGTTACCCAGTGGAACGCCGGCAAATGTGCTCTCTTTTAGCACTGATAACGAATAGGGGATTAGCATACTTCTTTATAGATCTCTCTTGAGTAATCCGAAGGGGTGGACGTACAGCCTACGTAGCCAAATCTACTTTGGCACAATTGCCCTTCATAGGGTTAGTGCAGTAGAGCAGCGAGCAAAACGTAGATATTTTAAAGCGACCCAATAATGGTAATTTTGATATCCTGCTTAGTAATAACAGGCAGGATATTTTTTTATATCGTTTTGCCTAAACCAAAGCCCAGCTAAACAAACAGGAGGCCAATCTCAGGTTGGAGAGCATATAAAGAAGGCATGACCGGTCTGTCCATTTTGCAGTAAAGCGAAAAAGAAGACAAGAAAGTAAATCCCCGCAAAAGCCGGTTGCTAAGAGTAAACATACGTTTTGATTCCAATTATTGCTAAGCATAGCAACGATAATAAGCCCAATAAGAAAGGACCAATAATATTGACGGTAAAAGTTCCGGTGGGATACTCGGTCGGCCAGTTTAGCTTTAGGTAATCAGGTGATAAGGTAGCGCAAAATGTTGCCCAAAAATCCGCTAAGGCCCAAATAAAGAATAGATTGTAACATAATAACTCCCAATAAATTATTTCAAAGTTTCAGATTTATAATTAGGAGCCATCAGATCTGCAGTAACGGAACGGTTGAAGCCGAACTCCATCGCCGCTGGCTGCTTATGAATTCATTTTTACCGGCAGACGCATGTTTTGGTTGCCAGCCTGGCTAAAAATGAGAGTAATATTTACCGAATCACCTGGACTCAGGTTAAATTTGAGATTGTTAAGCATAATATGCTTACTACCGGGTTGTAAGTAGATTTTTTCCTGAGGATCAATAACGAGCTGAGAGACCGGCCGCATTCCGAACAATCCATTTTCTCCTTTGAACGTTTCGTGAAGCGATGCATTTTCTGCCGCATTTGTCTCTATATTTAAGATGGTATCGGCCACTGTTGCGCTATTGTAGATGCTCAAATAACAGGCGCTGTTCCGGCCTTGTTTTCCCGGACGTGCCCAGCCGCCGGAGAGTTCAACTTTATGGGGCATTTCTGTTTGGTTGGTCTCTAACTGCTTATGCTGGTTTTTTTCTTCCGGTTTTTGATGGCAGCCGCCAGCAATGATCAAAAGCAGCAGGACATATATTATAGCGGTATTTTTGTTATGGAGTAGCTTCATTGGCGTAGCTTTTGAATATCACGAGCCACCTCGGCCGGTTGCATAGTATTGGCCCTGTATTCGAAGCGGATACGTCCCTCTTTATCTATTAGATAAGCCGTATTGGAATGCATCATTTCATAACTACTGGTATCGGCACTGTTATTCATGATCTTCTTGTATTTAATATCCAGGGAAGAAAGCAGCGAGTTTATGTTGGCTTGCTCCCCGGTGAGTAGGCTAAATTGGTCGTTGAGATGATACAATTCTCTATAATCTGCCAGAACTGATGGAGTATCGCGCTGGGGATCGAAAGTGATTTCGACAAAGTGGATATTAGAGGTATCAGATAATTCGGCCTGTATCTTTTTCATATTGGAAGTAATGATGGGGCAAATATCCGGACAGTGGGTATAAATAAAGGTAACAGCCGTAATACTACCTTCAAAATCGTCCGGGAAAGTAACCGTTGAGCTGTCTGCATCAATAAGTGGGTACGATTCGGAGCTAATATCTTTAATAATATCAGGCTTGCTTTCACAGGCTGTAATAGAGAATAATAGTAACCCAAATATTATATATTTTAGACTATTCATAGGTCTAAAGATAAGGCTCTGTTCTTTTGATAAAAAACGAAAAGAAACAATCCTTTATAAATGAGTCTGTTCTGAGTCCAAAATATTGAAGGCGCACCTTGTCCGAGGGTATTAAGTTAGATATCAGCCTATAAGCTGTGCTTTTAAATGGATACAAGAGACCTTCGAAATACTTTTTTATAAACCTCTCTTAAGTAATCAGAAGGGGCGCCGTTGTACAGCTAATGTAGCCTGGAGCTGCGTTGGTGCAGTTGACCTTCATAGCTTTAGCGGCGCAGCGAGTTGGACTGCTCTGCGAAACGCTCGTAAAGTAGAGGGGAGGCAAACATCGGTAGCTCAAAGCGGCCTACAAGAGTAAAAATGAGAGGACTTTGCAAAATCACTTTTGTAGACATCGTTTCGGATTTGATCCGCCCGCAGTCGGACACATTCCGGAACCTCTGTCAGCTTAAGGCGACAAAATGGAAGCCCTGAATATGATTCAGAAGCACGGCCTGGTTTTATAAATACGCCTAAAACTAATTCCATATCAAGGGTTCAATTGTTTCTGGGTATCCAGCAGCATATCCATGATGATATTAGCCGTATTACGGGCTATTTCGCGGGTTTGACTGCGATCAGCATTGTCATCAACTTCATAGGTAACCGCATCGGCTCCAAAGAAGTGGTAGATCCAGTTTTTGGCAATAGGGGAATTCGGGGGAAAGGGTTCAACCCGAAATTGAGCGTTCGGCATTTCTTTGCGCAACCGGTCAATCCAGTGGTAAGTAAAATCTTCCGGGAAGGTAGAAACCTCACGGTTAATGGGATAAAAGTTGTTAGCACCTGTCGAGTGGAAGTCAATACCGTAAAATACCTTGCGGTTTTCATTATCAGCCAGTGGAGCAAGATCATCGTGAATACTTTTGGTTTCCGGCTGGTTGAAGTTCTTCCAGTCCCTGTTGAGGTCATTCCCGCCGGCATTGTTGCGCCATTGGCCCAGATCAACGCCATCCGGATTGACTATTGGATAAGCCCAAACCTCGAATTGTTGACGAAATTCCTGTGCTAACTTATCATCCTCCAGGAGGGTCTCTATAAATTCCTTGCTTGCTATTTCTCCGGTGACTTCTGGCGGATGCTGACGCGATGTTATAACGAGAACGCCCTGTCTTTGGTCTGAGGGGGCCTTCCCGATGGTTAATTTTAAAATGGGACGCTGCTGATGTGACTGTCCGATCGTATCGAGCAGAGCGGAAGTGTTGTTAGCAATAGAATCAGCCCACTGCTGCATATTTTTTGAGGTGATCAGCTCCTGAGCTGATACCCAAAGAGGTTCTTCGTCAAGGTCCAGGGTGAGCGTAGCTCGGCCGCTGGTATCCGTATTTATGTTATCAGCATCAATAGGATACCAGTGCTCACGATCTTTACTCAGGCGGGGTCGGTAACGATGGTCTCCGTGCTTGTACGTCAGCTGCAGGTGAATGGTTTTGGGAGTGTTGCTCCAGACTTTGAAAGCATACCAGGGACTGTTATTTATGGGATGTCGTTCGGGTTCAATAACAATTCGATAGAGCGCATTGCCTACTTTATAGAAGTCATTCATCCGGGCACCGCTAAACTCATTGCTTACCCAAACACTGTCTTCTGCGATACCTATTGTGCGCTTATGTTGTAGCTGTATTTCTTTATCTACAGTATTTGTTACGCCTTCAGGATCATAACCATATCCTGAAAACTCTTCGGTGGTAGAACATCCCGGGAAGAGAATAACGGTGGAAAATATTATACTTAAACTAACAAATAGATAAGCGTGACTTTTTGCGATCATAATAATATTTATTGCTCTTATGGAGAGCTTAAAGTATAGAAAAAAGTGGATCTGAAAAACTATAATAAATTTTATAATTAGTATAACGCGTTTACCGGTTAGATTACAATAGGTATAAATAATAAAAAAGGCCATGCAAGTGCTTGATAATCATTATCTTAAAGGTGTTAATTTCCAATTAAACACCAAGCCTATGCATGACCT
>Ga0079226_10001220_pt1 | contig 19583 bp, 19 predicted proteins | sample Poulit2014_FD_76345 | JGI IMG/M metagenome (GOLD analysis project Ga0079226, IMG submission 76345) | Agricultural soil microbial communities from Georgia to study Nitrogen management - Poultry litter 2014 | ecosystem: Environmental > Terrestrial > Soil > Agricultural land | place: USA: Georgia... | reverse complement strand
GTCATCGCGCTAGCACGACGCAGATCCGACGTACTCTTCGCCACGCTCCGAGACGGCACCTTCTACGAATCCCGCCCAACCCAACTTGCTTCAGCGGCTTGACGAAAACGATAGAAGCACCCCCCCCCTGAATTAGTCAATCAATTCAGATCTTGTTCATGTTGCGACAGAAAAACACAGGTTCACTCAGGACAAGGCATATCGATCAGTTGACGTAACAAAACTCTGAACGTTATGATTGACGTCACATAAGGGTCTTTTTGCATATTTATTTTATTTAGAGCGATTCTCGTTATTGAAAATGAGGCTTACCTGTGAAGTGGAACTACCCGTGTCGGATAGTACCGCGGGATGGTTCTGTGAGTCAGTTTAGTTCCACCGCAATCGAGTCAGACGAAAGGTTGTAGTCCTATGCATTTGACAGTGAGGGAAGAGGAGCGCGTACAAGTTTGGGCGGCTGCCGAAATGGCAAGACGTCGTCTAGAGCGGGGGGTAAGGCTTAATCATCCTGAGTCTGTGGCCTTAATCACTGATGAAGTTCTTGAGCGCGCTAGAGATGGCAGTATTCCAATGGTAGCTGACTTGATGGACTACGGGAATAGAATTCTTACGACCGGACACGTTATGGTCGGCGTTTCAAATATGATCCCGATACTTCAGGTAGAGGCATTGATGCTTGATGGCACTAAATTGGTCACTCTTATGAACCCCGTACACGGAGAAGTGTCAGCAGAAAGTAACTCTAGACGTGCTGACCCGTGGGAGCGACCTTTAATTTCGGAAGTTGAGATTCCGGATGAGGCTTTCGACGTCGGCGAACCCCAACATGTTGGGGAAATTCAGTTCAGGAGTGATGATATTGAAATTAATGCGCACCGTGCTCGTTCAGAAGTTGTGATCGTAAATACGGGAGATCGTCCAGTGCAGGTAGGTGCTCATTATCATTTAGCTGAAGCGAACAAGGCGTTGGCTTTTGACCGTGATCGAGCTTTCGGCTACAGACTAGATATTGCTAGTGGCTCTTCTATACGTTTTGAACCGGGTCAGTCACGAAAAGTTGGAATAGTGGAACTTGGAGGCGAAAAAATTGCTCAGGGGATGAACGACATCACTAACGGCCTGACGACTGATCCCGCGACTAAAAAGCGTGCAATGAAGCGACTGCGTGATGAGGGGTACTGCTTTGAGGGCGAACGTTATGAAAGAAAGAAATAACATAGGGGACAGGGAATGGTTACTCACATAACAAGAGCAGAATATGCGAATCAGTATGGTCCCACAACTGGTGACAAAGTCTACTTGGCTGATACTGGCCTCGTAGCTGAAATTGAATATGATTACACTACGTATGGAGACGAGTTAGTTTTTGGTGGTGGCAAAACCATCCGCGATGGTATGGGGCAAATCTCCCGCGTATCGAGGGAAGATGGAGCCTTGGATATGGTTATCACTAATGCCATAATAATCGATCCGACGTTGGGTGTAGTAAAGGCTGACATCGGAGTCCTCGACGGCAAGATAGTTGGGATTGGAAAGGCCGGAAATCCTGACGTAATGGAAGTGACGCCTGATCTTCTGATTGGTCCAAATACGGACATTATGTCTGTTGAGGGTCAGATCGTGACTCCCGGTTTAGTAGATGTTCATCCGCATTTTGATTCTGTCCAGCAACTAGAAGAATATCAGTCGGCTGGAGTGACAACGGTAATTGGTGGCGGCACGGGGCCGAAAACGGTTGGTATTGAAGCGCCAGGTGCATGGAATCTCCAACGCATGTTAGAAGCGATGGCTGATGTTCCTTTAAATTTTGGGAATTTTGGTAAAGGGAATTCTTCTAGCCATCACACGCTCATTGAACAGGTACTTGGTGGCGCGACAGGTATGAAAATTCATGAAGATTGGTCGAGTTCGCCATCAGCTATTCGTACCTGTCTGGACGTTGCAGATGAATACGATTTCCAAGTCCAGATTCACGCCGACACATTAAACGAGACTGGATTCTACGAAGACACTATGGAGGCAATCGCCGGTCGAGCAATGCATATATATCACTGTGAAGGAACCGGTGGTGGGAACGCTCCTGACATCATGCGTTGTGTTGGTGAAGAAAATATATTACCTAGCTCGACCAACCCAACAAACCCCTTTTCCCTAAATACATATGACGAGTCGATAGATATGCTTGTTACATGTCATAATTTAAACAAAGAAGTGCCATCGGATATGGCTTTTATTCAAGGCCGAGCACGGGTCGAAACGATGCGTGCAGAAGATGTTCTTCATGACCTGGGTGCAATAAGTGTTATGGGGTCTGACAGTCAAGGGGTCGGTAGGGCAGCAGAAAGTGCCCAAAGGTGTTTTCAGCTTGCCGCTGTAAATAAAGTTCGATTTGGCAAGCTGGCAGAAGATAGCGCCGATAATGACAACTTTAGGATAAAGCGTTACTTAGCGAAAATGACCATTAACGCAGCACGGGTTTTGGGAGTCGACAGATATGTCGGATCGATCACACATGGCAAAATTGCTGACCTCGTTTTTTGGAGGCCTGAAATGTTTATCGCGAAGCCAGAGACGATCCTTAAAGGTGGCTTCATCACATGGTCTGCGATGGGTGATCCGGCGGGGTCTCTTATGACTTGTCAGCCATTAAAATATCGCCCGCAGTTCGGCGCGTTCGGTAAGAACCCCAAACGACTAGCGTATTCATTTGTCACCGACGCCGCTATTCGAAATGGATTGGGCGATCGGATTGATTCACAGCCGCTATTGCCGGTGCAAAATACACGAACTGTGAATAAACGTGACATGATGTTTAATGACTATGTACCAAATATTTATATCGATCCCGAAACATACCGTGTTGATATAGATGGCAGAGAGATCACAGCTGACGCGGCTCGCACTGTTCCACTGGGGCAGCTCTATTATTTGCGCTAAGGAATTACACGAGGTAAGTACTATGATGTTACAACAAGTGCTTGGCAATGTTTCAGACTCTGATTACGCAGCTATGACTTTGGACCCTATCTACCTGACTTCAGAACAGATGGCCAAGGGGCATCAGAAGATACGCTCCGAATCAGGAACTGAAATAAACTTATCACTCCCAAAGGGTGTGGCTTTGGAAGATGGCGACGTTCTTGCTTGCGAAGGTTCTGTGATGATAGCAGTTCAAGCTATAGAAGAGGACCTCATCAATATCTCGAGTGGCTCGAAATGTGACTGGGCGGCAGCAGCATATACTTTGGGAAATTTACATAAACCCGTCAGGTTCAGCGCTGATGCAATACGGACGCCCTACACTGCAGAATCGGTTGCAGCTTTAGAAAAGGCTGGGATCGATTATAAGCGCACGACGGAGAGAATGCTCGGTAGGAGGATTCGTGCTGTTGGAGCCAAATGACCAACGTGTGAATCCAAACTTCCTAATGCTTCAGCTTTCGAGTTCTGCTTTTCCCTCAGGCAGCTACACTCACTCATCTGGATTTGAGGCCTTCATAGAGTTTGAATCAATCTCTGATGCGTCGTCGCTACAACATTACTTAAGCATATGGCTGCTCCAGTCAGTGGCACGCTGTGACGGACCAGCTGTAGCGTTAACTCACAGGTATATAGGAGACAATCGTTCTGATTTGCTTGTTGAGTTGTCCGATACTCTCTCGGCAATTAAATATAGTAAATCAAACTTTGATTCCAGCGTTATGATGGGAAAGGCGACTCTCAATAGTCTTCTTCAGTCGTTATCGGGTGTGGATCAGTCGTTGGCGTCCTTTATGGGTCGTGAACCGCAGCGGGAACTGGAATTGCATCATGCTGTCGTTTGGGGGATAGCTACGAAACTTTACGATGTGAATGTGGAAGACGCCGTTTCAGCATATCTCTTTAGTAGCTTTTCTGGAGTTTTAGAGGTACTTGCGCGTATTGTACCGTTAGGGCAAAAAAATACACAAAAAATTCTGGTTGAAAGCCATACGGATTTGTTGAAAGCGCTGGATACAAGTTTAGAAATGGATCTGGAGCAATTAGGCTCGCAAACTGCGATACACGACATTGCTGCAATGAATCATGACAGATTACTAACACGACTGTGCATTACATAAAAATAAGGAAAATCGTTCTATGCGAAAACCAGTTGTCATCGGGGTCGGTGGACCTGTTGGAACAGGCAAGACTGCTTTAGTCGAGAAACTCTGCCGAGAGCTTACAAAAGATTATTCGATTGGTGCCGTAACAAATGACATCTTTACGTTGGAAGACGCGAAATATCTTTCCGAAAGTGGCGCATTAATACCTGCACGGATCAAGGGCGTTGAAACGGGCGGATGTCCGCATACTGCGATTCGAGAAGATGTATCGATGAATCAACATGCAATTGATGAGCTAGTTGATGCATTCCCGGATCTGGACGTTGTTTTTGTGGAGAGCGGAGGTGATAATCTCGCTGCCACCTTTAGCCCGGATCTTGTCGACGCCCACATATATGTAATTGATGTTTCGTCCGGCGAGGAGATCCCTAGAAAAGGTGGGCCCGGTGTTACAAAAGCTGATTTATTAGTTATTAATAAGATAGACCTAGCTGACTTGGTAGGGGCAGACCTGGCTGTTATGGATCGGGACGCCGCCCACCAACGTAAAGATCGTTCCACAATTTTCACTAATCTTAAAACAAAGGTTGGTTTAAAGGATGTGAAAAATTGGTTACGCTCAGAGGTGCTTTTTGAATAGACATACTGATGTAGCAGAGCTCGACCACAAGTTTATTACGCAAGGGAGCCGAATTGGTAAAAATGGGCGCCTGATCGTTAAGGCAATAAAACGCAATGAGCGAACAGAATTAATCCCAGTATATCGCCGAATCCCTTATCAGTGGCAAGGCTTTCACTACCAGGATGGAGACGATCAGCCTTTTTTACAATTGCACCATTCAGCAGGTGGTCTAACTAATGGGGACACTGCTGGGTTTCGCTTATCTGCCAATCCCGGTACGCGAACATTAATTACAACTACTGAAGCTACCCGATTTTATCGGACGGAGACTGAAGAACCCTCTCACGAAATATTCGATTTCACGATAGGTCCAGGCAGCTATTTAGAGTATCTTCCTGATGAAACTATCCCCTATAGGGAAAGCAAAGTTAGAAGAGAGACAGTATTTAATATAAGTTCAAACTCTCACCTCATCGCCACAGACATCCTGAGCGGAGGCCGCTTAGCGTATCGTTGCGGTGAGATGTTTGACTTCGATACCTTCAACTCTAATACCGTAGTCAAGGTAGACGGCCGTAAGATCTTTGTAGATGACCTAGCGCTGGACGCAGTGAGTGGGCCACTAGTCTTAGACAGCTGGATGGGTCATCAAGTATTGGCGACACTTATTTGTTTTAGTAATTTGCTTACTAAAGCGCAGCTAGATGAGCTTATCAATTGCCTGTCGAAGATACCAGAGATTAAATTTGGTGCCTCATTTCGTGCTGGCTTGCTGGTAATAAAGGTGCTATCTCAAGAAACATGGATCGCTCACGAAGCAGTCCACTGTGTATGGGCAATCCTACGGCCTAAAGTGTTTGAAAAACCTTCGCGGAAAATTGTTAAAGGATAAACTACATTTTGTGGCTGAAGACCCTGTCGGGGCAAGTTTTCGGCTATTCGTGTTTGAACGTTGTACCGTGCGCGGTAACCACCAATATTCTTTGACCCATTGTGTTTTCAGTGCTCGGGGTGTAAATGAGAATGTGGAGCAGCCACATGGTGGAGCAACTGGTGGATACGGCGCTCCGTGAGACGCCACCGTCGGTGTCGTCCATGCGCGCGTGGTTCTACGATGTCGTCGTCGTGCATCTTCCGTAGAGCCTGAGTTACTGCATTCGCCGTGGATTCCACAGCGGTTGCCAGTTGAGATACGGTGGCTTCGGGTGCTGCGTGTAGGGCGACCAATAGTTTTAATCGGGTGGGATCAGCACAGATGGTGAATGCTTTGGTCCATAAATCTAACCGGGGGTCTATGCTGGCTACTGCTTCTTCGGCTATTGCGGAATGTTCCGTGCTGTCATCGACCATTGGAGCTTTGGTTGCGGTAATCACGTATTGCATTTGTACGTGGTGCCCCGGAGCGACTCCGGCGGTTTGATCGAGGGTGAAGATTTCAGTCAACGGGGTTGCTGTAACGTGTTGGAACCCAGCTTGTCGGACAACGGCGAGGGTTTCTTCGATGCTGTGGGCTTGAGCTAACGGGAGGGTTTGGGCTACTGTCCCGCCGTAGTGTTCTACGAAGCCTTCGGTGGTATTGGCTTCGATGCCGGTGGGAAACCAGGGCGCATCAATGAGTACCAGGGTGCCGCCCGGACGCAGCAGGGTTTTCCAGTTGAAAAGAGCTTTTAAGGGTTCTCGAAGTGTCCACATCACGTACCGATTCGTGATGGCGTCAAAACTTTCGGAAGCAAAATCCGGTGACACGGCATCGCCGAGTTGAAAGGAGGGGTTGGGGAGGTTGGTGGTGCTCCGCATGACGGATCGGTCATGGGCGATGGCCAGCATACCTTCTGAGAGGTCAGTTGCGGTGACGGTATAACCTAAGTCAGCAAGCAAGAAAGCGAGATAGCCTGAGCCGGAGCCAACGTCTAAAATATTGTCGATGTTTTCGGGTACTGCCTGAGATAGTACACGCGACCAGGCGGCTTGGTCGGCCTCATGACGATCTTTGCGTTGCTGATGAGCATCGTAGGCGCGTGCACGGTGATCCCAGTAACGGGTGATTTGTGTTTGGAGACTCGTCACTGCAGAAACCTCTCTTTTCAGACAGGAGCGCTGTCAAGGTTGAAAGACAGCTGGATTCGATCGATGAGCTGGTGCCGGTCAGCATGTATGCCGTAGACTCGGTGGATGACTTTGGGTTGGAGCACTTGCTCGGGTGTGCCAGTGGCTGCCACGCGACCATTTTCGAGCAGGATGAGTTCGTCGCAGTATTGTGCGGCAAGATTCAAATCATGTAGCACAACCAAAGTGGTGACACCTAGGCTTCGCACTAGAGCAAGTGTTTCGTGCTGGTAGCGAATATCCAAGTGGTTGGTTGGTTCATCGAGGAGCAGATGTTGGCCTTGCTGCGCTAAAGCTCTAGCTATGAGCACGCGTTGACGCTCGCCACCGGATAAGCTAGCAAAGGTTCTCTGGCCCAGGCGTGATACTCCAACACGTTCCAGGGCTTTAGCTGCTAACTGATGGTCTTCTGAGGTAGTGCGCGAAAATGGTTTTCGGTAGGGAGTACGACCTAAGAGTGCCATTTCACCAACGGTGATGGTAGTTTCAGCATCAGATTCTTGTACCACCACGGATAACTGCTGGGCGATTTGCCGGGCATTGAGGTGCCCCAGAGGTGTGTCGTCGATGAATACTGCGCCAGTATGGGGTTTGAGGGAACCGTAAAGGAGCCGAAGCACGGTGGTTTTACCAGAGCCGTTTGGGCCAATGAGCCCAAGGACGCGGCCCTGGCTTGTACTCAGCGAGACATTATCAACCACACGATGGGTACCATACGCGTAAGACAGGCCGGTAGCAGTGATCATTCGTGAAACCGTTCGACGATGTTTTCCAAGCCGGTAACAGCCAAGGGAGTGGCCGGCTCAGTGAAATTAAGTAACTGCGTGATGACCTGGTCGTTTTCAAGCGCAGAAAGATCGGAAGCCCCTGGTAAATCTTCTAGGGTAGCTTCTACCGCTTCTGGGTCACCTTCAGAATATAACAGGATGATGATATCTGGATCCCGACCTAAGAGTTGTTCCGCAGAGACTTCAAACACGCGTTCAGAAGTATCCTCGAACGCGTTGGTGAAACCTGCCGCTTCCAGTTGTGGATGGGCCATGGAGTCTGTGCCATATGCATACATGGTGCCACCTCCGACGGTGGGGTAGAGAACAGCGGCGGTACGATCCTCATCGTCAGCTACTGTGTCTTCAGCGTCCGCTACACGTTGTTCAAGCTCGTCAACATAATCGTCGGCTTTATCGGTTCTGTCGAAAACTTCACCATATAATTGCACTTGATCATAAACGCTGTCGAAGGTCGGATCGGTTTCGGCATCAGTTGAGCAAAACGCTGGTTCTTCCAGTAAAGCAATGTTGACTTGCGAAAGACTTTGGCGTGGGAGGTTTTCTACTTCGCCAAAAACCACGTCGGGCTCTTCGGCTATGACGACGTCTTTGGAGATCTGGAGGTGTCCGGTGGGATCGATATCCGAGGTGAGTTCGGGTATGTCTTGAATCTCAGCGTTGGTTTCATCATCAAAAAGTTCTGATGGGAAAGCTCCAGCCCGTGCCACAGTACGATCCAGAACGCCCAGAGCATGTAGAGCAGGTACGGAAGCTGATTTCAATAAGACTAATTGTTCTGGTGGGGCATCAAAGCTGACTTCGGCTCCACAGTTTTCTACGGTTACTGGGTATCCATCGTCTGCATTGTCGTCTTGAGCGGACGATGTGGTATTTGAGCTACACCCGGCAAGTAAAAGGGTGCTAGCCACCGCTAACGCTGCTGATCCTCGAGCGGTACGTCGAGCTATGGTCATGATGCTCTCCTAGTTAGGTGCTAGTTCGAGTAGTTTATTGATTGGTGCTGGTGTGCATACGGCGGATGAGGATGAGTAAGAATGGTGCACCGACCAAGGCGGTGAGAATGCCGATAGGGATTTCTTGAGGGGCTAGGAGCGTGCGAGCGACTAGATCCGCCCAGATGAGTAAGGTCCCGCCCATCAGCGCTGTGATTGGAAAAGCCCGGGCGTGAGTTGAACCAACAACCCGTCGAGCAAGATGGGGGACGACCAAACCAACAAAGCCGATACTGCCGGATGCTGAGACAAGTACACCGATGCACAAGGCTACGAGTACGAGCAGTCCGGTTCGCAGTTTCTCAGGGCTAATGCCCAAGGTCAGCGATGTTTCGTCGCCGATTGCCAACACATCAACACTGCGCCCAAAGACAGTTAATACTGCTGTAGTAAACACCGTGACGGTGACAACCGCCATCAATGGAGTCCCCCAACCGGCTAACGATAAAGAGCCCAGCAGCCAGAACATTACTGAACGAGCCCCCTCGGCAGATCCGCTGGCAAAGATGAGGAAGCTGGTCAAGGCATACAGTGCATATCCTACGGTGACCCCGGACAGCAACAGACGAACAGAGGTGACGCGGCCACCACTGCGGGCAATGCCATAGACTAGTAGTGAGGCCGCCAAGGCTCCAAGAAAAGCGCTGCCTTGTAGGGCATGCTCGCCCAATCCGGCACCTGCGCCAAATAAAATGGCTGCAGCGGCTCCAGAAGAGGCCCCGGAATTAATGCCAAGCAAGTATGGGTCGGCCAGCATATTGCGCACCATTGCTTGTAACGCCATACCGCACAGGGCTAGGCCTGCACCGACGCAAAGTCCAAGAATAACTCGCGGCAGACGAACGTCCCAGACGATGGCTTCGGTGGATTCAGACCATGATCCTTTGGGCAAGCCAAAAAGCCGATGGCTAATAACACCCATGACATCGCCAGCTGGTATATAGACCGCTCCAATCGCCACGCCGAGGATAATGCTGACCAGGGCGCCGATAACGAGAACTACTAACCAGGTAAATGCACGGCGTCGCTGCAGCTGGACACCGAGGACGTGCTCGGCTGCCGAAGATGGCGCCTTCTGGTCAGTTTCTGGAAATGTGTCCACGCAGACACATTAGCACTTCCTAGGGTTGCTGGGAAGGCGTAATGCTTACGCAATCAAATGCGCGTTCTCCTTACGAAGACATGCTGGCTCTTTCTTCCCGAATTTCCTAACGCGTCGCTATACAATCGGTGGCGATAGCTACCGCCCATTACAAGAATCGATCCAGCTTGTAGAGACACAAGAAGCGTAGGAAAATTGGGTGATCGATTTTCATCTGCGTTGCTTTGTGGTTTTCCAATTCGTCACGGACTTGTGTCAGCTCTCACGGAAAGTCTGAAACAGCCTAATACGGTTGGGTATAGACGAATACGGACGCTACCAAACACTGTTCGGTCGAAGAAAAACAATCCCGGGTTTATTCGATACACTAGACGGGCTTAAGTGGTGCATGTACATCTTCACTGAGTTTTGCATTAGTTTGAGCGCATAGAACATTGGTGCGAAGGTTTATGACTATGGGATTCTAATCCGCGCTGCTTTTTTGATGCTAGGAAGAACGGAGAGTAGAGATTAAACGGAGGGTTGGGCTACACTTCACACTTTGGTTAGGCTTGTCGTCTGTTTGGCGTGTTCGCGATATTTTGCTAGAGGTACAAGGCGGTAACCTAGCCAACGCGCTATGCAGGTAAAGCCAGTTGCAGCTATCGCTGGTTATGGTAGATAACCTCGATCTAGTAGTTAGAAGTGCCGTAGCAGCCTCAATTGAACAAGACAGTAATTGTTTGTTCTTGAGCACAGAGCATCAAATATGATCCTCTGGCGTTGACACTTCCGATAGAGGTAGCACGTCGAGTCGCAGTGTATTTTGTGCAAAGAGGACAGCAATGATTGTCACAATACAAAATGGAAGAGTTAAAAATGGCATTCCGATAACGTTTAGTGGGCCTTGCAGTCCTAACGCAAGTAGACTTGTTACCCCAGACCCGAGTACGCCAAGGAGCACGCTACCTGGTGTCAATCGGACAAAAACCCCAGCGACTGCGATTGCTGTGACAAAGCCATTGTACCCAAATAGTCCTAGGTAAATCGAGTGACCATCGGCCCCAACTGCCACCGCAGTTAGGGTGCCAACAGCCGACCCTAAAATCGCTGCGATTCCACTAGCCCGAGAGCAGATCGCTATCCCAAGTAAGATAGCTAACCCTACCCCTGCATTCTCAATTAAAAATAGCTGGCTGAGTCCACGGAACAAGATTTGAAGCACGAGCAACACGGATAAATCGCGTGGCTCCGCCTCAGGTTCTCCTCTTATGGCAGTATTGATCTCGCCCGCGAGTGGTTCCGGGTCAGGCTCTGAGTCGTCAGGCAGTGCGCTGAAACGGACCATTTGTAAGCCGGTTAGGCATATCAGGGTAATAAAATTGAAAGGCAGTGTCAGGGGTGAAGCTGCGCCAGCGCTGGACTTGCTGATCCAAGTCATTGAAGCCGCCATTACTGGAACGGAAACTACCGAGGCAATGGCAATGTAAATTAATACTAGCCAGTACTGTTTCGGATCGAGGAAAACATTTAGTCCCGCTCCGATCAAGGCGCCGTTGAACCCAAAAAGACCGTCATTTATCACGCTTCGCGATAATCCGCTTACTACGGCTGTTGTAGTAGCAGCCACCACGCCGAGTGCCATGGCCAATCCGTGATGGGGTTGAACAAGAATTATTGCAAGGATGATGATAAGACCTGTAAGGGGATTATTCATAATACAAATCTGCCCAACAGCACGTAAACACTGGTTTAGGTACGTTAAGATGTGTTTGCCGTCCACAGCTTGAGTAAATCGTGGCATGGTGCCGTTTATAAGTGACAAACTTTTAATGACGGGTTTGTTTTTGCGCATACGAAGATATTACATGACATGAGTCACACGTCGAAGGTATGCAGTAGGTGGACGGCCATGACGGGCGTAACGGACCCTGCTGTCGAAGCACATAACCCAGCCACCTAGAAGCGTGTGAGTTTCGTCAATTACAGTCTAAGCCTCGCCTCAATCGCGCAACTGTGACGTGTCTAACTAATGGCCCTTGACCAGAGGGCTTCGGGTTGCAATGATTGGAAGAGCGTGAATTTTACACGTTGGGAGTAATTATCTCGAGCTAGTTCTCAAGAACAAAATGATCGATTGTTTTGCCTTAAGAGAGTAGCTCTATATTAAGCATATCTTTAAGGGGCAGTATGGTGACGGTCACGTCTGTTGACAGAGTTATGGACCAAGATAGTTTGGCGGCATACGGTAAAAAAGTAGATTATCTGGAGATCAGCCCCGAGGATGCAAAACGGCGTCGCTTTCGCTCAAAAACGATGGCCGGGACAACAGTTAATATTTCTATAAATAGAGAAACTGAGCTCTCAGAGGGCGCGGTTTTGCATGAGAGCGACGAAATTATCATCCTTCTCAGAGTCAAGAGCCGTTCACAGCTAATCCTTGAGCCTCATAGTACTTATGCTGGACTTCAACTTGGTTTTCTTGCCGGTCATCTCCACTGGAAGACGCAAATCCTGGAACGTAGGCTTCGGGTGGAAGTTGAAACTGATGTAGCTGAATATCAAACACGCCTTGATGATTATTTAGATCGCGAAGACTATTCATTATACCTTGAGGACAGTGGCGATGAGAGATAACTTTGCGGTTCATTCGGCGCTACTGACGAATCTTAGGCTTTCCGATAGTAATTTCCCAGCCGGAAATTTTGGGTTCTCAAATGGTTTAGAGGCTGTCTTGAATTCTGTTGACACTATTGACCAAAATAACTTGACAAATATTATCCGAGATCTTATTGAGGGTCGCTGGAAATCTTCTGACTGTGTTGCACTAAGAAAGTGCTACCAAGCGATGCACAGCATTTCGGAAATTGTTGAGATAGATCAGGAGCTTGACTCTAGTTCGACCTCTAGTGTTACTCGTCGAGGTTCGGCAAATAATGGTCGTGCTTTGCTGAGTACTGCCGCTACATTAGGGGATTCTAGATCGAAAGAGTATCTAGCCCTGATTAAAGAAAATAATGCGATTGGTCACATCCCCATCGCTCAAGCTTTGTACTGGCATCATAATGGCTTGACTGAAACTGAAGCTATTCACTTATCATTCTATTCGATTGTTAGTAATTACTGCCAAGTTGCTGTTCGGCTAGGGGCGATAGGAGCCCTGCAAGCTCAAAAAACTATTTCCATCCTGCTAAGGGAATTTTCACTTACGGAATCCGGTGAATTTTGGCAAGGATTTCCATCGTCGTTTACGCCATATTCTGATATTGCCACACTCAAGCTTTCACAGCAAGAAATTCGATTATTTAGGAACTGACAATGTTTTTGACTCCCACCGAAATGGAGCGCTTAACCATATACACTGCTGCGGAATTGGCTCGGCGGCATAAAAACAAAGGAATGCGATTAAACCACCCGGAGACGGTGGCGTTTATTACAGATGAGCTCCTTGAAGGAGCCCGAGAGGGACGAACTGTTGCGGACCTTATCAGTCTTGGATCGACACTTTTGAACACCGACGATGTTATGGACGGTGTGGCTGATCTCATCCCGATGGTTCAAGTAGAAGCCGTTTTTCCAGATGGCACCAAACTAATCACTGTTCACGATCCAATCCGCCCCGGTGATATGACGCATAGCGACGATGTAGAAAAACCCGGGAAGCTTGTAATCGGATCGGATAGTGAGATTGAACTAAATGCGGGACGACAGAAAGTTACTGTAAACGTAACCAACACGGGGGATAGACCAATCCAGATCGGATCACATTATCACTTTTTTGAAACAAACAAAGCACTCGAGTTTGATCGTAAAGCTTCCTTCGGCTTTCGGCTCGATGTGCCTGCGGGGTCAGCTGTTCGGTTTGAGCCGGGACAAGAAAGGGAGGTTTCGCTTGTCGAGTTCGGCGGCCATAAGCGCCTCACAGGGCTGAATGATCTCACACAGGGAGAGATAACAGATAGCAACCAGGCTACGGCATTGCGACGTGCAAGAGAACAAGGGTTTAAGGGGAGCTAATCATGGCAAAAATGTCTCGTAAAGCTTACGGGGAGATGTTCGGCCCGACTGTAGGGGATGGGTATGAGCTTGGAGATACAGGCTTAGTGGCCATCGTTGAAAAGGATCATAATGTACTCGGCGACGAAAGTCTCCACGGAGGCGGTAAAACGCTACGTGATGGCGCTGGAATGAATTCGAGAGTGACCAGCGAAGACGGTGCGCTGGATATGCTACTTTCCAATGCAGTTATCATCGATGCCGTCCTTGGGATAGTTAAAGGTGACATTGGCATAAAGAATGGACACATCGTTGGAATTGGAAAAGGAGGAAACCCAGACACTATGGCCGGAGTCGACCCCGATCTCATTGTTGGGCCATCAACTACGGTTCGGGATTGTGAAGGCTCAATTGTCACTCCAGGTGGAATTGATGTTCATGTCCATTTTGATAGTGCGCAGCTAGTGGAGCATGCAATATCTTCGGGCATTACTACGATGCTCGGCGGTTCACTAGGTCCAATTACGGTCGGTATTGACAGTGGTGGACCGTATAATGTAGGGAAAATGCTGCAGTCCGCGTCACGATGGCCTATGAACTTCGGTTTCTTGGGCAGGGGCAACGCTCATAGCCCTCACACCTTAGTTGAGCAAATAAAAACCGGAGTATTGGGGCTGAAAATCCATGAGGATTGGGGCGCCATGCCTTCAGCTATCCGCAATTGTTTGGCCGTTGCAGATGATCTTGACTTTCAAGTGCAGATTCATACGGATACATTGAACGAGTCTGGTTTTCTGGAAGATACGGTCGCCGCATTCGAAAATCGTACTATTCACATGTACCACACCGAAGGAGCGGGGGGAGGTCACGCTCCGGATATAATTAGCGTAGCGGGTATCGAGCGTTGCTTGCCGTCCTCTACCACTCCAACGATCCCATTCGGAGTCAATACGTTCGAAGAGCATCTTGACATGACTATGGTATGTCACCATCTTAACCCGTCCATACCTGAAGATGTGGCGTTCGCGGAAAGTAGGATACGACCACAATCTATTGCTGCGGAAGATATCCTGCACGATATGGGTGCTATTTCAATGATCGGGTCAGACTCTCAAGGTATGGGACGTATTCATGAAGTCATAAGCCGCACCTGGCAACTCGCTTCAGTTATGAAAGAATTGCGCGGGCAATTACCTGAAGAACATTCGGGAAGAGGAGATAATGAGCGAATTCTTCGTTACATTTCGAAGTACACAATCAATGCGGCTAAAACATTTGGAATCGATGAGTACGTAGGTAGCCTTGAAGCCAGCAAACTGGCGGACATTGTGATCTGGCGGCCAGGCTTTTTTGGCATAAAACCTGAGGTTGTTATCAAAAGCGGATTTATTGCTTGGGGTGCTATGGGAGACTCAGCTGCTTCCCTAATGACCTGTGAACCAATCCAGATGCGCCCCCAGTGGGGCGCATTCGGGGAGGCTCCAGGGAATCTATCCGCAAGCTTCGTTCACCCTATGGCGATCGAGAATAGCATAGACCAAAGTCTTGGACTGAAGCAAAAATTACTTCCGGCCAGGGGAACAAGAAACTTAACAAAAGCAGATATGATCCGCAATGAGAGCTTACCGACCATTAAAGTCGATCCTTCAACTTTTGATGTTTACGTCAATGACGAACTTGCATATTACGAGCCCTCGACGAAGGTACCTCTTGCGAGCCGATATATGTTGCGCTAGGTCGGAAGCAGTTCTTTGTCAATTAGGAAGAAGGGGAAGCATGTCTTCTGCAGCAAGAATTGGTATCGGGGGCCCTGTGGGCTCCGGTAAAACATACATAATTGAGAAACTTATACCCGTTTTGCAGGAACGAGGGGTGTCAGTCGGAGTGGTTACTAATGATCTAGTGACCAAGGAAGACGCTGACAGGCTGCGCCGAAGTGGAGCGCTGCCTGAAGGTCGCGTCAGTGCAGTAGAAGCCGGGGCGTGTCCACATACAGTTATTAGAGAAGACCCCAGTTTAAACATACTGGCCGCTGACGAGTTGGAAGAGCGATTCCCAGGCCTGGATCTTGTAATAGTTGAGTCGGGTGGTGATAACCTCGCATCGACTTTCTCTACAGACTTGGTTGATTGGTGGATGTTTGTAATTGATGTGGCAGGGGGTGGGGACATACCTCGAAAACGTGGTCCGGGAGTCCTGAGAAGTGATCTCCTGGTAGTTAATAAAACTGACCTATCTGCTTATGTGAATGTCGATTTGCCGACGATGGAAGAAGAAACTAAACATGTCAGAGTGGATAAGCCATATGTAATGGCATCAGCTATGAATGGAAATGGGATAGAGGACATAGCTGATGATATTGTTCGGTCTGTTCTCTTTGATCATCCTGCTTTGCGAGATCTCGTCGAGACAATGTCATGAGCCGATTGGACTTAAAGCATTGGAATGCTTATCTCCAGTTCCGTTCAGTATGCGGCCGCAGTATTCTGGGCAAGCAGTATGTTAGATATCCCTATCACGTTACTCGGCCGCTATATGATGACTTAGAGCAACAAACTGTCCCGAAAATAATTTTGCAGTCCTTATCCGGTGGTATATATAAGAATGAGAAGCTCTCGCATGAATATGATATTCAAAACAATGCCAAGGTGGATATCCGGACACAAGGCAGCACCATCGTGCACGATGCGCAAGAAGGAAAAGCTTCTAGTGATACGTTAATTCGGGTAGGTTCTGGATCATCAATCTTCTATATTCCCGAGCCGCAAATAATATTCGATGGGGCTAATTTTTGGAATTCTGTTGAAGTTCGAGGTATTGAAAACGCAGAACACGCAGTGGTTGCTGATTCTTTTTTGGCTTACGATCCGCTTGTTGATCCAACAGTTAGAGAGTTTCAATTTACTACTGCTAGTTGTTTTTCTGATGTGTGCGGAAACGTGTTAGCGATTGATAAATCAATCATTAAAGGCCCCTCATATTATCGAGTAATGAATGGCTACAAGGGCTATGTTTCCGTGATGTTTCATGGACAAGATTTTACAGAGACATTTCTCAGAGAGTGTTGCCGAAAAGTCGAAGTGCTGGGTGCTATTGGAGCATATTCGACACTTCCAAGAAGTGCTGGCTATAGTCTTAAAGCACTCACCGTCGACGGCGCTGGGCTAAGCGCTGTTCTTAATCTAGTTCGCAATATGAGCGTTCCATTGGGTAACAGAATGGCTCATAGTAACTACGAATTGTAAGTCCGATCCTAACGGCCTTTTGAGTGACTTATATGGTATAAAATTCGCGGAGTTAGTGGTAGGACATGGCGTTCTATTAGCTGTTACATTTTCAGCCTTCCCAAGTCATACCCAACTGCGGTTCCCCGTTACACTGTGAGTTTAGAAGTGGCTGGTCTGGAGCTGGCTGACTCTTCTATGTCCGTCAAGCCGGTTGCATCGAGACAGCTGAAGCATTGAGTAATTTGAAGATTCGTCGTGCGATGTACCGTTTTAGGCAGCGTCGGATTTCTTGGTCGCTTTTGTGTTCGGCCCGTCGTTTATCAACATAAGCTCGAGTTTCTGCGTCGTGTTGAATCCTAGTCACAGCCACCATGTGCAGGGCACTATTTAGAGCGCGATCGCCGCCGCGGTTGAGCCGGTGTCTGATGGTGTTGCCTGATGACGCCGGGATAGGGCTGACCCCGGCTAATGAAGCGAATTCTGCGTCTGTGGTGATACGACCATGGTGTGACCATGCAGCTAAGCATTTGGCAGCACTGATCGCTTGAAAGCCGGTTTCTTCTAATAATGGCGCAGCTTCACTGATCTGGACCAGCTTGGTCAGCTGACGTTCATTATCAGCCAGTTGCTCATCAAGTGCTAGCACGTGTTTGGCCAACCGGACTGCTTCCGCCCGGGCGACCGAAAACGAGAGTTCTTCGTTGCGAGATCGCCATTTTGAGAGATCGGTGATTTGGGCCTTACTCAAAGCTTTGCGAGCATCCATACCTAGATCGTTGCTACGTAACAGCGCGGTCAGGGCATTGACGGAGCGGGTGCGGTCTTTGGTCATCGAATCTCGCGCAGTCACCAGGATACAGATAGCCTGTCGGACCCCGTCATTGAGCGGTGGGCAGCGGAGTTTGTCCACCGGTAAGGACAGCGCGGCTGCGGCTATGCGCTGAGCATCTAAGGCATCAGACTTACCCACCCCGCGGCGTTGAGGGGCATCCATCCAGGGTGCTTGGGCTACCTGGTAGCCATACGAGATGACGGTGCCAGCGAGAATAGCACCATAGGAGGCAGCCCCTTCGATGGCCCACAAGGTATCAGCATCAGCCTCGGTACGCCGGGCGACCCAGGCAATGGCCCGGCGAATCCCGGCGGTGGGGCATCGATCTGCTCGCTCGTGTTGGCTGCCAAGATCGTATACACATGATTACGCGCGTGGGTATCAACACCTACAACATACGGATGTGTTCTTGCGACAAGGGACACGTGGTAACTGCACCTCCAATGTGATGGGACCGGGCCAATTGATCGTCAGACGGCCGGTACCAGTCTGGGTACATCATCACACCGGAACATTCCTGTGACGGGTCACACCGTAGATAGGGCGGACAATCTTCTCATCAAGTCACCAGACATGGGCCAGACAGATGCCGGCCGCACCACCAATCCAAACGGACAATTCAGCCAAAAGACACTCTGAAGGTCAAGCAGGATATGAGCCACATCCGGTGGTAGCAACGGCCGACATCCATACCGCCAGCTAGTCCCAGACCAGCTACTACTAAGTCTCACAGGCAAGATAGGTACCGGCCGTTTTGTTTTGTGAGTGTGGCTCACCCGTTACACGACCCATTAGTGTCTTGTATAAGACTTGTCGATTCATAAGATGGTCGGTCTCAGCTCAAGCTGCCCGGAGCGAGACCGTGGGGCTGGCGAAACACATCATCGACTTCGATGAACAGGTTGATACGAATGAATGGCAACTCGAGGAACTAGTCCAAGCCAGCGAAGCGGAACCTCTACTACAAGAAAAGGGGTTCGGACCCGTCCATGCCGCCAAATGTCTCACCGTATGGTCTTATCGTTGTGATGTGCGGAATCAAGCAGCGTTTGCCTCTCGCAGGTGTCAACCCCGTTACTGCTTCGTCTGGCAATACCGTCAGGCACCGACTCAATCGCGGCGGAGAGCGATCTCTCAATGCCGCGTTGCCTATGGTCACAATCTCAAGGATGGCCCACGATCCAGAAACACTCCGATACGTGGAAAAACGTCGAGCGAAACATAAGACGACCCAGAGATCCGACGGTGTGTAAAACGCCATCTCGCCCGACCAGTCTTCCGAATTCTCAACGCTTAACATCCCACCTCTCAGCATGGTTGACAGATATAAAAGAGTCTTATTGGTAGGTAGTTCTAGGATGTTTCTTAGGTTGGTCGCTGGCTCTGGTATGGCTGGCAGTCCCCTTCATGTATGGTTTGGGGGTGCTTCTATAGTTTTCGTCAACTCGATTCAGCGGCTTGACGAAAACTATAGAAGCACCCCCGCAATCTGGCAACAAACAGCTCACGAATCCGCTGTTTCGATCCGCCTGGGTAGCGTCTTGTCTCGACCCGGTTTCGAAGACCTACTACGAGAAGAAACGCGCCGAAGGTAAGAAACACAACGCCGCCGTCATCTGTCTGGACCGCCGACGACTCAACGTTATGTTCGCCATGGTTCGAGACGGCAGCTTCTACCAAATTGCACTTGAAAAAGTCCCTCAAGCGGCTTGCCTTTAAGCATAGGGACCCCGTTACCTTTTAGGTGGCACTGTTTCCGGCAGGATATGTAGTGTAGGGAGCCGGCTGGTTCCGGCATGATGGTTGCCCCCCCAGTTGTCCATAATCAGTGGGGTGTTGGCACCGGAACCG
>Ga0079226_10001219_pt1 | contig 19588 bp, 16 predicted proteins | sample Poulit2014_FD_76345 | JGI IMG/M metagenome (GOLD analysis project Ga0079226, IMG submission 76345) | Agricultural soil microbial communities from Georgia to study Nitrogen management - Poultry litter 2014 | ecosystem: Environmental > Terrestrial > Soil > Agricultural land | place: USA: Georgia... | reverse complement strand
GACACCTGGCCGGTGCCGCCGCAGCGGGAGCAGGACAGCGACCCGGTGTTGTAGGAGAAGTCGGAAGCACTCAGCCCGGCCCGCCGAGCGTCGTCGGTGGCGGCGAAGGCGGCACGCAGGTCGTCGAGCACTCCCGAGTATGTCGCGACGGTCGAGCGCACGTTGATCCCGATCGGTGTGGCGTCGACGACGCGTGCTTTCGTCACGTCGGGCGCGTCGAGCGTGCGCACATGTGTCGGGAAGCGACGCTCGGCTGAATGCTGCGCGTCGAGTGCGGGGACGAGGGATTCGAGGACGAGCGTGGTTTTGCCGGAGCCGGACACTCCGGTGATCGCGCTCAACCGGCCGCGTGGCACATCGACCTCGAGCGGACCCACGGTGTGGATCGGCTCTGTCTGCAGGTGGATGCGGCCGGGAAGGAAGACCGATTGTTCGTCAGCCCGGTCGCGGACGTGGACGTCTGCCGCTCCGGTGAGGAAACCGGCGAGCTGCGAGTCGTCGCTGGCGGTGAGATCGTCGGCCGTGCCCTGTGCGACGACCGTTCCGCCTTCGGCGCCGGATCCGGGGCCGATTTCGAGCAGCCACGATGCTTGCCGCAGCAGTTGCACGTCGTGGTCGACGAAGAGGACGGAGTTGCCGTCGGCAAGCAGGTCACCCATGACGCCGAGGAGTCCGTCGACGTTGGCCGGGTGCAGACCGATCGACGGCTCGTCGAGCACGTAGAGCACCCCGGTGGTGCGGTTGCGGACCGCCCGGGCGAGTTGCACCCGCTGCCGTTCCCCGGTCGAGAGGGTGGCGCTGGCACGATCCAGGGTCAGGTATCCCAGCCCCAGTTCGATGAGTCGGCGGGCCATGCCGAGTAGTGTCGCCACGAGCGAGTCCGCCATGTCCTGCATGTCCGCCGGTAGTGTCGCGGGAACGGTCGGGGCCCAGTCGAGCACGTGCTGCAGGGTCATGGCGGTCACGTCGGCAAGGTCGAGCTCCCCGATGCGGGGTGTGCGGGCTGTTTCGCTGAGGCGGGTTCCGCCGCAACTGGGGCACACGTTCTCCACGAGGAACCGGTTCACCCGGGCCAGTCGTTTCTCGTCCTGCGCCCGTTCGAGCTCTTTCGTCACGGTGAGCCGGGCGTTGCGGAACGTGAAGTCGAGCTCCTTGACGTCGTTTCGGGTGGTGAAGGTGATGTGTTTCTTTTCTTCCGGACCGTCGAGCACGATGTCTCGTTCGTGGTCGGTCAGCTCGTGCCAGGCAACGTCGGTACGCACCCCGAATTCCCGGGCGATGGCGGGCTGCACCTTGAACCCGAACATCTGCCACGGCACCACGGCACCGTCCTCAATAGTCTTGTTCGGGTCGGGAACGAGCGCGTCGTCGTCGACGGTGCGGACGATGCCGGTTCCGGAGCATGTCGGGCAGGCACCGGTCGAGTTGAACGCGAGCTCCTCCGCCTCCGGCGGGGTGACCCGCGCCGAACACACCGGACAGTCGAACGGGGTTTCCGCTGCCACGTCGATGGTGGGCGCGACCCGGTGCCCGTTCGGGCACAGGTGCGACGCCAGCCGGGAGAACATCAACCGCAGCACGTTCAGCAGTTCGCTGGCCGTGCCGAACGTGGAACGCACCCCGGGCACGCCCGGCCGTTGACGCAGCGCGAGCGCGGCCGGCACATGCTCGACCGAATCGACCGCCGCCCGTGGCGCCGCGGCCATACGACGGCGGGTATAGGTCGACAACGCCTCGATGTAGCGCCGCGACCCTTCCGAGTACAGCACCCCCAGCGCCAACGACGACTTCCCCGACCCCGATACGCCGGCGATACCGACCAAGCTGTGCAGCGGAATATCGACGTCGACGCGGCGGAGATTGTTCACCCGCGCGCCGCGGACCGCGATACAGGCCGGTGGTTCGCTCACGTCGGCAGACTAACGGACACGCGAGCACCCCTCACCCGGAACGGGTGCTGCGCAGTGAAAACGCTGTCGCGAACGATCCGCACCGACGAAAATGCGGGCGTGACAGAATCTCACCTGAGCCCACCAGACACCCGGGCCTGTGCGCGGCGTCCGCGACCCGAGTTCCGGCTGTACCTGTTGGGAGGGAACCCGCCAGCGGTGCTGTGTTGTTCGATTCCTACAATAATCGAACGTCTGCTGAGTGATCCCGGTGTGGGCTTCTTGCCATCTGTAAGACAGTGACTTGTGACTTACCATTAAGTGGTGGGCGAAAGAGGATGCTGACTACATCCGTCGCCGCTCGACCCGCTATCCCGGTGCGCTGGATCTCGAGTCAGCCTGGACCCAGGAAGTGATGGCAGCTGAGCACCTACTGAAAGGCGGTCTCTGATGACGAAGAAACTTGATGAGCAGACCGAACAGGCCGCCCGCGCTGATGCTCGCGCACTCGAGACCGACGCCGAGGCGACCGGGCCGTATCCGGAGGGGACGCAGATTACCCACCCGAACCGGCCCAGTCGCATGTTCAACGTCCGGCTCACCGAGGAGCAGTACGCCAAGCTCCACGACGCGGCCGAACGGCGTCATCTGCCCATGTCCACCATGGCACGCTCCTGGCTCCTGGAACGCCTCGACGAGGAGCAACGCGCCAGTTGACACTGGCCACGGGCTCGTAGCAGTTGTCCAGCCGCTCCCCTGTGAGCCAGCGGTCCACAGGGGAGCCATGACTCCGGTTACTGCGACTGTTGCTGTTCCCAGTGTTCGAGGGCCTCCAGCCAGGCGCCCGGGGCCCATTTCTGCAGCGCGTCGAACGCCTCCTCACGGGACGTGTGCTCACCCTGCAACGCGGTCATCACCGCCCACCACCCCTCACGAGTCAACAACACACTACCTTCCGAAATGTACGCACGATCCACGTCGTAATCCGGCACACCAACCTCCTTCACGACACCACCAGCCCCGACACCGGAACCGGACACTCAACTGTCCACTTGCGCCTGAACACGGCCCATCCACACCCGCCCACCCCTCACCGGGTGGGCCGCACCGTCACCGGCCGCCGCTGCTGCGGCGGCAACACACACCCCGCCGCCGGCACCTCCACACCACGCGGCGCACCCGGATGCCCCGGCTCGTCCAACGTCAACACCGCACGCACCGTCCACGCCGCCGAAGCGTGGTACTGCCACGCCACCACCGACGGCACGAACAGGTCCGTCTCCGGAAACACCGGCGCCCGGAACGCACTCGCATCGTCCTCCCCACGCAGGATCAGCACATCCACACACGAGCCCCACTCGAACGTCGCCCCCACCGCCACCAAATGTTCCCGATCCCGCCCGAACAGGTGCACCCACCATCGGCGCCGCCGCAACTCCACCAACAGATCATCAACCACGGGTACGGACACGACGTCTCCTTTCGACCCGTTCGGACACCCACCGCACTAGTGCGCCGACGAAGCACGCGGCCGTTACGAGTGCCACCATCCAGATCCCGGTCAGGGCGGCCACCGGCGCGAACACACCGTCCATTCAGGTCTTTCCTCCTGCGAAGCAGCGATCCCGGTCCGTTATAGTTACACATTAATCACTGACATAAAAGATTGAACAGTACCCGATCGAGTGAATCTTTGATGTCAATGTGTCATGTAGAGTGCGATCGCGTAACGACTCGGAAAGGAAGATCGTGATGGCTGGTTCGTCGGCGCCGCTACGGCGACTGGGAGCCGAACTGCGACGGCTGCGCGAAGCCACCGGGCGCACCCAGGTAGATGTGGGTGCGGAGATCGGACGCAGTCATGCCACGCTGGTCAACTGGGAAAGCGGCAAAACCAAGATCAGCAAATCGGACCTGGTATGCCTGCTCGCCGAGCTCCGCGCCCCCACCGAACTGCGCAAGGGCCTCGAACAACTACGCCGCGAGGCGAACCAGGGCACCAGCCAGTGGGCCGTCTACGGCCTGCCGGACTGGCTGCGCCCGTTGCTGAGCTTCGAAGAGGACGCCACAACCGTCGAGACGTTCGAGCCGGTGATCATCCCGGGGCTGTTGCAGACCGAGGAGTACGCACAGGCGATCCACCTGGCAGGCCCGCACATTGTGTCCCCGAACGATGTGGACCGCTGGGTCACCGCCCGGATGCACCGCCAGCAGCGGCTGTTCGAGCCCGAACCGTTGCGGCTGCGCGCCGTGATCTCCGAGGCGGCACTGCGCCTGCAGGTCGGCGATCGTGAGCTGATGGCCACGCAGTTGGAACAGCTCAGTAAGGCAGCCCAGGCCGACAACATCACGATCCAGGTCCTGCCGAGCAGCCAAGCCAGCCACGCCGGGATCGCCAGCAACCTCACCCTGCTGCACTTCGCCGACCCGGCGGTCGACCCACCGCTAGCCTACTTCGACGGCCCGCTCGGTGGCCACATGATCAGCGACGAGGGTGACGTCGCCGCCATGATCAAACTGCACGAGGACCTGCGCAGTCCCGCCCTCGATCCGGACGACTCCGCCGCGATGATTGCTGCCATACTGGAGGAGCTCCGTTAGGAAAGGCAGGCAGCATGCAGGATCTCTCCACGGCCGTGTGGCGCAAGTCCAGCTTCAGCAACGCTGGCGGCAACTGTGTGGAAACCGCTGCCCTCGACGACGGCCACATCGCCGTCCGTAACAGCAACCACCCCGACGCGGGCACCGTCCTGTTCACGCACGCCGAGATGGCCGCCTGGATCAACGGCTGCAAAGCCGGCGAATTCGACGACCTCACCTGAACCCACAGACACCCGGGCAGACTAGAGATCCCGGGTGATCGGGCGTGCGTGCGGGGGCAACAGTCCGATGGGGGCGACGTACGGCTACCTCGACTCGCTCACGGGCGGCCTCTTCAGCGCATTCACCGCCAGCGCGAAGGCCCGACACGGCGATAACGCGGACAGCCAGTAACCACGACGGCTGGCGGTCCACCGGCCCGTATCCAGCCAGCCGGGTTCGCAGCGTCTGGGCAGCACCGGAGACTGACTCTTCCGACGCTCCAGCTACGATCAACGGTTGGACCGAGGCATGCAGGTGCGCGGCCACGGCACGTATCGCTGGCGCATGCTGGCACGATTCACGGGTAACCCCCGTTGGAGAAGACACCGGTGACTGACGCGAACCCGACGAACCTGGCGAACGAGATCTGGCAGGTCGCGGACCTGCTGCGTGGCGACTACAAACAGTCGGACTACGGCAAGGTGATCCTGCCGTTCACCGTGCTGCGCAGGCTGGAGTGCGCACTGGAGCCGACGCGGCAGGCGGTGGCCGACGAACACAGCAAATGGCGCGAGAAGGGCATCGACCCGCACCCGTTCCTGACGAAAGCCACCGGCGGGTACCGGTTCTACAACACGACGAAGCACAGCCTCGCCACGATCGCGGGCGCCCCGGACGACGCGGCGCGTAACCTCAACTCGTATCTAAGCGGGTTCTCGGCGAACGCGCAGGAAGTGTTCGAGAAGTTCCGTTTCACCGAACACATCGACAACCTGGCCGAGGCCCGGATTCTGCACTTGGTCGTGTCCACATTCGCGGACTTCGACCTACACCCGGACGTCGTGTCGAACCACGACATGGGGTACGCGTTCGAGGAACTGATCCGCAAGTTCTCGGAAGCGTCGAACGAGACGGCCGGGGAGCATTTCACCCCGCGCGAGGTGATCCGGCTGATGGCGGGCCTGTTGATCGCACCGGACCTGGACGAGTTGAAGGTGCCGGGCGCGAGCCGCACGGTGTACGACCCGGCGTGCGGGACGGGCGGCATGCTCACCGCCGCCGAGGACTTCATCGGCGCGCACAACACCGAAGCACGGGTGGACTCGTTCGGCCAGGAACTCAACCCCGAGTCGTGGGCGATCTCCCGCTCCGATCTGATGGTGAAGGGCCACGACCCGGACAGTGTGAAGCTCGGTAACTCGTTCACCGACGACAAGCTCGCGTACAAGCAGTACGACTACATGCTGTCGAACCCGCCGTTCGGGGTGGAGTGGAAGAAGGTCGCCGACGAGGTCAAAGCCGAGCACGAGGATCGTGGGTTCCGCGGCCGGTTCGGTGCCGGCCTGCCGCCGGTCAACGACGGGTCGTTGCTGTTCCTGCAGCACATGATCTCGAAGATGAAACCGGCCGCCGAGGGCGGCAGCAGACTCGCCATCGTGTTCAACGGTTCGCCACTGTTCACCGGCGGCGCCGAATCCGGCCCGTCGAAAATTCGCCAGTGGATCCTGGAGAACGACTGGCTGGAAGGCATCGTCGCGCTGCCGGACCAGTTGTTCTACAACACCGGCATCTCCACCTACTTCTGGATACTCACCAACCGCAAGGACCCCGCGAACCAAGGCAAAGTGGTACTGCTGGACGCGCGGGACTATTGGGAGAAGATGCGTAAGTCGCTCGGCGACAAACGCAAACTCATCCCCGACGAGTCGATCGACGAGATCATGCGGCTCTACGGCGAAGCCTCCAAGGTCGCCGACGATCCGGACCACGAGCTGCACGGCAAAGTGAAACTCTTCGCCAACGAGGACTTCGGCTACCGGCGCATCACCGTCGAACGGCCACTGAAGCAACGCTTCGAAGTCACCGAAGAAGCCGTGGCCGAACTGGAGAACGCCAAGCCACTCGCGAAGTGCGACGACCGGGATAGCCTCATCGAAGGCCTGCGTGGCTTCATCGGTACGGAAGCGGTGTACTCGAAGAAGCAGTTCCAGGACATGATCAACAACATGATCTTCGAACGCACGCTGCCGAAACTACACAAACCGGTGGAGAAAGCCGTCTGGAACGCCATCTCCGTCTCGGACAGCGACGGCGAACTCCAAGCCGACAAGAAAGGCAACCCAGAGCCCGACCCTGACCTGCGCGACCACGAGAACGTGCCGCTCGACGAGGACATCGACGCCTACATGGCCCGCGAAGTCCACCCCCACGTCCCCGACGCCTGGGTCGACCACAGCAAGACCAAGATCGGCTACGAGATCCCGTTCACGCGGCACTTCTACGTCTACCAGCCGCCCAGGCCTCTCGCGGAGATCGACGCCGAACTCAAGGAGCTCGAAGGCCAGATCCAACAGCTGCTTGGAGAGGTGACGGAGTGAACCAGGTACGCATCAAGCACCTCGCGAACAATCCTGTCGATAAAGTATGTGATTCGGGGAACAGCTATATAGGGCTTGAACATCTCGAAAGCGGAACCGGAAAGTTGACGGTGAGCGAGCTACCGACAAATCAAGTAGACGACAGTATCACGCATCTTCCTGGCGACGTCCTATTCGGAACGCTGCGACCGTATTTGTCGAAGTCATATCTGGCAACGGGCTTCGGAGTAGGCAGTAGCGAACTCCTTGTACTACGGCCAGGGGCAGGCTTAGACCCTCGATTCTTACTATATCTGACGTTGTCCTCTCCGTGGGTTGAGTGGGCGAATGCGACCTCGTACGGATCAAAGATGCCAAGAACTTCCTGGGAAGGATTAAGTGAATTCAGTACGTGGACGCCTCCGCTCGACGAGCAACGACGCATCGCCGACTTCCTCGACGCCGAGACAGCCCGGATCAATCGGCTTACGGAAATCAGAACCTACCAATTGAACGCCCTTCGTGAGCGCTATACGCTAGAATTATCTGAACGCGTAACACCAGGTATATCAGCTCATATAAACCGACATTCGCACTGGCCTTGGCTCCCTGAGAATATTGATACAGCTCGACTCGGTTACTTTGCCAACGTTCAAAATGGCATTACGGTTGACGCGTCCAGAACGAAATCTGGAGACGAGAAGGAATTTCCCTATTTACGCGTTGGTAACGTGCAAGGCGAAGATATCGACTTGTCGGAACTCAAGCACATCCATATTGAGCCAACAATGGCGCGCAGGTCGATGCTTCTACCCGGCGATATTGTGATGACCGAAGCCAATGGAAACCCTGATAATTTAGGACGGGGCGCAGTTTGGCGTGGCCAGGTTCCCAGTATGGTACATCAGAACCACATATTCGCCATTCGAATGCAAGACGAACGACTACTTTCAGACTACTTATCTATCGTATTAGCGTCAATCCACGGGCGCCGATATTTCAGATTCACTTCTACACAAGTTGGTATCGCGACCACGACGAGTAACAAAGTTCGCTCGCTGCCGGTTCCGGTCGCGAGCCGTCAAGTGCAACACAACGTCGTGAACTATTGTACACAACTTCGTGAGTCGACGGAGGCGGCTGAACAAGCACTGAACCGCCAGATCAATCTGCTGACCGAGCGGCGACAGGCCCTGATCACCGCTGCGGTAACCGGTCAACTTGATGTGACTACGGCACGCGGGGCGGACGTGGCGTGATTCCCGTGAGCGTCCGACCACGCGTAGCAGCTCGCCAGCGGGCGCAATAGGTACTGTCGCAGCACTCAACGTCGCTGAGCTCACCGGCGGTGACTTCTAATATTGACCGCTTCGGTCAGTTCAGTCCACGTTCGCGATGAATAGTGATGAATGACAACCGACCGCAATTCGCTGTCGCGGAGGTCCCAGCGTGCGTTCTGGCTGGGCTACCCGGCACACTGACCCGGATGACGGCGGGTACGACTCCTCCCTCCCGCCACGGACCTACCACACTTATGCTAGTCGAAGTGGAGTCGGTGCCACTGTGACAGCACGGCGATGGCAACCTCCTGGGCGCGCTCCGTGGACCCGGCCGCGCTGCGCCGTCTCGCCCACATCCTCGGCTTCGCCACATCCCACGCCGACCCTCCATCAGGAGACGGCGACAAACGGCCACTCGTACTCACCACCACACTCGACGATCTGCGCGACGGCCAGCGGCGCGCCCTGCTCGACGCGAAACACCGGCTTGCTCGTCCACGTGGCGACTCGCCTGCGACGGCGGCTGCACCTTCCCCAGCCGAATCGTCCCCCGAACACCACGACGCAACCCACCACACCATTGCGAATAGCGGAAGGTGCCGGCCCGCTCAGCTCAACGTCGACAGCGCGCAGGCCGGAATCAGACAGTGTCACTACACAGCCCCCATGACCGATAGGCTGGAGCGGTCGGTGTGACCTCACACTGACCGTACTGACGTGACAACCGCGAGAAGGGGCGGGGACCGTGACTCGCGCACACACCGAACACGCCTTCGAACAGGCGATCCTGGACGCCATGCTCGCCGACGGGTGGCTGCCCGGCACCACCGACGGGTACGACCCGGAACTGGCGCTGGACACTGACCAACTGTTGACATTCATCGGCGCGACCCAACAGAAATCGTGGGACCGCCTCGTCGACTACGCAGGCGGCGACCACGCCCTCGCGCAACGCGAGTTCTGCCGACTCCTCGCACGCGAACTCGACGCGCGCGGTGCACTGGACGTGTTGCGTAACGGGGTGAAAGATCGCGGTGTGCGGATCAACCTCGCCTACTTCCGCCCCGCGCACACCGTCGCCGACGACGCGTTGGAAGACTACCGGCACAACCGGCTGTCCGTCCGCAACCAGCTACGCTACTCCCCCGAGCACGGCAACACCGTCGACCTCGCGCTGTTCGTCAACGGCATCCCCGTCGCCACCGCCGAACTGAAAAACCACCTCACCGGGCAAACCGTCGAAGACGCGAAACACCAATACCGCACCGACCGTGATCCCAAAGACCTCATCTTCGCGAAACGCACACTGGTGCACTTCGCCGTCGACCCCGACCTGGTGTTCGTCACCACCCGACTGGCCGGGGCCGACACCCGCTTCCTGCCGTTCAACCAAGGCACCAACGGCCCCGGCAACATCGGCGGCGCAGGCAACACGCCGGCAGGCGAATCCGGCTACGCCACCTCCTACCTGTGGGAACGAGTGTGGCAACCCGACAACTGGCTCGACCTCATCAAACGGTTCCTGCACCGCGAACCCGCCCCCAAAAGCACCAGCGGGGCGCGCACCAACCCCCACGACCGGCCATTGATCTTCCCGCGGTACCACCAGTGGCACGCCGTGCGCAGCCTCACCGAACACGCCGCGCGGCACGGCTCCGGCAACAACTACCTCGTGATGCACTCCGCCGGGTCCGGCAAATCCAACACCATCGGGTGGCTCGCCCACCGGCTGTCAACACTGCACGGCTCCGACGAACCCGGCGCGCTCGACCCCGACGCGGTGCAGGCGGACCGCGTCGCGCCCAACGAACCCGTGTTCCACAAAATCGTGGTCATCACCGACCGGGACGTGCTCGACAAACAACTACAAGACACCATCTACCAGTTCGACCACACCCCCGGCGTCGTCGAGAAAATCACCGGAACCGGCGGGTCGAAATCCGCCGAAGTCACCGAGGCGCTGTCCAACACCGCCAGCAAAATCGTCATCGTCACCGTGCAAACCTTCCCGTACGTGCTGGAAGGCGTCGCCACGCTGCACGACAAACGGGTCGCGGTGATCGTCGACGAAGCGCACTCCGGCCAGTCCGGCGAGTCCGTCACCAAACTGAAAAAAGTGCTGCGCGGAATGGGGGCCGAGGAGACCGGCGACGACGACAGCGACCCGCTGACCTCTTCCGCCATGGCGCGCGGACAACACCCCAACCTGTCGTACTTCGCGTTCACCGCCACCCCCAAAGACAAAACGCTGCAACTGTTCGGCATCACCGACCCGGACACCGGCCTCAACCGCGCCTTCCACATCTACTCGATGCGCCAAGCCATCGAAGAAGAATTCATCCTCGACGTGCTGCCGAACTACGTCACCTACCAAACCTACTGGAAAGTGGCCAAAGACGGCGCCGAGAACATCGAAGTCGACCCCGACCGGGCAGGCGCCGAAATCGCCCGGTTCGCCTACCTCAACCCCGCCACCCTGGCCGCCCACGCCGAAATCATCGTCAAACACTTCCGCGACAAAGCCGCCGACCGGCTCGGCGGCCGATCCAAAGCCATGGTGGTGACCCGCTCCCGCGAAAGCGCCGCCCGAATGTTCCAGGCGATCAAACAATCCGCCGACGACCTCGGCTGGCCCGACCTCGGCGTCCTCGTGGCGTTCTCCGGCACGCTCACCCTCGACGGAACCGAAGTCACCGAATCGCAACTCAACGACGGGCTGCCGGAGAAACAACTCCCCGAAGCCTTCGCCTACACCGCCGCCGACAAACCCGCAGGCACCCGGGAACGCACCGAATACCGCATCCTCGTGGTGGCCGACAAATACCAAACCGGGTTCGACCAACCGCTGCTGACCAGCATGTACGTGGAGAAACCACTCACCGGGGTGGCAGCCGTGCAGACCCTGTCGCGGCTCAACCGCATCCACCCGCTCAAGAACCAAGGCGACTTGTTCATCCTCGACTTCGCCAACAACGCCGACGACATCCAAGAGGCGTTCAAACCGTACTACGAAGAAGCCGTCACCACCCCGGCCGACCCGAACCTGCTCTACCGCAAACAGCGGCAAGTCATGGACCACCAGCTGCTCTACGAATCGGAAATGCAGGAGTTCGTCGACGACTACCTGGCGAAGCAGCCATCGCAGGGAACGGCGTGGCAACGCAAACACGGCAACCTGTACAAACACACCGAAGCGGCAGTGCGGCGATTCGACGCGCTGCATGCCGAGGACAACGACGCAGCCGAACAGTTCCGCGGCGACCTGTCCGACTTCGTGCGCAAATACGGGTTCCTCGCCCAGGTGATGCAGTTCACCGACGCCGAGTTGGAACGACTGTTCCTGTTCGGCAAACACCTGCTCAACCGGCTGCCACGGCGGGAAAGCCCCGCGGTCGACATCGGCGAACTCGACCTGACCCACCTGCGGGTGAGCAGGAGCGGTGAACACGACCTGCGACTGGAACCGGAAGGCGAACACAGCGTCGGCGGCATGAACGACGGCGACGCGGGAAGCGGCAAAGACCCGCGCACCGCGCTGCTGTCCGAACTGATCGACGACTTCAACCAGCGCTACGGGCTCGGGCTCTCCGAGGCGGACAAACTGATGTACGAGGAACGTGTCGTCGCACTGGCCGAAGATCCGGAGATGGAGCAGGGTGTTGTCGCCAGCCGCAACGAAGGCGACGTCGAACACCTCGCGAACGAACGCTTCCGCGACATCATGGTCGACCGCGCCGAAGCCGACACCAAATTCACCGAGAAATTCTTCAACGACAGCGAATTCGGCGGCAGGCTGACCCGCGAAGCCCGCCGCGCCGCCTACCGCATGATCCGTAAACGACACGGGCTGTCCGACGACGACAATTAGGAATCCGGCAGTCACTCGGCCGGCAGGTCCGGATACGTCAGGGAGGTACGCATTTCTGCGAGCCAAGGGCAGGTCATCGGGCAGCGTTACGAGCTGACCGCCCCGATCAGCCGTGGCGGCATGGCGGATGTGTGGCGCGGCTACGACACGGTGCTCGATCGCGACGTGGCCGTCAAACTGATCCGCCCGGATCTCGTCCGTGACGACGACACTCAGGCGCAACTCGTCAGCAGGTTCCGGCGCGAAGCACGCGTGACCGCGAAGATCGAACACGGTGGCGTGCCCGCCGTCTACGATGCCGCGTTCGACACGCAGGTGGACCGGCTGTATCTGGTGATGCAACTGGTGCACGGCATGTCGCTGTCCGACGCGATGGCGCAGCACGGCTTGCGACCGACCGCCTGGGCAGCCTCGGTTGCAGCACAAGCCAGTACGGCACTGTCCTACGCCCACGCGGTACCGGTCGTACACCGCGACCTCAAACCGAGCAACGTCCTGATCGACACGGCCGGTTCCGTCAAAATCATCGACTTCGGTGTCGCCGCCGTGTTGCGCAACGACGTCACACAGGTGACAGCCACCGGCGACATCGTCGGCAGCAAACCATACATGTCTCCCGAACAGATCCAGAACACACTCGTGAGCCCCCGTGCCGATCTGTACGCGCTCGGCTGTCTCCTGCACGAAATGCTGTCCGGCCACCAACCGTTCACCGCCGCCGACGATGTCGGCCTCGTGTACCAGCATCTGGAAACACCACCGACACCACTACGGCAACTACGGGCCGACGTCCCGGAACCGCTGGAACAGCTCGTGCTCGCCCTGCTGGAAAAACGCCCGGACGACCGCCCCGCCACCGCCGGCGACGTGCACGACCAACTCGTGCCGTTCCTACCGGATACCGCCCCGGGAACATCCCGAACAAGCGCGTACGACCCGACCAGGCCATACCGCAACCCACTCCCGCCCCACCGCAGTACCGAACCGCCGCAACAGTCGGGAACCAGCCAGCAGATCCCGAGTGGTTCTCCGGCCCTCAGTCAGGCGGAGATTGATGCCACGTACGACCATGCCCTCAACCTCGTCGACCAGAACCGTCCCTCCCAGGCAGCCGAAGAGCTCGCCAACGTCATTGCGCGTATCACCGACGAGACCCAAGCCGTGGAACTACGGGAAGTGCGTGCCGCAACCCTGTTCCTCGGTGGAGACTGTCACCAAGCGCTACCCGAATTCGACAGCCTCGCAGCCATCCACACCCGCACCTCCGGGGCCGAAAGCGAGAATGCCCTCGACTGCCGACGTCAAGCCGCGTACTGCCGTATCGAACTCGGCGATCTGACCGAGGCACTCGCCGAACTCCGCGGCGCGCTGGTCGGTTACCGCAACCGAGGAGAGGAACGTTGCCCGACCCTCCTCGAAATGCGCCGCACCATCGCGCACCTCCAGATCACGCTCGGAAAGTCCGACCAAGCACGCGACACGCTACCGACGTTGTACCGGGACATCACCGCCGAACTCGGCGCTGCCGACCCACTCGCTGGCGAGGTCCGAGACATGCTCACCCGGACGCGCGCCGAGGACCCGCCCGAACAACCACAGCCTGACCGTTGACGAGCAGACGGTACTTTCACGCTTCCGCACCACTCGTGACGCTGGGTGTCCCCGGTCTCTCGTCTCACGAGGTTCTGCACGAACCCACGAGCATCTCTTCGCTCCCGACGAGTCGCGGGACGAGACATCCGCGACCGACACAGCCCTGTAGCAGCCAGTCGGCGAATGTCCCAGAATCTCCAGCGCCAGTGTCGATGACTCTCGCCGGTGAATTATTGGTCATTGCTGCTTCTGCCTGTTGTCGTTGAGCTTCTTCCGTCTCGTCGATTGTTGGTGGTCGGTTCCGGAGCAAGATGGTCTTGTAGTTCCGCATGCCGGAACTGATATACGGGCCCGACGGTCCGCAGCAACCCCAACCGATAACAGTCGTCGAGCATCGGCATCACCTGCCCGGGAAAGGGCAGCCGCCGTGGTGAGCATCGTGCCTCACGCAAGGCCGCACCGATGAACCCGAACCAACCCGTCCACAAAAATACGAACGCCAGTCCACTCGCGAGCCCAGTGAGCATCCCGAGCGTTAACCCGATCTTCGGCCCCACAGCCGGTCCGACCGACACGCCAGTAGCCAACCCCACCGGTAGCCCAATTATCAGGAACGTGACGACTGCTAATGCCCTATCCTTCTGGAAGCGTCCCAGGGGCGATACCGCTCCCGCTCCACCGTCGGGCCTTGCGACGAAGGAGATCACTCCAGTCTCAATACCGAGTCTCCGGCCGATGTTCAGCCCGGTCATCACGCCGGTCGCCATCCCAGTAATCAGTCCGCCCAGGAGCCCAAACGCTACCCCGCCGGCAAGAAAGGTCATTAGTTCGTGGGGAAGCCCGGTTACAAATCCGCTCACCAGGCCAAACGTTAGCCAAAGCGCCAGCACAACCGGCATCCCGAGCGCCAACACACGACAGACTTCACGGTCTGGCCGGGGGAGCTGTCCACTCGCCAACCTTGGTTCCCGACCCGCTCCGATCGGCAAACCGATCGCTGCCATGACCGAGAGCATGCTCACAAACCCACCAGCCAGTCCAATCTTCAAGCCAGCATTCAACCCGATCATCAGCCCGAACGTTAGCCAGAGTCCAAACACAATCAGCAGCACGAACGCCAGCACGCGACTGAGCGCACGGCCTGGCCGGGGGATCTGTAAATTCGTCGACCGTGGCTCCCGATCCACTCCGATCGGGAGCCCAGTCGCCATCATGGCCGGCAGCACGATCACCAGCCCACCAACGATCCCAAACTTCCAACCGAACACTGTCCCGAACAGCAAGCCGATCGGGGCGCCGAGTGCCAGCCCTGCGAGCGCTCGCAGTCGGGTTTGAGCGCGCCGGTCGGCCCAGACGTAGTGCGGGAGGTGCCACCATCGCCAGTCGCGGGTCCCCGAGTCGCGGAGTTGTTCGGCGAGTGTTGTCAACCACCGGCGCAAATCCGCCGGATTATGATGACGGGCAGGTCGCTGCGATGTCTCGGGATCGTCGCGACGGCGTGCAGGCCGCGGGGGCCGCGCCTGCACCAAGGCAGGGATAACCTGATCGAGTAGATCATCGCGCAACGCCGCCGAGGTCGTGACGGCGGTGTTGATCAGTGGAGAGGGATCCCGATCGGTGTCGATGTACACGGTACGGACGAGCCAGAGTCCGAACGGAGTCTCGGTCAGCCCCTTCAGCATGTCGGCACGAACAGAGTGGACATCGGCCGAGGTGGTGAGCGCGTCCAACACCGACTTCCAGGCCGAACCAGGGGATGGCGGGAGACATTTCCGCAGGTATTCGGCCGCCTCGACGGGGGTCAGAGCATACGGAAGGATTCTCGCGGCCGCTGTCAGCCCCGTCCCCGCATCGTTAATAGCACTACGATACTCGGTGCTGCGGCTGGTCACGATGTATTCTGCGGGGTCCGAAGTATTCAGTGCAGTGATGATTGCTGCCCGGCGGCGCTCAGGTACCTCGTCAAGCCCATCCAGGATCGGCAAGATCCGATCTTGGTCAGCAAGGGCTGTCGTCACGTTCGGAGACATATCGTGCAGCCTCGGATAGGTCTCGTTCAACTGTGTAGCCAGCCAGTCCTGCAGCCGAGGTTGCTGGTCCGGGTCCCAGGAAGGCAGCGAGAACAACACCGGCACCGGAGTGTCCGCAGGCTTACCGGCTAGGGGAAGCAGCTGACGCAGTAGCTGGAGAGCCAGGGTGGTCTTGCCGGTTCCCGGCCCGCCGGTGATCGCAAGCCGACGCCGCGGCAACTCCTGAAAGGCTTGAGCGAATCGCTCGATCTGATCGGCCCGACCGAACAGGTTAACCGACGCGTCAGGGTGGGGATGATCCATCCCCTCCTGCGGGCTCATACGCCACCGCACCGGCATTGGTTCCGGGTCACCCAGCGAGCGGGCCGCTGCTTCCTGCCTCCACTGCTCGCGCACCAGCCCGGCCAGCGTCTCGGCCGCTTGATTGACCTGCTCGGCATTCGCCGACAGCTGCGCCGCCCGCCGACGATTAAGAAAATCGAGCACAGTCATCATAAGCCCCACAACAGCTAGGACCGCGCTCACCAAACTCGCTGCCTTGCTGGCAACCCCGAGGCCGTGCCGTCCCCAGAACAGAACCAACCCGACGAGTCCGAAAAAGAGCACGAGTGTCCCAAGCATGGCCAGCGCACCCAAGCCTCGCCACCACCGATAGCGAGCAGAGAACATAGGCAGAATTACTCCAGAGTTATCGATCACACGACTATTACCCAAGTTTTCCAGGTCCGTGAGTGCTCGTGTACGGACCTGGGCCGTTCCCGATCTCGTGGACAGTTGATCATGGTTTGCCGCGGACACGGAGTGGAGGACCGTAGTGGCGACACGCTGTCAGTTCACCCAGGAGTACAAGGACCAGCGATTTTAGGGGAAACTCGACCGACGCCTCCACCATGAACATCGAGCACGCGGATGACCTCACCGCCAAGTACCGCCGCTTCCGGTTGGACGAGGCGGAAGCCCACCGGGAACGCACGCTCGACACCGTGATCGTGCCGGGACTGCTGCAGATCCCGGAATACGCCGCTGCCATCGCACACGCCCGGCAACCACTCGAACGTTCCCCCGGCTGGACCAAACACGCTGGAGCGGAGCGACGCGAGCGCCAAGCATCACTCGACCGTGAGCCCGAACCCCTTCACCTACACACCCTGGTGCACGAGGGCGCGCTGCGCACCATCATCGGCGGGGCCGAGATCATGACCGCACAGTTGGAGCATCTGCTGGACATGGCCGAACGGCCGAACATCACCATCCAGGTCGTGCCGTTCGACCACGGTGCCCATGGCGCGATGACCGGGCCCTGGTTCCTGCTGAGCTTCCCCGAGGACGACGAGGCCGACGCGGCCTACACCGAAAGCATGACAGGCATGGACAATGTCGGTGCCCCCGACGATGTGGCCCGGCTCGCGCAGGTCTGGCAGAAAATCGCCGAAACAGCACCCTGCCCGGAGCGATCGGCAGATATGATCATGTCGATACGAAAGGAAGTGCGACCACGATGAACACCGAACGCAGCTGGCACAAGAGCCGCTACAGCAATTCCGAAAGTGCCTGCGTCGAGCTATCCGTCACCACCGCCGACACGGCCGTGCGCGACACGAAGGACCGCGACGGCGGCAGCCTCCAGCTCAACAACCGCGCCTTCACCGCCTTCACCGCCTTCACCGCAGCCACTGCCGGGCGCGGTGACAGCGCGGGCAGCCAGTAGCCACGACAGTCGGGTAGCCACCAGCGTGTGACCAGCCGGCCGGGTTCACAGCGTCACAGGAGCCTACTCGATGCGGGAAGCGCGCCGCACCCGCCACCGCAACACCGGTACTGGAGTCACCAACAACATCGCGACTTCCTTGCTTCGTCCTCTGCAACCGTCGCAGCCGGCTAGCCGATACGGGTATGAGCAGCATGGTCACCGGAACACCGATCGGGTGAATCACAGTTTCGTTTTGTTCGTTCAGCGCTACTATCACCGTATGGGAACGACGACGAGCGAGCGGACCATCCTCCCTCCAAACCATCCGGAAGCGCTCTCCGGGCTCGACCGGATGGTAAGTGAATCAGAGGAATCCGGCGTGTACGACATTCCCGGCACCGCGAACGTCGAGCGGATCGATCCGGACGACGCGGACGACTGAGCGCGGCGTGTTCCGACTGGCCTTAATTCGAACACGAGTTCGTAATGCGTGGTAGACTACACCCATGCCAGCCGAAATGGAGTCGGTGCCGCTGTGGCAGCACGGCGATGACGATCTCCTGGGTGCGATCCGGGAGGCCGAGCAGCAACGCCGGGCCGCGGATTCGCGGATGCTGGCGTTGCTCAGCGAGGCCGAGAACCGCGGATTGGCCACCGCGAAGGGCTACGGAAGTACCCGGCAGTTCCTGTGTGACCTGTTGACGGTCTCGCGTGGTGAGGCGAATCGCCGGATCGCCGCTGCCGTAGCAACCAGCGGAACGCGGGGTGTCAGGGCTGGGGTGGCGTTCGGCGTTCTGACTCAACACCGTCGCGGCCGCGGCCCTACGGCTGTTCACCGGGAAAATCGCCAGAGTGGACGGCCCCGGGTCCGGCAGGCCACTCAATGTTCCCGGCGGGTTGGCACTGACCGTCGGTCTGGGACTCGCCGCCTACGGCATCACGGCCAGCGGTGTTCTGCCGTGGAGCTCCGCACGCGTGTGGGGCATCCTGCTTGCCGCAGCCGTCCTGCTGGTGCTGTTCACCCGCGCTGAACGCGTCACCCGGCAACGTCTGGTTCCGTCGCAGGCGTGGCGCAACGGACGGCTGTTGCGCGCGCTGGGACTCGCCGGACTCGGACAGTGGGTCCTCGTGCCGACGTTCCTGACCGTCAGCCTGTACATCCAGTTGGTGTTGGAGCAGTCTCCGCTGCGTGCCGGGCTCGCGTTGCTACCCATGTCGGTGCTCATCGCCGCCATCGCCCCCGGCATACCCAAGGTGATCAACGGGTTCGGTCTGCGGACCATCATGTCCGCCGCGTTCGCGTTCGTGGCAGCCGGGATGTGCTGGCTGGGTTTCGTCGACGCCGGCGGATCGCTCGTCGCCAGCATCCTCGGGCCGGCCCTGCTGATCGCGTTGGGACTTCCGACGATCGCGGTGACCACCGACCTCGCGGCGGGCATATCGACACAGACAACCAACCCGATGCGGCCGCAACCGGATAGTTCCGGGCTCCGCCCTGAGCTACAGCGCTGGTGAGAGGGCAACTCCTGGCACAGCAAGCAGTTCTGAACCGCAACGGCGACGCCGTCGGAACAAGCTACACCACCCGAGCAGAACCGGCGGTGCGCAACTACTCGTACCACGCGGAAACGGCACGCTGATACCCGTCCGGCATGGCTAACCGAGCCACATCCCACTCCTGGAACAAGCCGACCGAGGTGTGCTCGTCCGAAATGCCCGGTTCGTCCTCCCCCTCGGTTTGGCAGCCGTCCTGGGCGAGCAGTTCACGATCGACATCACCTCGGACGGCGCGCAGCTACACACGCTTGAGCACACGGAGCTTCTTACCGTCCGTTCTGCATCCAACGACCGCGCCCAAGTCTCCGACACTCTCCGGGTGAACACTCCCTGGTGTAGTGAAATCAGCACACGCCCTGCAGCGTCATGCGGCGGCGCGAGACACCAACGACTCGGCAACGACAGCGGTAGCGCGCACATGCGGACAGGCAGTGGCCGTCGCCCACATGGCCGGGCATGCACGCCGGATCGAACCGCATACTCGTGTGGCCTTGGAGCATTCCTGCCCAGGAGACGCCACCG
>Ga0079226_10001218_pt1 | contig 19596 bp, 15 predicted proteins | sample Poulit2014_FD_76345 | JGI IMG/M metagenome (GOLD analysis project Ga0079226, IMG submission 76345) | Agricultural soil microbial communities from Georgia to study Nitrogen management - Poultry litter 2014 | ecosystem: Environmental > Terrestrial > Soil > Agricultural land | place: USA: Georgia... | reverse complement strand
TGTAGAATATAGCTAACTATTTAGTAAAAAAGGGGGAGCATAATGAAAAAACGTCATAATATTTTAATGGCAGCGCTATTATTAGTTCTCGCACTCTTTTTAGCTGCTTGTGGGGATAATGGGAACGCTGACGGAGATGGGAATAATAATGGGGAAGAACCGGATTTTATGAATATACTAACTGGCGGTACCAGTGGAACTTACTACCCGCTTGGTGGGGAAATGGCAAGCATCATTGAGGATGAAACAGATATACAGGCTGATGCAGTTTCCTCCAATGCGACAGCTGATAATATTGTAGATTTGTCTGCTGGAGAAGCAGAAATCGCTATGGTGCAAACTGACGTGATGTCTGACGCTGTAGATGGTATTAATTCATTTGAAGATGAAGAAAAAGTAGAGAACCTTGAAGCTATTGGGTCCCTCTATCCGGAAACGATTCAAATTGTTACAACAGAAGACATGGGCATTGATTCCATCGAAGATTTAGAAGGGAAAAAGGTTTCCATGGGTGCACCTGGTTCCGGGACTTACGTGAATGCGGAACAAATTCTGGCTCTTTATGATATAAGTATTGATGATATCGAATCCTCTGACTTGGATTTTGAAGAATCAATCGATGACATCCAGGATGGGAATATTGATGCTGCGTTCGTTACAGCTGGTACTCCTACAGGTGCTGTTGAAGAACTTGGAGCAACAGAAGACGTTAAGTTGTTAACTGTTGATGAGGACAAAGCAGAAGAATTAATCGACGAATATCCGTTCTACACAAAAGAAACAATCGATGAAGATACGTATGACAGTATTGATAAAGATGTTGATACAGTAGCAGTACTGGCTATGTTAGTAGCTCGTGATGATATTTCAGAAGATACGATTTATGAAGTGACAAAAGCAATTTATGATCATACAGATGATATGTCACACGATAAAGCCAAGCAGATTTCGACAGATTCAGCATTAGAAGGTATCGACATTGACTTACATCCGGGAGCAGAGAAATTCTTTGATGAAGAAGGTGTCGAAAAAGAAGACGAGTAAATAATGTTCCCTTTTATAAAAGCCGGCTGACAATCTCGGCCGGTTTTTTAAACTTTTAATACATACTAGGTGAAATGTTATGTTTCGAGCTAAGCAAAAGACCGTTACAGCTGCAACACTGATTGTATGTTTCATTCTCATCGGTGTGGCAGTTTTTATTCCTTACAAGCAAGCACTTGTTTTTTACAAAAAAAATTCAGATCAACTTAAAATATATTTGCCAATTCAAACTGGTGATACCTTCCAGCTTATCTGGAAGCATTCGATTCATAAAACAGATGTTGTGGAAAAGTATGTGGTGAAGGATGAAGGGATTGAACAGTACGAAATCGTCTACGAACACTTTGGTATCGGAATGCCTTCGAACGCGACAGGAGATGAGGAGTATGTTTATGAAAATGGGAAACATCACATAAAAAACATGAGTAATTTTTTCCCGGAGTTTAATTGGCGAAACGGAAAGAAAGTATCCGAAAATCGGATTGTCTGGGGAAATTCGGATAATGAACATATTGCGTGGATGAATGACTTTGTAGATCCCGGTGAATTATTTACGATAAAAATTGAAAGACTATCCTTATGGGAACGGTTAAAAGGAGAGAAAATTCATGAGTAAAGACAAAGACAATCAGGAAATAACATCCGAAGAACAACAGGAGTTGATGGAAAAATATGATACCGAATCCAATACTAGAAACTTAACTGGCTGGATTGCTATTGTAGTATTCATTATCTTGCTCAGTTTTTCGTTATTTCAACTTTATACAGGTATATTCGGTATGTATACTGCTTATATCCAACGATCTATTCACTTGGGTTTTGCTTTGTCTTTAGTGTTTTTGCTGTATCCAGCTTGGAAAAAAGGCAAAAGAAAAAAGGTTGCCTGGTATGATTATATCCTGGCGCTAGCTTCTATCGCTATCGCAAGTTACTGGCCTGTTTTTTATGATACGGTTGTGCAACGATTCGGCGGTATAACGGACATAGAAGTAATTATTGGAGCAGCTGCTATTCTACTTGTTTTAGAGGCAACACGGCGTTCGGTAGGGCTGCCTATTGTTATCATATCTATTTTATTTATATTATATGCTTTGTATGGCCCGCAAATGCCCGGAATATTGGCTCATCGTGGACTAACGATGAACCAATTGATTAAAACAATGTATTTTTCAACAGATGGTATTTTGGGGACGCCCTTAGGGGTTTCGGCTAAGTATATCTTCCTGTTCTTGTTATTCGGGGCTTTTTTAATCCAGACGAATATCGGGAATTATTTCAATGAGCTCGCTTTATCTTTGACGGGGACTCGTGTCGGCGGGCCTGCAAAGGTAGCTATCTTCTCAAGCGCACTGAACGGGACTATTTCCGGGAGCTCTGTCGCTAACACAGTGACCACAGGGTCTTATACCATTCCGATGATGAAAAATTTAGGTTATCGTTCCAATTTCGCCGGTGCAGTAGAGGCAGCTTCATCGACAGGTGGACAAATCATGCCGCCGATTATGGGGGCAGCTGCATTTCTAATGATTGAATTCGCGGGTGTAGACTACTGGACAATTGCGAAAGCCGCTATCATACCTGCGATATTGTATTTCACCGGAATATGGATTATGACGCATTTTGAAGCAAAGCGGATTGGGCTTTACGGGTTACCTAAAGATGAACTGCCCAAAAAAGGGGAAGTGTTAAAGAAATTATATTTACTAATCCCTATTGTCGCTATTATCTGGTTTTTGTTTAAGGGAGTCAGTGTCGGACTCGCTGCTATTTACGGGATGGGGATTATCATTTTAGTTAGTTTAATTTTAAAGGAGACGAGAATAACGCCTCGGAAATTTATCGATGCGCTTACGACAGGAGCGCGTACTGCATTAGGTGTTGCTTCAGCAACTGCTTGTGCCGGGATTATTGTAGGTGTTATTACGAAAACAGGATTGGGGCTGACACTTGGTAACCAGCTGGTCAGCTTAGCTGGAACAATCGTCAGCACTCCGCAACTACAGCTTTTATTAACATTATTTTTTACGATGATCACCTCGATTATTATCGGAATGGGTTCACCAACAACGGCCAACTATATTATTACGTCGACAATTGCTTTACCTGCTATTTTGGCTTTGAACGAACAATTAGGCGCCTCGATTCCAGAATTAGCTGGTCATATGTTTGTCTTTTATTTTGGTATTGTTGCAGACATCACACCACCTGTAGCACTCGCAGCTTTTGCGGCGACGGGTATTTCTGGCGGCGATCCAATTCGGACTGGTGGGAACGCATCACGGCTGGCCATCGGTGCTTTCATTATTCCGTATATGTTTGTGCTGCAGCCAGAGCTTTTAATGATCAATGCACACGCTGGGGAAGTGCTTTTATCAGCAGGTACGGCGATTCTCGGGATGATTGCCATTGGGGGAGGTTTAATCGGCTTTTGGTACCGGAAAATTCACTGGATTGAACGGTTTATTGCGGTCGCAACCGGCCTCATGCTCATGTACCCAGGTGTAACTTCTGATTTGATTGGTTTTATACTTTTTATCGCTTTAATAGTATTCCAGTTTATAGTGAAAGGAATAGGAGGAGAGGAAAAAGTACAAAGTGCCCAGTAATTGGAAAAGCAAATTACCTGTACTATAGATCATTATTTCCCATGTCGTAAAACATAAGAGAGGGGAGCCCTGCGTCTTGTGAAATGGAATGGATTTAACCATTTCACAGAAAAGAGGGGCTTTCCTAACTCTTCAAGCTTTGAAAAGAAAGCGTTTGCAAATATTTTTATCTATGATAGTATTTTAGACACTATGGCAGGCATATTTTATTTGTCTTTCTATCTTCTTATTTCGAAGTTTTGTGGGGAGAAAATTATCTACCATGCTGTGTATTGCCCAGTTTTAAAAGTATAATGCAATCGCCGGCTGGCTTCAATCGGATTTTTAGATTAAAACAAATAGTTGCAATTAGAGATTAAAGTTCATCAATAGACAATGTTATAGATGCATTGTCTCTCTTTGTGCAAGAATGTGCTTGTTAGTTGATACAAATAAATGAACATAAATGGAGGACAGATAAAATGGAACAAAAGGATATTAAAACAGAGGATTTGAATTTTTTCAAGTATCCGCAAAAGCCGCATGGCGGAAAACTGGTTGACCAGGTACTTAAAGGGAAAAAGCGCGAAGAAGCACTGGAAAGGGCTGCGACTCTTCCGAAAATCATGGTGGATATGGAAGCAGTTATTACAGTGGAGATGGTAGCTACAGGTGTATTGTCACCAAACGATGGATTTATGTCTGAAAAGGATTATAATGCTGTGTTAGAAGAAGGGCGTCTGGCTGACGGCACCGTTTGGCCAGTGCCACTCAGTTTTGCTCCAGTGGGTGAGATGAACCGCAAAATTATTGAAGAACTATCCGTTGGGGATGAAATTGTACTGATTGATGCAGAAAAACAGCCTGTTGCGATTCAGAAACTGGAAGATATCTTTCAATATGATAAGGATAAGCGGGCATCCCATTTATTTGGAACAACGGATCGTTCGCATCCTGGCGTCGATTCCATTTATCGACGTATGGGTGACATAGCTTTAGGAGGAGAAATTTATCTGCTGAATCGAGCGGATTGGGGGCCGTTTGAAAAAATTAGAATGGAACCTAAAGACACGTGGCATCTTTTCTATGAAGAAAAAGAGTTCAACACCATGGCTGGATTCATTACAGGAGCAAATCCAATGCACAGAGGGCATGAATATATTCACAAAAATGCATTAGAAGAAGTGGATGGTGTATTTATTCAGCCTCTTGTCGAAATGGCGAAGCGCGAGTATACGAGGCACGAGTTTCGGATGCTTGCTTATCGATCGGTTATTGATAATTACTATCCGAAAGAGCGATCTCTTTTGGCACCGCTGAGAGTGACGTATATTTTTGCCGGACCAAGAGAGGCGGTATTGCATGCTTTAATTATGAAGAATTACGGTTGTACTCATGCACTCATTGGAAGAGATCATGCTGGCGTTGGTGATTTTTACAGCAAGTATGAAGCCCATAATATTTTTGATGATTATACAAGTGAAGAATTGGGGATTGAAATTAGATTGTTCCATGAGGTTTTCTATTGCACGAGATGCAGCTCTCTTGCATCTGGACAAAGCTGCCCACATGATCACAGGTATCGAATTAATATTTCTGGAACTGGTATCCGTGAACTGCTGCGGCATGGAATTTTACCTCCAAAAGAAATTGTACGCCCAGAGTCTGCTCGAATTGCTATTCAAGGTGTTCAACCAAAAGGAACGGATGAAAACGATGAAGCAATGCGGCCAGTAGGAAAAACGATCAAAAGTCTGTTTCCATTTTATATGCAATCATCCCGACTGGGCGGTGAAGCTTTACCGGGAGATAGCTTAGAACCTGAGCAGCTCACATTACGTGATTTGCAATCCGTTATTCTGGATGTGCGTGCTAATGCAGATAAAATATACAATGATATCTATGAATCTTTTACTTTCAATGCAGACACCAACCGGACTGTGCAGCCTGACTGGCGCGCAGAAGCACGTGAAGCAATGCGGGAACAGCAGGAAATGGTTGTTGCTGATTTGGAAGAAAAAGTGAAAATGGCTGCTGAAGCCACATCGGATGAATTTATGTATCAAGATAAACAAGAAGCGGAACGCGAGTTGGAAGTTGCCAAACGAATTTTGGCAGATATGCCTGCACCGTTTCGCAAAGAGAGTATGGATTATCGCGTCTGGAATCCACTCCCTTATGATCGATATCGCGTCTGAAGAAAATAGATAATAGTGAATGGGAGTGCTGTTGCTACGATTTAATAAGCAGCAGCACTTTTTTTATGCAGCATGATAAGTGGAGATTGTGAAGGAGTTAAAGGAGGGAAAAGGGCGGATTTATTGTTGTATCGAGAGCTGCAAACCATATAGTTAAATGAAGAAGATTTAATTTTAAGCACTTCTCTTTTAAAAAGTTGGTTTTGTCGCAATAATTTTAAAACTTGACCAATATGGTCATTTCTGTTAAATTCATATTATGACCAAGTTGGTCAATGAAGTGCTTGAAAAGGAGTGTTTATCATTAATTCCACTTTTTTTAATTTGAATACATCAAAACAAGAAAAGATTATCAATGCCGCTTTTCAAGAGTTCGCTGCAACTGGATATGATAAAGCTTCGACTAATTCCATTGTCCAGGAAGCCACTATTTCAAAGGGATCTTTGTTTAACTATTTTCATAACAAAAAGGATTTATATGTTTATTTAATTGATTATAGCTTGCAAGTCGTCGAAGAAATTTACAATCAAATAGATTTTCAAGAAACAGATATATTTAAACGAATTGAGAATATCGGATTTCAAAAACTATATATTCAGCAAAAGTATCCGCAAGTGTTTGATTTCCTTGCTGCTGCTGTTCAAGAAGAAGCAACGGCAGTGAAGTCGATTATTCAACATAAAATAACGCCTCTTTATAAAGAAGGAACCGAGAAGATGTACCAAAATATTGATTACACTAAATTTCGCGACGATATTGATGTTGAAAAAGCGATGGAGATTTTAAATTGGACGATGTTTGGGTTTGGTGAAAAAGGGTTGCATGAATTAAAAACCTTTTATGGTTTGGAGGAGTTTGGAGAACGTTATCTTCAAAAATGGAAGCAGTATGCGGCAATTTTAAAACAGGGATTTTACAAAGAAAAGTTTCTCTTCTAACGCAAAAAAACTCGCTTTAGTATTACACAAGGAAATAGATACAAGGAGGGAAAGGAGGATGAAAAATATCATAGAAGTGCAAGGCTTGCAAAAGAAATTTGGTAACTTCGTAGCTTTAAAAGATGTTTCATTTACTGTCAACCCCGGCGAGGTCCTTGGTTTTATCGGGCCTAATGGGGCGGGGAAATCAACAACGATCCGGGTTCTTTTAGGTATTATCAAACGAAGCGCTGGTAAAGCAGAAATATTTGGAAAAGATGTTTGGAGAGAAAGTACAGCCATTCATAAACATATTTCTTATGTTCCCGGTGATGTCGCTTTATGGGGGAACTTAACAGGTGGAGAAATTATTGATTTGTTTATGAAATTGCATGGTGGAGGAAACCAACAAAAACGAGACCATTTAATCGAGCGGTTCGAATTGGACCCGAAGAAAAAAGCCAAAAGTTATTCAAAAGGAAACCGCCAAAAAGTCGGCTTAATTGCTGCTTTGTCGGTAGAGTCTGATTTGTATATTCTGGATGAACCTACTTCCGGACTGGATCCTTTGATGGAATCCATTTTCCAGGAAGAAATTGAACAGATTAAACAAACGGAGAAAGCTGTTTTACTTTCGTCCCATATTTTGAGTGAAGTTGAGCGTTTGGCAGACAAAGTGGCGATTATCCGACAGGGAGAAATTGTCGAAAGTGGTACTCTGGATGAACTTCGACATTTAACCAGGTCAACAGTGACGATGATTGCTGAACAAGAAGTAGCGCAGATGGCGCACATACAGGGGGTATTTGATTTTGAGCAAACTGAAAATCAAGCGACTTTTTCCGCAGACCCTCAATATCTCAACGCTATTTTACACGAAGCCAGTAAATTGGACGTTAAGAAGTTTGAGTCTGTCCCGCCAACACTTGAGGATTTATTCATGCGTCACTATGAGGGATAAACGCTCTGGAGGAGAGTGAAAAACAATGAAGGAAAAATTTTTACGTTGGAATACCTTATTAGGGCAGTATATCAAAAGAGACTGGCTGAAAATAGGGTTCTGGATTTTGGGGGTCGGTTTATTTTCCGCTGCTTTTGTACCTGCCTTTCAGGAAATTGCCAAAGGAGACGGTTTACAGGGCATGTTTGAAACATTGCAGAATCCTGCCATGACTTCGATGGTCGGCCCTACCCCTATTGAATCAGCAAATGATTATACGCTGGGGGCCATGTATGCCCATGAAATGTTACTGTTCTGTGGATTGTTTGCCATGATTATAGCTGCCTTACATGTTATTAGTCATACGCGGAAAGAGGAAGAACTCGGTTTAACCGAGCTGATTCGTTCCTTTCAAGTGGGACGCCAGGCAAATGCACTGGCAACAGTTATGCAAGTCCTTCTTATTAATATCTTATTAGTGCTTTTAATCGCTGGGGTAATGATTAGTTTTGGAGCTGATACTATCACAGCTGAGGGGTCCTTTTTATTTGCTGCTTCCATCGGTGCTGCTGGCCTTATAGGGGCGGGTATTGCATTGATGATGGCTCAAATTATGCCTACGTCAACAGCTTCTACTGGAACAACCTTAGGTATTATAGGACTGCTTTATATTATCCGGGCAAGCACAGATGCTGCAAATGCAGACTTTTCTATGTTGAATCCCATGGGCTGGACCTATTTAACGTACCCTTTTACAGAAAACAACTGGCTTCCATTGGTCTACGCCTTAGCGCTCAGTCTTCTTTTGGTGCTTTTAGCTTTTGTGCTGGAAGGCGCACGTGATATGGGGGCTGGTTATCTGCCGCAGCGAAAAGGAAAAGAAAAAGCTTCAAAATGGTTACTATCCATACCTGGATTATTTTTAAAATTAAATAAAGCAACTATTATAAGCTGGCTTATCGCTTTTCTTGTACTAGGAGCGGCTTATGGCTCAATTTATGGAGACATGCAAACATTTCTTGAAAGTAATGACGTGGTTGAACAAATGTTTACCCAATCCGGTTCGACCATTGAAGAGTCGTTCACAGGAACTATTATGATGGTGCTGATTGGCTTGGTTTCACTCCTACCCATAGCGATTATTAATAAACTTTTTGCTGAAGAAAGTCGTGGCCATTTAAGCCAACTGCTGGCGACTAAAGTTACCCGGGCCCAGTTGTATTGGTCCAGCTTAGGGATAGCTGTTTTAGCAGGGGTATTGAGTATTTTATTCACTGCAGGAAGTCTTGGAGGAACTGCCTTAACAAGTATGGAGAATAGTCAGGAATTAAGCATGAAAGATTTTTTGGCAGCTGGCTATAATTTTCTTCCTTCCGTACTCTTTTTTATCGGGCTTGCAAGTTTGGCACTTGGCTGGACCCCAAAATTAGGGAAAATCGTTTATATTTATTTGATTTATTCTTTTATGTTGAGTTATTTTGAAGGTGTTTTAGATTTGCCGGACTGGTTTTTAAAAACAGCCGTTCAAAGTTGGATTCCTCAGATGCCTATGGAAAGTTTTTCTGTTACCCCGTTTGTAGTCATAACAGGGGGGAGCATGGTATGTATGATCATGGGTTATGCAGGCTATCGCGGCAGAGATATGGTAGAAGGATGACTATGTCAAGACTTTAGATTTTTATACTTCAGAGATATTCGTTTCAAGTGAGTTTTTCGGCAAGCTATTCACTTTTTGAAAGAATTTTTAAAAAGAACCTCTAAGAGGAGTCTCATTTTACTGCATAACGAAAGCAAAGGTTTTGGAATAGGATTCGATGTGCGGGAAAGAAATAATGTTTCATAACTGTGAAGGATATGATATGATATTTTTCAACTGTTATAATGTTTAGCTTGCGGAGGAGAATAAGTATGCTAAAAGGAATTTTATTAAAGATTGAAGAAAAATTTATGCTGTTAAAACCTTCGGAACGCAAAGTAGCTTCCTATATTATGAAGCATCCTTCTGAGATAATCGATTACTCTGTACAAAAATTGGCGGCCGCCGTTGATGTAAGTGAAGCAAGTATAGTACGATTTTCCAAAACGATAGGCTGTAAAGGGTTTCAAGATTTAAAGCTTCAAATCGCATACGATTTAAATGAGCACCAAGAGAAGCCTTCTTATAATGACATCGTTACGGACGGGGGGACCAGCTCGCTTATTCATTCTGTATCACAAAATAATATTCAATCGATTCAAGACACATTAGCTATTCTATCCGAAAAAGAAGTAGAAGAAGCGATACATGCTTTAAATGACGCCCGTAAGATAGCGGCTTTTGGTGTAGGGGCATCAGGAGTCATCGCAGAAGATTTTAAACAAAAACTCTCAAGGATTGGAAGATGGTGCGAAGCAGGATACGGATTCGATACACAAGCGACTATTAGTGCTAATTTATCGGATGCTGATGTTGTTATTGGGATATCTAATTCAGGTCGAACGGAAGATGTGATTCAATCGCTGACAGTAGCAAAAGAAATGGGGGCCACTATAATAACGATAACACAATTTGGAGAAAGTCCAACTTCTCAATTGGCTGATCTCGCATTATACGCAAGGTCTCTGGAAAGTTCTATTCGTAGTGGAGCTTTCAGTTCCAGAATTGCTATGTTAAATATAATTGATATTCTATTCCTTGGTATAGCAAGTCTTGATGAAGAACGAACGATTCAGAAACTGGAAAATACGAGAAAAGCTGTGAAGTATTCCAAAAGACAAGCTTGACAATCGGTCAAAGTTTAAAATATCAAATAATGTAATAAAATTACAAAATACATTGACAAATGGAATTAAATTCATTAAACTACATTTAAATAGTCAGTTTCATCTTTTTTGCACAATAAGGAAAGCGCTTTCATAAAAGGGGATGATTATTACAGTACTAGTTTTGAAATATGTTCAGTAAATCATAGAAATTGAAAAAAGGAGTGAAAATATTGAAACTGATTCAGAAACGATGGTTTATGCCGGCATTAGCAGCTTTGTTTATGACTGGAGTGTTAGCAGGTTGCTCTAATAATGATAATACGAATGCAAATGATTCCAGTGATAACGGAGACGGCGATGAAGAGGTGTCAGGTGAAATGGAAATTCAATATTTTGTTGGTGGTTATGGAGATGAATGGTGGAAAGACGTCATCAGTGATTTTGAGGATGAGTATCCTGATGTAGAGGTAAAACAAAGTGCAGGGCCGGAGATTAATGACAAAATGAAAACGCGTTGGATTTCCGATGATCCGCCAGATGTTGTTTATATTGACGGAGCTGGCATTACGGAAGCGCAAATGGTTGATGATGGACAATTGATGGATTTAAGTGATTGGTTGGATGGTTTGGAAACAGATGATGGCCAAAACTTGATGGACAGTTTCATTATGGAACCCAACACCTATGATGGAAAAGTATATGGTTTACCGCTAATCTTTGATACTTGGGGTACTTGGTATGATAAAGCTTTGTTTGAAGACAAAGGATGGGATGCTCCGGAAGATTTCGATTCCTGGATGGACTCAATGGAAACAATTAAAGAAGACGGAGACATGGAACCTTTTGTAACGACAGGGCAATATGCTTACTACTTTACGCGTGGCGTATTATACCCAGCTTTTGGTGCAGCCGGCGGTGAAGATTTATTAAATGATGTGATAGACGGAAAAGAAGGAATTTGGAAGAGCGATGAAGTACAAGGCGTCTTAGAGAAAGTAGAGGAAATGGCAGATAAGGGATATATCGATTCTGGTTTTGCAGGTATCAGTCATACTCAATCGCAATCAAACTTCTTAGAGCATGATGACGCGTATATTCCGGTTGGTTTCTGGCTGCCATCCGAAATGGAAGGAGATATTCCGGATGATTTTGAATTTGGATTTGGTCCGACCCCAATGAATGATAAGGGAGACGACGGGGTCATGGTTCCTGATTTGCGTCCGCTCGCTATTGCTGAAGAGGCAGAGAATCCGGAAGCTGCAAAAGCATTTATACAATTTGCTTTCCAAAAAGAATATGCGAAGAAATTTTCCGAATCGGCTGGAGCTTTGCTTAATATGGAAGAAGTCGACTTATCTGAAGAAGAAGATGTACCGGATTACTTGAAAGAAACAAATGAAAAAATCAATGAGGATGAAATCAATGTAGTGAACCGGGATCATCCGATGGCTTCTGATATGGAAGATCCGCTTGGAGATGAGATTGTATCTTTTCTTTTAGGGGAATCAAGCATTGATGAATTTACGGACAAGGCAGAAAAAATCACTGAAGATTACCGTAATAGCAAGTGATGGAAGGAAAGAATACAGAGGGTCCATATTCTCTGTATTCTTTCTTCATCATTTACGCTAAGATGTCTCATGGAAAGGCGTGACACAATGGTTCAATCTAAGAAACAAAAATATTTATTTTTGGCATTTTGTTTATTGCCCACTTTAATTGTATTTGGGATCTTCACCTTTTATCCCTTAGCGAACGGGCTTTATTTATCATTTTTTCACTGGTCTGGCACAGGAGGCAGTAAAGTATTCGCTGGTTTGGATAATTATAAGCAGCTTATTGCAGATGATATCATTCCAAAAACGATTTGGCATGATTATTTTTTAGTTGTTACGAAAGTATTCTTTATCATGATTTTAGCTACGTATTTTGCTGTTGCGATGACGCAATTGCGAATTAAAGAAGCTCCCTTTTACCGGATTATTTTTTTCTTCCCGAATATTATGTCTGTCGTTATTATCGGGATATTGTGGCAATTTATTTTTAATCCTAAAGCAGGGTTAGTGAATTCTGGCTTAGAAGCTATTGGGTTAGGGAAGTTCGCAGTACCCTGGTTAGGCAGCACAACTTGGGCATTGCCATCCTTGGTTTTGCCATCTGTATGGGCAGGTATTGGGCTCTTTATGCTTTTATTAATGGGCGGGATCATGAGTGTCCCCAAAAATTTATATGAAGCGGCTGAAATTGACGGCGCTACAGAATGGCAGCAGTTTTGGAAAATCACACTACCGCTTATTTGGCCGCAAATACGAACATCCATTATTTATATTGTGATTACGACTTTGAACGGATCGTTTATTTTGGTTCAAGTTATGACCAGAGGCGGGCCAAATAATTCCACGCAAGTAATGGGTTCTTATTTATATGATAAAGCGTTTAATCAGTTTCATTTTGGATATGGTGCTGCGATCGGCGTAATGATCCTGATTTTGTCTTTAGCAACAGTCATGGTTTTACAACTTATCCTCAGACGGGATGAAGTAAATTATTAAGGAGATGACGAAATGGTGAAAAAAATACTGTTTCAAACAATTTTTCGTATACCACTCGTCATCTGGGCGATAGTGGTGATTTATCCAATATTATGGATCTTTCTAGGGGCTTTTAAGCAGTATGGCGAAATTTTTCGGTCTCCCTGGGCCTTGCCTGAATCATGGGAGTTTGGCAATTTTTTGGCTGCCTGGACAGAATATAATATTGGATCAAGCTTTTTCAACAGTTTGCTTGTTACAGCACTTGGGGCGTTGTTGTGTTTGTTTTTTGCGTTGCCGACAGCTTATGCTATTGTAAGAATTCGATTTCGAGGAAGTAATATCCTTTTTAATATTTATTTAGCATCGATGATGATTCCTATGGTGCTTGCTTGGATCCCTTTGTTTTTCCTGCTGCGTGACTTGAACTTGATTGATAATTTATTTGCGCTTGCTTTAATTTACTCGGTTACACAAGTACCATTCACCGTTTTTATTTTGGCCAGCTTCTTACAAAGCGTGCCAAGAGATTTGGAGGAAGCCGCAGCGATTGATGGAATGTCAATGTATGGCGTTTTATTTAAAATTGTCGCTCCTTTAGTGAAAACTGGTATCATTACCGCCACGATTATGAATGCTGTCATGTTTTGGAATGAGTATTTCATGGCTTTGATTTTTCTACAGACAGATGAGAAAAATACGTTGGGTGTCACCATGGATTTAATGAACCAAAATGCCGAATATACGAATTCATGGGGAGCTTTATTTGCAGGGCTCGCCATTGCTGTAGTACCGATTATGATTATTTACGCTGTCTTCCAGCGACAAATCACGAAAGGTATGACAGAAGGGGCTTTAAAAGGGTAGAAGCAGCACTTAATTTCACTTAGCAGAAAAAACGGAATTTTTTCTGCTAAGGCATGCGCAATCAAACCCAAAGCGAATGCCAAGTTTTCTATCACAGTAAAGAAAGTCTCTCGTCTTTCTTTCTGCATAAGTTCAACTAAGGTATTCACTATTAAAATCTTAGCGAATACCAAGTTTACTAAAGGAGAAGAAAATGAAATCAAAAAAATATTATATTGGAATTGATGGAGGCGGGACGAAAACAGCTTGTGTGGTAGGCGAAGAGGACGGGACGATACTGGCTGAAAAAATAGGGCCTTCCAGCAATATTCAATCGAAACCTTTTAGAGAGGCAATCCAAGTTTTATCGGATATAATCCAAGGGGTCGCAATGGAAGCAGAAATATCTGTCACTCAAGTAGATGTCATTTATATGACTTTGGCTGGTGCCGGCAGAGTGAATGATAGAGAAAAGATTTTCCAATCTTTGACCCAGCTTCTGCCAGAAAATGTAGAAATTATGTTGGACCATGACGCGAAAGGGGCTCTTGCAGCAGGTACAGCAGGGGAGAGCGGTATTGTTTTAATTGCTGGAACAGGTTCTATTGCTTATGCCTTTCCTGGTTCGGATGTTCCCCCTTTCCGTGTTGGTGGTTGGGGATACTTATTAGGAGACGAAGGAAGCGGATTTGACATTGGGCGCAAAGCTGTAGCAGCAGTTATGAAAGCTTATGATGGGAGAGGCCCTGCCACAAAGCTGACAGCATTCCTGTTGGATCATTTTGAACGAGAATACCCAGATGAATTGATTTCATTAATTTATGGTAAAGAAGATGCTCGAAGCTATATAGCAAGTGCAGCTCGCCTCGTTTTTGAAGCTGCTGAACAGCAGGATAGCATAGCAAAAGAAATTTTAACAGAGGCTCAAAGCGAACTGCTTTCTTTAGTTTATCAGGCTTATCGCAAGTTACCGGGGAATGCTGCCAATATGTTAGTGTTAAACGGTGGTTTATTTCAAAATCCATCTTTCAAAATGGCGTTGAAAGTATCTTTACAAACGTCTTTTCCTGATTTGGAAATTATAGAGCCAAGTATCCCTTCGGAGGCAGGAGCGTATATGGCTGCTTTACATAAAAAAGATATTCGTTTAACAAATTCTCTTGTAACAAAGGTTCATCAAACGTGGAACAACAGAGAGGGGACGAGTTGAATTGAAGAATAAACGGACAACAGAACAAGGTTTAGAACAAACCGAACTATTAGATACTTATGAAGTCAAAGAAATTATCAATTTGATGAACCGAGAAGATAAAACAGTAGCGTATGCTGTTCAGAAAGTACTGCCTTTCATCGAAGAAGTGATTCAAAAAGTAGTAGAAAAAATGCAGAACGGCGGAAGATTATATTACGTAGGTGCTGGCTCCAGCGGAAGGATGGGAATTTTAGATGCATCTGAATGCCCGCCTACGTTTGGAGTGGATGCTGATGTAGTCGTTGGCATTATTGCTGGAGGAGACCAAGCAATCCGTTGGGCTATAGAGGATGCAGAAGACGATAAAAACGCAGGCAAACAGGATGTGCAGCATCAAATAACAGAAAAGGATGCACTTGTCGGCATTACAGCGAGCGGGATTACCCCTTATGTAATCGGAGCGGTAGAAGCGGCTAATGAAATAGGTGCTGTAACCGCTGGTATTTCATGCAACCAAGATACACTTTTGGGTCAAACAGCACAGCATAAAATTGAAATACACACAGGCGCTGAAATTTTGACTGGTTCTACAAGGCTTAAAGCAGGTACCGCTCAAAAAATGGTGCTAAACATGATTACAACAACAACCATGATAAAGCTTGGAAAAGTATACGGCAATCAAATGGTGAATATGCAAGCTACAAATGAAAAATTAAGACTTCGTGCAGTACAAATTGTAACAAGTATAACTGATGTGAGTAAGCAGGAAGCGCAAGCTATGTTAAATGAAGCAAAAGGAGATGCACGAGCAGCTATTTTAATGATAATGTATCAAGTGTCCGAGCAAACAGCAACCGACGCTCTAACTTCTTCAGGTGGACATTTTCGAAATGCAGTAGATAGATTAGCAAAAGAATAAAATTAAGAGAAAGCACAAACAGCACGATATCAAGGTGACTGCCAATTGATATTGTGCTGTTTTAAACTTTTGTAGTATTTTATATAGGCGTCCGTTCGTTTAGGTTCTATGTAAATGTTTATTTGTTAATTATCATATCAATTGTTCATTAAGCTTTAAATTAAAGAAAAGAATACAGTTTCCACACTTGATTTCTTAACAATATACATGTGTATAAAAAAGTAAATAAAATGGATCGGGTGTTTTTAAGCGATTTTCTTTTTAATATTGCTTCTGCTTTTAGTTATTATGAAGTACGCTTATTATATCGACAGTTACCCTGGGATAAAATTCAAATGGACATTATGCATACAAAATATTAGCAAATTTAATTTGATGAATGGTACAATTATTTTGTTGCGCATTTTTAGAAATTTTATAATTTTAAGAAGGGGACTTTGAATTGTCATCTGAAGAGCAGGCACTGCATGGGAAGAACGGGAAAGGTTTTTTTGGACATCCTAAAGCGATGTTTACGTTATTTAATATGGAATTATGGGAGCGCTTTTCTTACTATGGAATGAAAGCGCTTGTCATATACTACATGTACTACGAGGTTTCCCAAGGAGGTCTCGGTATTTCCAAAGAATTGGCTTCCTCTGTTATGGCGGTTTATGGATCACTCGTGTTCCTGACCGGAATCATTGGAGGCTGGGTTGCTGACAGATTATTAGGTAACCGGCACACACTTTTTTGGGGTGCGGTCGTTATTATGCTTGGGCATATTACGTTGTCGCTCCCAGGAGGTATTGAGCCGCTATTTATTGGAATGCTATTTATCATTTTAGGGTCTGGATTAATGAAGCCGAACATTTCAAATATTGTTGGGGAATTATACAGCCCGACCAGTAATAAACGAGATTCCGCATTCAGCTTATTTTATATGGCTGTAAATATTGGTGCACTTGTTTCTCCTTTTGTGGTAAGTACAGTAGGACGTGAAGTGAATTTCCACTTGGGTTTTAGTTTAGCTGCTTTCGGCATGGCTATAGGGCTTATTGTATACATAGCGACAAGTCGAAAATATATTGGTGATATTGGGAAAGAAGTGAAAAATCCTTTACAAGAAGGAGAACTTCAAACTTTTTCCAAACGAGTTATTTTAGGTTTGATTGTCTTTATATTACTTGTGCTGGTTGCATTTTATACAGGGCATTTAAGTGTGCAATTGTTCATTAACGCTATCAGTGTATTAGGGTTATTAATCCCGGCCAGTTACTTTATTGTGATGATTTTCAGTAAGAAAACAACTAAAACGGAACGTTCGAGAGTGATTGCTTATATCCCCCTGTTTCTTGGGGCGATGATGTTCTGGACGATACAAGAACAAGGTGCGATTATTATGGCGCAGTTTGCGGATCAGCGTACACAGCTGGATTTCTTAGGAATTACTCTTGATCCTGGTTGGTTCCAATCGGTTAACCCCATATTTATCGTGGTTTTTGCACCGGTCTTTGCAGCGTTGTGGGCGAAACTGGGTGATAAACAGCCATCTACACCTATTAAGTTTACGATTGGAATATTCTTAGCAGGTTGTTCGTTTTTATTATTGACAATACCAGGTCTTTTAAATGGAACGAACACATTAGCCAATCCTTTATGGCTTATCGGCTTTTTCTTTTTGGTAACTATGGGTGAATTATGTTTATCACCAGTGGGACTATCTGCAACGACAAAATTAGCTCCCAAAGCTTTTGCGGCTCAAACAATGAGTGTCTGGGGGCTGGCTAACGCAGCAGGACAAGGAATAAACGCTCAAATTACTCCTTTATACAATGCTGGCACAGAAATTGCGTACTTTGGTATTATTGGAGGTATCAGTATCGTTGTTTCTCTAATTTTATTAGTCATGTCTCCATTAATCAGTACGTTTATGCGTGGGTTACGTTAATCAAGTAATGCCAGAGTGCAGGAATATAGACATGAATCCATATAAGGGCAGTGATGCAGAAGGTATAATTGTATCTAAAAGTGAAAACAAAGGAGAAATGTAATAGAAAAAGAGAGAGCTTTCAAAAAAGTGGCTTTCTCTTTTTTGCGTGTAAGAAGAAATATTGCCTTTTTCAATGCATAAGTGGAACTAAGGTGAGGTATTCACCATTAGAGCTTTGGCGAATACCAAACTTTCTATCGCAGTGAAGAAAGTCTGTCGCCTATCTTCCTGCATAAGTGCAACTAAGGCATTCGCCATTAAGGTCTTGGCGAATGCCAAGTTTTCTAATAAAAGGGATGTTTTGCAAAAGATAATTGTCAGAATGTTTATTGAAATCTGTTGACTTTTTTGGCTTAACGATTTAGGATATAGAGAATTACATAATTGAACTTCTTATCGAGAGAGGTGGAGGGATTGGCCCTTTGAAACCTCGGCAACAGGCTTTTTCCAAGTACTGTGCTACATCCATCAGACATGTTTGTCTGGCAGATAAGGAGAGGAAATAAATCATCAACCTCTTCTTATTTATTGAGAAGAGGCTTTTTTAGCTCTCTTCATTCAATTAAGATATTCTTTTGTAGTTAAAACGGAGTATTATGATAAGAATTATCAAATAAAGGAGAGGGTTGCATGAACGAATATGGAATTTGGATTATCATTCTTGCGGTTGGTTACACCCTGGCGTTAATTATAGCTGGACAACTGGCTAAACGAAAGCTGACAAAAGGGAATAGTTACTTTGTTGGGAACAGGCATTTCAATAAATGGATTGTTGCTTTTTGCATTACAGGTCTTTTTTCCGGATCAACCTATATTTCTATTTTAGAAATGTCTTATTTAAAAGGGATATCAGCTTTTTGGTATGGCATTGCTGAAATGGTGCAAATTTTTATCATCGCCTTTTTGATTATCCGGTCATTCCGTAAGAAGATGCTGGTGACGGTGTCTGGGTTAATTGGCGATACATATGGACGCGCGGCAAAAGGTATTGCTGGAGCTATTACGGCGTTTGCCTTCCCAATGTGGTCCGTTGCAACAGCAATCGCTTTTGCTTCCGCCATCCATGTATTTACAGGGATCTCGTTAACTTTTTCGGTTGCTTTTACAGCGATTTTATTATTTGTGTATTTACAAGCAGGCGGCATGTGGTCGATTGCTTTTACACAAACGATTAATATTATTTTATTTTCGATAATGTTTGTCATCGGGGTTGTTGCCTTTTTTATCAATCCAGGGTTAGAGGGGTTGAAAACTTTTGCTGCTGCTTCGCCGGACATGTTTGAGATTACAAATGCAGGGCTGCAAGTTATCATTGTGTGGTTCGGAACATTTTTAGTCAATGTGATTCTTGCGCAAGCTGCTTTCCAAATGGCTCTTTCCTCACGAACCCCGGAAGAAGGGCAAAAAGGGTTAATCATTGCTGGTGTTCTAGCGATACCTTTTATTATTGGCGGGGTATTATTTGGAGTGTCAGCTGCTGTGGTGATACCTGATGCACAAACAGGTCTCACAGCTATTCCGCAGTATTTAATGGAAGTATTGCCAGCACCTCTTGTGGGATTGTTTTTTCTTGGAGTATGGGCGTGTGCGCTTGGTTGGGGAGGCCCTTGCCAATTCTCCGGATCGACAAGTCTTGGGAAGGACACAGGAAGTGCGATTCATCCTGAAGCCAGCGAAAGTCAATTAATTGTGTATACTAAAATTTC
>Ga0079226_10001216_pt1 | contig 19617 bp, 23 predicted proteins | sample Poulit2014_FD_76345 | JGI IMG/M metagenome (GOLD analysis project Ga0079226, IMG submission 76345) | Agricultural soil microbial communities from Georgia to study Nitrogen management - Poultry litter 2014 | ecosystem: Environmental > Terrestrial > Soil > Agricultural land | place: USA: Georgia... | reverse complement strand
TGCCTTAGCAGCTTAATGTAACCGGTAAACGCGTTAATATTAACATTATATGCGTATTTCCCTCCGATCCCTAATGCTTAACCTGGCGGATTATTAGCGAAGTACTATTATTGATCATTGAGCTAATTTATTATAATATTAGCATATTTTCTCTTAATAAAGTGGCTTTCGTAAAAAAATCTCAGCTTTGGTCCGATAGTATCTAAATGACAATCATATTCTCAGTAGGTTGTAATATGAGTAACATAAGTGATCTTATAATACTAACAATAGGTTTGGTTGTTATGGCGGCATGCAGCAATTACAATGGTGATTTTGATGAACAAGCACATCGCGGCGGCAGAGGGTTAATGCCGGAGAATACCATTATTTCAGAGAAAAAGGCCATTGATTACGGATGTACACTGGAGATGGATCTGCAGATGTCAAAAGACCACAAGATTATCGTATCCCACGATCCCTACTTCAATAGCCTGTACAGCCTAACTCCTGAAGGTGACCCTATGACTATAGAAGATGCCAAAAGCCGGCTGCTTTACGATATGCCCTACGACAGCATTAAAAAATACGATGTGGGTTCAAAACCACATCCTAAATTTCCTGAACAAAAAAACATTCCCGCCACTCGTCCTTTGCTAAGTATGCTTATCGATTCGGTGGAAGCCTATGCAGAGCGAAAGGAGCACGTCAACCACTATAATATTGAGATCAAATCGAGTCCAGAGGGCGATGGAAAGTATTATCCAAGTTTGGAAGAATACGTAAATACGGCAATGAATATTATTGTCTCTAAAGGCATTGCTGAGCGTACAATAATACAGTCATTTGATGAGAGGGCCCTTCGCATGGTGCATCGTAAGTGGCCGGATATACCAATTTCTTATCTGGTAAAAGCGCTGCACATTGATGATGTTGCGGGCTATATTCAGACTTTAGGTTTCATGCCTGACATCTTTAGTCCGAACTATCGTTTGGTAACCGCCCAACGGGTGAAGGCTTTTCATAAGCACGAAATCAAAGTCATTCCCTGGACCCCCAACTCATTAGAGTTGATGCAGAAGTTAAAAAATATGGGCGTAGATGGACTCATTACGGATTATCCCAATCTTTTTGCTCAGCTCAAATAATTCAATTTTTCTCATATTCACCCCCGTACATTCCACATCTTATTTATCGTTCCAGACAACTCAAACAGCAGTATCATCCCTCACTTCTATCTGATAGGTTGGTAAAATAGCCTTTATACCATCGGTGGCATTATAGATTGATTATAAACTTCGCATCTCAGTGTTTATCACATTTTTTTTACTTCATCTGTAGCAACAAAGTTATTATTTTAGCACGGATTATTGTCCTTTTTTTTATAAATTAATTACATAAATTTGTTTTGCCGGATGACCGGTAAAGTAACTCTTAAATTGCGTTAGTACATGGATTTTGCACTATCTGAAGAACAACAGCTTATTCGCAACAGTGTAAGAGATTTTTCGGAACGTTACGTCAAGCCCGGGGTTAAGCAGCGGGATCAGCAAAAATCCTTTCCTCATGACATTGTCCAACAATTAGGAGAGCGAGGTTTTTTAGGAATGATCCACCCACCTGCCTTTGGCGGAGGAGGTGTTGATAATATCAGCTTTTGCCTGGCTATAGAAGAAATTGCCCGCTGGGATGCAGCTCTGGCGCTCACCGTTGCTTCCCATACATCTCTTGGTTCAGGCCATATTGCACTGGCGGGCAACGAAGAACAAAAGAAACAGTTCCTCACTCCACTGGCTGAAGGCAAGAAGCTGGCCGCTTGGTGCCTTACCGAACCAGGCTCCGGTAGTGATGCCTCCGACATGAAAACCACTGCAGTAAAAAAAGGAGATCAATGGGTTCTTAGCGGCTCTAAAATATTTATCACCCAAGGTTCAGTTGGCGATATTTATGTAGTCCTGGCCAAGACTGAACCCAATAAAGGTACTAAAGGAATCAGTGCCTTTATTGTAGAGAAAGAACAGGATGGCGTAAATCCCGGCAATAAAATGGACAAACTGGGCGTAAATTCTTCCGATACGGCTGAAGTACATTTTGAAGAGGTTAAGATTCCGGCCGGCAATTTGCTGGGCAAAAAAGGGCAGGGATTTATCGACACCATGAAAGTTTTGGATGGCGGACGCGTTGGCGTTGGTGCCTTATCTGTAGGTATTGCACGAGGCGCCCTGGAAGAATCGATGCAATATGCCGGTGAACGCAAGCAATTTGGCTCAGCTATTGGAGATTTTCAGGCTATCGAATCCAAACTTGCCGATATGGCAGCTGAAGTAGATGCTGCACGCTTTCTGGTGCACAAAGCGGCATGGCTTAAGGATCAAAATAAGGACTATACCGCCGCTGCATCTAAAGCAAAACTCTATGCTTCGGAGCTGGCTGTTCGGGCCTCAAATGATGCTATACAAATCCACGGCGGCTACGGCTATATTAAAGAATATCATGTTGAACGCTTCCTTCGTGATGCCAAGCTCATGACTATTGGAGAAGGTACATCAGAGATACAACGCATGATTATTGCTCGTGAACTTAAAAAAGAATTCTGGAATTGATTTGAATTGAACTAATGAATTCCTACTATAGACATTGTTTTGGGCGCTTGTGATATTTGGTTACCAAATACAAGCCGAAACATATGCCTTGATAACACACATTAATAGATACTAACAGAAGGGTTTTTATAAATATTATGGCTACCAATCGTTTCAATATCGATGATGTCTTTTGTTTTGAATCTGAACTCTCCGAAGATGATCGCATGATCATGGAGACCGCGCGCGACTATGCGCAGAGTAAACTTGAACCACGAGCATTAGAGGGGAATCAGGAAGAAATTTTCGATATCGATATAGCTAAAGAAATGGGGGACTTGGGATTGCTTGGCTCCTATCTGGATCCCCAATATGGGGGAGGCGGTGCCAGCCAAACGGCCTACGGACTTATTGCCCGCGAGGTGGAGCGCGTAGATTCAGGCTATCGTTCCTTTATGTCTGTTCAGTCATCGTTGGTCATGTACCCTATTTCTAAGTTCGGTACAGAAGAACAGAAGAAACGTTTCCTACCCAAATTAGCTAAAGGTGAACTCATTGGGTGCTTCGGCCTTACCGAACCCGATCACGGATCTGATCCCGGCGGAATGACTACTACAGCAGTAAAAGCGGATGGCGGCTGGGTTCTTAACGGAGCTAAAATGTGGATCACAAACTCCCCTATTGCAGATGTAGCGGTTGTATGGGCCAAAGCGAAAGAAAATAGTGACGATGAAGGCGTTATCCGAGGTTTTTTGGTAGAAAAAGATATGGATGGCTTTAGCGCGCCGGCCACCAAATATAAAATGTCGCTTCGCGCTTCAGAAACGGGCGAGCTGGTCTTTGAAGATGTTTTTGTACCCGACGAAAATGTGTTTCCGGATATTACAGGCCTTAAAGGGCCCTTCACCTGCTTGAATAGCGCCCGATATGGCATATGCTGGGGAACAGTCGGTGCTGCTGAATTTTGCTTTCAGAAATCGCGCCAATATGCCGCAGAACGTACACAATTTGGTCATCCTATTGCCGCTAATCAGCTTCCTCAAACTAAGTTGGCCAATATGATGACAGATATCAGCCAAATGCAGCTGCTGGCCTGGCGTTTGGGGAAACTGCGGGATGAGGGGCGTTCTCATCACAATATGATATCGCTGGTTAAACGCAATAATTGCGGAACGGCGCTCGACATTGCACGTACTGCACGGGATATGCATGGCGCTAATGGAATTACCGGAGAGTACCGTGTAATCCACCATATGATGAATTTGGAATCCGTCAATACCTATGAAGGTACCTACGACATCCACGGCCTTATCCTGGGTCGCGAAATTACCGGCATCCAGTCCTTTGCTCCGCGGGGTAATGATGGATAACTTAGTCCGGATTAGTTATCCGCAGCGAAAATTTTTAAATTCATGACCAACTTTGGCCGGACTCTGACTACTGTCAGAGATTTGTAATCAAAATGCCCTTCTGTACTGCTTTATCTCTGAAGGCTATTTTATGCCGGTACTTCCAAAACCACCAGAACCGCGTACCGAATCCGGAAGTCGATCCCTCTGTTCGACCGTTGCCTGTGTAACAGGGGCAATAACCATCTGAGCAATACGATCGCCATGGTTAACGGCAAACGATTCTTGCCCCAAATTTACGGCTAATACCTTAACCTCTCCCCTGTAGTCTGCATCAATCGTTCCGGGGGTATTCAGCATCGTAATTCCATTTCGATAGGCTAATCCGCTGCGCGGCCTGATTTGAGCCTCATACCCCGCAGGCAAGGCCATCTTCAGACCGGTGGGTATTAACAAACGCTCATTAGGCTCTAACACAATGCTCTCTGCAAGCGCGGCTCTTATATCCATACCAGCCGCAGACTGTGACTCGTAAGAGGGTAATTCCAGACCCTGTGCATGGGCTAATTGTTTAAATAATACTTTCATAAACTTTTTATTTTAACGGTGTATTTTATTAACATTCAACGTATTACAAGTATTATCTGATACTCTTTTTATAGTCAGTGAGCCGAACCTTCACATTGCCAAGCCATACTTTAGCATGAACTTCCGCCGGTATTCGGAGGTCATCCGTTATAAACCAAGCCTTGAATTTTCCATTAAACCCAAAAGGCCCATCAATATGAGCATTGCCGGAAGTAAAATAAGTATTTATCGGATAATCAAAGGCTTCATACTCCCGACGTTCAGTTTTAGTTGTGTTTTGAACATCGATATAACCCTTTTCCCCTTCAGTATAAACCGGCAGCTTATACTGCTGATCCGTACCCGCAAAAAGTCGGCTATAATAAAAAATTAACTGCCCCGCCGTTGAGGGTTCATCCAGCTCCAGGGTATCTGAAGGCTCATGATCTTTATAGATATACAGCTTTCTGGCTTTATAATCAAAGTCATAACGCTCATCATTATAATCCTCCTCATCCACATTATCGCGCCAGTATAGACGCGTATAGGGCGTACTATCCGTTTCTACAAAAAAGGTATTATAATGATTGTTCTCCTTGCCCATAAATGGGATAGAAGAATTAGATATAATTTTTGTACGTAACCACCATAGCTTATTTCCCTGGTATGTAGTATCGCGAACGACTGTGGTATAAACCTTCCCCAGCGTAAAAAAACTATAGGTCACCTTATAAGTGAAAACTTCTTTCCACTTCATCAGCTCCTGCATTGTAGGCGGTTCCTCCGGATGGGCATAACTGATGGGAGAGTTTTGGGCCTTTATGCTTCCAGTTAGTAGGAGCATAAAAGTGAATATATATATTCCTGTTACTTTGAACCGGGTATTTCTCAATTGGATAAACTTTGTTTTCAAATAAGAAGCTAAACTTCGATATTATTTGCCTAAATTAGAAATGTGATTTCACTCTGTTCATTTTGACTAAATGGTGCCTATATATTGTTTTACCCGTAATTCTGTTGGCGGGCTGTACGAATAATGAAAAACAGCGTATCTTTGAAGATGAAGCCCACCAACGTCCGCAAGGTATTACCCAAACGAGTGAGAACGGTCAGATCAAAAATACTGACATCGATGACTGGCGGATTAGTCCAAGGTACCAGGGTCTGCTTCGGGTTGAGACGCCGGCCTATCGGAATCCGGTACTGGCTTCTACGTTCCGGATCGACCTGTATATCACCAGTATTGAAGCCATTGACAACGTATTAGTTTATGCTCTCAATGAGGATGGAAAATTTTTTGATACCGGCTTCAGAGGCGGTAATATTTCAGCGGGATTATATCCTATTACGGTAAGTACCGATATGTTGATGCCTCCATCAACAGCACATACTGCGGATCTCTACCGGATCATCATTCAAGACGGAAAACGCCGTACTATTACTTACGGTGATGTTCAAATAGGCATCCAATAAAGTTGTTTAAAAGAGTCAAGCCCCCTATTTTCATAATTCTGAAATAAAATCAATCGACGCAATGGGCAAGCATAAAATATCAAAATCGGAGCGCCAGGTGCTGGACAAGCTTATTTTTCCTGAAAATTTCCAGGTGATTCAGGAAGAAACCGGACACTTATACGGAGAACTGCGCGATGACCTGATCAATCTCCTTAGTTTTGGATTTATAGAAGCTTATGAACGCAATGGTTCCAAGATTACGCTTACCGGTTTTTATGATGCTGATAATCTTCAGAATTTTACTTTCCGTGCTACCAGTAAAGGGCTCTCCGAAATTAAATCTATCTAATTATGAAGTTTGAAGCAACGGTTGACGGACAAACGTTCGATTTTGAGCTTGATACCGAAGGTCAAGAGGTAATATTTAATGATTCTACCAAGTCCTACCAATTCCACCGGCAAAATAACGGCCGATATTTATTACGTACCGGCACGAAACTTTTTCGGCTCGACAATGTACAATATGACAAACATACCGTAACCTTTACTATCAATGGTCAGTGGTGTTCAGTGGACTTACGGAACGAACAAGACCTGCTGCTCGATCGACTTGGGTTTAAAACGGAAGCTGAAATGGGAGAAGGTGAGCTAAATGCACCTATGCCCGGCCAAATACTGGAAATATTAGTTGCTGAAGGTGATGAGGTAACGCTGGGCGAACCGGTTGCCATACTGGAAGCAATGAAAATGGAAAATGAGCTTAAGGCCCCGGTTGCTGGTATTGTAAATAATATTGTTGCGGCCGAAGGCAACTCACTCGATAAAAATGCACTAATTCTAGAAATCGAAGCAAGTGGATAAGTTTATTATAGAAGGACCTACCCCTCTCAAAGGCACAATACCAATCAGTGGATCTAAAAATGCAGCGTTACCTCTTATGGCCGCCGCCATTTTGGGCAACTCCCCTACTACTATTACCAACGTACCTAAGCTGCGGGATATTTATACCTTTAATAATGTCATCCGGGTAACCGGTACCCATGTTATCTTTAATGAGGACGACGGCATATTAACAATCGATCCGGCAAACATCGCCCATCTGGAAGCCCCATATGAGCTGGTGCGCAAAATGCGTGCCTCTTTTTATATGCTGGGCGCCTTGCTTGGCAAGTTCGGCCGTGCTAAAGTGTCACTTCCCGGCGGCTGTGCCTGGGGACCACGTCCGGTAGATCTTCACCTGGAAGGGCTCCGGGCTATGGGCGCAGATATTAAGCTGGAGGAAGGTTATGTCATCGGCAATGCCCCTGACATAATGGACGGCGGCACTTTTACCCTTGAACCCAGCAGCGTAGGGGCTACCATTAATTTAGTATTGGCTGCTGTACTCCGGGCCAAAGAGTTTATACTTAAAAATGCAGCAAAAGAACCGGATGTGGTATTGCTCTGCAAGCGTCTTGTAGAAATGGGAGCTGATATTGAAGGCGTCGGCACTGATAGGCTGACCATCCGGGCCGTTGACCATCTGGATGGAGTCGAAATTCGAAATGCGGCCGACCGCATTGAGACGGGCACCTTTATGATCGCTTCAGCCATGCATCCCCAGTCTGAGGTAACGCTCACGGGCGTTGATACAGACGATTTAGGTCACTTCCCTGATACGTTTAAACGAACAGGTACTGAAATAACTATGGATGCTGACCGTATACATATCAAAGCTCCTTCCGAACTTAATTCTACCAACATCAGCACTGATGTATATCCGGGGTTCCCAACTGACCTGCAGGCGCAATGGGCTACCATGATGACCCAAGCTCCCGGCCGTTCTAAGGTTACTGACACCATCTATCACGATCGCTTTAGCTATGTACCGGAAGTAACGCGCCTGGGAGCAGATATGGACGTCAAAGAAAATAAAGATTATATAGAAGGGAAAACGCCGCTTAAAGGAGCCTCAGTCATGAGTACCGACCTTCGAGCAAGTGTCAGCCTGGTTCTCGCCGGTATGGTAGCAGAAGGTGAAACCGATGTTTTGCGTATCTACCACCTGGATCGCGGGTATGAGGATTTGGAGCAAAAGCTGACGAAGGTCGGTGCCCAAATAAGACGCACAGATCAAAAAGAATAAAGTGATACAGCACTCCATAAAAGAAATAACTACCGACCTGATCTCCCTTCCACGCTTCAGTGAAATAATTAGATCTTACATTAGTGGTCGGTAAATGGTATATTTAAGTAGCTGATACTTAGATTCAGATTAAACAATTTTTCAGTTATTACTTTGCAGCGTATTTATCAATTACAACTTTTCTTAGCACTCGTCATCAGTTTGAGGTCGCGCTTGTTTAGCTACTCTCATACCCTACCGGCCGTTAGTTCTCATGCAGGCCGTAGTGATGACAAGCTGCAAAATATGGACCTATCTGGATATCAGAGATTTACTGGACCAAATTTTTATCCTAACAGGAATTTTAATACAGCGGTTGCTGTATTTTCGCATTGGCAATTGAAGGAAGGAACTGCTTTATCAATGATGATCATGATTAGATATTTAGCCAGGACGTTATGCCCAGCGAACAGCAACGGCGTGAAAGACACTTTTTTTGATGGAAAACCAAATTATTATTCACGGGTCGGGCAAACAAACCCGGATTGCGTTGTTAGAAAATGGCGAATTGGCCCAGCTCTTTATAGAATCTGAAGCAAACCAACGTACGGTTGGCAATATTTACTTGGCAAAAGTCCATAAGGTGATGAGCGGCATTCGTGCGGCTTTTATCGATATGGGTACTCCTAAAGATGCTTTTCTGCACTTTTCTGATGCCGGCGACCATCTGAAAGAATATGTTCAGATGCTCAACGGAACTAAAGCAATTCCTCAAAAAGTTCGAAAAGAGCTCAAAAAGACCAGTTTTGACAAGATATCGAATTACGAAAAACAGAAATGGGCCGGCAAAATGTTGCGCCCTGGCCAAGAGCTGTTAGTTCAGATTGTTAAAGAACCAATTGGCTCAAAAGGCCCGCGCGTATCTACCGACATTACTGTTGCCGGGCGGTTTTTGGTTCTGATCCCGATGGGGAACTATATTGCGTTATCTCGAAAGATTAATAACCGAAAAGAACGCAGACGACTTAAAAAGGTCGTAGGTTCAATGGTTCCTGATGGCTTTGGAGTCATTGTACGCACTGTGGCAAAGGGAAAAAAGAAGGAAGCTATTGAGGATGATATGCGCAACGTCCTGAAGAAATGGGAAAAGATACTTGAAAAGTTAGAGACGGCCACTCCTACTTCCCTAGTTTACAAAGATCTGGATATGACTGAAAGTCTTGTTCGCGATCTCTTTGCCAAGCAGTATGACCGGGTGCTGGTAGATAATGAAGAGATGCATAAGGAAATTAAGTCTTATGTTAGTCAAATAGCTCCTCAAATGATTCCCAATGTTGAGCTTTACAAAGGACGTAAACATATCTTTGACTATATGAAGGTTGCCAAGGATGTAGATTCTATTTTCAGTCCGCGCGTACGTATGCCTTCTGGTGGTTATTTGATCTTTGAACAGACAGAGGCCATGTACGTTGTTGATGTGAACTCCAGTCCTTATGCTGCTAAGGAAAAACAGGAAGATAACTCACTAAAAACCAATCTTGAAGCGGCACGAGAGGTTGCAAAACAATTGAGGCTGCGAGATATTGGTGGTATTATTGTGGTCGACTTTATCGACCTTCGCAAAGGTAAAAACCGGAAAAAGATTTATGATGAATTAAAAAAGGAATTTAAAAAAGATCCGGCCAAGACCAATGTTATTGGCATGAGTAACTTTGGGTTAGTACAAATAACGCGTCAGCGTATACGTCCAAGCGTTGTTAATTCAGTATCAAATGAATGCCCGGCCTGTGGCGGATCCGGCAGCGTGGTAACTCGCAATACTATTATTGCCGACCTCGATGCCTGGTTAAGCAAGTTCAGCAGCACAACAGACTACCGGACAGTAGATATCTATCTAAATCCGTATCTAAAGTCGCATCTGGAAAAAGGGTTCCCCAGCATAAAATGGAAATGGATGCTCAAATACTGGGTTAAAATCTCTCTCGTTGAAGATGATACTATCTCACTGAGTGAGTATAAAGCAACGATTGCCGGCTCTGATATTGATATACCGGATGTAGTTATGCAAGAGAAAGATATCGATGAACTTATTAAAGCCGAAAAAGCAAAAAATCTTTCTACAGGCAATAAAAGGCGGCGCAATCTCGATTATTATAAGAAGGGTAAGAAAAGGAAGAAGAAAAAAGATAACCGGAAACCACGTCCAAAGCGCCTTACGCGTTCTAAATAGAAATATTATTAATGCAGGTAAAACTGATTTTAAACAAACTGAATTGATACATTATTTATGACTATTAGTGATTTAAAAGCAACAACCGTGGTAGGTATTATTCACAATGGTGAAGCAGCTATTGCCGGAGATGGCCAGGCAACAATGAAGGACACCGTTATGAAAGCTACCGTAAACAAAGTACGCCGTCTTTATGAGGGAAAAATAGCAGCAGGTTTTGCCGGTTCAACGGCCGATGCCTTTACGTTGTTCGAGAAGTATGAAGAAAAGCTGAAAGAATATAATGGTAACTTACAGCGTGCTGCTGTTGAAATGGCCAAAGAATGGCGCAACGATAAGTTTCTGCGAAAGCTTGAGGCGCTGCTCATCGTAATGAGTAAGGATGAAGCACTGCTCATTTCCGGCCAGGGTGATGTCATTGAGCCAGATGACCAAATCATTACCATCGGAAGCGGCGGCTCTTATGCCCTGGCTGCGGCCCGTGCACTAAAAGAAAATGCACCAGAGTTATCAGCGCGTGAAATTGTTGAAAAATCATTAAATATAGCCGCTGATATTTGTATCTATACGAATCATAATTTAAGCGTTTTAGAATTAGAAGATTAGCATGAGTACTCTACAACAAGATGTTCAACAAAAAAATTTAACACCACAACAGATTGTTCGGGAACTGGAAAAGTATATTATTGGCCAGAACAAGGCGAAGCGCTCCGTTGCCATTGCCCTTCGTAACCGATGGCGCCGAATGCATGCCGACGATGAAATTCGAGACGAAATTCTGCCTAATAATATCCTGCTCATCGGTCCCACTGGCGTAGGTAAAACGGAAATTGCCCGCCGGCTGGCAAAGCTTGCCGAGGCTCCTTTTATGAAGGTTGAAGCAAGCAAGTTTACGGAAGTTGGATACGTGGGACGGGATGTGGAGTCGATGATTCGCGACCTGACCGATATCGCTATTAATATGGTAAAAACTGAGATGCGGGAACGGGTAGAGGAAAAAGCAAAAAAAATTGTAGAAGAACGTATCCTCGAAATCCTTATCCCTTCTGTTACTCAGCCGGCTAATGATAAGCCGGGCTTCGATACCGAAGGTCAGCAGGACTTCGATCCCGATAAAGCCAGCAATCAAGAACTCAATAAACGTACGCGCGAAAAGTTTCGAAAAAAGCTGCAAAACGGAGAGCTGGAAGATCGTGAGATCGAAATCGAAGTAAAAAAATCCAGCAAATCACCTATGATGCAGGTTTTTGGTCCCCAGGGCGGCATGGAAGAAATGGGTATCAACCTGCAGGATATGTTTGGTAAAATGGGCGGCAACAATAAAACCAAACGAACTGTAACGATTAAGGAGGCTCGGGAACTGCTGCTCGAAGAAGAAGCTGAAAAGCTGATCGACCATGATGCAGCGGTCCAGGAAGCGCTTCAGCGCGTTCAAAAACAAGGCATCGTCTTCATTGACGAAATCGATAAAGTAGCAGAATCCTCATCCGGTGACGGGAAGGGTGGAGGACCGGACGTCAGCCGTCAGGGTGTTCAGCGCGATATGCTCCCGATTGTAGAAGGCAGCAATATCTCTACAAAGCACGGCATGGTAAAGACCGATCATATCCTTTTTATAGGATCCGGAGCTTTTCATGTTTCTAAGCCATCCGACCTTATTCCGGAGCTGCAAGGACGATTCCCTATTCGCGTAGAGCTGAACTCATTAACCGAGGGAGACTTCTATAAAATCCTTACCCAGCCCAAGAATGCGCTCACCAGACAGTATCAGGCAATGCTTGCATCTGAGGGTGTAACGGTTGAATTTACTGATCCAGCCCTCAAAGAGGTATCTTCTATAGCTACCCAAGTGAATGAGCGCGTAGAAAATATTGGGGCCCGGAGGTTGCACACCATCTTATCCTCGCTACTGGATGAGCTACTTTTTGCCATCCCGGATGATATAAAAACAGGCGAAATTACGATAGACAAGGAATATGTCGATAAACAGCTCAACGATCTCGTCAAGGATAAAGATCTGAGTCACTATATCCTGTAATTAACTTTTAGACCGGAAAATTTGCCATTAATCTAAAAAAAACGATACCTTATATAATTTATATATTAGAGTAACATGGCAAAGTAATAAATAGTTTAATTATTATGAGCGTTAAAAAATTCATTGCTCCAAATATTACTATAATACTTGCCCTTTCTCTATTCTGGCTCTCCGGGGTAGAAACGGTGATAGATCATGGTGATGAGTAGCAAAAAAACCTGAAGAAGTATGTGCAAGTACAAGAACGTATAATCGACAACTATGTCGATCCGGCGGATCTTACCAAATTGTACAAGCACAGCATCAAAGGGCTGGTTAAAAATATCTCTGACAGTACTGTAGACCTAAGCAACACGCCCGCTGACACCAGCTTCCAAAACCTGAATGTTGAAAGTCTGGGCGAATCCATTGCTATGTTTGGAAAAGCTTACCGTTATATCTCCAGTACCTATCCCGATGAAGATATGACGAAACGCACAGCCGATGCTATCCAAAATATGTTCCATTTTCTGGATCCTCACTCCATCTATATTTCACCGGAGGCGAGCGACCAAATGGAGGATAAATTTGCGGGTAAATTTCAGGGAATTGGTATCCAGTTCAATGTTATTCAGGATACGATTACCGTCATCACCCCTATTTCCGGCGGACCAAGCGATAAGCTGGGAATCCAGTCCGGAGATCGTATCGTAGAGGTCAATGATAGCAGCGCAATCGGGTTCACCAATGAGGATGTTCGTAATACTCTGCGCGGACCGAAAGGCTCCAAAGTAGATGTTACCATAAAACGTCTGCACTCCAACGAATTATTGGAGTTTACTATAACGCGTGATGATATTCCTCTTTACACGGTAGACACCTCTTATATGCTGGACGAAAAGACGGGATATGTTAAAATAAATCGCTTTGCAGCCACCACCCACGAAGAATTCATGAGCGCTATGGATGATCTGAGTAATAATGGGATGGACCGCGTAATTCTTGATCTCCGCAGCAACCCCGGTGGTTATCTGCAGCAAGCTATTGCAATATCAGAAGAGTTTTTCCCTAAGGGGACTAAAATAGTTTCTACTAAAAGCCGTCATTCACGCTTTACAAGCGCTTACAGCTCTCAACGCGATGGCAAGTACAAAGAGTTACCAATCATTGTATTAGTCAATAAAGGATCGGCTTCGGCCAGCGAAATAGTAAGTGGAGCTATTCAGGATCATGATCGCGGACTTATTGTTGGCCAGCGTACCTTCGACAAAGGTTTGGTGCAGCAACAATATGAGCTTGTAGATGACAGTAAAATACGTGTAACCATTTCGAAATACTATACCCCTTCCGGCCGTCTCATACAAAAGCCTTATACAAAAGGCGGTGGCGAGGACTACGCTTATGAAATTTATAAACGAGAGGCCAATGCTCAAACAGATGTAAAAGAATACCTTTCGCACGTACCCGACTCTTTACACTACTATACTGATGCCGGCCGAAAAGTTTTTGGCGGCGGTGGCATTGTACCTGACCATATTGTTCAGGAAGATACTTCACAGTCAGCTGCTGTGGTAAATTATATGCGTAGAAAAGGCATTCTCAGTAGCTATGTTCGCGATTACCTGGATGATAACGGCAAAGAGTTCAGAGCTAAATGGGAAGATAATTATGATAAATTCAGAAAAAGGTTTACATGGTCTGATACCACAATGGAAGAAGTATTTGCTAAGCTCAAAGAAAATGATACCGTTGTAAGCCAAAGTGATACGCTTACAGAACCGGATTATAAATCTGGTACGCTATATATTCCTAAAAACCACTGGGAACAGGTAAAATGGATGCCTGCCGGCTTTATGAAAGCAGATTTAGCCTTGCAGGTATGGGGTATAAAAAAACGTTTCCCAGTTATTAATGATGTCTTCGATAATGCACTTGAAAAGGCTGAAACATTGTGGAATGAGGTAGATAAGCTTAAAGTTTATGCTGCTACTCACACAAAAAAGGATGATATAGAAAAAGAACAGGAGTTAGACTAAAAGTGAGAAGCTAATCCATCCCTATTCTTTTACCATATCTGGAAGTCCTTAAAACTATCCACAATCCTTTATAAATATACTCTAATTCTTCCCTTCACTTGGTAGTTTTTGGAACAAAATATTTTGGGATATTATGTTTAAAATGGATAGCTCATATTATCTGCTTTACTCTTTTATAGCTTAGGATGAATGCCATTTTCAAACGATAAAACAATTTTGTTAGCCAGCTTACTTCAGTAATTTCAGTTTTGGAGCTGCCACCCTATCCGAGCGGGAAGGTCTATAGTGTTATCTTTGCCTGCCGCACCAGTCCCGTAGCTCAATGAATTAATTCATCTATTCAAGAACAGCAAAAAACAAATGTATTTGCTTCATTAAGCATTACTCTATATGTTAATTATATTCAACACTCATAAATTATATGGGTTATGGGAGATGACAAGTTTCAACAACGAATTGACGAGGGTGAAACCATTGAACCTAAGGATGCCATGCCGGATCGGTACCGCCAACAGCTTATCCGGATGATGTCTCAGCATGCACATTCCGAAATTGTGGGCATGCTTCCTGAAGGCAACTGGATTACACGGGCTCCATCGCTGCGACGGAAGCTTATATTACTTTCAAAAGTACAGGATGAAGCCGGCCACGGGCTATATTTGTACAGCGCTACCGAAACTCTGGGCATTAGCCGTAAAGAAATGCTTGCTGACCTGCTGGAAGGTCGTGCCAAGTATTCCAGTATCTTCAACTATCCAACCCTTCTTTGGGCTGATGTAGCCGTTATTGGATGGTTGGTTGATGGGGCAGCCATTATTAATCAGACCATGCTGGCTCGCAGCTCCTATGGACCCTATTCCAGAGCGATGGTACGCATCTGTAAGGAAGAGAGCTTCCATAAAAAGCAAGGGTATGAGATGGTTGCAACCATGGCTAAGGGCACGCCGGAACAACAAGAGATGATTCAAAATGCAGTCAATCGCTGGTGGTGGCCTACATTAATGATGTTTGGCCCCCATGATGATGAATCGCCCAACAGCGGAGAACTGATCAAATGGGGCGTTAAATCCAAAACAAACGATGAGCTTCGCCAGAGCTTTGTAGATCGGCATGTAGCAGAAGCCCATGCCGTTGATTTAGAAATACCCGATCCCGACTTAGAATTCGATGAGCAAACGGAACACTGGGATTTTGGCGAAATCAACTGGGACGAATTTTGGAATGTGGTGAAAGGAAATGGTCAAATGAATCGCCACCGCTTAAAAGCCCGCCGGAAAGCACATGAAAAAGGCGCCTGGGTTCGCGAAGCCGCCGAGGAGTACGCCCGAAAGCAACAGATAAGTGAGCAAAAAGCATCGTAGTTATTGGTTGTTAGGACTTTGCAAAAATAATGATTGACAAATAGTGAATAACCTGCCGGCAGGGTAAGATTTTATATTCAACATAAAAATAACGTATGAGCGAAAAAAAGAATTCAGAATCAACCAATAGCGATACCCAGTGGCCACTGTGGGAGGTGTTCACCCAGCCCCGGGACGGAAAGCCTCATCAACATGCGGGCAGCCTGCATGCTCCCGACGCAGAGGTAGCGCTGCAAAATGCGCGTGATGTATATGCCCGCCGCAAGGAGGCCGTTAATATATGGATTGTCCCCAGCGATACGATTGTAGCCTCGAAAGGCGAAGATGCCGGTCCCTTTTTTGATCCGGCTAACGATAAGCCCTATCGCCATCCGCAATTTTACGATGTCCCGCGAGTCACAAAACGAAGGTCATGAGTCCAACAAAAACATTGAATAAAAATACCGCTTTATTTGAATACTTGCTGCGGCTGGCTGATGATCGTCTAATTCTGGGCCACCGGCTCTCGGAGTGGTGTGGACACGGCCCTATTTTAGAAGAAGATATTGCACTGGCCAATATTGCACTGGATTATATCGGCCATGCGGCTTCGCTTTACGAGTATGCAGCTAAAGTAGAAGATAAAGGACGAGATCGTGATGAAATAGTGTATTTCCGGAATGACGTGGAATACAAAAATTTAAAGATAACAGAATTACCAAAGGGAGATTTTGGTTTTACAATAGCCCGACAATTCTTGTTCTCCGCTTTTAGCTACTTTCTATATCAGCATTTGTCAAAAATTCCGGATGACCAATTGGCCGGATTGGCTAAGAAACATTTAAAAGAAATCAAATACCACCTGCGCCACAGTAAACAATGGGTCCTGCGGCTGGGCGATGGAACAGACGAAAGCAACCATCGAATCCAGTATGCATTTAACGAGCTGTGGACCTACACAGGCGAACTCTTTCATCAAAATGAAATTGATACGCTCTTGCAAGATGAACAGCTGGCTGCAGATTTGGATAAATTTAAATCTGACTGGAATCAGCTTGTTGCGGAAACACTGGAAGAGGCAACGCTTGATATGCCCGATTCTGAGCAGTTCATGGCGGAAGGCAGCCGCAATGGGCTGCACACTGAATATCTGGGTCCGTTGTTGGCTGAAATGCAGCATCTGCGACGATCCTATCCGGATGCCAAATGGGAATAATTTAGTTACTTGCTATCTATAAGTTAAAAGTGATATTCAAGAGCCCTTTGCAAAACCCGGTGTCATTGCGAACGGAGCGATCCCGGCGGTGGCTGGGAGAGCGAAATGTGGCAATCTCCCAACGTGAGGGGATCCCGCGCCCCGAAACCCGCGGGGCTCGCGGTGACAGGTTCTAATGAGATGGTTTTACAAAGGGCTCATTCAAATAACCATTGATGGCTTGCATTTAATAAATAGAGATGCCGAAGACTGTATTGACATATCGAAAGGAGGATATTAAGAAACTGCTCTCAGAGGTAATGGATCCGGAAATTCCGGTACTCAGTATTGTAGATTTAGGGATCCTGCGCAAAGTATTGGTTGAGGGACAGAAAGTAATGGTCCGCATTACGCCCACCTATTCCGGCTGCCCTGCTATGCACGCTATTGAGAACGAAATAGCCAAAACACTACAATTGAATGGCATCCATGAATTTGACATTCAAACAGACTTCTCTGAAACATGGACCACTGATTGGATACCGGATGAAGCCAAACAGAAGCTGAAGGACTACGGTATTGCACCGCCGGGTAAATCAGAAAGCGATGAGGATTTTCTTAATAACATAACCGGTAAATCTGCCGCAGTAGCCTGCCCCTATTGTAACTCCTCCGATACGGAACTACAAAGTGAGTTCGGCTCAACCCCCTGCAAAGCACAATACTACTGTCATGATTGTCATGAACCTTTTGAACACTTTAAATGCATTTGATGATGAAAAATCCAGCTATCCTTATGGCTGCACTCATACTGTTAATAGGATATATATCTGCTGCTCAGGTCCAATTTAGAAAAAGTATTAACAACACAATTTAATCCTCAAACACTATCTACAGTCTACTCAGGTTTTGCTGAATCCAGCATTCCAAAATTTCGCACCTGCAAAAGTATGAAGTCCACGAATAAATTCACTTCTGCTAAAGGCATTCATTTTAGTAATGCGGCGAAAACGCTACTTACCATTGGTACTCACTTAATTCGCGGTAATACGGAAACTATCTCCGAATATTCGCTTGAAAATGCTTGGAAATATCCGGATTACACTGTCCAGCATCTCGAAACAGCCGCTACCACCCTTTTATGAAGCACTGTCAACACTTTACTTTAGCTAATTAACTGCCCGGAATCATGAGTAAAACACTAATCCAGACCGACCAAGAAAACGCTGTTTTAACGCTAAGCCTGAATCGGCCCGATAAGCTGAATAGCATCACGGAACCAATGGCCGAGGAACTTCATTCATTGCTCGGTGCTGCCAAAACAAGTGAGGATGTACGCTGTATTATGCTTACTGGCAAGGGAAAGGCCTTTTGCGTAGGACAAGATTTGTCAGAAGTAATGACAAAAGGTGAGAACTATAAGCTGGGTAAAACGGTTAGGAACAGCTACAATCCTATCATTAAAGCCATACGCAAGCTTAAAAAACCCGTAGTCTGTGCTGTAAATGGAACCGCAGCCGGTGCTGGTGCTAATCTCGCTTATGCCTGCGACATTGTGCTGGCTTCAAATAAGGCCGTCTTCATTCAATCATTTAGTAAGCTTGGACTTATCCCAGACAGTGGCGGTACCTTTTTACTGCCCAGACTGGTAGGCCTGCAGCGTACGAATGCTATGTACCTGCTGAATGAGGAAATATCCCCTACAAAAGCAGAAGAGATTGGACTTATTTACAAAGCCCTGCCTGCAGATCAGCTGATAGAAAATACGACAAAGATCTGCCAGAAGCTGGCTGCGATGCCCACCAAAGGATTCGGACTTTATAAACAAGCGATCAATCAGTCCCTTCAAAATAACCTGAGCAAGCAACTTGAGCTGGAATCTATCTTACAAACTGAGGCCGGAAACACCAATGACTATCACGAGGGCGTGCAGGCTTTTCTGGAGAAGCGGCAGCCAGAATTTGAGGGAAAATAGATGCTATAAATTCCAAATACTTTGGACATATTCACTCAACGAAGTATTTGATACGCCATTTGCTAATTTCTGATCAGCCGTATAAACGATTCCATCATTTTCAATGGCCGTCGCAATATAGGTAGCATCATACAGGGTAATCGGCAATGATATAGATATTTCTAATGCAAGTGGGGAAACATCTGTATATCTAACAACCTTATATGGAAGTTTTTTGCGCTGTTCATTCTTTTGTAGAGCTTCATCGATTGAAACCTTTCTCTGACGCACTTTTTTGGAGATAACAGCATCTATCTCAATAACGAATAAGCTGGGGACTAAAAAAAAGGATATCTCTTCTAAAAGATTTTCGGCCTGCCTGGATCTCTCTTCAAGGAATAACCATTTTGCTGCTACCGACGCATCAACAATTGCAATCATCGTTCTCTGTCTTCCCGTATATCTTTGGTGCTATCGGAAAATTTACGTCCTTCTTCTCTATACTTTTTTAAATTCTCTCTTACCATGCTTCGGACTTCTTCAATATCAGGCCCTGCATGCCTTTCAAGCAACTCTTTGAGCTCCATTTGCAACGAACGGTTATTGGCTGCAGCCTTCTTCTTCAGCTTCTCAAGCGTTTCTTCATCGATATTCCGTACTAATACATTCTTACTCATCTCACTTGCTTATTTAACGATTACAATATGATATCATTACTTTAGCACATTTGCAAACGGTTTGCAAACCCCTTACCTATATAATAACCTACAACTATCCTTTCATAAGTTGATAAACACTCTATGAGTTTC